>Ga0115013_10000112_pt1 | contig 52777 bp, 38 predicted proteins | sample SouAtlMetagenome_2_FD_88686 | JGI IMG/M metagenome (GOLD analysis project Ga0115013, IMG submission 88686) | Marine eukaryotic phytoplankton communities from Atlantic Ocean - South Atlantic ANT15 Metagenome | ecosystem: Environmental > Aquatic > Marine > Oceanic | place: South Atlantic Ocean...
ATGAAGGCCGAAGGTGTGGGTGTGGCTGCGGTCGTATCCGCCGAAGTCGTTGGCGTAGTTTTCGTAGAAGTCGACCTCGCCATCGTTGTTTTGATCGTGGAGGCGGTAGATCTGTCCGCGGTCGAGAATGAAGATGCCGTCGTCGTCGATGTGAATGCCGACGGGTTGGTTGAAGCCGGTGGCGAAGCGTCGCCAAGTGATGTTTTTGAGATCGTTCTCAATTCCGCTCACTTTCCAGACATCGCCGAGGAGGGTGCATACGAGGGCGTCGCCATTTTTGAGAAAGGCGATTCCGCTAATCTGCATCACGACCTTGTAGGGATTGTCGTAGGGGACGGTGAGGGTATCGAGGAGGTAGGCGGAGCCTTTGCGTTCCTTGCCGAGGGTGCCGGGTGACTTGATGATCTCCGGCCAACGACGCCCGAGCTTGCGTTCGGCCTTGAGGTGATTGAGGGCTTCGGCGTCGTGGATTTTTGAGCCTTCCTTACGGATACGAATGATGAGCGACGCGCCGGGGTGTGGCCCCTGAATCTTGAGTTGATTTCCTTCGATCACCGCGGAGTCGATTTTGGTTCGGAAAATCACCTCTGAGAGGAGTCCTTCGGCAACGGGGAGGGTGATGGAAAGGGGAGCGTTGCTACCCTTGAAATCGAGTCGACGGAAGAAGGCGCTGGAGTTGGCCCACGCTTCGTCGCTGATGATCGTATCTTTGACGCGGTAGTCGAAGACGACGCGTTTTCCGTAGCGATGGTAGCCGAGGTAGACGCCGCCTTCGGGCATCTTTGCTTCGGAAATAATGCACCAGGGAGTGCCTTGAAGTTGGGCGTTGCGGGAGGTGCCCCAGCGGAAGCCGTCGAATTTGACAAAGCCGCCATCCCAGATCGCGCGATAGCTTAGTGACTGGGGATCGAAGCAGGTGGCGAGCTCGCGTTGGCTACCCAGGCGAACGCAGATGCCTTTGAGGACAGCGAGTTTTTGATGGCGGAAAACCTGGGTGATGACTTCGCCCATTTCGGCCCGGTTCCAGCGGGTGTCGCTGTGGTTGTTCTGATTGTGTTTTCCCCAGTGTCCGTGCTCTCCGGCGTCGAGTCCAGGGTAGGCTGGAATGATCGCCGGGATCTTGTCGGGGTTCGCCATGTAGTAGTCGGCTTGGCGTTGGAAGAAATCGTAAAGCCGCTCGCTGTTGACCGGATTGGAAGCGAGCTGGTAGTTTTCGCGGCCTTTCGACGAGTCGGCGTAGGGATGCTCGCTGGCGCGCGCGACGTTGGGCTTCTTCTTATCCTGGGCCAGACCGATTGTGGCGAGGCTGAGCGAAACGAAGCAAACGAGAGTTGAGCACAAGGTCTTCATCAAGAGAGTTTTTCCAGCTATCTAATTCACCTTAAATAATTGAGAGAGAGGGAAGGGGGAACCACTCTACGGGCCAGAGCTGCGACTCTTTCGAAATCGGGAAGGGATTCTCAGAGAAAGGTTGATCATTTTCGATGGGTAGTTGTCTGCGTAATTTATGAAATCACTTTCTCTCTCACTTTTTATGGCAATGTCTTCTTTGGTTCCAGCTGACCCGGGTAGCCCAATTCCCCTGTGGACCGGGGAGGTGCCCGGCGAAGAAGGTCAGAACATTGGGGGGGAAAAAGTGGCGGATCGCAATAACGACGGGATAACGCGGACTTCCAATGTGAGCAAGCCGACGATTGCTTTCTATCCGGCTCCGGCTGACAAGAATACCGGCGCGGTCGTTGTCGTGGCTCCGGGCGGTGGTTATGGGATCTTAGCCTCAAAGCACGAGGGTTCGGATGTTTGCACCTGGCTCAATGGGATTGGGGTGAATGCGGTGCTCTTAAAATACCGTGTGCCGCGTCGCAAGAATCTCGAAAAGCATCATGCTCCGCTGCAAGACGCGCAACGTGCGGTGAGTTTGGTTCGTTCCAAGGCCGCAGAGTGGAAGATTGATCCGAAGCGGGTAGGCTTTTTAGGTTTTTCGGCGGGAGGGCATTTGACTGCGACGGTGTTGACTTCCGATGGTTCGATTTCTTTTCCGAAGGAGGCGGTCGATAAGCATTCGCCCATTCCGAACTTCGGTGTGTTAATTTATCCGGCCTATCTCAAAAACGAAAAAGATCCCAACGCGCTCGTGCCCGAGGTGAAGGTGACGAAATCAACGCCGCCGTCTTTCGTGGTGGTAGCGCATGGGGATAAGCGATACGTTGAAGGATCCGCCCTTTACTACCTCGCGATGCAGCGGGCCGGCGCGGAATGCGAACTACATATTTATGGCAAAGGTGGCCATGGGTTCGGAATGAAGGATATTCCGCAACGAGTCGGCGGCTGGCCGGATCGCGCAGCAGGGTGGATGAAAGAGATGGGATTCCTGGGGGAAAAGTAGGATTCGTTTAGAATCGCTCGCTTAATTTGTCGGGGGTCCTACGGATTTTTCATGTCGGAACGGGTGGCAAGCCGCCAAGCCCACCGAATTAGAAAGAGCCCAAGGCTGACGCCGATCGCTGAACCAAAACCAAGTTTCATGATGAGCTCGGGGTGGGATTTCGATGGAGGAATATCAATTGCGACGAACAATTCCCAGGTGCACACGCCACCAAAGATCATGGCTGCCAGTCCGAATAAACTGAGAAGGAATCCACCGGGGGTAGCTTGAATTGGAGTTCCGAAAGGCATCAGCGGGAAAAGGTTTGAACGATTGGCGACTTCAGCTTGTTGGGTTACCAGAAATTTTTCCTTCCCAAGTATCGCGCGAGATAGACCAGGCCCAACATGATTGGGATTTCCCAAAAGAGTCCCATCGTTGTGCCCAAGGCAGCCACTGATCCGACTCCGTAGGCGGCGATGGCCGTGGCGATGGCGATTTCAAAATGGCTCGATGAGCCGATGATCACCGTGACCGCGGCTTCCCGGTATTTCAGACGGAAGAGTTTGGTCATAGCGATATTGATACCCACGACAATGACAAAACCCAATAGCAGAGGGATGGAAATTAAGAGCAGGTATTCGGGGCTCCCCAGGATAGTATTTCCATTCAGTGCAAAAAGCACGATTAGCGTTGTCAGGAGAGAGATGATCGAAATTTTTCCAAGCGCGGGGCGATAGGTTTCATCGAACCAAGTTTCCCCTTTCATTGGGATCACGATTTTGCGGGTAAGCAATCCCGCCAAAATGGGCAGCCCGATAAAGACCAGGACCGAGATTGCCAATCCCCATCGATCGATTTCAATATTATGAATCCCCGTCAAAAGTGCGACGAGCGGAGCATAAAAAATCATGATGGTGATCGTGTTGAGGCTGGTATTCACCACGTTTTGCTCCTGATTTCCATCGGCCATCGATCCCCAGACCAGAACCATCGCGGTGCAGGGGCTCGCGCTGAGTAAAATCACGGCCACAAAGAGTTCGTCGTGATCGGAGAGAAACATCTTGGCCAACACAAATCCCACCAAGGGCGCGATAATCCAATTGGAGAAGAGAGTGAGTAGGATTGGTTTGGGATTGTCTTTCAGTTTCTTCAGTTCAGAGCCCTTCAGATTCAAGACGGCCGGATACATCATGAAGAAAAGGCAAATTCCGATTGGGATGGAGATGCCCCTGATGGCGAGCGCTTCAATCCGCTCACCCAGGGTCGTATAGAGAGAGAGGAGAACCCCAATGGCCATGCAAAGAGGAATCCAGAGGGGGAGATATTTCTCGAACCCACCTAGGCTTTGTTTTTTGTTGATGGTCTTCACTCGGGAATTTCAGATAATGTAGGTGATGATGCTAAGAGCCGCTCGGCGGGCATCGCTAAGAATAGCGCATCCCTTACTTGAGTGGATGCTCTTTTTCATTTCCTTGAGAGTCTGGTGATAAGTTCGTTCGATCAAGTGCTGTTTATCGTGAAAGTTGGGCGCTGAAATTGCTTTCGTGGGGATGAAGCCTCCATTAAGGTTGTTGTTAATGAAAACTGAAATGTTAAGGCTTTTGTTGGTAGCTCCATATCTGTGTGGATTGACGAACGCGGAAGAATCGCGTGACGGGTTTGTTTCCTTGTTCGATGGAAAATCACTCGCCGGATGGCGGGAAGCGCCGAAGGGAAAGGAATTGGCGTGGTCGGTGAAGGATGGGCTGATCCGGGGAGAAGGAAAAGAGAATCGCCAGGTCTATTTGATTTATTCAGGGGACGAGGAGTTGGCAGATTTTGAATTAAAGTTCAGCTATCGCTTACTGACGAAGGGGAATACCGGCGTAGAAACGCGGGCCCGGGTGGATAAGACGGGCAAGAGGGATTTTGAAGGATATCATGCCGATCTCGGGCATGTCGGGATTGGAGACGGCGTCCTGGGCGCGTGGGATTTTCACTTTGGGAAAGGGATGCGAAAAGAGTTTCCATGTCCGAGGGGAACCAGTCTTGTAATCGACGAGAAGGAAAAAGGACATAGCCGGAAGATCGGCGATCCTATTCAAGTCGCCGAAATCAAAAAGGGAGATTGGAACGTCTGTCGGATCGTGGCGAAGGGAAATCACTTTCAGTTTTTCATCAATGGAAAACTCTCATCGGAGTTCACCGACAAGTTGGAGGGGAAGCAACTTCGCAAAGGATTCATCGGGCTGCAACTCCACGACAAAGGGATGGTGGTGGAGTACAAGGATCTTTTCTTGAAAAATGGGGAATGATTTACCTGCCTATCAGAGCGCGACACGGAAACGTTAAAGCAAACATGATCCATGGAAGTTTTCCCCATGAGTAATCGTAAAGGATTTATTATGAAGCACATCCTTTGCATTCTTTTTGTGTTACTTGTCGGAATTCCGGGTCTTTTTGCGGGTCCTCCGCAGGGCTCCGTGAAGGTATTTATTCTTGCCGGACAATCAAACATGGAGGGTGCGGGAAAGATCGAAGGTGATCCCAAGCGCAACGGAGGAAAGGGAAGCCTTAGCCATTTGGTGGAGAATTCGCAAAAGCACAAACACCTTAAGGATAAGGATGGAAAATGGAGCGTCCGGGATGACGTTTTTATTTGGTATCTTGGGCGTAAAGGAAAGCTGGCGCCAGGTTTTGGAGCAAGACCAAGTGCGATCGGTCCTGAGTATGCCTTTGGGCATGTCATTGGTGACGCGATCAAAGAACCGGTTCTCCTTATTAAGACTGCCTGGGGCGGAAAGAGCCTTCAAAAAGATTTTCGTCCACCGAGTTCAGGTGGGAATCCCGGGCCCTATTACAAGGAGATGATTGGGCATGTAAAAGACGTTTTAGGTAAGCTTGGAGAAAATTTTCCCGAATTAGAGGGACGGGGCCATGAGGTGGTAGGCTTTGGCTGGCATCAGGGGTGGAACGACGGTTGCGGAATGCCTGCGACACTTGAGTACGAGAAGAATCTCGCCAATTTTGTTCGGGACGTGAGAAAGGATCTCGGTGTCAAAAATCTCCCTTTCGTGATTGCGGACAGCGGGTTTGGCGGAGTGAAGCAGAAAGTTGACCGTCGTCTTCTGATTCGCAAAGCTCAGGCCGCTCCCGAGACCTACCTCGAATTCAAAGGCAATGTCGACTGTGTCCAGACTGCCGGGTTTTTTCGTCCGGCCGAAGAATCGCCGTCCCGTCAAGGTTACCATTGGAATGGCAATGCCGAGACTTATTATCTGATTGGTGAAGCGATGGGTGAAGCAATGAAGAAACTCTGCGCAAGGTAATTTCCCGGGTCTATTTCCTTTCGTCTTCTTTGAAGCGGAACGGCTTTCCTCCGACCAGATCAGAGCTGGTGAATGAGGGGCACCAGTGTTGTTCGACGTGGTTGATGACCAAGTCCGTTCCGGTAAAGTGATCCACTCCCGGAGGGCGTTCAGGATTGTACATCGTGTCGGTCATGTCGCGCATGAGGGCCACGTTTTTGCCGACTTTTACCATCTGCCGGATGCCGAAGGGTCGGCCAAGAACACACATGTTGAGATGCACACCACAGAGTATGACGTTGTTGATTTTTCGTTTCGCCAAAAGGTTCCAGGTTTCCTGCCCGTTGTCAGTAAGGGCATCACCTTCGAGCATGTCGATGGTCTTGATCTGCCGCGTCCACGCTTCCCGGATTTCGCATTTCTCGCCTTTGCAACTGCAGCCCATGTCGGAGTCATCGATTGGGAGAACACCTTCGAATTTCGGATCCGGCCAGCACCAGTTTGTGCCCCAACGCTCCTTCACGCTGAGCGGGGAGGGTGATTTTGAAAATGGTGCGGCCTGGGCTAATTTGCGTTGCGGGGTTTTATCATAGAATGATACCACGCTGCTGGGCGCGTGAATGATGAAGATTCCTTTTTCTCGCGCAGCTTTGACCATCTTGTTCATGGGCCCGGCCATTTCGTCTACGCGTCGCGCGGCTGATTTACACCAATGGTCATCCCACATGTCGCAGATGATCAGGGCGGTCTTCCCGGCTTCCCAGTTGACCTTCTTCTCGACAAAATTTTCCGGGGCGCCTTCCGTCCGAGAGCGCAGAGTAAGGTTCAGCTTCTTTTCATCAGCCATCATGTTGGGCGCGAGGATTAACCCGATCGCTAACAGGTCGATTGCAGGGTTTACAAGAATCTTCATTCCCGCAAACTAGAGTGCGATCGATTGCCTCACAAGGTCAAACGAGGATTGGGGGGCGTCGATGATTTACCGCTCGGCCTTCTCGAGTTCTTCGAGACGCTTCTCGATTTCCTTGAGGCTTTGGCGGATCGCTTTGATTGCTTCGCTTTTGTCATCCGTATCTTTTTTTACGACGGGCTTCTTTGGTTTGGCAGGCTTCTTTTGTTCTTCTTTGACCTTAAGCATGGCTTGAATTTCATCCGCGGGAATGGCGTAAGTTTTGGTCCGCCCGGCGCGGGAAACGTTGATGCCGACACACCTTCCTTTGAGATCGAAAAGCGGCCCTCCACACAGTTGGGGTGGGAGCGGAATGTCATGCTGAATAGCATCGGGATATCCACTGGTCTTTTCTGAAAGCTCGCCGTGAGACATTTTCATGCGAGGATCATTTCTGGCGTTGTCCCGCATCGCTCGCTCCTTGAGAGTGGCGGTGGCCTCTCCGGCTTTACCATCACGAAGGTATTCTACCTTAACCTCCTCGCCCGCTTTTCGACCACGGATGAGATGACCGAATTCGACAGGGTCGTCGACTTTTTTGCCGTCGATATGAGTGATCACATCATTGTCCTTGAGGCCGGCCTCGGAGGCGCCGCCGTTGGGAAGCGCTTTTTGAATGAGGACTCCCTTGTCTGACGCGCCTGCTTGAATTCCGATAAACCCAACTTTGGCCATCGCTCTTCCCGGCACACTCAGGAGTCCAATGCCCAGTGGTTCGTCTTTGGCTCCGGTCGCGGTCAAAATAGAACCGAGGGGAGGTTCCACCGCCTGAAACCGAACAGGGTGCAGTTCCTCGGCATCAATCTTCAGCAGTGCGAGATCGCGCTCGGGGAATCGTTTCAGAACCTTGGCGTCATACTTTTTCTCGCCCAGGCGGATCGAGAGTTTCCCTTTTTGGGTTTCGGTATTTTTGGTGAGGATCCGTCCATTGGCGGAAATGACGGTGCCAAGAGCGGCAAGCTTGTCATCGATTAATACCAGAGCGGTGCTGCCTTCATTCTTTTCAGAGACAGGCGCCAAGGCTTTCATGGAGGACTCAAAAAATTTGTCGGGTCCGGGATTTGGAAGTCGGGTCATCCCTCCTCGTTTTTCGAGTTCTTCCATTAGTTTTTCCATGCCGCCCATTTTCTCAACGAGTTCCGGAGTCACTTCAAGGCGACCGCCATTTTTGGCCGCTTTCTTCATGAGCTCATCGATGGCATCTCCGACCTCTTTCTGATCATTGGGTTTTTCCTTTTTGGGCTCCTCTTTCTTGGGGGCCGGGTCTTCTTTGGGCTCCTCCTCTTTCTTTTTTGCAGGAGCCTTTCTTTCGCCGGAGAGTTCCTTGTAAGTGGTGAGCTTCACTTTCACTGACCAGGGATTTCCGTCGCGGTAATAGTTCAGCTGTACTTCGTCGCCGGCTTTCATCTTCTTGACCAGAGCGATCAGCTCGTCGGTGGACTTCATTAGCTCACCATTAATTTTCTTAATGACATCGTCCGGCTCAAGACCGGCCCTCTCGGCAGGAGACTTGGGAACGACCCCGGTGACCCGGACTCCGTTGTCGCTGTCAGCAAGTTGAACTCCAAGAACCGGCTGGTCTGGTGAAGGGACATTTTTTGGAGCGTTGTTAAATCGTTCTCCGGATTTTTTACCTTCCTTGAGGCTTTTCCATTGCTGGTGGTAAACACCGATGGGCACGTGACGGTTTTCCATCAAGCTCACTCCGATGTTGGAATGAATTCCGATTACCCGGCCTTCAGCATCAAAGAGAGGTCCGCCGGAATCTCCACCGACCACTGCGGTGTCGGTCACAATGAATTTTTCGTTCCTTAGAACCCTGCCCAGACGAACCGGAGGTTTGCGCATTGGGTCAAATCCACCCGAATGCCCGAGGGCGACGGTCCATTGGTTGCGTTTGAGGTCCTTGCTTTGCCCAACCTCTACGAAGGGATATTTCCCGGGCTCCTTGAGCTGCACCATTGCGGCGTCGCGATCATAGTCGGCTCCGAGAGACACCGCTTCTTTGCGGGTTCCGTCCGGGAAGATCACGATGATTTCCCCTGGCATGCTGGAGGTCACATGAGCGGCCGTAAGGATGAGCCCATCTTGGCTCACAACCACTCCGCTGCCAGCGCCCCGTCCGTTCTTGGCCACAAGACAAACGGTGGCGGGCTGGGCCTTCTTGGAAAGGCCGACGATTTGCTGGTTGAGCTTCTGGAGCGCCTTGAAGTTTTTCACATTGGGAGCGGCGTCGATCTTGGGCTGCTTGGTCGCTTTGTCTGGTGATTGAGCCCAAAGAGGACCTCCGGTCAATGAGAGTGACGCGAAGAGGGCGAGCAATAGATTGGTTGGTTTTTTCATACGAAATTTCGTTCTCCCTCGTAGAGCGGTTTCCCGAGGGAATTTGTGTGAGGATTGTAGCATACTTTCCTCACAACGGAGATTCTGTCATAGGAAACGAATATTGCCAGAAAGCTGTGGCGAGTGGGCTTGCATCGGCTCTCGAAATGGCGAAATCTCGGTTCTTATGAAACCTGCACTCGCTCCTTCAATGCTCGCTTTCCTCATGGTCATGCAGATGGCTCAGGCGGCCGACCCAAGCGCCGCCATCGCTTCAGACAATCCGAATCTTCATGTTAGGGCGGGACTGCCCAATTTGAAACAGCGGCTCGAAGTTGATAAAGAGTGTCACGTGGCCTTTCTCGGTGGATCGATTACCCAGAATACCGGCGGGCATACCAAGATGGTGCCGGCGTGGTTGAAGGAGAAATACCCCAAAGTGGAATTTAGCCTGACCAATGTCGGGCTCGGCTCGACCTGTTCGACAAGCGGAGCCTTTCGCGTCGAATCCCACATCTTTGGTAAGGAGGGCGTCGATCTCCTCATCGTCGAGTTCGCGGTCAATGATGATCAGGATGCGTCTCATCCCGCGCGCGAATGCCTCCGTGGGATGGAAGGGATCATCCGGCAAGTTCACGCCAATCATCCGAAGTGCGATATTGTGATGGTGCAATACGTCAATCCGGGGATGTTGGCGAAACTTCAAAAAGGCGAGGTGCCGACGTCAATCGCTGCGCATGAGAAAGTCGCCAAACACCACGGGGTAATCTCGGTGAATGTCGCTGCAGAGGTGGCCGATGCCGCGAATGCAAAACGCTATACCTGGAAAGACTATGGCGGAACCCATCCGGGGAAGTTTGGTTATCGGGTCGCTTCGAATATGATCATCGCTGCGATCGAAACAGGGCTGGCGAAGCAAGATGACAAGCCGCGCAAATTGCAAGCGGCGCTGGACGCCGGAAGTTATGATCAAGGAGGCTTTGTCGCACTCAAGCAGGCCAAGCTCTCTGACAAGGGCTGGCGACTTGGAAGAGTGGGGCGTGAACTTCTTCCGCTCGGCGGGATCAGAGGCCAGTATGAATCTTATCAGCTCCTTCGTGGTGACAAGCCGGGTGCCGAATTGAAACTCGATTTCGAAGGCCGCACCGTTGGCGCCTTCATTCTCGCGGGACCTGATGCCGGTATTGTTGAGGCCAGCATCGATGGCGGCGAGTTCACGAAGCATGACCTCTTCCATCGTTTCAGTGGCGGTTTGAATTATCCACGAAGCGTGATCTTCGCCACCGATTTGAAACCGGGAAAGCATGAATTGAAATTGCGACTCTCGAATGAGAAGAACGCTAAAAGCAAAGGAACGACTGTTTCGATTTTGTTCTTCGAAGTGAATCGTTAGTTCGACTGGCACCCGCTCCGAAGGATTTTCTAGAAAAATTTCAAATTGCAGTTTGAGGGCGGCCCTTTGGAAATTCGAGATAAGATTCGACACGTTTTCCTGCCGGTCCGAGGTCATTAGGTAAAGACAAGAGAGGCTCGTCTTTATTCTCTTTTTACCAATATTTCGGAGTGGATTTTTTAACGCCGGAATCGGCCAATTGGCCGAGGTGACAGGCTGGCGCGCCCGACTCAAGATGACTAAGCCTTGGAATCTCAAGGTCCACCGTGAAGCATCATATCGAACGCGTCTTCACCAAACTCGGAGATGACGATCGGACCCAAGCCGCAACCGCAGCCGTGAAACGAGGAATCATTCAATTGGACTTACCCTGAGGGTAAATAATTAATCGGGGCTGCCGATGCAGATCAGTTCCTTCATCGTCCGCGCGTAGATCCTTCCATTGCTGAAAGACAAACTCGACAGGGACCAGGTCTTGCCCGCCGGTCCGAGGTCGCTGATTGAGACGAGGGCGTTCTCATCGAGTATGGCGGCATTCCATTTCACGACGTAGACCATCCCGATCATCGTGGGTAGGTAGAGATGTTCGCCAACGACGATCGGGCTGGCGGCGGAACAATGTCCCCAGCCGCTGCCGGCATTGCGTTTGTCTTTGGTGGCGAGATTCCCCGCAGCATTGCGCATTTCGTTGGGGAGGGCCTTAGTCCAATTCGCTTTTCCTTGAACGACTTGCACGGGGACTTCGAGGTATTCCACCTTGCCCGTTTTCACGTTCACGCGCCCGATGCGAAACCCGCTAAAGGAGCGGAAGTAGTGATAGTCACCGGCTAAGAGATTAGTCTGGTAAGTGAAGGGCTTTTTGGAGGCTTTCAGTTTTTGACTGGATTCGATTTGGTATTTTCCGTCGACCTGACGACAGATCTGCACTCCCTCTATGACGGAAACCTTGTCGCGGATTATGCCGGTGTTAAGACCGATGGTGACATGATTGTTGCCGACAAACTGCGCAGCAAGGTCAGAATTGGAAACTCCGTTTTGGTGTGAGACGTAGCCTTTCATTGGAAGATCCCAGATCGTTCTGCCATCCGCGGCATTGAGTAAAGAAATCCCGTACGGCTCTTCCGGCGGCTGATGTCCGCCGCCGCGCGCGGTAAGGATTGTCTTGGTGCTTTTTCCGAGGAGGGGAGTGGTGTGGATGCTCGTCCCGGATTCTCCGGTCCATGATAGCTCGCCGGTTTTCATGTCGTAGGCATGCAACCAGGTCCAGTAAGCACGGTCCCGGCCGAGTGGTTTGGCCCCCGCCTTGGTAGTGACTTTGGGATCGAGATCGGATGGCTTGACGCGAACCACGATGACTTTTCCGTCGTGAAGAATCGGCTCGTGCTGGCGGGAGTGATGTCTCCCGAAGGGAACCCAAGTTCTAGACCAGAGTTCCTTGCCGTCGAAGTCGAAGCACTTCATGGATCCACCAACATTGATAAAACAAACCCGCTCGCCGTCGCTCACTGGTGAGGCAGCGGTGTTGTCGCTGAATAGGCTTGAGAGATCGGTAGTCCGAGTTCCTGGAAGGTCGCGCCGCCATAGTTCTTTTCCGGTCGCGGCGTCGAAACATTGTCCGACGATCAGCGAACCTGTTTCGGCATCGCCGTCCGTAGGAGCATGCGAGGCAACAAAGACTCGCCCGTTTGAAATCACGACACTTCCTTGTCCGGTATTTGGTAATGGAGCGCACCACTTCACTCCTTCGTTACGAGAAACGCTGAAAGTCGCAGGGGCATTTCCCTCGACGATAAAATTACCATTTGGCCCCGAGGCTTGGCCCCAGTCATCGCACCGGGCTGAACCAATCAGCAAAAATAAGAGTAGAAATTTCATCGAGAAATCTTTTACTCATCGAAGGGAGCCGCCTCTATCAAATTAGGGCGAATTCAAAAATCTGACGATCCGCTCATGATGTCATTAAAGGGAATTGATGACGGAGAATTTTTCAGAAGAAGAGTCTGAGTGCGTCTGAGGGAGACGAGTTGGCAGGTTCGGCACCGTCCTTGACACTAGAGTCCGGTGGTGCCGTAGCGCACGCGGAAAAACTGCTTGTTGGGCTTGGTCCCTTGAGCCCGATAGAAGAGATTCAATTTAGGGCGATTGTTTGCGGTCGTATGATTGGCTGCGGTAACCGTGTAGCGCTGATCATTCACGCCAATGTCAGCAGTCGAATTCAGTCGGAGGAAAAGATACTTTCCACCCGCGTAGCTTGGATCCTCCGCGTAAAAAGATTGTAGATATTGAGTCAAACCACTCAGGGAATTGGACTGAACGATCTCCCCACTGTTGCTCGTGGTATAATCGAAAATCGCATCTTCCAATTTAAGAACTGTGGAGCTTCCTGTAGGAGATTCACTATACTCAAGAATAGGGGTGGTATTATCCTTGATTCCAAGCACCCATAAATCAGCATCCCATTGGGCAAAGGTGCGCACAACATGAACTTCCAGTTGGGCAAGCGCAATCTCAAGTCCATTCGCAAGGACCGGCAATTCGAAAATCAGAACGGCATCCCGTCCTCCAGACGAGGAAACCGAACCCACTCTCAAGGTGTCGAATCCATAAATTGCCGCCACAGGAGGACCTTCGGCGAGAACATAATCAGCGGCGTCTCCTTCGATCACCTCGCTACTGGAAAATTCAGGGGTGGGAAGGCTCAGTCTAGTTGGCGTCCCACCTCCTTCAAAGGTTCCCGCCACCTGCCAACTCGAAAGATCCGACGAAGTCTCAACCTGAAAAAGGGACGCGTCTGCCGCTTGGACCCACCAGGCTGCACCCTGCGGGTTCATCGAAAACCCTGATGCCTTCATGAATCCAAGGCGATCCGCTGTTTCTACCAACTCCTTCGTCATGGAAGCCAAATCGGCTGCTCGCGCTGGTGACGAATAGAGATTATTGATCTCATAGGGGTCGGCATTATCACTCGCATCATAAAGTTCGTCCCAGCTGGTGTCGTCCGAATAGTTTACCAGCTTGAGCCCGTCAGCCCGCCGCAATCCCAAGTGGGGAACAACCGCTGCTGTCGGGAATTCCGGATCGAGATTGTATGAAAAAATAAAAGAATCCCGCCAGTTACTGGGCGTGGCTCCGGTCATTAAGGGAAGTAGGCTGCGCCCCTGCATGGCCTCGGGGATAGCGACACCTGCCAACTCAAGAATGGTAGGCGCGATATCAACGTTTAAGGCAATCGGATCTACGGAAAGAGGTCCTGACTGCCCGTCGGGATAGCGGATCATCAGGGGAACCCTCAAGCTCTCCTCGTAGGCCGAACGCTTGTCTCCGAGCCCATGCTCCCCTCTGAAAAATCCATTGTCGCTGATGAAAATTACCGCCGTATTGTCCGCGATCTCCAAGTCATCCAAGAGTGTCAGAATTTCACCCACATTGTGGTCGATTCCCACTACCGTTCGCATGTAGTTCCGGAGTTCGCTCACATTCGCTCCATTGTTCGCCTCAGGAGCAAAGGGGGGAGCTACGTTGAGATTTGGAACGGATTCCGCCGAGTCCGAAGAAAATAATCCGCTACTCCTTGCAGGTGGATCCCAAGGCTGGTGAGGCGTTTTGAACCCGAGGATCGTCAATGACGGGCGTCCTGCAGCATGTTGGGCCGTGATGAAATTCTTGGCATGCAACGTTGAAACGTCATCGACCCAATCGGTTGCTAATGAGGTGAAGAGAGAACTCCCCGATTCATCGAAAAACTCCGTATTGAAATATGTTCCCTGTCCTTCAAAGGACACTGCGGTATCAAACCCGGGCCGCTCTTTTTGCGTTCCCATATGCCACTTCCCAAAGTATCCCGTGGCATAACCGATCCCCTGCAGGAGGGTCGCGTAGGTGGTAGCGGTAGCTGGAAAATGAGTGTGGTTATCAGTAACTCGATGAAGATGGGGATACTGTCCCGTAAGCATTGTCGCTCGTGACGGAGAGCAGATTGAAAAGACCACAAAGGCGTTGTTGAAATGAACTCCCTCAGTTGAAAGACGATCCATATTCGGTGTTTGTTGGGTTGGATTAGCTAGCCACGGAAATCGAGCCACCCGGCCACTCGCTCCGATTGAACTTTGCATGAAGCTGGTGGCGTCCCACCGCTGGTCATCGGGGATCATCACAATAATATTCGGCCCCTCCGGGATCGGACGCGGGTCCTCCGTCGGATCGATGGAAATGAACCCATTGTTCTGATCCTTGAAGACACCTGAGAAGGCAATGTTGTCAATCTGGGCGTGTCCTCCACCCGTGTTCCCCGACCAGATAAAGCGGAATGAGGCTTTTCCACCCGGGGGAATACGACTTAGTGAACCGAGTATTGGTTCCAAAACCAGCGAGATATTTTCAACGCTTCGGGCCGTCCAAGTATTAGCGTAGAGCAGGGTCAAATCGGCTACTTCGGAACCGCTGGTCACGTTGACTAGCTCACCGGGCGTCGCCAAATATCGAAGCTCGAGAGTATTTGGTGAGGTCGCCGGATTTGCGAGACCCCGCGCATCAAAATGAATGGCACCCAGTTCGAAATGATAGTCACTGTGATTCGTGATTGAGAAATCACCCTCTAACAAATTGACGCTTCCGGCCTCGGCAAATTTCCATGAACTCGTGCCCCCGTTTGCTTCTCCGTTGGGGCGAGGATTTCCAAATGGACCGATTCTGACTCCAGGAGATCCATCCGCCAAAGTCGAACTAGTGATGGCCAAAGAATCACCAAAAGTTCCACCGTTCAAAAAGTCGTTGTTGCTTGCCTGACCATAACCGTCCCATCCCTCACTCGACGCATTCGCTCCAATACTTCCAGTCAAATACAGATTTCCAGAACTCGACCCCCTTGGGGTGGCATCGAAAGTGGAATTCGTATCGGGAGTATTATCCTGAATTCCGGAATTATTATTTCCCGGCGTGCTATTTTCGAAAGTCTGCCAACCGATGACGTGTTGCTGTCCGAGCAAATTTTGGGCAGAGATGGAAGCGAGGAGGTAGGTAAAAAGAGCTGCGTTGATGCGCTTGCTGGCAGAGATTTGGAACATGGAATTCAGGGAATAGGATCCTCTCGACTCGTCCCAACGTTTGCGCCGAACTAGACCAAAGACGGAAGCAAGAGAGAGTGAAAAAATTTTCTGTCTTTCGACCCGGTCGTCCATCGCGCGCCATTTACCCTCAATCCGCAATTATACTACGACAAGCTGTTTTTTCATTTTTTAATTGTAGGGGCTTTCCCCAATATCTGTTGCCACCTCGATGAAAAATAGCGATTTAGGATTTACTTCAGAAGTATCGGACGTTGGAAGAATCCTCTTCTCAAACTATTCCCTTTTAGGGAATTGTGATAGGATCGAACCAGGTGAACCTGAAGAATGAATAGGGAGCCTTGAGAAAGAAGCTTCTTGAGTCACCCGATGAACAAGCCCGCGATGGTATTCCAGTCCTCTCAACGCAGTAAGTCGTAAAGTTGTTTTGATTTAAGCTGGCGATTGGCGTGATCGCCGTGTCGCTCATTGATGGCCCGATTGATTTCGATGTAGAATTCTACAGTGGAATGCCACGAGCTGCCCCCAATGAGACCGAATTTTTTCATCTACGACGATCTACTCGTAGTTGTCCGAGACCCATTGGTTGAGCAAGCGCACGCCGAAGCCAGTGCCCAAAGTGGTCTCACGCGGATCCTTGCGCTCGTTCTTCATTGCTGTTCCGGCGATGTCGAGGTGCACCCAGGGAGTGTCGCCGACAAATCGCTGGAGGAATTGTGCTGCCGTGATGGATCCGGCTGGCCGTCCCCCGATGTTTTTCATGTCCGCAATCGGAGAGTTGATTAAGCGGTCGTATTCCGGAGCCAGGGGAAGACGCCAGGTTTTTTCCGTTGAATGCTTGGAGGCCTTGGCGAAGGCCTTGGCCACCTTGTCTGAGTTCGAAAACAAACCGGCATGTTCATGTCCCAGGGCAATGAGAATGGCTCCCGTGAGTGTTGCCAGGTCGACCATGGCTTGCGGCTTGAATCGTTCCTTCGCGTACCATAAGGCATCGGCCAAAACCAAGCGGCCCTCGGCATCAGTGTTCTGAACTTCGATGGTTTGTCCGGACATTGAGGTGACGATGTCTCCCGGATTCTGAGCGTTTCCATCAGGCATGTTTTCGGCCAATCCGACAATGCCGATCACATTCGCTTTGGCCTTGCGGGTGGCAATCGCGTGCATCGCTCCGACCACGGCTGCCGAGCCGCCCATGTCCGCTTTCATGTCCCACATTCCGGCGCCGGGCTTGAGGGAAATTCCTCCCGTATCAAAAGTGACCCCCTTGCCAACGAGGCAAACCGGCTTGTCCGATTTCTTTCCGCCATTCCAATGCATCACGACGAGTTGTGATTCCCGGCGCGATCCTTGACCAACTCCGACCAGAGCATCCATCCCGAGCTCTTTCATCTGCTTCTCGCCAAGGACTTCGACTTTCACGCCGAGCTTTTGGAACTTCTTAATCCGCGCGGCATATGATTTTGGATAGAGCGTATTCGCAGGTTCGTTGACGAGATCGCGGGCCATCAATTGGCCGTCACAAATAGGGCCATGGAACTTTTGGTAAGCCGCCCGCGCCTTTGCGGAATCGTCCACGCTGACCCGAATCGTCGTGATTGTGGTTTCGCTTCCCTTGGGAAGTTTGGTGCGGTATTTAAAAAAATGATACGCGGCCAATCTCGCGCCCACGACGGATCTCGCTGCATCTTCCGGCTTTAACTTTAAACCATCCAGATGCAGCGTGAGTGTTTTCTCTCCGCTCACCCGCAGCGCCTTCATTGCCGTCGCTCCGAACATCTCGGCATCGAAGTCGGCCTTCTCTCCCGCTCCCTTGAGCAGCAGTCCGGCGAGCTTTGATCCGGTTGGGGCGTAGAGTGAGACCGAAGAACCTTTCTCTCCATTGAAGTGCCCGGTCTTCATGGCCGCCTTGATTTGTCCCACGGAGTCGCGGGCATATCTCTTAGCCACGCCGTAAAACTTCCCTCCTTTGAAAACCGGAATGACACCAACACCGGAACTCGCTTTTTCACTCCCAACAAAAATTACTTTCATGAGCCGGGAGCCTAACCATCCGGATCACATTGCCAAGGCTCTAGGTTCAGGCCAACAATTCCTCGACCACGCTGCCAAAGACATCAGTGAGACGGTAATCCCGCCCGGAGTGGTGATAAGTGAGGCGTTCGTGATCGATGCCCATGAGGTGTAGGATGGTGGCGTGGAGATCGTGGATGGAAACTTTGTTTTCGGTGGCATAGAAGCCGTAGTCGTCGGTCGCGCCGTGATGGTATCCGGGTTTGGTGCCGCCACCGGCCATCCACATCGTGAAGCCGTGGGGATTGTGATCACGACCGTTGTCGCTACGACCCATTTGGCCATCGAAGAGCTCGCGACTTGGAGTGCGGCCAAATTCGCTGCCGCAGAGGACAAGGGTGTCGTCCAAAAGACCCCGAGCTTCGAGGTCGCTTAAGAGCGCGGCAATGGGCTGGTCGACGGCATGGGCATTCCCACGGTGTCCTTTTTCCAGATTGGCGTGTTGATCCCAAAGGTTCCCGTAGCGTGAGGTGGAGTGGGTTGCGGTGATGTAGCGCACTCCGGATTCGGCAAAGCGTCGGGCCAGCAAGAGAGTTCGCCCAAATTCGTCGGTGTGCTCCTCTCCGATGCCGTAGCGCGTGCGAGTTGCCTCCGATTCCTGGTTTAGATCCATGATTCCGGGAGCGACGCTCTGCATGCGGAAGGCCAGCTCGCGATTGCGAAGTTCGATTTCAAGCGGGTTGGTGTTGAGGCCTCGGATGAAATCGAGGTGCTCTCGCTGCCCTTTGAAGCCTGCTTTGAGATTGTCCCAGTTCAGGCCATCGTTGTTGGATTTGAAAATGGGCGCACCGGAATAGACGGAGGGTAGGAAGCCCGAGGGAAAGGTGCGGTTGTCTTTGGGAGTGAGATCGATGTAGCCGGGCAGGCTTCCATTGTCGGACCCAAGTCCATAGAGCAGCCAATTTCCCATCGCGGGTCGGATCTCCCGGGGCACGCCGGTGTTGAGCATCGACATGGCGGTGGTGTGATCCTCGTTGTCGTGGTGCAGCGAGTGGATGAAGCAAAGCTTGTCGATCCACTTGCGGTTGACCTCGGGAAACAGGTCGCTGGCCCAGTGTCCGGTCTCGCCCCATTGTTTGAATTCGAAGGGTGAACCAATGATGCGCCCTCGTTGCGCAAAGGTGAACTTTGGAGCTTGAATCGACTCCGGCAATTCCTTGCCATGTTCTTTTTGGAGACGCGGTTTGTAGTCGTAGGAATCGACTTGGGAGAGGCCGCCATCGAGGAGGATAAAGATCATCCGCTTGGCCCGGGCCGGGAAATGAGGTTCCAGGATCGAACTCTTTCCCGTCGTGTTGGCCCAAGCCTGTCGCGTGAGCAAGTCCGCGAGTGCCAGTCCGCTCATGCCCATGAGGGAACGGCGAGAAAGGGTCAGCAGGGAGTCTGTATTGAGCGGATTCATTCGAGATAGCTGAAGGTGTCGGAAGAAAAAATCCCAAGGCAGACCCGGCTCCAGGATTCCTTTTCCTCAAGTGATTGGCTCGTACGGCAGTGGTCGAGGTAGGACCTGGTGTATGCCTTGATTTCAGGGGTGGGTGGTCGTCCGATGGCGATGCGGAAGGCCATCGTGATTCGTTCTTCCTCGGTCAGGTCGGGCATGGCGAGCAGTCGTTCGGCGAGCTTCGTTGCGTAGTAGTTCGGCAACTTGTTGTTTAACCAAAAAAGCGATTGTGCCGTGGTGGCGGAATGGTCGCGTTGGTGGACCGGAACGCCGGAAGGGTCGTAGCCGAAGAGGGAGAGCATTTTGCGAATTTCGACGCCCATCCCGAGTGGCGAACGGCTCGAGGTGAGGATGTAAAGAGCGCGGTCTTTCGAGCGATTGTTGTCGAGGGGCTGCCTGCTGGGCTGGCGCGGAACCTTGCCGCTGGCGGTAAGCATACCGTCGTAAATAGCTTCCGCTTCGAGCCGACGACGGGGATAGCTCCAGTGAAGTTTGTTGTCGGGGTCCCGAGACAAGGCGGCGTAGTTTGATTCGCTGCTCATGCGATAGGTCGAGGAGTTGACGATGATTCGATGCAGAGCCTTGAGAGACCATTTCTTTTTGATGAGGGTCGCGGCGAGCCAATCCAACAAGGGCTGATTGGTGGGCTTCATTCCCTGAATGCCGAGGTCGCCGGGAGTGCCGACAATGCCGCGGCCAAAGTGTCCCAGCCAAAGTCGGTTCGCAATCACCCGGGCGGTGAGAGGATTGTTATCGTCGACGATCCACTTGGCCAATTGCAAACGACCGCTTGTATCTGCGGGGATTTTTGGACTAGAGAGAAATGAGCTCGCAATGGTTGGCACGCTGCGCGGGACGGCTTTGGCTTCGACTTTGTAGACCTCTCCTTTGAGGTGCACTGGTTCGTCTATCATCTCGGCCTGGTCAGTGACGGCGAGCATGCGGGGCAACTTGGGAGATTCTTTTTGAAGCGCCGAGATTTTGCGATCCAGGTCATCGAGCGCGGGGAGTGTGACGAAGCGTTCGGTGTCGGCCACATTCGGGGGCCAGGCGGAGCGATCGATCTGTAATTCCGAAAGGATGGGGCGCTCGACGCCGTGCTCGGTCGCGGGAGCGTTGATGAGGTGCCAGCGATTGGGCGGAGTGCGGACAAAACGAATCTTATCGAAGCGAGGCAATGAGGAATGCTCTTGGGCCCAGAAGCGCACATCGGTGGTGCCTTTGCGAAATTGAAATGAGCCGAGGTTGACCCAGCGGAAGTGTTCCATTTTCCAGCCGCCGCTTGCCGGAATGATTTGATCTTTGAAGACTGATTTTCCGTCCAGCTTGAGCTCGATGGGAAGGGCTTCGGGAGCAGCACAGCGAAGGTAGACTGTATAGGTTCCGGCTACCGGCAAGCTTGGCCGGTACTGTACCCACTGGAGACGGGCTCGTTGTGTTTCGACGATCATCTCGCCGTCGAGTTGAACCCGCCGGACGTTGTTTTGTCCGTGGTAGTCTTCCGCTTCGATTTCAACGATGGGCATGGCGGGCAAAGCCGCGAGAGCTTGATCGTAATCAGCGAGACGGGGGTGCACTTTTGCGATGAGTTTTTCTCTCGCCTCTTCGAGCGCCGACCAACGGGATTCGCGTAGTTTGGCGATGCGATCTGAAATTCTTCGGGCGGCGGAAATTTCCTCCGGCGTGGCTTGGGGGCGGGTCAGGCGAAATCTTCCGTCCCGCCAGTTTTCGTTCATCTTATCGACGATGCGGGTGCTGCCAAAAATTCCGGCCAAGGCGTAGTAGTCCCGCGTGGGGATGGGATCGAAGAAGTGATCGTGGCAGCGGGCACAGGAGAAGTTCATGCCGAGAAAGGCCTGCGAGGTAGCCGAGATTTGTTCGTCGATAATGTCCATCCGCAAGGTGTTCGGATCGGCACAATCGGAGAACCACGGACCGATCGAGAGGAAGCCCGGAGCGGCCAGTTGATCGAGAGAGGCGATGGGGTCTTTTGAGGGCGGCAGCAAGTCCCCGGCAAGTTGCTCGGTGACGAAGCGGTCGTAGGGCTTGTCGGAATTCAGCGCACGGATCACGTAGTCGCGATACGGCTCCGCCATATCGATGCGGTCGACGGCCGCCACCTTGGTCTTACCCTGCACGTAGCGCGCGACATCAAGCCAATGCCGTCCCCAGCGCTCGCCGTAATGGGGCGAGTCTAAGAGCCGGTCAACGAGCTTGGCGTAGGCGTCGGGTGAAGAGTCGGCGAGGTATGCGTCGATTTCCTGAATGGTGGGGGGCAAGCCGGTAAGATCGATGGTGAGCCGACGAATGAGGGTCAGTTTATCCGCCTCGGGGTTCGTTTGCAAATTCGCGTCGAGAAGGTTGGCTTTGATAAAAGAATCGATGGGATTGCGAACCCAGCTTTTGTCGGGAAGGGCTGGTTCGGCAGGCTTTTCGAGAGCTTGAAAGGACCAATGGGGAACTTTTTCGTCCGAAAGCGCAGGAGCGATAATAATCACGCTCGCAAGCACCAATAAAATATGGATGGGACGATTCATCAGATAAACTCGGGCAAATTTCGAATATTTTGGAAGGTATTCTCGACTATATACGTGTCTGAGCCTGTTGCGCACGCGATTTTCCGTATTACGCTTCACAATAGTTAACTTAATATGTAGCTTTAATTTTTCACCTGATTACTGATGAACCATACTCTACTTCCTCAAGTCGCTCCCTGTTTTGTAAGTCATAACATGGCTCTCGGTGGTGCGCAGACCGCGGTGTTGCGCTATATTCAGGCTCTTCCAGAGTGGGTGCGCGACCGGACCACTCTATATAGTCAGTCCGATGATACGCCGCTGCTTGATCAGGCGGTGAGAGGGGGATTTGATTGCGGAAACATCACACGCGAGGCCCCGGGAGATCCGAGCATGTGGTTCTTGAGTTACGGAAACCTCGACGGCCTGCCGAAACGGCCGACCTCGCTCGTGCTGCATTCCTGGGACGATGCCGGCTGGCGTTATTTCAGCAAGGCCTATGAGGGTCGTCGTGGCATGACAGTGGCGGGCGTTTCCCAGCAAGTCATGAATCGCTACGGCGATTGGATTCAGGAGAATGGCCATACTTCCGGCGGAATTCTCCCTCCTCCGGTAACCGAGTTTTGCATGGCGAAAGGGAATTTGAATCCAAAAGGCCGTCTTGTGGTCGGCTGGATGGGGCGCCCGCTTAAGGACAAGGGACTCATGACTTTGCCATATCTCTTGGCGGAAAATCCGCACATTGTGGTGCGGGCCTGGACCGGTGCGGAAACTGCAGGTCTGGATTACACGCTCCGGGTGCAAGGGGAAGCGATGGAAGAAGTTTACAAGTTGGCGCGGAAACTTGGCGTGGCAGATCGTCTGGATGTACGGCCACTCGATTTCGACGCCTTCAATTATCGCCATCGTCTTGAGGGCTGCCATGTCCTGCTCGGGAATAGCAAGCGCGAAGGCTTTTTACTCACTGCGGCGGAGGCGTTGAGCTGTGGAATTCCAGTTGTCGTGACGAAAGACTGCGGCATCGCGAGATTCATCAAGAAAGGGCAAAACGGTGTTCTAATCGATTGGCACGAGAATCCTAAGCGCCTCGCCAAGATCGCGACCCGCGCCATTTTAAAAGCGGCTAAGCTCGATCCCGTGAAGTGTCTCGCTTCGGTGGACGACCTTTCGCTCGGGTCCAATTACGTGCGCGCCTACGGACAGACTCTAGGAGTCCTGACCCACACCTCGCTGCACCATGAGGACGCGACCGTGACTTTCGGCGTGCGGATTCACGATGGAGTTGACCCTGCTTATCTCGACGATGCCATTAACAGTATTGCCTCGCAGACTTATCGTAAATTTAAAGTCGTCCTTCTCGTCGATGGACCTTGGGCCTTGGGCGAACGACTTGCCAAGCGCTTTGACTTGCCACTGATCTGCACTGGTTTGAAGGCGGACATCGAGCACTGCAGCTGGCTCCATCGTCAGGCCCTTGAGCAATGCGATACGGAATACTACAAGCCGCTTGACTATGACGATCAGCTTCTCCCCAATTATCTCGAGCGCGCAGTTAAGACCCTCGAAAGAGAAAAGGCTGATGTCTACGGTTGCATGCTGAATACCTTGCAGGATGGGGAAATTATTCCTCGCCTACATTGGCCAAACAAGCCGCTCGAAACCATGTTCACTGGGAATTCGGACGATAACATGTTGCCTCACTCAAGTGTCTTGATGCGCACCAGCATCGCCCGGAAAGCCGGAAATTACCAGGAGCGCGCCGTGGGCCTTGGAGCCGACGACTATCACCTCTGGTATCGCATTTTCAAAGCAGGCGGCGAGTTCTTCCGCGATGACGAAGTCCGCAATGTGGTTTACCGCATTCACGATAAGAATTCGCTCACCATCCGCCGCGAGCGCTTTGGGCATTCCCACAAAGCCCAACGACTTCTCGCAAGTGCCGCTGCAGCGGGTATTGCCCTCTCTGCAGCTGCCTGTGATGGCGACGCGGATGCCAATGCAGACGGTGACACCCCCAAAGTCGCCCCTGCCAAGCCAGGCCCAATCGATCCGCCGCATTCATAGGAGAGGGGAGAAGCTACCTTGGCCCCGCTGGCATGTGAGTCAGGAGCTACCGCGGCATCCACTTTCGGATGTGCAGTGGCGTGCTGAGGGCCTGCTTCGCCCCACAGTTGACACAGGCGAAAGGAAAGTATCCAGCGCATACAACAAGCTTGCTCTCGCTGGAGTGGTGATCACTGTGGGTGTGCGTTGCAGCTGAAGACAATGCTTCGCTGTATTAAAAGAAGAAAAACGATCACCATGAAAACAGCTCTAAAAACGGCAATTGTTGTCTTGGCGCTTAGTTTCAATCTCTCTCAGGACTCGGACTCCGAGATTTTACTGGAATTTACCGAGGCTGATGACGATGTGATCCTTTACGTTTCCGGGACCCTTGATCTCACCGGTCTGACCGAGAGTAATAAGGGAGCCTTTTTGGGGGGCGCGACTTTATTGGATACGGTTAACGAACAATTCCAGCTTGGGTCTGGTGTCGATGCACCAGTGAATGCGTTCACTCTGACGGTTCAAAATGAGGTGTTTTCTTCGACCACTGACTTGTTTGGGACCATCGATTCCTGGGAGGCCGATACCAACTCGATTCGTTTTCAGCAGAACAATGGACAAGTTCTCGTGGATGATGAGATCGAATCTGGAGATGTGATTGAAGTTGCCTCAACCCATACTTTTAGCGCCTTGTCGTTTGCTGATTTTGGTCTGACCCAAGGGGATAATATTGTCTGGCTTGAAAATACGAACGTCGATGGTGATGCCGGCCAGGTGATCGTCACAGCTGGGCTCCGGGATACGGGGCCCTCTGCTCCTCTTGTCATTACCGCGATCGATTACTCGCTCGCCCCGAACCCAGCGGTGACCCTGACCTGGAGCAAGACCGGTGCCGCAGCCTACATCGCAAGATACTCGTCTGATATGATCGATTGGGGCGCGGACTTGGACGACGGTATCACAGAGGAACGTGACGAGAATCCCGATAACTCCGAGCACATCACCGTGACCTTTCCTCTTCTGGGCGTTCAGGCGGAGATTCTGTTCTTTCGCATAGAGGAAGGATAGGAGATTTTTGGTTAAGATTGCCGCTCACTCCCTAGAGTGCGCTCCATGAGGTAGGAGTTGCTACCCTCGTGCTAAGCGATGATATCGTGTACGACGTGACCGTGGACGTCGGTGAGGCGGTAGTCTCTTCCGGAGTAACGATAGGTGAGCTTCTTGTGGTCGAGTCCCATGAGGTGGAGGATGGTTGCGTTCATATCATGGACGTGGACGCGGTTCTCGACGGCCGACAATCCAAATTCGTCGGTGGATCCGTAGCTGAATCCTTTCTTCACACCGCCGCCGGCCATCCAGGTGGTGTAGCCGTAGTGATCGTGGTCACGACCTTTCTTGCCTTCCGAAGTGGGAGCGCGTCCAAATTCACCGCCCCAGACGACGAGCGTTTCTTCGAGCAGGCCGCGGCCCTCGAGATCTTTCAAAAGCGCGGCGATTCCCTGGTCGCAGGCTTTGGCAAGCTTTGCATGACCGCCGGCGATATCTCCATGACCCGTGTCCCAAGCAATATCATAGCCGTCGATCGAATGTGAAAGCTGAACGACGCGCACACCCTCCTCAACCAGACGTCGGGCGATAAGGCAGCCTTTCGCAAATTCGCTTTCTCCGTATAGCTTCCGGGTCTCCTCGCTCTCCTTCGAAACATCGAAAACTTCCGGCACCGAAAATTGCATTCGAAAAGCCATCTCCATGGCCTGAATGCCAGCCTCAAGGTTTTGATCCTGCTCGAGACGTTCCAGGTGAAGCTTGTTGATTTGTGTTAGGAGGTCGGCCTGCTTGCGTTGTTCTTCCCGCGAGAGATTGGAGTTCTTCAAATCACGAATGACCGCATCCGGTTTCATGCTTTGAATGTTCACATAAGATCCGGCGTAGGCACCGGGAAGGAATGCGTTGCCCCAGTTGGCAATCTTTCCACGCGGCTGCGCGCGCGGGGACATCGCGACAAAGCCCGGAAGGTTTTCTGTTTCTGCGCCGAGTCCGTAGGTCAGCCAAGAGCCCATGCTCGGACGGTTGGGTTGCAGTGCGCCGAGGTTGGTCATGAGGATGCCACCGGCGTGTTCGGGAATGTCGGTGTGCATCGAGTGGATGAAAGTGATGTCGTCGACACACTTGGCGGTTTCCGGAAAAATATCGCTGACCCATTTTCCGCATTCGCCATATTGCTTGAATTCGAAGGGCGAGGGCATCAGGCCCAACTTGGTATTACGGAGCGATTTGCGATTGACGCTCTCCGGTCGTTCGCCGGCGTGCTTGGCAATCATCGGCTTGTAGTCGAAGGTGTCTACTTGCGAGGGCCCGCCGGGCATGAACAATTGAATGAGGCGCTTCGCTTTCGGGGCAAAGTGAGGAGCTTTCGGGGCGAGGGGATTGGTTGAGGATTCCGCACCGACAGCATTGTTCCCAAACATGCTTGCCAGGCCAATGCTCCCAATTCCGGCCCCCATTTTTGCAAGCGCGTCGCGGCGGGTCATCTGGGACTGCATCGTCCGGCGGTAAGCGAGTTCGTGTTCGAGGAATTTCATGAGGACTACTGGATTTGGATTAGTTCGTGGGCGCTGAGCAAGACTTGGGCATATTGCTGCCAGGCTTTGGGGGTTGGCTCGTTGCCGAGCCATTGGGTGCCAAGTTCGATTTCAGCGGGATCGGACGAGCGGGAGTAGAGCTGTCGGTAGACTTTCTTGATTCGATCGGGCAGGGGTTCTTTTAGAGCATGCAGTGAATTGCCCAGCGTTTTTGCACGTTCCGTCATGAAGGGGCTGTTCATCATGAAGAGGTATTGTTGGGGCACGGTGCTGGTGGGACGGGAGGCGCTGGTGGAAACGGCTGCTGGAAAATCAAAGAGTCGCAGGAAGGCATCGGATTCAAATCGATCTCCGGTGCGACTGATCGTGGCGTAGAGGGTGCGGCGTTTGCTCCGTAAAATCTCCTTGTCGGGATTGCCGCCGACGGTGCGATCGAGTTCGCCGGTGACCGCGAGCAGAGAATCGCGCCACGCTTCAACTTCGAGACGCCGCGGGTTCATTCGCCAGAGCAATTTGTTGTCTCCGTCGATAGCGAATTTATCTTTGTTAAAGCGGCTGCTCATTTGCCAGGTGGACGAGAGCATGATCTGGCGGTGCAGGCGTTTGAGCGACCAGCCGTGTTCGATGAAATCGGCGGCGAGCCAGTCGAGCAATTGCGGGTGGGTGGGCTTCTCGCCAAGGATGCCAAAGTTGCTCGGCGTGCGCACCAGGGCCTGGCCGAAGTGCCACTGCCAAACGCGGTTGACGATCACTCGTGCGGTGAGGGGGTTGTCTGGAGCGGTGACCGATTCCGCCAACTCGCGCCTTCCACTTCCATCGGTGTAAGGTTCGGGCGAATCTCCCGCAAGGATTTGGATAAAACGGCGGGGGACCAATTCTCCTTTCTTACGCAAATCTCCGCGCAAGGCGACATGCATGTTGTTTTTTCCGGCTTCCTGAAGGACATGCGCGATATCGTATTTCTTGGGCGCCACCTTTTTTAGGCGGTCCAGCTCGGCACGCATCTCAGCGACCTTTTTCTTCGCCTCCTCCCCCATCGTTTTCTCGACGTGCTTCCGCTCGACTTTCAGCCGTTTGGTTTCGTCGTTGAGGAATTGATTGACGGCATTATTTTGATTTTTGATCGCGTCCTGCCCCTTTCGATAAGTATCCACGATCTCCTGCGGCACCAGAGGATGTTCGCCGGTGCGGGAGTTCTTAAAAATTCCCGCGATGGCATAGTAGTCCTTGATTGTAATGGGATCAAACTTGTGATCATGACACCTGGCACAGGCCGCGGTGAGTCCCAGGAAGGCGCGGGAAAAGGTATCTACGCGATCTGAAAGTGTCTCGGCTTGGGCTTGGGCCTTCGCTTCGGGATCGCCACCATCGGAGGTGTAACTTGGCCCCACCACAAAGAACCCGGTCGCAACAGGGTCCTGATTCTCCTCAAGGACATCCCCCGCAATCTGTCGGGAAACAAATTCGTTGTAGGGCATGTCGGCATTGAAAGCACTGACCACCCAATCGCGGTATCGCCAGGCATCGGGGAGGGCCCGGTTGTCACCAAATCCGCCCAGGCCATCGCTGTAACGGGCGACGTCGAGCCAGTGTCGTGCCCAGCGTTCGCCGTAGTGTTTCGAAGCGAGCAGTTCGTCGAGAACCTTCGAAAATGCTTCGGGACTTGAGTCGCTGAGAAAGGCGTCGACTTGCTCCGGTGTGGGAGGCAGTCCGATGAGATCAAGATAGGCCCGTCTGATGAGAGGCAATTTCTCGGCAGGCTTGTTAGGCTGAAGTTTTGCTGCGTTTAGTTTTGCGAGAGTGAAATGATCGATTGGAGAGCGTGCCCACGCGTTGTTCGTGATTTGCGGAGGGTTGACTTTGGCAATCGGTTTGAAAGACCAATGTTCCCGGCGAAAGCGATCCCAATCATAGGCTTCTTTGGGCTGGGCTTGGGCGATTTCGGAAGTGGATTCCGCGCCGGGCCAGGGAGCTCCCATTTTGACCCAGTCGGTCAGGGTTTTGATTTGTTCCTCCTTTAGTTTTCCCTTCGGCGGCATCTCCATGTCTTCGTTGCGGTAGTTAACCGCCTCAACGAGAAAACTTTTTTCCGGATGGCCGGGGGTCAGAGCCGATCCGGAATCACCTCCTTTTAAAAGCCCGGCGAGGGAATCGAGAAACAAGCCGGCTTTTAGTTTACCCTTTTCCTCGGCTTTGACTGAGTGGCAGCGATAACACTTGTCAGCGAGAAGCGGTCGCACCTTATTCTCGAAGAATTCAAGTTGTTCGGCGGTAGGAGGTGTTGGTTTTTCGGGAGCCGCGAAGGAGGCCCCGCAAAGAGTAGCGGACAAAGCGATGGAGGACACCTTCAACATCTTGGCTACAATGAATGAATGACGAAGTCCTTGGAAGAATTTTTCTCGTATCAGGCTTTGGCTGCCAGGGTGCCTGCTTGCGATTGTGATCTTGAATGACGGTCTCGATTTGGAAGGGTATTTCCCGAATTTTCCCTTGATGAGCTCTAGCGTTCGATTCGAGAAATTCCGGCATCTTTGCGGGAAAGTTAAGGTGACCTTCATAGATGCAGAGTCACGTCACGATCATTGTCGGGCTTGCTTTTTCGGCCTATTCAAAGGAAACTCATCGCAAATCGGTAACGCAGTTATCAGAAAATAGAGAGATGGATTCCACAGCCAAAATCAAAAACTCATCAATCGGCCGCGCGATCGCGTACTCGCTTTGCGCTCTCATTTCCCAGACCGCGCTGGGAGGACATTTCACCTTCCTGATGGACGATTTGTCTGTTGATGGTCCCGATGGACAGGGCCACCAGCAACTTTGGACAATTCCCGGCAATTGGAAGTTGGAAAGCGGAGTTGATGATGGGAGCAATGGCTATCCGGATGGCGCGGACACATTTGCGATAGATAGAACAGCCAACTTGGGCAATTCAAGCAGACTCACGAATGCAGGTAATACCATTGGGACTGTCGCCGGGGTTACCGGGACAGGCACGGGTAATCAGGATATCGTTTTCAAGCATGGTGGGGCTAATACCATCGGGGACCTGACTCTCCTGGCCTCCGCAGCTCCATTTCATATTCGCGAAGAGCGGGACAAGAGCCTAACCATCGATGGCGTGATCAGTGGTGAGGGTGACCTGTTGATGACACGTGACGGCGGATTTTCCGATGGAGTTGACCCCGATGAACTCATTACGATTACCGGAGCGGAACCGAATACAATTACCGGGACAATCCGGCTATGGAATAGCAACAATAAGGCAGCTCCCGAGGAGCAACCGTGTTATTGGGTTGCTGACAAGGTGGGAGCTTTCGGTCAGGCCTCGGAGTTGACGCTCGAGGGACGTGCCGGGACGAATGGAGGAATTGCCTCGCTTCGAATTACCGCGAACACGGTGGGTGGCGAAGGTGCGATTGACGATGATGCGACTGTTTTTTATATTGGTGCCAAGGGTGTCCTAAATATCGATGCGGGCGTTAATGAAAAGGTCGGTGAGGGAAACTTATGGATCGATCTGCAGGGGACGGGAACCTATTCCGAAGTTGCTCCGGGAACCTATACCAACACGGAAGCCTGGATCGAAGGTGATGGTAGTATTACCGTTGGTGCTCCGTCCGTTTTAGCAATCACCGAAATCGGCATATCGTCGGATTTTAAATTGGCGCTGACCTGGAATTCGAATCCGGGAACAATCTATTCCGTCTACTACTCGCTGGATATGATCGATTGGGGTGCTGATTTGGACGACGGCGTTGTTGGAGACGATGGTGAAACCACCACTAGGGAATTTGACCTCTCCTTGATTCCCGCCTTGGATGGAGTTTCAAGGGTCTACTTCAGAGTTGAGCAGTAGTCTTTCCGAAGTCGATTTGCTGTTAATTACTTTTGGCCGAGATGGCGGATCACTGTGTTGACCTGGAGTGGCGACTCGCCAAAGTTTCCGTTCTTTATCTTCATTGCTGATTCACGGACGAATTTGCCATTGGGGTCATAGAGCCGGACGGCGGCTTCGTGGAGATCACCGTCGACTTTGCTACCGTCGGCCCGGCTGAGTTGGAGGAAGAGTTTTCCTTTTTCGTCTTTATCGGGGCCGATTTTTTTGAAGAGGGCGGTGAGATCAATCCCGACCTCGATGGGCGTGTCATCCTTCGGTCCGGCGATGGGAACGTGGCCGCCATTTCCGCCTCGGCCGAAGAGCGGCCAGCCGTTGAAGGCTTCGGGTGTGATTTCGTGTTCGGCAGATTTGGCGTTCTTGTCTCCGGCGATGCCGATGGTCATGCGGAGGTCGGTGCGGTCGTTGCAGGAGAGTTTGAGTTTGAGCGTTTGGCTCGGAAGATAACGGGTCACTTCGGCGCGGCCGAGGTAGTTTCCGCGCTTCCAGGTTGGGTCAATCATGGCGCTGTAGAGAAGATAGATTCGTCCGTCCTTCGACCACTTCTCGCCCCAGGAATTAACTACGATATAAGCACCGCGTTCCCAGTCGGCGAGGGTGACCTTGCCATCGTTATTGGTGTCGATGTCGTTAGTGATTTTGCCGTCGCCATTTACATCGTAGCCGACTTGATCGTCGTATCCCACACAGGTGATCCCGTGCCCGTAGCCGGAGGGTCCCCAGCGGGTCCAGATGTCCTTGCCTGCTTCGTGCTCCCCATCGGGAATGGTCACGGTGACTTTCTTCAACTCGCCCATGCGTCCGTCGAGAGCCATGATACCGCCAGGCTTTTTCTTTCCGGGTTGATTGCGATCAAACATCCAACCACGGGCTTCGTTGAGTTGGGCCACAGTATTGGCGGGAGTGTAACGGTAGCCCGAGACGCGATATTCCATCGCTTCACGCCAAATATCGTAGCCGTTCGGCCATACTCCGATTTTGTTAAGGCGCACGCCGCCGTAAGATTTCGCGGTTGGAATACCGATCCGTTTGGCGACCTCCCATCCGTGATAAGCTTCCGAGCCTTTATTTTCGGCGCGGTTCATCATGTTCCAAGAAAAGTGAGCGGGGAATCTGTTCTCGTCGCTGTCGGCTTTCTTGCCATTCAGGACGTTCATTTCGTAAGTGAAGATGGAAGCTACCGAGGCAAACTGACCGCACGCACCCCACTTCTGTTTATAAACCGGCGGGAATTCGGGCCTTTTCGAATTGTCGACGCGCGAGGGCAGGCGTTTGGGATCGACTCTTGTTATACCGACATCGGGGCCCTTGGCGCCTTTCCAGGTGTCATAGTTTTTTCCCTCTGAGGGCGGACGCGTAAACCCGCCCGGATACTCGGCGCGGGCTGCAGCGGATTCTTCGGCCATCACTGGCTCAAGGAGACCGGCAATTGCAAAGCCGCCGGCGACGAGGAGATGTTTCGGAGTGGTGATCATAAGTGAAGTTCTGAAGTGATACTGCGTTTAGCAGAGGGGTCAAGGTGTAGGTTCGATTGAGGATGGGAATCGCGCTGTCCCCACAAATATTCGCCGATAGAAGTGAGTAGGCGGGGGCAGTAGACAGGGAGCGGCATCAACGATGATCAAATCCTGCACTGACACCCTGAAGAAAATTGGCATCACGGCGTGGTGTCTTTTGGTATCTGCCTCCATGTGTCGTGCCGAGCTGCCTTCCTTGGCTGAAGCCCGGGAAGCGGGGCGGGCGAATTCGGCTTTGTTGTCTTCGAGAAAGGAGGTCCCGACGGGAGTGCCGACCGCAAATCTTGGGGACTTTAAAAAGCACATCGCGCCCATCCTCAAGAAGACCTGTGTGGAATGCCATGGGCCGAACAAGGCGAAGGGGAAGTTCCGCATTGATTCCCTTGATCCGAATCTCATGGAGGGTGGCGATGTCGATTGGTGGTTGGAGGTTCTTGATGTCCTGAGCAATGGTGAGATGCCGCCTGAAGACGCGGATGTTCATCTAGCGGACGAGGATCTGGGAAAAGTCACCGAGTGGTTAAGCGAGGAAATTGACAAGGCCTCCATCGCGCGCCGCAATGAGGGAGGACATTCCTCGTTTCGTCGCATGGCTCGTTACGAATACGATTACGCGCTGCAGGATCTCTTGGGCTTGCCCTATTCGCTGGTTGACAATCTCCCGCCGGAGACGGCTTCCGAAGATGGATTCAAGAATAGCTCGGAGATACTGCAAATGTCCGCGATGCAATTTGAGATCTATCGTGAGATTGCCTTGAAGGCTCTCAAGCACACCACCGTTCTCGGTGAGCGACCCGAGATGGTGGTTTATCGTCTGCCGAGACAAGACGAGAAATTGTCGGCCCTCGATGGTGGAGACGTCGGTAACGTTCAGCTCCTGAAAGAGAATGTGAAGAAAGGACAGACCTCTCCGGAAGTGGCTTCGTTGGACCGGAGGAAACGTTCGGTGAAGTATAATCTCAGTAATCATCTTCCCGACGAAGGAACCATGCGGATCACCCTCCGCGCCGGGCGCACTTCGATGAACGAAGATGAGTTTGCCAGCCTACGGTTTACCTTCAGTGCGCATACCAGCAACAACGCCAATTTTTCTGAAGTCATCAGCGCGCGCGACATTTCGGTGACGGCTTCGGTCGATGACCCGCAGTTCATTCATCTGGACATTCCGCTCAGCGAGATCCAACGCAATCCGTTTCGGAAGAACAAAAAGAATTTTCCCCGACGCGATGAGTTTTTGACCATTGAGTATCAAGCGAGCACGCGTGGTAATGAACCGCTCGGCGTCCTGATTGACTTCATCGAAATCAGCGCGCCGCACTTCGAGCAATGGCCGCCGCAAACTCATCGGGAGATTTTCTTCGAGAGCGAACACAAAACGAATGAAGAAAAATACGCTCGAGAAGTCCTGACACGATTCATGGTGTTGGCCTGGCGTCGACCTCTTGAGGTGAAGGAAGTGGAGCCCTTCGTGAACTTGTTTACGAAATACCGTCCTGAGTTTGCTACGATGGAAGAGGCGATGCTGGAGGTGTTGGCGACCGTTCTGGCGACGCCGGAGTTTCTCTACCTGACGCAGCAAGATTCCAAAACGATCAGTGAAGTCGAGTTGGCCAGTCGCTTGTCGTTTTTTCTTTGGTCCAGTATTCCTGACGAAGAACTGCTGACGCTCGCCTGGGAGGGAAGGCTCAAGAATCAGGAGGTTCTGAGGGCGCAAATCGAACGCATGTTAGCGGACCCGCGGGCAAAGCGCTTCTCGCAAAATTTCGTCCAGCAATGGCTTGGTCTGGATGCCATGGCAAGCGTGGTTCATGTGAAAGACCGCGTGTTATTTGAGGCGATGGAGGAAGAACCCGTCGCCTTCTTTGACCACGTTCTCAAGAGCAACGAGAGTGTGATGGATTTTCTGCATTCGGACTATACTGTGGTGAACGAAAAGTTGGCGGGGCATTATCATATCCGCGATGTCTATGGCCCGCATTTTCGAAAGGTCGCGGTGAAGCCCGATCTCAATCGCGGCGGTATTCTCACTAATGCCTCGATCCTCGCGATGAATTCCGACGGTAAGGATTCCCATCCGCTCAAGCGCGGGATTTGGATGCTGGAACGCGTTCTCCATGATCCGCCGCCGCCCGCGCCGCCCAATGTTCCGGAGGTGGATTTGACCGACCCGAAGATTTTGGAAATGACGCTCAAGGAACGCATCGTCGATCATCGCAACAAGCCGGCCTGCATTTCCTGTCACGCCAAAATCGACCCCTGGGGAATTGCTTTCGAAAACTACGACGCCATGGGGTCCTACCGGACCAAGATCAAAAACAAGCCTGTCGATGCCACCTCGGCCTTGTTTAACAAACAGGAACTGGCCGGGATGGACGGCTTGAAACGCTACTTGCTCGCGGAGCGACAGGATCAGTTTGCCCGCGCGCTGGTTCACAAGATGACGGCATACGCGCTCGGGCGGCCCTTGGGCTTTAGCGATCATGCCGAGATCGATGCCCTCACGGTGCAATTCAGAAAAAAGGGGGATCGTTTAGGTGATTTGATACACTTGATTGTTCACAGCAGTATCTTTCAATCGAAGTAATGATAAAATCAGCCGCAAGTCAGTTGAACCGAAGAAAGTTTTTGCATGGCGCAGGAGTGTCCCTGGCTTTGCCATGGTTTGAAACCTTCGCCGCGAGTCGCTCCGGGCAGGAGCCTGCGCCCAAGCGCTTTCTCAGCGTCTATCATCCCGATGGCGTCGGCTTGCCGGTGAAGGAAGATCCGGCGTGGAAGGATTGGAGCTGGTTTCCACGAGGCGGCGAGAGAGATTTCCAACTTACCAAAGTGCTCGATGTTCTCGAGCCCTTGCGCAACGAGATCACTATTTATTCGGGGCTTTCGCATCCGGCGGCCCGAAAGGTTCACGGTCACTCTAATGCTGACCAATATCTCACCGGAGCTGCTATCGGCGGACACGGACCATATCAAAACTCGGTCTCCATCGATCAAGTCTATGCTGAGCAAGTGGGACAACATACGCGCCATTCCTCGTTGGTGATGTCCACCAACGGAGGCGTCGGCGGTCCCCGAGGAGCCCAGACGCAATCCTATAATCGCAGCGGTCGACCGATTCCGGCGCTCAATCATCCCAAGCAAATCTTCGACATGCTTTTCGTCACCAGCGGGAAGGATGCTGCAGCGAAATTGGCGAGAAGCAAAAGCGCGTTGGATCTTCTCATCGCCAACACCCGCGCTCTCGGACGAAAACTTTCCCGTCACGATCAGGAGACGCTGGCGCAGTATCTCGATGCCGTTCGCGACACCGAAGTGAAGTTGGAGAAAGCCCGTAAGTGGATTGATACTCCGGTTCCCAAAGTGGACACTTCGAATCTGCATCTGGAAGCCGGGCCGAAAGAAGCACAACTCTACTTCGAAACGATGTATGAGCTGATTTACCTTTCTTTCCTCAGTGATTCGACTCGCGTGGCGACATTCCAGTTGGGTCGCGAGAATGGTGGAGGGGAACATGACCTACTCTCGAAGGCCGTTGGTTTGGGAAATGCCCATGGCCTGACGCACGCCGTCAAAAAGCCCAAAGGCTGGGAAAATCTCGGGACTTACAACCGCTATCAAGCGGAGGAATTTGGACGCTTCGTGCAGAAGCTCAGGAATACCCGGGAGCCGAACGGGCAGGGGAGTATTCTCGACAATACCTTCGCGATGCACGGATCCGCCTCCAGTAGTTTCCACCTCTCCCGCAACTACCCTATCATCTCGGCTGGCGGCAAAAACCTCGGTTTCAAAAATGGCCGCTATCTTAAATTCGGCAAAGGTAACGAGGACAATCAAGCCGGTGCCGGCATCGTCAGTGATAAAGGCTGGCGAGGAGAAGTGGAAGTCGAAGAACTCCCGCTATCCCAACTCTTCGTCACCGTCTTGCAACGTCTCGGTGTCGAGACGGACACCTTCGGCGGCTTCACCGGGGCCTTGGACCGGGTTTAGGATTTGGGCATTCTTAGCATGAAATCTTTATTCGCTATTTCTCAAGTCTTCGCTGCAATATTATTGCTGGCGGCGCCCCTGACGGCACGGAAGCCGAATGTGATCATTATCTTCACTGACGATCAGGGCACCATCGATATGAATTGCTATGGGGCGAAGGATTTGGTCACGCCGCACATGGATGGGCTGGCGAAGCGGGGCGTGCGGTTTACCCAGTTTTATTCGGCGGCTCCGGTGTGTTCGCCGTCGCGGGTGGGGCTTTTGACCGGGCGGACGCCGCAGCATGGTGGTTTGAATGGCAATGTGGGGCTCAACTCGGTGGGGATGCCATCGAGCCAGGTCACGATTGCCGAGGAATTCAAGAAGGCGGGTTACGCGACGGCGCATATTGGCAAGTGGCATCTCGGTCATCACAAGGAAACCATCCCCAACGGCCAGGGCTTCGATTATTCCTTTGGCCATCTTGTCGGGTGTATCGATAACTACTCCCACTTCTTCTACTGGAGCGGACCCAACAAGCACGACCTGTGGCTGAATGGAAAAGAGGTGTTTCACAACGGCGAGTTCTTTCCCGACCTCATGGTCAACGAAGCCGGTGGGTTCATTGATCAGAACACGGAGAAGCCTTTCTTCATCTACTTCGCCCTCAACACGCCACACTATCCTTATCAAGGATCGCCCCAGTGGTTGGAGCACTACAAGGATCTTCCCTATCCCCGTAATCTCTACGCGGCCTTTCTCTCAACCACCGATGACCGGATTGGGGCTCTCTTGAAGAAGGTCGATGACGCGGGCCTGACGAAGGACACCATTGTCATTTTTCAATCGGACCACGGAGCCTCGGAAGAAGTGCGTGCCCATAATGGTGGCGGAAGCGCCGGACCGCATCGCGGAGCCAAGTTCAGTCTCTACGAGGGAGGAATTCGCGTCCCCGCCATCATCTCCTGGCCTGGAACGATCCCCGAAGGCGAAACCCGCGATCAACTCGCCACCGGCTGCGATTGGTATCCCACCTTGATGGAGCTTTGCAAAGTCCCCGCCGGTGGCCACAAGATCGATGGAAAGAGTCTCCTGCCCGTCATCAAATCAAGGAAGGCCCAAACCGCGCATGAGAGTTTTAATTGGAAATCCGGAAAGTACGTCGCGATCCGTGAAGGAAAGTGGAAGTTGATCACTACGGGAAAGAAGATCGAACTCTACGATCTCCCTAATGACCTGGGAGAGGAGAACAACCTCGTCAAGAAGCATCCGGAGATCGTCGAGCGACTTCAGAAAAATAGCCGCGAGTATTGGCGGAGTATTGCGATGAAGAAGTGATCGTGGCCGAAAGCTTTGCTTTCGGTTTCTCTGGGTTCACACCAAAATTGAAAATTTCGGCTACTTTAGCCAACCCAGTTTCACGAGGAAGGTCTCGGCTTCCTGGGTCGTGAGCTTCAGGTATTCTCCGCGATTGAAAAATCCGTGACCGGCGCCTTCGTAGGAAACGAGTTTGCAGGGGCGCTTGAGTTTTTTCATCTGCCTCTCAAATTCTTCCACCGTGGCAATCGGCACCATGGTGTCTTTCGAGCCATGCATGATCAAGGTCGGTGGAGTGTCCTTGCTGACGTGGTGGGCGGGTGAAAGGTCTTCTGGCTTTGCTACTCCGAGGCGTTCTATGGGGAGGGGACGCCGAGCTTTCCATTCCCCAAGACTGGACAGGGTGGCGGCGGGATTAAAGAGGATCATGGCGTTGGGTCGTTCGTTGGTGCCCAGGCCATCCAGAGTGCCAATGCTCGCGGCGACGTGTCCACCTGCCGAGCCACCGGCGGTGGCGATGCGTTTGGGATCAACACCGAGTCTGTCGGCATTTTTTCGAACCCATGCTAGCGCGGCTTTTCCGTCCTTCACGCATTCGACTGCGGGAGTTCCGTGGCGGCTCTTCACGCGGTAATCCACCAGTATCGCGATCATCCCGCGTTTGGCCAAGTGTCGTGCCTGTGATTCGAACTGAGCTGGCGATCCGGTATTCCAACCACCGCCAAAAAAGAACAAGATGGCGGGCTTGGCCTGGCCGTCGACTTTTTCGCCAAAGATCCACATCTTCAATCCAACCTCGCCCACCGTACGGTATACCTCGGTGCGGGCATCGGCGATCTTGGGTGGATAAGGTGGTGCGGCGTGCAGATTGGTGACGAGAAGGAAGAGCGCGAATAAGCGGAGCATGAGGAATGAAACGCAATAAAAGGTAATTTGTTGCAACAAATTATTGTTGGCCTTTGGTGCCGCGCGAGGATGAGGTGGAAATCGTTTGGGCATTTTCGTCTTTGTGCAAGGCTGATGAAAAAGCGCTCGCTCTTACGATAAAGAATCTCGAGGGCAAAGAGATGGAAGAAGTGTCTTTCGATCCATTGATATGTTGATGAGGAAAGCCGGGATAAATTTTTCGCAGTGTTGACAGTCTTCCGGATTTGGGAGGTTATCAGGGACGATGCGTGCGAAAAAATATGTGCCCTTCTTGTTGCTGTTGGCGGTGGCGTTGGCTGTTGTGATTGCGGTGTGGGCCGGGAAAGAAAAGGAGCCCGAGACCTGGAATGAGAAAGGAGCCTGGTATAAGGGGAACACCCATACCCATTCGCTTTGGAGTGATGGGAATGATTTTCCTGACATGATTGTCGATTGGTATAAAGAGCAGGGTTACGACTTTCTCGCTTTGTCGGACCATAATCTTTTGAGTCGGGGTGAGAAGTGGATGAAGGTGGCGAGTGTTGAAAAGCGGCGCAAGGTGGGGAAGACCGGAACACTTGATCGGTATATGGAGCGCTTTGGTGATGAGTGGGTGGAGCTTCGCGGGGAAGGCGACGCGCGGGAAGTGCGTTTGAAAACGCTCGAGGAGATTCGCCCGGAATTTGAGGAGGAGGGGAAATTTCTCCTCATCGAAGCCGAGGAGATCACAGACAAATTCCGACAGTATCAAGTGCACATAAATGCCGTCAATTTGGCCGAGCCGATCAAACCGCAGCATGGTGAGTCGGTGGTGGATACGATGCGCAAGAATTTGCAGATGGTGGAAGAGCAGTCGAAGCGATTGGGGCGTCCGATTTTGACTCACCTCAATCACCCGAATTTCCAATGGTCGGTCACGCCGCAGCAATTGGCCGAGGTTGTCGAAGAGCAATTCTTCGAGGTCTATAACGGACACCCGGGAGTCAATCATCTCGGAGACGAAAATCGCCCGGGCGATGAAGCGATTTGGGACATTGCCAATACCTTGCGTCTTCTCGTCCACAAAGCGCCGCCGTTATTCGGTGTGGCGACTGATGACTCACATAATTACCATGGTGGCGACGTTTCGCCGGGCCGGGGCTGGGTCATGGTTTGGTCGGAGTCGCTGGAGGCGGGGCAATTGGTGGAGGCGATGCAGCGGGGTGAGTTTTATGCTTCGAGTGGAGTCGAGATGGAAACGATCGACTATGACCAAAGTGCGCGAAAGCAGGTCGTGGAAATGAAAAAGATCGACAGCGTGAGTTACGAAACGAAATTTATCGGAACCCGTCGCTCCACGCCCGAAATTACCGGCGAGGTTCTTGCCACGGTGGGCGGTGACAGGGCGGAGTATGAATTTACCGGAGACGAGCTCTACGTCCGGGCAGTGGTGACTTCGTCGCGCTCCCATGCAAATCCCTCATACAAAGGTCAGCAAGAGCAAGCGTGGATCCAACCCGTCGGCTGGCGGACGGCCCTTGAGGCGGCAAAAATCGGAGTGATGCAGGACTGACGGGAACCCTTTCGCGGGCACCTCCAAACTTCTCCCCATGTATCTTGCCCACTCCGTGTTCCCGAAGTCGATACGGCGAGTGGTAGCAACATCCATTTCAACTCATCGAATATCCTGCCTCTCGCTGCGGTGGATAATGAAGACGACTTGGTAAAACGGAATCATTTATTGATGCGCGCCATGATTTCGTTGCGTCGCATGAAGGGCGGGGTGAAGGGAGGGTCGTAGCTAGCCTTTTCCACGACGGATGTCAGAGTGAGCCCTTGTTCTTTGGCCCAGTTGGCGAGTTTTTCGCGTGCTTTCTTGTCATTGGCTTCGGTCCAGCGGCCGCTGTAGCGGTATACCACGAAACGTCCCGCTTCTCGCTTGGTGACGGTGACATTGTCATTGTTGGCTTTGGGTGCTCCGTTTTTAGCAACCTCCTCGGGAAGCACGAAACTCATCTCCTGTTGCTCTCCACCGGTCTTCGAAAAAACCGGAGTGGTCATGGCAATCTTTTGTTCGGCCTCGTTCTTTCCGGAGATGTATCGGAACAAGTTCATGAAGCCGGAATTTTGCCTGTTCTTTCCGCCCGCCATGATGGTGGTTGCGACGACAATTTCGGGGTAGTCTCGAATCTCAAAAGCGCCATCTTTCTTGACGGTGGTGTAAGGGGCAGACTCATATCCGGATCGTCCGAGAGGTCCGGCGCAGGAGGAGAAGGCGGTGAGAAAGAGGGTTCCTCCGATCGCAAGAGCGATAGTGATTTTGGTTTTCATGGTAGTATTGCTTGTTTGAAAAGTTCAGGCAGCGATGCTTGGAATTGTTCTCCCCCCAGGGGTGCAGGGATTAATTTGGGAGGCTGGAAGAATGAGGTGTCTGGTTGTGTTGTTGGTGAATGATTATGGCGGGAAAGTCTACCCCTCGTCTGGGAGATGCCACTTGTCAAATTACAGTCGATATTTTCGTGATTTTTTGTCGCACTTGCTGCCTGCCGCCCATGTCTCGTTCAGGTTTGGCGCGTGTCTGGTAGCCTTTTCCAATGAAATTGGAATTCTAAGGCTGGGATCTATATTCCCTTGTTTCACGGGCGCTATCGCTCGCTAGGCAAAGATGTCGTGGACGACTTCGCCGTGGACATCTGTTAGACGAAAATCGCGGCCGCCGTAGCGATAAGTGAGCTCGGTGTGATCCAGGCCCATGAGGTGAAGCATGGTCGCGTGTAAGTCGTGTAGGTGGACTTTGCTCTCTACCGCTTCGTAGCCGAGTTCGTCGGTTTTGCCATGAACCATGCCACCGCGAACGCCGCCACCCGCCATCCAAACGGTGTAGCCTTTGGCATTGTGGTCACGACCGGGATTGGTTTGTCCTTCGAGAAGTTGCGACACCGGTTGGCGTCCGAATTCGCCTCCCCAGAAGACCAGAGTGTCATCTAGGAGGCCGCGTTGTTCGAGGTCGCTGAGAAGTCCGGCAATGGGCTTGTCGACCTCTTCGCATTTCCGCGGAAGCCCGGTCTCGATCGACGAGTGATGATCCCAGCCGCTGCTAGCGACCTCCACAAAACGCACTCCCGATTCGACCAACTGACGGGCCATGAGACATTGTCGCCCGAAATCATCGGTGCATTTTCCGTTGATGCCGTAGAGCTCCAAAGTCTTCTTTGATTCTCTGGCGGTGTCGATAACTTGAGGGACGGCCTCTTGCATCTTGCTACTCAGTTTGAGCGAATCGATGACGCCTTCGACATTCGGGTTTCCACCACTGCGTTGCAACAATTGGCGGTTCATTGATTGCGTGAAATCCAAAACACCATTGGCAATGTCCGCCCCGCTAGCGTGTCCACTTAAGTTTTTGATTTTGGCATCTTTGATCGCTTTTCCTTCCCAGCCGATACGGGTCGCCTGATAGGCACTCGGGAGAAAGGCGTTACCGTAATTGGACGGCCCGCCGAAGGTGCGCGTCGGCTTGATCGTGACATAGCCGGGGAGATTTTCGTTAGGGCTCCCGAGACCATACAAGACCCATGAGCCGAGTGAGGGGCGCACGAATTGAAAGCTTCCGGTGTGTAGCATCGGGATGGCCAACGGGTGAGCACTGCTGTCCGTTTGCATGCTGTTGATGACGCAGAGTTTGTCGGCCTGCTTTGCGACATACGGCATGAGTTCGGAAATCCACATTCCACTCTCGCCGTGTTGGGCGAAGTCCCACATCGGGGCCATGAGCGTCTTTTTCTGTTCGTCTTTCTTGCCGCCATCCGCAAAGAGCTTCGGCTTGTAGTCGAACATGTCGTGCTGCGACGGCCCGCCGTTCATGAAGAGGAAGATGATCCGCTTGGCCTTCGGAGCAAAGTGCGGGCCACTGGGAGATTGCCTTCCCCCGATGTTTTGTCCCGCGCTCAATCCGGCCATCGCGAGGGAGCCAAAGCCGCACGATCCCAGCTTGAGCCAGCTCCGGCGTGACAAATTTGGGGGCTCTTGTTTAGGTTCCATTTTATGATTCGATATCTACGAGGTAACGAAACTCGGCTGTTGAAAACAATGACAGAAAGAGAGAGGACCACGCGCTTTCATCACGGTTTTTACATGCGGTTTTGGAATCCTGGGTCAGAGAGAGCAGAGCGAGTGCGCCCTTCTTTTCTTCAGCAGTGGCTCCGCGCGAAAAGACCCAACGCATTGCTAGGTCGATTTTATCGGCGTTATTTTTCGAGGCCTGATCGGCGAGGAGGCGTTTGGCCGCGTGGGTCGCTTGTTCGGCAACGAATTTGGAATTCCGAAGAAAGAGCGCTTGGGAAGGAACCTCGGTCACGGCTCGTTTTCCACTGACCAGACTGGAAGAGGGGAAGTCGAAACGGTCGAACATTTCCGGGGCGTAGTCGCGGATGACGGGGAGATAGACGCTGCGGTGATTGCTGGGTGGTTGCAGGATTTTGGTGTCCACCCCGCGCACAAGCTTGTCGCCCAACCCGGTAACGGTGGAGCCAACCGGCGGCTTGATGTTGAGTTGTCCGCTCACAGAAAGAATGGCATCGCGGATTGCTTCGACCGGCAGACGTCTTGGCTTCGAGCGCCAGAGCAAGCGGTTCTCCGGATCGATCTCCTGCCCCAGCCTATTGTTTGCACAACTGAGTTGATAAGTTCTGCTGAGGACAATTTTTCGGATGGTCCTCTTAATCGACCATCCTTCGTTCATGAATTCAACCGCTAGGGTGTCGAGCAATTCTTGATGACTGGGAGGCGTGCCTGTTGATCCAAAATCGTCAACCGATTCGACCAAGCCCCGACCGAAGAGATGGTGCCAAATGCGATTCACCATCACCCGTGCGGTGAAGGGATTGTTGCGGCTGGCGATCCAGTGCGCCAGCTGCAGACGACCGCTTTGCTTGGGATTGATGGGGGGGATATTCGGGACCGCGATTGCGGTGAGAAATCCCCGTGGGGCGACTTCGCCTGGCTCGTTGAGTTCGCCGCGGATCGCGATTTTGGTATCGGCAGGCTCCTCACGATCCCGAACGCGCATGGCGTAAGGTGGGCGCTTTGGACGGTGCTTTTCCAATTCCTTAATCGCCTCTTCTAGAGGCGCGAGTTCTTCCTTGAGCTTGGCGATGAGCTCTTTTTTCTTTTCCTTTTCCGCTTTCGTTAACTCGGTCTTCTTTTCGTCCCGCGGCCTCTTGGCAGCCTCGATTTTTTTTTCGTGCGCCTCAGCGGCGGCGTGCAACTCGGCTCCCTTCTGTCCCAAAGGAAGAAGGTCCGTTGGGTTGTTACTGTACTTCTGTTTGATGGTGCCATAGAGCGCTTCGGTGCTGAGGAAGATGCCAGCCATCGAGTAGTAATCTTTGGTTGGGATGGGGTCGAACTTGTGATCGTGGCACTTTGCGCAGGCGACGTTGAGTCCGAGAAAGGCACGCGTGGTAACATCGATTTGGTCATCCACGATTTCCATGCGAAAGGCATTGCCGCTGGAGTTGTGACGCTTTGTTCCGAAGGACAAGAGGCTGGTTGCGATCAAACGATCTTCCGTTTGCTTGGCAGATTCATCGGGAGCCTTGGGTAGGAGGTCGCCGGCGATTTGTTCCCGGACAAATCGATCATAGGGTTTGTCCGCGTTGAGTGAGGCGATGACGTAATCCCGGTAGGGCCAGGCGTGCGGGTAGGAGAAATTGAACTCCTTGCCGCTTGATTCGGCAAAGCGCACCACGTCGAGCCAGTGCCGCCCCCAGCGTTCGCCGAAGCGAGGTGATGCTAGAAGGTCATCCACCAGTTTCGCGATGGCATCAGGAGAGGAGTTTGTGACGAAGGCCTCCACCTGTTCGGGAGTTGGAGGCAACCCAATGAGGTCGAAATAAAGGCGTCGTATGAGAGTGGCGCGACTGGCATCGGCTACCGGGGCCAACCCGGCTTCTTCAAGTTTCGTAAGAGTGAAGACATCGATCGGGCTCTTCGGCCAGTCTGCGTTTTTAACCTTCGGAACTCCTGAAATCTGCGGAGCGCGAAAGGACCAAGTGTCCGAAGTAGGTTTTGTTTCCTCCGCTTGCGCTGAGAGCACCAGGCAAGAGGAGAGAAGCAACTTGTGAACCGACCTAGTGAATAAATCCCTGACCGTGCCCCTGACTCGATCTCTTTCATGATTGAAATCAACGTGAATTGTCGCGGGCATTGGATAAAAGCGGAGAGTTCGAGCTTCAGATTACTGAAAATTGGGTGCAGATCTATCAAGTGGAGGTGAGGGGATCTGGCTGTTGATTAAGGCCCAGAGCGAAGCGGAGGAGTTCATCTTTTGGGGCGACGTTGTAATTTTCGGGGAGATAATTACGAAAGGGAAAATCAAGGGGGCCAACGATTTCCATTTCAATGCCGTGATTGAATTGCTCGGGGCCACTCCTCAGAAGCTCGGCGTGGCCGGCGAACTTATTTAAGAAGTTGCCGCAATCGGAAAATCGGCTCGCAACGATGTCTTGAATTGATAACTTTCGTTCTTATCCAGGCTCGACATTCCGTTACCCTATTGGAGAGCCGGGCTTTATTCTTACCCCCATTATGAAATCTCCATTCTCTGCCTCCCTTCTTTTAGTTTCAATTTCGCTTACTACTATTCGCGGTGAGGTGCATAGCGGTTTGACGGTAAAGATGAAGCCGGAGTTTAGCCGTGGCGTGGGTCCGGGATGGGTCGAGTTGACGGAAGCTGATTTTGCCAACGTGAATTGCAAGGCTGACACCTGGAAGTGGGAAGGTAGCCATGTTTGGTGTAGTGGGAATCCTACCGGAGTAATCCGCTATCACAAACCGCTTACGAATTTTGAATTTTCCTGCGAGTGGATGCACAAGAAAAAGGGTGGAAACTCCGGGGTCTTTGTGTGGGCGACCCCGCAGTCGATCAACCGGCTCATGCAAGGCAAAGGTTTGCTTCCCCATGGTATCGAAGTGCAGGTGTTGGATCTTGGTTATAAGGAAGTTTACGAAGCGCAATACAAGAAGAAGGGCGATTGGTTTACTAGCAATGGAGATGTCTTCCCGGTAGGTCCGATCAAGATGCGGCCATTTCCTCCGGTTGCTCCGAACGGTCGACGGAGCTTTCCGTCGAAAGATACTACGCTTGGGATCAATCAGTGGAATCACTACTATATTCGTGCGATCGACGGCGTGGTGAAGCTTTGGGTAAACGGAGAAGAGGTGTCAGGAGGCGATGGCATCAGCCCGGCATTTGGCTTTCTCTGTCTTGAGTCGGAAGGGGCTCCCATTGAGTTTAAAAATCTCCGCCTGCGGGTTCTTCCACCTTTTGAAACCAAAATTGATGTTGTAATGGGCACTCCTCTTCCACAACCCAAGCCCGTGACACTCAAAGGGCATACCCTGCTTGGGAAGTGGGCTTATGCCGGTGCACATACCCGCGAGTTTTTGGAGGATGGGCGCTGTATTCTTCGGAATGGAGACGAGGTGGTTTGGACAAAGCGGGCGGTTAAGGCCACACCGGATTCGGTTACGCTCGAAGGAGGATATACGCACGTAATGAAGGGCGAGGTCCTTCAGATTGAAGGACGATATCAGGCGAACAGGAAGTGAGATAATGCTCTCGGCTTACCCCTTCTTGCCGATCATCAACTGATCGATCAGCGCGGAGGTATCTTCGATACTCTTGTCTCGGCCCTCCCGAGTGGCCCAACCGGAGAAGCCAACTTCTTGAAGCGCAACGCGGACCTTGTCCCAGTCAACGTCACCTTCGCCGAGGCGACAGAATCCCCTCTTCTTTCCCCAGTCCTTGATGTCGAGTTTGACCGTGCGGTGACCGAGGGTGCGGATCCATTCTTCGGCGGGAGCGAACTTCTGCATATTCCCGATGTCAAAATAAGCACCCACCCATGGATTGTCGAAGGCATCGAGATAGTCGCGGAATTTGTCGGGTGATTCGCAGAAGCCATTCCAGACCGTTTCGATTAGAATACGAACTCCGAGGCGGCTGGCGAGAGGGAGAACCTTGCGCACTTCCGCGATGGAACGATGCCAGACGTCATCATGGGTTTCCTTGGCTCCGCTGACCTTGCCAGGGACAAGAAGAACGGAGGAACCACCGAGATGATGGGTGTCGCGGATGTTCTGTTCCATCAAGGCGAGGCCTTTTGCGCGAATGGCTTCGTCGGGACTGCTGAGCCGGGTGCCCCAGTGCCAGCCGCAAACCATTCCGTGAAACATCACGCCGGTTTGTTGGGAGGCAGCCGCGTATTCGGCGGCCTGCTTGGCATTGCCGCTCTCGACGCCATCAAAGCCGAGTTTTTTGAGACGCTGAAAAAATTCGAGAGGGGATTCATTGCCTTTCTTGCCGCCTTTCACTGCTTTGAAAATGCGACCTTCGAGGGATGGTCCCGAAGTTTTCGCGTCCTGGGCAAGGGCGCGGGAACCCGTCAGGGCAGCGGCGGTGGCGAGACTGGAAGTGGTGAGGAATTGGCGGCGGTTGTGAGAATTGATCATGATCTTATTACTGTAAAAGTTGCCTCAAGATTGCTTGAGAATTGATGATTGTCGATTTCGATTATGAAGACTTCACCGGCTGTAAATTTACTGAGCCTCAAAATTCTCGCGTGTGTTTGGGGGCGCTGATCGTTGTGGGAATTTTGATTTGGGAGGACGGTCAATTTACCGGAGAAATTAAATTGCATGGGGAGGTTTCCCCTGAAAAGGACCTCAAAACAGCCCGAAACTTTGTTTGAGGGACTTTTTTCAGGGAAAGCGCTTCGGATTGCTTGACAATCTTGGTTGATTGACTGAGCTACTTCCACTGCTTATGAAAGCCACAAAAGAACGTTACACCAAGACACAGATTTTAGATCAAATCGGAGAAGAAACTGAACTGAGCCGCAAGCAAGTTGCTGCTGTTCTCGAAAGCCTTTCCGGCGTGATCGAGGGCCACATCAAGAAGCGCGCCGTCGGCGAGTTCGTCCTTCCCGGGTTGCTGAAGATCGTTACCGTCCGCAAGCCAGCAACGAAAGCTCGCATGGGCATTAATCCATTCACCAAAGAAGAAGTGATGTTCAAGGCCAAGCCTGCCTCCACTGCGGTCAAGGTTCGTCCTCTGAAGAAGCTCAAGGAAATGGCTCAATAATCCTCTGCGATTAAACAACCTCTATGAAACGGCTTCGGGTTTTCCCCGGAGCCGTTTTTTGTGCCGGAGTTGAAGGTCGCCGAAACTTTAAATTTACTGCTAAGAAATTGTTTTTGGCGGAAAGGTCGCGGAAAATCGAGTTTGGCGGGAAAGGGTTGAAGTCGCATTGGACCAGCGACCAGGAGTAATTCTATTTTGAAGCGACTGATGTTGGACCTAAGGGGGGTGGGTTATTGCTTCGTTGAGTAGCCTGTTGTGATAGGCTTCCTGAGTAATGAAGATTTTAACATCAATTCTAGCTCTGTCTTTTTTTTGTGCGCCCCTGTCCGGTGCCGCGGACGGGTTTACTACGATTTTTGACGGCAAGGACTTGTCGAAGATCAAAACTGCCGGGAACTGGAAGATCCAGAAAGATGGCTCACTTTTCCTGGAGCCGAGGCCCGGCGAGAAGGGCTGGTCGCGTTACGATTCATACTTGTGGCTCAAGGAGGATTACAAGGACTTCACTTTCGACTTCGAGTATAAGCACGAGAAAGGTGGAAATTCAGGCCTCTATTTCAGGATTTATGATGAGACTGACCCGACTGCACACGGTTTTGAGGTGCAGATTCTTGACTGCTTCGGCAAAAAGAAACTCGGCCAGCATGACCTTGGAGGGGTGATTAAGACTGCCGGCCCGCTGGCTAACGGCTCGAAGCCAGCTGGTGAATGGAATCGTATGGTTGTGACAATGAAGGAAGGCAGGTTGAGTGTGGTCCTCAACGGTAAGACGGTGCAGGACAAACTGGATCTAGCGGCCAATAAACCAAAGAACAAGAGGTTGGCGGATTCGGGAAAAATTGCGATTCAGGATCACGGCCAAAAATTCTGGGTGCGCAACCTGAAGGTCAAGAGTTTGTAGCTGAGGATCTTCTCCCGACATCCTATTGCTCAGCAAAATAGCAGCACCAAAAGGTGACTTTGGTGACTGCTAGGAAATTGCTTTTGGCGGAAAGGTCGCGGAAACCGGGGTTGAGCGGAACCCCATGGGGGTTTGGTGAATGCCGGTTCAGGCCAGCAGCTGAAAAAATAGACATACGATCAAACGAAAGATCAGGGCCAAGATTGGGGCTCTCGGTCTATCAAATTTTCTCAAAACCGACAAAAAAAGAGGCCCTGTCGGTGTCCGAGGGGGCCTCTTCGGGAAATATGTTTCTCTTACTTTGTAATACTGATCGAGCTTAGGTCGCTCATGTATTCTATGAACTCTACCTCGGTCTCACCACCCTCTTGGTGAATTGCATTCCATTCCTTGAGGAATTTCTTCCATGAGCCTTTACCATGATTGGCCTCAAAAATCTCGCCCATTCCACCCCACTCGCGGAGTTTTCCGAAGTCTGCCCAGGAATCGAATCCGATGAAGTGGATGAAGGTCATATAGTCCCCACCAGACTCCGTGCGCATAACATGCCCCCGGATTTTCAGTCCACTGGCCGCAAAGGCCTTGGCTCTCATTTTTGCCGCCGCAGTTTTTCTTTGATACATGCCCGGCTTTATTTTCCATTGATAGAGGGCTCCATACCGCGTTGGGTTCTCTCCCTCAAGATTACTGAATGAGGTCCCGGGAACCACCGCCATCACTTTCGTGGCCGGCATTTTAGTCTCCTGAAGGGGGGAGATATTTTCTCTCCAGTATGCGCTCTCCTCGTTGGCTCGGGGAATATTGATGGTATGGGTGGATTCTACCCGATCGAGGTCAGCCCAGGAGCGTGCGGCGAAGAGGCGGGCGTATTGGCCACTCCGCGGGCCGGTCAGGACCTTCCAGGTAAACCAAGGGTCGGACCCCTCCTCACGATTGTATTTTAGGGTCTTTTCGGCGACCGCTTTCTGGAAGGCTTCGACGTTTTCGAGTTCAACCTTGATATTTCGAACGACATAGAGAAGCGGGCTGTCGCTGTTTTGCTCCTTCTTGTGATGGTCTGCGGAGGAGAGGGCCGTCAGCCCGGCTAGGAGGCTGCTGGAGATGATCATTGCTTTCATGTCGGTGGAGATTAGGGGGATCTCTGCAATATAAGTAAAGCCAATACAGGTGGGAAATTGCTCTCGGCGGGAAAGGATTGAAGTCGTATTTGACCGGGGTGGACGGGGGAAAATGGGGGGTATTGCCCAAGGCGAGGAATTCGCTGATGACGACACCAGTGGCGAGTGCTGTCTGCTCCGAGAGAGCACTGAGTCCGAAGACTGCGAACAGATTTCGGAGGGGGGAGAGGATGGGGGATGCTCTACTGTAGACAAAAACGGGGCGGTCCGCTCTCGCAGATCCGCCCCGATTGAGATTGATGTGGAGTCGTTTACTTCCGTCTGCGGAGGATCATGGCGAGGCCGGCAAGGCCGATCAGTGCAATGCCAGATGGCTCAGGGATGACAGTCCCGACTGCCGTCGCGGTGTTTCCGGAGAAAGTAAGAATGCTGGGATCAGCGGCAAACGAGACGCCGTTCACCATGATGTCTGCACCTTGTTCGGTGAACTCGGCGACACTTGCCAGAGTCAACTGCGCGCCAGGCTCTAGGTTGATCGTGGTTTTTTCCGACTGGCTGTTGATCGGATCACCGGCTCCGCGCAGAGTGTAGGAGCTCGTGCCGTCGACATTCAAAGTCATCCCTTCAGTCAGCCAAGTCGAAGTCATTGCCGAACCGCCGAGCACGCTAAGAACCGAGTTGTTTGGATCCCCGTCAACGACACCGTTGACCCCACTGCTCGGAGCGAAGCTTGAATTAGTCAGAATGATCGAATAGCCAGCACCGAGATCGAGTCGGCCCGCCCCAGTCAGCCCGGCGGCGCCAGAAATAACAAGCTCTTCATTAATATCAGTAAACGGGTTGATTGCGGTCGTCCCGTTGACAGCTCCTGAGAAGTCCCAGTTGGCGTCGTTGTAAAAATCGTTGTTTGCGGCCCCGGTCCAGACAACGGTTGCGTGACTGGCGATGACGGATGCAGACAGGACGCCTGCGATGGTTAAGATTTTTTTCATACGTGAGGTGAGATTGAGAGGGTGAGAATTAGCGGGGTGATCAGCGAAAGGTCAATCTCAGCCCTTTTTTATCGAAATTCCAACCAGTGTTCAAACCAAATTTTCGACCATTTAGTTAGGATTTACGAAACTCCCGTGGGCCATGCCCCTCTGGAGGAGGCGCTTCATTCGTTTACCGGGGAAAAATAGGCGTGACCCGTTTCCTCGACCGGTTTGCCGTCCTCATCGACGTGCACATCGTCCTGATATTTTTAGGAATTTACTTCTGGTGGGAGAGGGTTGAAGTCGCACTTAGAAACGGGTGAGGGAGACAATTTTATAGTTTATTAAAGTCGAGGTCATAGCCATTCTCGAGGCAATGAGAGGAAAAAAGCTGCCAGAGGATCTGAAAGACGTAGTTTGCTGCCTTCAATGCAGAAAGGTTGGAGTTGACGCGGTCAGAAAAAAGGTTCCGGGCCTCTCTAAAACGTATGATAGATGCCAAGTTTGTAAGTCCTACGCTTATAGGTATGGTGGGATTAACACGTGTCCGATCACGTTTGTGATCTTAACTGCCCTCGTTGTATGGGTGATGCCTCTGGGCGAAGACGAGAGTCGTCCGATCATTGTCATTGGAATTTGAATTTTAATTATGGGCGGAGTTTACCTAAATAATGCGAGTAAAAAGAGAGGGGTAAGCCGGCTGCTTGAAGATCACATGCGTCAATCTACCATTGATCAGGGATAGTCTTGGTGAGCGTGACAAGAACGCTCTCATTTCATTTACGGCAAGGAAATCGCTTTTGGCGGGTGGGCCTTGACGCCGTCATTGGACCGAATCGGAAGGGAGAGAGGGGGGCAAGCCGAACATGAACCGATGTGGATGGGCGAAGATGCAAAAATGTGGGCGGGACGCATTTCCTCCAAAGTCCTGCTGACATGTATAGAGCAGAAGAGATCGACAAGGTTTTTTAGAATATCTTAAGCAAAATTTCAAACCGCAGGAAATTCCACCTGAGAGGTACGATGCTCACGAGATTTGTCGGGCTAGGGTAGATGTAACATATGCCGAAGTAGTAAAGAATTCCCTACCATTTAGGGTATTCCTACGATATGCGAATTGCGCTACTTATCGGATTAGGGCGATCGCCATATTGATATTGCGTCCGCGAATGATGAGGAGTGATACCGTCCTTTCACTTATGAGTCGCACCAAGTTTCATTCCAAGATAACGAATTGTCACGCTCTCTCCTCGCCCTCTTTTGGGGCATTGGCTGGCTTTAACTTTCAGAAAGGAACCCGAGCATGAACGCCTCTTCCGGTTATTTCCACATGGTTGGAAAAATTTACACCTTTATTATTCACTTCGCGGTAGTTCTCGGGGGTTTGATCAGCTTGTTTTGGCTTGTTGGGAGCCTCTTTCTTTACTGTCTGCTGGACCGGCCGGTTTGGGAATTGGCGAGCCTAACAGCGGTTAGTCTCGTCGCTTTTTTCGTGTTTTGTGTCAGGGAATCCAGCAGGCGAGCTTCAAGGGCTGGCACAGGAAAGTCAGCCGATGAGGGCGGCTGGGATGAAGGCAGGGACGGGCTAGAGGAGCATCTTGCAGAAATCGAGGAGGAACTGAGTGAAGCTCGTCAGAGAGGAACGAAGGCAATGATTGAGAAATTCGAGGAGGCTCGTGCGGATGTCTTAAGCCAGCTCAAGGGACTCGAACTTGAAGACAAAATTGAGGAGCTTCATCGACAAAGGGATGAGGCAAGCGCAGCTGGTCGTGGGAGTGAGGCCAGGGAGTATTCGAAGAAAATTGACAAGCATATCACCCAGCTGAGCGAGCGTGGCGACAGGCTCGAGGATCTTCCTGCCGTTACTAGGATATTTGCATATGGGATGCTCACTTCTTTTATTTTTGTGGTCGCCTTTTTCATTCTGTTAGCTCCGCTTTTTATGCTATTAGTAACTGGTTTTCTTTGGGAGTGGTCCATCGGTGACAGCGATTGGTTGCGCTCACCTGAGAGAATGGTCACGCTGGTGCTTTTCTCCCTGATCCTGGCCTGTTTGGGGGTGAGAGTCGTTTCATGGCATTTCAGCCCGGAAGCAAAAAAAAGGGGAAAAAATCTTTGGTGATACATGGGGGGAGAAAGGGGTTACATTTCACTAATGATCAAGGCGAGATACACCTTTTACGATTGGTGTTTCATTGATGAATTGCTAAAGCTTTCCCTGATAATGTCTTCACTTCGATTCTCCCCCATTTCTCTTCTTTTTATCACCCCTGCCCTTGCCGCCTGCTCCTTTGAAGGCAATCCTCTCGCGGCCGGAGGCTGGAATAATACGATCTCCCCGCATTGGACCGCAGGGGGGAGTGCGGGCAACCGCCTCGAAGAGCATGTCGTCGGTTTCTCGGCCGACGGGACAGATCACCTGGGCATGAGCCAAGGCCACTCCGTTTGGCAGGACCTTCCGGAGGCTACGGCAGAAGTTACTTCGACAACATCCGCCTTTAAGCTGCGTAAAATATTCATTCTAGGGAAAGTGAAGGTTCGGTGTCATACTCTCCATAAGCAACACTAGGGTTTTTACACTCCTCCGCACTGCCACAAAACAACATGATGAAACGTAAGAAACTTAGAATTCTCTCAGCCCTTTGCGTCGCGATTTTCGCGCCAGGCTTGGCAAGCGGAGCTGCGATCCCTGTCAATAACGCCAGCTTTGAAGACAACGCTCTGGGTGGCTCCGCTTGGGCCAATGCCGTCCCCAACAGCTGGAATTCCCAGGGTGGCGTTCCAGGAACACCAGGTCCAGCTGCGCCAACTGTGGATGGAGCAAACAACCTCTACTTTCTTGAGCTGCACAGCGCGATCGGAGTCAGCGGCGGTGATGGGCTGAATAACCTCGGTTTACGAACCGGCGGGTATATCTATCAGGACCTGGGAGTTCTTTTCCAGCCCAATACCACTTACACAGTCGACATCATGGTCAATCGTCGTGGGGGGGCCAACAACGTTGGATACTTTGGCATCGCTGACAGCA
>Ga0115013_10000113_pt1 | contig 52427 bp, 40 predicted proteins | sample SouAtlMetagenome_2_FD_88686 | JGI IMG/M metagenome (GOLD analysis project Ga0115013, IMG submission 88686) | Marine eukaryotic phytoplankton communities from Atlantic Ocean - South Atlantic ANT15 Metagenome | ecosystem: Environmental > Aquatic > Marine > Oceanic | place: South Atlantic Ocean...
CATCCGTGCAACCTCCGCATTCTCCGTCGCCAGAGCAAATGGGGAGCAAGTCACGAAATTCATTGCTTTGGATCCCTTCCACAAAGACCTGAACCTGGAATTGTCCATTGATGATTCCGGCAGTTGTGAATTGAGCCAACAACACACGCAAGTCATCCCCAGCGAAGGCCACGTGGCCGTCTGGATCCACTGTGCCAGGGTAAGGCGTGTACCATGCACCGCCTGTCGCGTCGTCCACAGTGATGTCGTTGCCAGGGCCACCCACGAATTCGGCAGTTGCGTCATTCGCACCCCACACGCTTGAAGGGTGTTGTGCCGCAGGTGTCGTGGCATCATCTGCACCAATGGTCAAGAAGCTGTCATACGCCAATTCTGGGAAGAACGCGAAAAACACGGGGTTCAGCCCCTGCGCATTCCAAGTCGTTGCCGCAGCATTGTTGTACCATTCTCCTGTGGTTGATGTCAGAATCAGGGGATTATCTGAATCGCCAGAGCAAGAGGACATGTAGTCCGTCTCGTTCTGCATATTCATGTAGAGTCGGTAGGTCGTTTGACCATCGAGCACTCCGCCCGAATGGGGAACGACTGCTTCCAATTCGAGCCAGTACCCGACCGGAGCCTCAGTACTGTAATTGGTTGAAGACAGCGGTCCAAGTTGAGCCCAGCCAATGCCGATGCTGCAACAGAGAGCCATCATCAAAGAGACAATGTTTTTCATGGTAAAAGTGGATTTGTAAAGGATGTAGATAGAATTGTTTACGCGCAAGAAGGGGTCAACCTCGAGGGGTCGAGGGACCATGGAGCCGAGGCTCAAACGCCCGTCAGGGCTGGGATTTCGGTACGTCATAGACGTGGTTGTTAGGAATGTGACATGAGGCCACAGGTAGGCGAAGATAATACATAATCGTAGTTTATCAAACATAATTTGCACTTCGTCGAATTATTATGTGAGTTAATCGAAGACTGCAAGTGTCGTCATATCCGGACATTTTCAGTTCTATAGAAGTACTGAAAACCAGAATGTTAAATCATAAAAAAGCCCTCACAACACGTGAGGGCTTTCGCAAGCTTGGGAAGGATGTGTAATCCTTATCTCGTTTACATGACGACGTTGACGATGCGACCTGGGACCACGATGACCTTTCGAATCGCCTTGCCGTCGAGTTGGGCTTGGGTTCGATCGTCGGCGCGTACGGTGGCTTCCACGTCTGCGGGGGACATGGAGGCGGCCAAATCGAGCTTGAAGCGCACTTTGCCGTTGAAGGAGATGGGGTAGGTGGTTTGGTCTTCAACGAGGTAAGCGTCCTGCGCTTCAGGCCAACCGGCGTCCAGCACAGAGCCTTCGCCTCCCGCAGTCTGCCACAATTCCTCCGCAAGGTGTGGGGCATACGGGCTCAGCAACGTGGCCAGCGTTTGGAGGGCATCTTTGCCGCATCCACCGTCCAGAGAAGAGAGGTCGTTGACGGCAATCATCAAGGCGCTGACCACGGTGTTGAAGGCATGGCGATCCAGGTCGTCGGTCACTTTGGCGATGGCCTTGTGAACGATGCGCAGTGCGTTGTCTGAGGAACTGCTTGGCATGCCCCCTTCCGCCGTCTGGGTGTAGAGGCGCTGGATTTTGCGCAAGAAGTTGTGCACCCCGCTGATGCCTTGGGTGTCCCACGGCTTGTGTTGGGTCAGTGGGCCGAGGAACATTTCGTAACAGCGCAGGGTGTCTGCACCGTAGCGCTCGACGAGTTCATCGGGGGTCTGCACGTTGTACTTCGACTTGGACATTTTCTCCACCTCGTGACCGCAGGTGTACGTGCCGTCGTCGTCCAGGATGAATTCCGCGTTGGCGAATTCAGTGCGCCACGCCCGGAAGCCATCGAGGTCGAGCTTGTCGTTGTCCACGAGATTGATGTCGACGTGCAAACGCTGGGTGCGATGGGCTTTGCATTGGTTGGCCGACACAAAGGTGTGGGTGCCTTGGATGCGATACACAAAGCTGGACCGGCCCAGAATCATCCCTTGGTTGATCATGAACTTAAATGGCTCGTCAAACCCGATGTGGCCGAGGTCGTGCAAGAATTTGGTCCAAAAGCGCGAGTAAAGCAGATGCCCTGTCGTGTGTTCCGCGCCGCCCACGTACAAGTCGACTTGTCCCCAATAGTCGCTTTTGCTGCGGTCGCAGAATGCCTTTTCATTGTGGGGGTCCATGTATCGTAGGAAGTACCAGCTGCTGCCTGCCCATCCGGGCATGGTGTTGGTTTCCATGGCGTCGCCGCGGAATACGGGCCAATCTTCACGGGCCGCACGGGCCAATGGCGGCTCGCCGTCCTCGGTGGGGAGGTAGGCATCCACCTTTGGCAGGGTCACCGGGGCGTCTGTGATGCGCGTGGCGATCCCGTTTTCGTAGGCGATGGGGAAGGGCTCGCCCCAGTAACGTTGTCTGCTGAAGACAGCGTCGCGGATGCGGTAGTTCACCTTGCGGGTGCCGCAGCCTCGGGCTTCCACCCAATCGAGGGCGAGGGGGATGGCGTCACTGGCGCGCATGCCGTCCCATTCGCCCGAGTTGCAGAGGATGGCGCCCTTGTCCGTGCACACGGCTTCTTGGGTGTCCACATCCTTGAAGATGGGCGGAATGGGGAGGTCGAAGTGCTTGGCAAATCGCCAATCGCGCTCGTCGCCGGCGGGAACGGCCATGATGGCACCGGTTCCGTACCCCGCGAGCACGTAGTCTGCAATCCATATGGGGACAAGAGCTCCGGTGATGGGGTGCACGACGTGCCCGCCGGTGAACACCCCTGAAATGCTTTTGTCGCCTTGGCGATCGCGCTCGGATTTCATGCTGGCGGCCTCGACGTAGGCTTCGACCTCGGCCCGTTGTGCGTCGGTCGTCAATCCGGCCACGAGGTCGTGTTCCGGAGCCAGGACCATGAAGGACACCCCATGCAGGGTGTCGGGACGTGTTGTGAAGACTTCGACTTCAGTGCCCGTAGGGTCGGGTTGTCCGGCGTCGTTGGCCACGGCGAACCGAACGGAAGCGCCTTCGGAGCGACCAATCCAGTGCCGCTGGGCTTCCTTGACACTGTCGGTCCAATCGAGGTCATCCAAGCTGGACAGCAGGCGGTCGGCGTATGCGGTGATGCGCATCATCCACTGCCGCATGGTCTTCTTCATGACGGGGTGACCGCCACGCTCACTGAGTCCGTCTTTCACTTCGTCGTTAGCCAGCACGGTGCCGAGGGCTGGGCACCAGTTGACTTCGCTATCTGCGAGGTAGGCGATGCGGAAGCACATGAGCACTTCTTGGCGCTCCCCCCCGTTCATGCTTTGCCAATCCGTGGCGGTGAACGTGCCGTCAAAGTGCGCTCCAAAATGCGGGAACGACAACCCCTTCCACCAACCTTCATCACAAGCGGCATGGACATTGAAGTTGCCATTTTCGGCAAAGGCCTTCGCCAGTTCAGCGATGGGGCGTGCCTTTTGGGCTTGGGTGTCATACCAACTCTCGAACAGCTCTCCGAAGATCCATTGCGTCCAGCGGTAGTAGGACGGCTCGCTCGTACGCACTTCACGAGACCAATCGTAGCAAAACCCGAGCTGTTCCAGCTGGTCGCGGTAGCGGTTGATGTTTTGCTCCGTGGTGATGGCGGGGTGCTGCCCAGTTTGGATCGCATACTGCTCCGCAGGAAGGCCAAAGCTGTCGTACCCCATGGGGTGCAAGACGTTGAAGCCTTTGTGTCGCTTGTAGCGGGCAAAGACATCGGACGCGATGTAGCCGAGCGGGTGACCCACGTGGAGTCCGGCGCCAGAGGGGTAGGGGAACATGTCCAACACGTAGAACTTGGGACGCGTGGGGTCTTCCGTGACCTTGTATGCGTCAGTCTCTTTCCACGTGCCCTGCCATTTGGCTTCTATCGCCCGAAAATCGTAGTCCATGCGGCAAAGTTAATCCCGGGGGGTCGACCTTCGTGGACAATGAAGGGCCCAAAATCCGGGGCGGTTTGGCCGGCCCACATCCCGCGTTGGCTCCATCCTGTTCTGCAGTGGTGGTGGCCCGGCACGCGATGGGCCACGGACGCATCGAAGGCCGTGCATTTGACGTTTGACGATGGCCCGGAACCATCCATCACGCCCTGGGTGCTGGACCAGCTCGATGCACACGACATGACGGCCACCTTCTTCGTGGTGGGCACCCAAGCCGAGAGGCATGACGCGCTTCTGCGGGAAGTCACTTCACGGGGCCACTCCGTCGGCGGGCACACCATGAATCACGAGCACGGGTGGCTTACCCATGCAGAGGCATACGTGGCCTCGGCCCGTGCGTCTTTGGGTGAATCTGGGCTGTTCCGCCCGCCGCATGGAAAGATGACGCGCGCACAGAGTTTGGCTCTGCGCCCCCATGCCCAAATCGTCATGTGGACCGTCCTCAGCGGCGACTACGCCGCGCAAGGTTCGTCAGGTGCCGCGAAGGTCCTGCAGCGGTTGAGGCGCCACACCCGTCCGGGCAGCATCGTGGTGTTTCACGACAGCGCCAAGTGTGCGGAGACCCTTCGCATGGTGTTGCCGGAGTACCTGACGTGGCTGAAGAAAGCAGGATGGTCAAGCACGCGCCTCGAGGGTCACGTGCACGCCGAAAATTGAATGCAAGCTGCGCTTAAGATTCGGGGTTCGCGGCTTCGCGAAGCATCTTGAGCTTGGCTTTGATTTCGTCGATTTCCCGTTGGTAGTTCTTGATCGTCTTGGCGGCCTGCTCGCGAATCGATTCCGCACCCTTTCCAGTAAAGCGCTCCATGTTCTCCTCTGTGGAGGTGATGCGCTGCTGGAGGCGTGAAATCTTGTCGCGCAGGATGCTTTGTTCGCGCCGGAGGTCGCGGCTGTCTCCCGATGCGAGCTTTTCAATGCGCTTGCCGTAGGTCTGCACGCTGCGCTCGGAACGTGCGGCAGACAAGGCGTCGTAATGCTTGTCCATGGCCGTGCGGAAGCGCTCCATCACCGAATCGAGGTTCTTGCGGGGAATGAAGCCGATGGCACGCCACTCGGTGGAGAACCCTTTGAGGGTGTCCAAGTCGACATTGCGGTTGTCCGAGATGGTGAAGGCTTCGATCTTTTCGAGCAAGGCCATCTTCAAGGCGAGGTTGGCTTTCTCTTCTTTTCCACGGTCGGCAAACTGGGCCTTCTTGGCTTTGAAGAACACGTCTTGTGCCTCCCGGAACTTTTTCCAAAGACGGTGCTCGTCTCCGGGCGCACAAGGACCGGCTGCCTTCCATTCCTTTTGGAGTTGGATCATGGCGTCGGAGGTCGCCTTCCAGTCGGTGCTGTTTTGGATGCCTTCCGCCTGTTCGACCAACTTGACCTTCTTCTCCTTGGCCACTTTGCTGGAGGCTTTGACGCGGTCGTAAAAGACCTGCTTGCGCTCAAAGAACACATCGGCGGCTTCGCGGAATTGGGTCCACAACGTTTCGTTGTGCTCCTTGCCGGCAAAGCCCGTGGCCTTCCACGTGGCTTGGAGTTCTACCACTTTGCCCGTAGCATGTTGCCAGGCTTTGTGGTCGTTGATGTCCTCGGTCAAGAGTTCGGTGAGCGCAGAAATGAGCGCCTCTTTCTCGCCCTTGTGGACTTCGAATTGGGCGCGCACCCCGTCGTAGTATTCCTTGACGGCATCGAAGGTTTCGCGGGTCAGGCCAAAGAACGAGTCGGCCAATTCTTGAAACGTCTCGCGCGGCGAGGGACCAATGTCAAACCACTGCTTTTGCAGTCCTCGTGCGAGCGTTTCGCGCTCCTTGAGGTCTTCCATGCTGGCCAAGGTCTTGGCTTGCTCAATGAGGCTCTCCTTCAGTTTCAGGTTCTTCTGCAAGTCGTGCTCTTGGAGCTGCTTGTAGATGTTGATGTTGTAGAAGAACTCGTCGCGCAGACGGTGGTACTCGTCGTGGGTCTCTTTGTAGCGGTCGCCGGGAACGTCTCCGGTGGCTTCCCACTTTTCCCTGACTTCGTTGAACCGCGCAAACGCGGCGCCGATGTTTTCCTCTTCTTGGATGATGCTGCGAAGGGCGTCAATCAATCCAGTCTTGACCTCCAAATTGGCCCGCTGCTCCTCGGCAATGCGCTGGCGCCAGGCCTTTTCACGGGTTTTGAATTGGTCCACCAGCTCATTGAACTGAAGTTCTTCGGGGCTGGGTTGGAATTGGAATTTGTCGTCGTCCTCGTGTTCCTCTTTTTCCCAAGCTTCGCGTTGTGCGCGGAAGTCTTCTTGAATCAGGGAACGAAACGAATCGATGTCGGTGCGCACATCCTTGCGGATGGCCTCCAAATCCTCGTTCTGAAGGAGGGTTTGGATACGTTGCAAAAGTTCAGACCGCATGGCGGTAAAGTTGGGGGTTGTTAGAGACTGCAAAATACGGGATTTCTGCGCACCTTCGGACTGTGGAACAGGATTTGAAGGAGAAGAAAGCCCAAACCGCGGGCCTCGCACGCCTCCAAAAGTGGTGTGGCCTTCGCGACCGGACAGAGCGCGAGGTTCGGGAGAAAATGCGCGAAGTCATGGCGAAGATGGCCACGCCCCTGTCCGCTTCGCGGGCAGAAGTGTGGTCCGAAGATTGGATGGCGGCCCTGCGGGAAGACAACTACGTCGACGACGGGAGGTGCGCCGAGTCGTACACCCGTGTTCACCACGAACACAAGTCTTGGGGTCCGCTGAAAATCAAGGCAGGCCTCTCGTCGCGGGGCGTGAGCGGGAGCGTGGCGGCCCGCGCCATCCAAGCCATTCCGGATGACCAATGGCAGGCCTCCGCCAACCGGCTTCTCGCCCGACGTCAGGATGAGCTGGAGGCGCACCAGGACCGGGTGATTCGGTGGTTGATGCAGCGGGGCTTTCCCCAGCGCATGGTTTGGACTGCGCTCGATCACGTGACCAAGACAGCCCGGCGAGAAGCCGGGGGCGATTCGTGAGCAGACGCTTCGGGAGACAACGCGCGGAGCCTACTTTTGTCCCATGTTGACGGTCGACCAAATCAACGCCCTGAGCAAGCGCGTCGAAGAATTGAAGGGCTACCTCGGGGTAGAACAAAAGCGCATGGAAATCGCGGAAGACGAGAAGCTGACGCAGGATCCGGAGTTTTGGGGTAATCCGAAAGAGGCGGAGAAGGTCATGAAGCGCATGCGGACCAAGAAAAGCTGGGTTCAGGCCTACGACGACTGTGCCTCTTCGGTGGAAGATTTGTCCGTGTTGTACGAATTCATGAAGGCTGGGGAAGAGGAGGAGTCCGAGGTGGACAAAGCCTTCGAGGCGGCGAGTACGGCTGTGGAGGAGCTCGAGTTCAAAAACATGCTCAGCGCCGAAGAAGACAGCCTCAACGCCGTGATGCAAATCACGTCGGGAGCCGGCGGAACGGAGAGCTGCGATTGGGCGTCCATGCTCATGCGGATGTACCGGATGTATGGCGACAAGAATGGGTTCAAGGTCAAGGAACTCGACCTGCAAGACGGCGAAGTCGCGGGCATCAAGCAAGTCACCATGGAATTTGACGGGGACTTTGCGTTTGGGATGTTGAAGGGCGAGAATGGCGTTCACCGTCTCGTGCGAATCAGCCCGTTTGACAGCAACGCACGCCGGCACACCAGTTTCGTGAGTGTGTACGTGTACCCCTTGGTCGACAACACCATTGAAATTCATGTCAACCCCTCCGACATCACATGGGAAACCTTTCGCTCAGGCGGGGCAGGTGGCCAAAACGTGAACAAGGTCGAGACGGGGGTGCGTCTGCGTCACGCGCCCACGGGCATCATCATTGACAACACCGAAACGCGTTCGCAGCTGGGCAACAAGGAAAAGGCCATGCAGCTTTTGAAGTCGCAGCTCTACGAGATGGAGATCGCCAAGCGCAACGAAGCCCGTGCGGAGATTGAGGCCGGCAAGAAAAAGATCGAGTGGGGTTCCCAAATACGCTCCTATGTCATGCAGCCCTACAAAATGGTCAAGGACGTACGCACCGGCCACGAAACCTCCAACGTAGACGCGGTGATGAACGGCGACATCGACGGCTTCCTCAAGGCCTTTTTGATGGGCGCCGGTGCCGGAGCGGACACCGCGGACCTCGACTGACGCCGCTCCGAAAACCCAGAAAACCAACCACCTCATGTCCACCCGCATTGAAAAAGACACGCTTGGCGAAGTCCACGTGCCTGCTGACAAATACTGGGGCGCCCAAACTGAGCGCTCACGCAACAACTTCAAGATTGGTCCTGTGGGTTCGATGCCCATGGAGATCGTTCGGGCATTTGCCCATCTGAAGCGTGCCGCGGCCGCGACCAACTGCGAGTTGGGGGCGATGGACGCGTCGAAGAGGGACTTGATTGTGGCGGCGTGTGACGAAATCTTGGCTGGCAAGCTCGACGATCAGTTTCCGCTGGTGGTTTGGCAAACGGGCTCGGGCACCCAGAGCAACATGAACGTCAACGAGGTCGTGGCCAACCGCGCCCATGTCCTCGCCGGGGGCACCCTCGGCCAAGGTGACCGTCCGGTTCACCCCAATGACGACGTCAACAAGAGCCAAAGCTCCAACGACACCTTCCCCACGGCCATGCACATCGCGTCATACGCGACCATCGTGGAGACGACTCTTCCTGGGGTGGAGCGTTTGCGGGATGCGTTGGCGGCGAAGGCGCAGGCCTTTGACGACATCGTCAAAATCGGCCGCACCCACCTCATGGATGCCACACCGTTGACCTTGGGCCAGGAGTTTGGCGGGTACGTGGCGCAGTTGGAGTTTGGGCTGAAGGCCTTGCGCAACACGCTGCCCCACTTGCAGCAACTCGCCTTGGGTGGTACAGCCGTCGGGACGGGCATCAACACCCCCGAGGGCTACGACGTCCTCGTGGCCAAGCACATCGCCGCCTCCACCGGACACCCATTTGTCACGGCCGACAACAAGTTTGAAGCCCTTGCGGCGCACGACGCGATTGTCGAAAGCCACGGCGCCCTCAAACAACTCGCCGTCTCCCTCAACAAAATCGCGAACGACATCCGCATGATGGGTTCGGGCCCGCGTTCGGGCATCGGCGAGCTCTTGCTCCCCGCCAACGAGCCGGGGTCGAGCATCATGCCCGGCAAGGTCAATCCGACCCAGTGCGAGGCCATGACCATGGTGTGCGCGCAGGTGATGGGCAACGACGTGGCGGTCACGGTGGGAGGCACCCAGGGCCATTACGAGCTCAACGTATTCAAGCCCATGATGGCCCGCAACATCCTTGAGTCAGCTCGCCTGCTGGGCGACGCGTGCGTGTCGTTTGCAGCGCACTGCGTGGATGGCATCGAGGCCAACACGGACCGCATCACCGAGCTCGTCAACAACAGCCTCATGCTTGTGACGGCGTTGAACACCAGGATTGGCTATTACAAGGCTGCCGAGATCGCAGGAAAGGCGCACGCCGAGGGCACCACACTCAAGGCTGCGGCACTGGCCACAGGTTACTTGACGGAAGAAGAATATGACGCTTGGGTCGTGCCCGGCGACATGGTGGGACGTCGCTGATTCCGGCACCACCTGCAGTATCAACGACGCGAAGGCGGGCTGTTATACCAACGGTTCGCCTTCGTCGCGTTTGAGGTCCCCCACGAGTTCTTTGATCCATTGTTCGTCCGTCGCAGGGCACACGAGCAAGGCGTGGGGGGTGTCCACCACGATGTAGCCTTCGAGGCCCTTCAACGCGACGAGTTTTTGGGGTCCCTCGCCGGAAGTACCCACCACGAGGTTGTCGCGGGCATCGACGGCCCGCAAACGGACGTGTGCAGCCGCATTTCCCTGGCCGTCAGGGGTTAGTTTGTCCTTGAGGCTGCCCCACGTTCCCAGGTCGCTCCATCCGATGTTACAAAGCACCACTTGCACTTGCGACGCCTTTTCCATGATGCCATAGTCGATGCTGATGTTTTCGCAGTTGCCATAGACCGCATTGAGCTCCGTAGGGTTGGTCAAGTCTGCGTCCGCAAATTCGGCGAGCATGTCGGGCAGATGGGCTTCGAAAGCGGCTTGGATGTTGCTCAATGACCACACGAAAATTCCACTGTTCCAGCAAAACTCACCTGAGGCCAAGAACGTTTCGGCCGTGGCCAAGTCGGGCTTTTCTGTGAAGGTCTTGACAGGGCGAACCTCGGAACACGCTTCGTCGTGTGGCTCCTCGTATTGGATGTAGCCGTACCCGGTGTCAGGGCGGGTGGGTTGGATGCCCAACGTCACCAAGCTCGTGGTGTTGCGCGTGGTTTCCAACGCTGTGCGGCACACATCGAGGAATCCGGATTCGTCCAAAATCAAGTGGTCCGAGGGCGCCACGACCACCGAGGCCTGCGGGTCGCGCGCGGCGATGACGGCGTTGGCGTAGGCGATGCACGGTGCTGTGTTGCGCATGAAGGGTTCACACAAGATGTTCTCAGATGGCATCTCGGGAAGGTGCGTGGCGACTTGATCGCGGTACCGGGCATTGGTCACCACCAAGATGTTTTCGGCGGGAACAAGCTTTTCCAAACGGTCGAACGTCATGCGAATCAGGGAGCGACCCGTTCCGAGAATGTCCAGAAACTGCTTGGGCTCTGCGCTCCGCGACATGGGCCAAAATCGCGAACCAATGCCGCCGGCCATGATGACCGCGTAGGTGTGTGCTTCGTGGGCCATGGGCGTCAGCGTGGGGGTTGTGACGGGATGGACCACTCAGGGCACGTCGGACACTTTCCTTTGGAGGCTTTGGTCGTGGTGCAGCCTGCCAAACAGAGGGCGAGCAAGGCCAAGCAAAGTCCAATTCCTTTCTGGTTCATGGCCGCGAAGTTAGCTTGTACCTTCGTCCCATGGGTTTGTTCTTCCACATCGGCCGCTACGCTTCCTTCATGGGGAGTGTGTTGCGTCGTCCGGAGCAAGGCGCGGTGTTCCGCAAATTGTTGGTGGAGGAAATGAACGCGATTGGATTGCAGAGCTTGGGCATTGTCGCCCTGCTGAGTGTCTTCATGGGGGCGGTCATTTGCATTCAGACGGCACACCAAATCGGCGGTTGGATCCCCGTGTACACGATTGGATTCACGGTCCGTCAGACCATGATTTTGGAATTCAGCCCCACGCTGATCCCGGTGATTTTAGCGGGCAAGGTGGGGTCCAACATCGCGTCTCAGCTCGGGACCATGCGGGTCACAGAGCAAATCGACGCCCTCGAAATCATGGGCGTCAACAGCGCGGGCTACCTCGTGCTCCCCAAGATGATTGCCGCCCTCACGTGCATTCCGTTTCTCGTCATCCTCAGCATGGCCCTCGGCATCGGTGCAGGAATGTGGGTGGGCGTCTCGACGGGGGTCAGCTCCGCCGCGGACTTCGAATACGGCATGCAGATCGATTTCAACGCCTTCGACGTGACGTACGCCCTGATCAAGACCTGCGTATTTGCGCTCATCATCAGCTCGGTGAGTGCTTATCACGGGTACTTCACCTCCGGAGGCGCGCTTGAGGTGGGGCGCAGCAGCACCAAAGCCGTCGTCTACGCGGTGGTGATTGTGATGGTGGCGAATTTGTTGTTGACGCAAATGCTTCTCGGCTAACGACACGGGCAATGATTGAGATTCACAACGTGTCGAAGTCCTTTGGAGACCAAACCATCCTGCGCAACGTCTCCGCCCAATTCCACCCGGGGAAGGTCAATTTCATCATTGGCCGAAGTGGTTCGGGAAAGAGCGTCCTGACCAAATGCACGGTCGGACTCCTCGAGCCAGACCAGGGCCACGTCACCTACGACGGCCGCAACTTCACAGAGATGGACCGTCGGGGCCGCAAGGCTGTTCGACAAGAAATTGGCATGCTCTTTCAGGGCAGCGCCTTGTTTGACAGCATGACGGTGGCGGAGAACGTGATGTTCCCTTTGCGCATGTTCAGCGACGCGACGGAAGCAGAGATGCGCGACAGGGCGGCCTTTTGTCTCGAACGCGTCGAATTGACCCACGCCACGGACAAGTTCCCCTCCGAACTCAGCGGCGGGATGCAAAAGCGCGTGGGCATCGCCCGGGCCATTGCGATGAATCCCAAGTACCTCTTCTGCGATGAGCCCAACTCGGGGCTGGATCCCCAAACCGCCATCGTCATCGACAACCTCATTGGCGACCTGACCCGCGAATTCAACATGACAACGGTGGTGGTGTCTCACGACATGAACAGCGTGATGGAGGCATCGGATTTCATACACTTCATCCACCAAGGCCGAATCGCTTGGCATGGCGCCACCTCCGAGATCTTGAGCGCGAAAAGCGAAGTGCTCAATGAATTCATTTTCGCCTCCAAAATCATGCGTGAGTTGCGCAAGACCATCTCATGAGCCACGACGCGAATGAAAACTTCACTCCCCACTCCCCACTCCCCACTCCCCACTCCCCACTCCCCACTCCCCACTCCCCACCGCGCCTGACGCCTGAGGAGATGGTGGCCTGGAGCTCGGCTTTTTAGGAGGAGATGGACACCCGCCGCAGTGCCCGCATCTTTTCGCCCGAACCCATTCCACTTGAAGCGGTTCGTCCATGCATCGACACGGCGTGCACAGCCCCGTCCGTGTCGCACAAGTAGCCTTGGACGTTTTGTTTGGTGACCAACCCCGAATTGCGGAAGGACATTCGTCGCGCCGCCGAGGAGGAGGAATTCCGCAACTGCCACGGCCGCATGAGCCAAGAGTGGCTGGAGGATTTGGAGCAGATTGACACAGACCACATCAGGCCCTTCATCGAAGAGGCCCCTGCCCTGATTGTCGTCTTCAAACAAGTGCACGACACGCCGGAAGAGGGCGGGAAGCGCGCCAACTACTAAGAGAACGAGAGCGTGGGCATCGCCGCGGGAATGCTGCTGACCGCGTTGCACCGCATCGACTTCGTGGCGTTAAGCCACACGCCCTCGCCCATGGGCTTTTTGGCGGAGGCCCCCTAGTGACCGGACAACGAACGGGCCTTCCTCAACATCCCCATTGGGTACCCCGGGGAGGGGTTGAAGGTCCCGGACCTGACGCGGAAGTCCCGGGCCGAGGTTTTGGTCGAGTCCCCCTGAGCAGGTTGTTCACGGCCAAAACGTTTAAAAGTTTCAAAAAAGTGCGCGTGATGCTTGAGGCGTGCCGTTAATTTGCGGCCGAATTCACACACTGAATACAACCCAATATCATGTCTGATATCCAAGAAAAAGTGACCGCGATTATCGTGGACAAACTCGGCGTTGACGCCGGAGAGGTGAACACTGATGCCTCGTTCACGAACGATTTGGGAGCCGACTCCCTCGACACCGTGGAACTCATCATGGAATTCGAAAAGGAATTCAATATCGCCATCCCAGACGACCAAGCTGAGAAGATCAGCACGGTGGGTCAAGCGGTCGATTACATCTCGCAGAACGCGTAAGATTCAGCATTCGCTGAACCGGTTCATTTCCTGAAGCCATGGAACTCCGTCGCGTAGCGGTCACCGGGTTGGGGGCGATTACCCCCCTAGGCAACGATGTGCAAACGTTTTGGGCCAAAGCGGTTCAAGGCGTGAGCGGCGCTGCGCCCATCTCCCGCTTCGACGCCACCAACTTCAAGACGCAGTTTGCGTGTGAAGTCAAAGACTTCGACCCCTCCGAGTGGATTCACCGGAAGGACTCACGCAAAATGGACTTGTTCACCCAGTATGCCGTCGTGACGGCGGAAATGGCACTCAAGGACGCCGGCCTCTCTGTGGAGGCCGGCAACCTTGACCCCGATCGGGCAGGTGTCATTTGGGGCTCGGGCATTGGAGGTTTCCAAACCTTCATGAACGAGGCCAAGAACTTCTACACTGGAGACGGCACCCCGCGCTTTTCGCCGTTCTTCATCCCAATGATGATCACCGACATCGCGCCGGGTCACATCAGCATTCGGAACAACCTGCGCGGACCGAACTACGCGACGGTCTCGGCCTGCGCGAGTTCAACCCACGCCCTCATCGATGCCTTCAACATCATTCGCTTGGGCAAGTCTGACGTCGTAGTGACGGGAGGCTCTGAAGCAGCGGTTGTGGAAGGGGGAATTGGGGGTTTCAACGCCTTGAAAGCGCTGTCCACCCGGAATGACGATCCTGCCCGTGCCTCGCGTCCCTTCGACGCTACGCGCGATGGATTCGTGCTCGGCGAAGGAGGCGGAGCCCTCATCCTCGAGGACCTCGAGCACGCCCGTGCCCGGGGCGCCAAGATTTACTGCGAAATGGTGGGCGGAGGCATGACCGCAGACGCACACCACATCACGGCGCCTCACCCGGAAGGATTTGGGGCACGTAACGTGATGAAGAATGCGTTGGACGACGCGGGCTTGTCCCCTTCGGACATCGACTACGTCAACGTCCACGGCACGTCCACCCCGCTCGGCGACGTGGCAGAGGTCAAGGCCATTCAACAGGTGTTTGGCGAAGCGGCTTACGATTTGAACATCAGCTCCACCAAGAGCATGACCGGTCACCTTCTCGGGGCGGCGGGAGCCATTGAAGCGATGGCGTGCATCATGTCGATTGTGGACCAGGTGGTGCCTCCCACCATTAACCACGAACACGAAGACGATCAGCTGGACAACAAGCTGAACTTCACGTTGAACAAAGCCCAAAAGCGCGAAGTCCGCGCCGCCTTGAGCAACACCTTTGGCTTCGGCGGCCACAACGCCTCTGTGGTGTTTAAAGCCCTGTCATGATTCGGTTTTGGCAACGTCTGACTCGGGCCACCCAACAGGGCGCCGATGCAGACATTCGAACCTTGGTGCGCCGGGAGTTTGGCCTCAGTGTCCGACAGCGCCGCGCTTACGATGAGGCGTTGACACACTCCTCGATGCTGGACGGGGACAAGACGGGGTTGAAGAGCAACGAACGCCTCGAGTTTTTGGGCGACGTCGTGCTGGACATGACGATGGCCAATTATCTCTACCGCACGTTTCCCGAGGCCCAAGAGGGCGAGTTGACCAAGCGCAAGAGCCGCATTGTGAACCGCAAGAATTTGAACTTGTTGGGCAAGAACATGGGCTTGCACCACCTCATCCAGGCCAAAATGCGCCGCGAGGACATCCACGATTCCATGGTGGGCAACGCTTTGGAGGCCTTGATCGGCGCCATCTACCTCGACCACGGATTCAAGAAGACCCAGCGCGCCGTGTTGCTCATGCTCAAGCACTACGGCTTGGACGAGCAGGTCAACGAGACGCATGATTTCAAGAGTCAAGTGCACCAATGGGCGACCAAGCGCAAGAAGAAATTGGCGTTTGAGGTGCTCAAGGACGACGACGCGGCTGGCGAGGAACGCTACGAGATTGCTGCCAAAGTGAACGGCGAAGTCTACGGCATCGGCATCGGCCGATCGAAGAAGTTGGCTGAACAAGAAGCCGCGCGCCGTGCTTGGAAGAAAGTCTACGACCGCCGCACCGCGTCGGGCGGAGGCGCAAAACGCAACGCCGACTCTCCGCAAGAGTCCTCAGGTGAAGGACGCCGCTCCCGAGGTGCCGGATCCTCACGCCGCCGCCGTCCCTCCAAGCCGAAGTCCGAGTCGGCGCCCCCTCCCCAAGCGTCCAACGGCAAAGCGTCCGAGAAGGCGTCACCCAAGGAAGGCGGCAAACCGCGGTCGGGACGCTCGCGTTCACGTCGTTCGGGCGGCAACAAGCCGTCGGAGTCGTCCAATTCGTCCAAGGAGTAACCCATGCTTCACACGCTTGAATGGGAGTACACGCCGGACTATGAGCTCCTCGGTGTGAGTTCCGCGGTTGGATGCCACCGACTGGCGTGGTCCATGAATCGGGCTTTTGGATGGCGTTTGAACTGCGACCAAGATGTGGTGATGGGCCAAGGCAAGAAAGAAGAAACTGTGCACCCTTCTATGCGGCACGTGGATGAGGAAGCAGGCATTGCCATCACCCTGATTTTGAACCGCCTTCCGGGCGGCATGTTGGCGAAGGGAGCTGCGGGATTGGACTTCCTGGTGATGGTCAACCATCATGAGCTTGCCGCCCACGAGGTGATTGCGACCCTTCGTGGATTGCCTGAGGTGGCCTTCGTGACGGCGTTGGACCCGGAGGAATGCGGTGCCATGGAGCCCCTCACGGTGTTCGATTAAGCCTTCCTCAGCGCATTTCATACCCGAAATCCTTGCAGAAACGGCTTCTCCGACGATTTTTGCAGCCGGAAGGAAACGACCCTCCACACCCTTACGCGCCGCACCTTATGACGCAACAACAACCGGTTACCAAAAGCACCAAAATTGTGGCCACGCTTGGCCCTGCTTCGTCCTCGGAAGAGGTCTTGACGCAATTGATTTTGGAGGGCCTCAATGTGGCCCGCATCAACTTCTCTCACGGCGCCCACGAAGTGCACGGGGAGACCATTGATTCGGTGCGCCGCATCGATGGCGAGTTGGGCACGTACACTGCGGTGCTGGCAGATTTGCAGGGGCCCAAATTGCGTGTCGGCGAAATTGCTGGCGGTGAAATGGCCTTGGTGGAGGGTGGCACGTTGACAGTGAAGGTGGGCACAGATGAGGGGAAGGACGGTGTCGTCTACACTGATTACGAGGCCTTTGCCGCGGATGTCAAGGTGGGTGAACGCGTGCTTTTGGACGACGGCAAACTTGCCCTTTGTGTGCAGGAAACGAACGGGAAGGACACTGTGGTGTGCGAAGTCGTTCACGGCGGACCGTTGCGTCCCCGCAAGGGATTGAACTTGCCTGAAACGGAGGTTTCGTTGCCTTGCATCACGCCGAAGGATGCCGAGGATTTGGTTTTTGCGCTTGAGAAGGAAGTCGATTGGATTGGCTTGTCCTTTGTGCGTCGCGCCTCAGACATCTTGGAGCTCAAAGAGGAGATCAAGAAGGCGGGCAAGCATGCCCGTGTAGTGGCCAAAATCGAAAAGCCCGAGGCCATTGAAGACCTCGACGCCATTTTGGAAGCCACCGATGCGGTGATGGTGGCTCGCGGCGACCTCGGGGTGGAAATGCCCATGCAGGAAGTTCCGCTGTTGCAGAAGGAAATCGTGCGCAAGTGCATGGCGATGGGCAAGCCTGTCATCGTGGCCACGCAAATGCTGGAAAGCATGATTGAGTCGGCGACGCCAACACGCGCAGAGGTCAACGATGTAGCAAACGCGGTGCTCGATGGCGCTGACGCCGTCATGTTGAGCGGCGAAACGAGTGTGGGCAAATACCCCATCAATGCGGTGCGCGCCATGCGTCAGGTCATCGAAAACATTGAGGCCAAAGGCGAGGTGCAGTACCCGGAGCGCCCCCCGTTGTCTCCAGACGACGAGCGGTTCATCTCCGACAGCGTGTGTTACAACGCGTGCCGCCTTGCCCGTCGCACCAATGCAGCCGCCATTGTGACCATGACCTTCTCAGGTTACACGGCCATCCAAGTGAGCAGCCAACGGCCCAGCGCCAAGATTTACATGTTCACGGCCAACCGTCGGGTGCTGAGCCAAATGAGCTTGGTGTGGGGGGTGTACGCCATGCCCTACACCAAAATGGTCAGCACAGACCACACCATCGCCGACATCAAGTACATCCTGTACAAGGCGGGACGGGTGCGGGAGGGAGACTTTGTCATCCACCTCGCGTCCATGCCGATCGCCGATGCGGGCATGACCAACATGCTTAAGCTCAGCCGAGTCTAAGCAAACGCCTGCAAGTTGGCGCGTCAAGGCGCAGGCCATGGGCGTTATCTTCGCGGGCGCAGCCCGCGTCACACGGGCAGCATTGACCTCAATGACATCCCGCAAGCACCCATGGCGTTGAAATTTCCGGAACGCGGCCCGTTGAACCTTCCCACCCTGGCCACGGAGTGGTTGGAGGTGTGGGAGCGCGAAAACACCTTTCAGCAGAGCATTGACCGCAGGCCCGCGGACAAACCCTATGTCTTCTTCGAGGGACCACCCTCGGCCAATGGCAAGCCAGGCATTCACCACGTGATGGCCCGGGCCATCAAGGACATTTTCTGCCGCTTCCAAACCCTGAAGGGCCACCGCGTGGAGCGTAAGGCGGGATGGGATACGCACGGTCTGCCCGTCGAGTTGGGGGTTGAGAAAGAATTGGGGATCACCAAGGAGGACATCGGCACCAAATTGACGGTGGAGGAATACAACGACGCGTGTCGGAAGACGGTCATGCGTTACACCTCGGAGTGGAACGAGCTCACCCGTCAAATGGGGTACTGGGTTGACATGGACGCCCCTTACGTCACCTACCATACCAAGTACATGGAGTCGGTGTGGTGGCTTCTTGCTCAATTGCACAAAAAGGGCATGCTGTACAAGGGCTACACCATCCAACCCTACAGTCCCATGGCCGGAACGGGATTGAGCTCGCACGAGCTCAATCAGCCCGGTACGTACCGCGACGTCAAGGACACCACCATCGTGGCCCAATTCCACGCCACCCCGGAGTCTCGTGCCGCGCTGTTGGCGCAAGTCGGCCTGGCCGACGACGGTTTTCCGGTCGACTTCTTGGCGTGGACGACGACGCCTTGGACGTTGCCCTCCAACACGGCCCTCACGGTGGGACCAGACATTCGCTACGCATTGGTCAAGACGACCAACCGCTACACGGAAGCGGCAGGCTATGTGGTGTTGGCCGAAGCCCTCGTGGGTAAACAATTCGGGGACAAGAAAGCCCCGGCGCACGAAGTGGTGGCCACGCTGAATGGACGCGACCTCGTGGGCATGCGCTACGAAGCTTTGCTCGATTGGGCCACGCCGATGGACCACCCCGAGAACGCGTTCCAAGTCATCCCCGGGGACTTTGTGACCACCGAGGATGGCACAGGCATTGTGCACACTGCGCCAACCTTTGGTGCAGATGATGCCCGGGTGGCCAAAGACGCAGGTGTTCCGGCCATGCTCGTCGACGATGGCACCGGCCATGGCGTGCCGTTGGTGGATTTGCAAGGACGCTTCCGCGTGGGACCCTTCGCTGGACGTCACGTGAAGGCGGAATTTGACCTCGAGGCCGGGGAAGACGACAGGCCTGTGGATGTGGAGATCGCCATTCTTCTCAAGGAACGTGGGCAGGCCTTCAAGGTGGAGAAGTACGAGCACAGTTACCCGCACTGCTGGCGCACCGACAAGCCGATCTTGTACTACCCGCTGGATTCTTGGTTCATTCGGGCCACAGAGGCGAAGGAGCGCATGATGGAGCTCAACAACACGATTACGTGGAAGCCAGAGAGCACAGGAACGGGACGCTTCGGAAAATGGCTCGAGAACGTGAACGACTGGAACCTCAGCCGATCCCGCTTTTGGGGCATTCCATTGCCCATTTGGCGCACGGAAGACGGCACGGAGGAGCGTTGCATTGGCTCCATTGAAGAACTAAAACAGGCGTGTGACGAAGCCGTGGCGGCGGGAGTCATGGCTGCCAATCCTTTTGTGTCTTTCACGCCTGGGGACATGTCCGACGCCAACTACGACGCTGTGGATCTCCACAAGCACGTGGTGGATCAGATCTTGCTGGTGGCGAGCGATGGCCGCCCCATGCGCCGCGAGGCCGACCTTATCGACGTGTGGTTCGACAGTGGAAGCATGCCCTACGCCCAGTGGCATTATCCCTTTGAAAACAAAGAGAAGGTCGATGCGGGCGGCGCGTACCCTGCGGATTTCATCGCAGAGGGGGTGGACCAAACCCGCGGCTGGTTCTACACCTTGCACGCCATCGCGACGATGGTGTTCGACCAGGTGGCTTACAAGCGCGTGGTGTCCAACGGATTGGTCCTCGACAAGAATGGCCAAAAAATGTCCAAGCGCCTCGGCAACGCGGCCGACCCGTTTGAGACGCTGTCGACCTACGGCCCCGATGCGACCCGGTGGTACATGATCACCAACGCCCAGCCGTGGGACAACCTCAAGTTTGATGTGGCCGGCATTGGAGAGGTCCAGCGCAAATTCTTTGGCACCCTGCACAACACGTACAATTTCCTCGCCCTGTACGCCGGTGCAGACGGCTACCAAGGGGGGGAGCAAGACGTGCCTTATGCCGATCGCCCGGAGATCGATCGCTGGATTTTGAGCCGCCTCCAAGGCCTCGTCGAAGAGGTGGACATTGCGTTTGAAGCGCTCGAACCGACCCGGGCTGGACGCGCCATTCAGGACTTTGTGGTGGACGAGCTCAGCAACTGGCATGTGCGCTTGAGCCGTCGTCGGTTCTGGAAGGGCGAGATGAACGCCGACAAGCAGAGTGCGTACCAGACCCTCACCACCTGCTTGCGCACGGTGGCCATCCTCGGTTCGCCCATCGCGCCTTTTTACATGGACCGCTTGTACCGCGACATCACGGGCCAAGATGAGTCTGTGCACTTGGCGTTGTTCCCTGATGCCGATGCTGACCAGCGAGACGAAGGGCTCGAAGCGCGTATGACGTTGGCCCGCAAACTCTCTTCTCAAGTCTTGAGCTTGCGCAAGCGCGAAAAAATACGCGTCCGCCAGCCCTTGCGCCGCATCATGGTCCCTGCGCTTGACGACACGACCGCAGGTCACTTGTCGCTGATCTCCGCCTTGATCCGCAGCGAGGTGAACGTCAAGGAAGTTGAGATTTTGCGTGACGACAGTGCGTTTGTGAAGAAGGCAAAGGCCGATTTCAAGGCGCTTGGCCGCGCTATGGGACCGCGCATGAAGGCAGTGGCCTCGGCCATTGGCGCCATGACCTCTGCTGACGTGGCACAACTCGAACGTGAGGGCATGTTGTCACTGGATCCAGGAGACGGCCAAGGCCCCATTGAATTGACCACAACGCACGTGACGATCCAAACGGAAGACATCCCGGGCTGGCTCGTGTCCAGTGAGGGAGGCGTCACGGTGGCGCTGGACGTCACCTTGGACGACACGCTTCGTGCTGAAGGCTTGGCCCGTGAGCTTGTCAACCGCGTCCAAAACTTGAGGAAAGACGGGGGATTGGACATTTCTGACCGCATTCGTTTGGCCGTGAATGCCGGTGAAGAAATTCGCCGTGCACTCGAGGCCAATTTGGACTATATTCGAACGGAAACGCTGGCGACGGAGGTGACTTGGACAGAAGTTGAAGCCGGCGAACACTTGCAGCTCGAAGACGGTGCTTCGGTTTGGGCTCAGGTTGAAAAAAGCTGATTTGAAGCACTTTTGACGAAACGACATGGCTGAATTGCGATACTCAGACAAGGACCTCAAGGAATTTGAGGGTCTCATTCATGAGAAGCTCGCCAGCGCGCGCGAAGACTTGGACCAGCTCCAACGCTCGTTGTCCCATCGGGACGACAACAGTACGGAGGACACTGCGCCCACGTTTAAAATGATGGAAGACGGCTCCGAGACCATGAGTCGGGAGGAGACGGCACAATTGGCGGCCCGCCAGCAGAAGTTCATCCAAAGCTTGGAGAACGCGTTGTTGCGCATCAAGAACAAGACCTACGGGGTTTGTCGCGTGACCAACAAGCTGATTCCCAAGGAGCGCCTTCGCTTGGTGCCTCACGCCACGCTTTCCATCGAAGCGAAGCAGCGTCAGTGACCCCGACCCTGCGACAGTTGGTGTGGCGCGTCCTCGTGCCTGTGCTTGCGATTGACCAGCTTATCAAGGTGTGGATCAAGACGTCTTTCACCGTGGGGGAGCGCTTGGACTTTGTGCCTGGCATCTTGGAACTGCAGTTCATCGAAAACGAAGGCATGGCCTTTGGGTGGGCGCTTCCCGGCGTAGCAGGAAAGCTCTTGTTGACGGGGTTCCGCCTTGTCGCGGCTGTCGCCATCGGCGTGTACATCTCCCGGCGCATCAATGAGAAGGCCCCCAAAGGCCTGTTGTACAGCCTGACCTTTGTGTGGGCAGGCGCCTTGGGCAACATCATTGACAGCGCGATCTACGGTCGGATTTTTGGCCGTTCGGGATGGGGCACCTTGGCCGAGGTGTGGCCCGCCGAAGGCGGTTATGCGCCATGGTTTCAAGGAAACGTGGTGGACATGTTTCACTTCATCGCGACCTGGCCTGCGTGGTTTCCCGTGGAGGCATGGGCCGGACGTGAGGTTTTTCCCCCCATCTGGAATTTGGCAGATGCAGCCATTTCGGTGAGCGTCATTTGGATGCTCCTGAATCAAAGGAAGTACTTCCCCGTCGTCGCTTGACGACGGATACGGGGCAGGAACAGAGGCTCTCCCTTAGACGAGTTCGGCTTCGGGCGCGTCGACCCAATCGCCGTGTTCCCGAATCAGGTCGATCAAGGCATTCACCGCTTCATCTTCCGGAACGTTGCGCTTGACGACTTCTTTCTCCTTGTAGAGGGTGATTTTGCCGGGTCCAGTGCCGACGTAGCCGTAGTCGGCGTCGGCCATTTCTCCCGGACCGTTCACGATGCAACCCATGATGCCAATTTTGACCCCCTTCAGGTGATGGGTGACTGCACGGATTTTGACCGTGGTCTCTTGCAGGTCAAACAGCGTCCTGCCGCAGCTCGGGCAGCTGATGTATTCCGTCTTGCTGATGCGGGTGCGGGCGGCCTGCAAAATACCAAACGCCATGGTGTTTCGCTTGGCCAATGCCGTCTCCGGGGCGTCAACCCACAAGCCATCGCCCAACCCATCAATCATGGGTCCGCCGAGGTCCGTGGCCGCTTGGAGGGCCAAACGCTCGTCGTCGAGTCCTTGCCACGTCCGTCGCAACACCACGGGTGCGCCGCAGTCCAGATCATCCAAAGCGAGTACGGTGGTGCGCAGGTCCACCATGGCATGAGGATTGTCGGTTTCGACCACCCAAACGACGTCGCGCCTCATGCGCCCTTGGTCATCGGACACCCGGCTTCTCAACGCAGGTTGGACTTGGGCCCGCTTGACACGCACCCAATGTGCCACGCCGTCCTGCGGCGCCGGCAGTTTGGTCCACGCATCGGCGGCATTCCAAAGGGGTTGGTGACGGTATGGCCGTGCGTCCAGCGCGGTCCAAGCGTCGGCATCCATCAGCACGTGCAGGGTTCCAGGAAGGTCAAACGTCAACGCCCGGCTTCCGGCATACACCACGTCGCACGCGGCGTCGGTCAAATTCCATTTGTCCAACGGCACGCTGTAACGGTATCCCGCGCCATACAAACTCGCAGCTTCCAAATCGGCATCACGCAGCGTGTGCACCACGACAGGCACGTGTTTTCCGCCCAGGTTGCCCACTTCCCAACTCGTCCGGCGGGTGTATTCAAAGGGGTTGAGCGCGGTTTTGACGGGTGCGATGGGTGGATGCCCTAGACGTACGGCATAGCGCTCGACAAGCATGCGTCCGACGGGCATTTCGGCCTCGGGTTCTTCTGTCAAACTGACGCGCACGGTGTCGCCCAATCCGTCTTCGAGCAGGGTTCCGATGCCCAAGGCCGATTTGATGCGGCCATCCTCGCCGTCGCCGGCTTCCGTCACCCCAAGATGAAGCGGGAATGCCATGTCTTCTTGGTCCATCCGCGCAACCAAGAGTCGGTATGCTTGGACCATGACCTGCGGATTGGACGACTTCATGGACACCACCACATCGAAATACCCTTCGTTCACACAAATGCGCAAGAACTCGAGGGCGCTTTCCACCATGCCCACGGCCGTGTCGCCGTAGCGACTCATGATGCGGTCCGACAAGGAGCCGTGGTTGGTGCCAATCCGCATGGCCCGGCCAAGTCGCTTGCACTTTTGGACGAGTGGGGTGAATTTTTCTCGAATCCTGACCAATTCTTCGGCGTACGATTCGTCCGTGTACTCCAAATTTTCAAACCGCTTCTTGTCCGCGTAGTTGCCCGGATTGACCCGAATTTTCTCCACGTGGTCGGCGGCGATTTCAGCTGCGTTCGGTGTGAAGTGGATGTCGGCCACCAAGGGGGTGTCATGGCCCGCCGCGCGCAACCCTTCAGAGATGACACCCAAGGCTTCTGCATCGCGCCTGCTTGGTGCGGTGATGCGCACCAACTCACATCCCGCTTCGATCATCCGGATGCTCTGGGCCACCGTTGCCGGCACGTCCAGCGTGTCGGTGGTGGTCATGGATTGCACGCGAATGGGGTTGTTCCCCCCGAGGGCGGAAGATCCAATCTTCACCTCGCGCGCGTTTCGGCGCTGGTAATTGAACGAATCGGGGCAGTAGGCGTCGTGTGTCATCGTGAAGGTTGCGATGTGAAGATAACCGCTGCGGCGGGCGGATGTTGTGCTTTTGCGGTCTGTACTTTTGAAACATGCTTGAGAAGCCTGCCTCTCCGTCCTCCAACGCCCCGGCCATTGTGGTCGGCGGTGTGGCCTACGGAGATCGTTCTAGGGTGGTGCGCTTGTTGACCCAAGCACACGGTTTGGTGCCGCTTTGGGTCGCCAACGCCACCAAGCAGAAAGCCTTGTGGCATCCCATGGCGCTGTTGGAGGTGGTGGACCTTCGCCAAGGCAAAGGAGGAGGGCTTTGGACCGCCAGAGAGTGCCGTCGTGCGAAACCTCAAATCGCCTACCGCCGCGAGCCTGCCCGTTCGGCCGTGGGCTTTTTCGTGGCGGAGGTGTTGTCCGGCAGTTTGGAGGAGGGGGCGCCTGCCCCTGAGCTTTACGACCTGTCCATGCGGGCCGTGAATTGGCTCGAGACCGAGCCCCGTGTGCCTTGGGTTCACGTGAAATTCATGGCCGACTTGGTGCAGGCACTCGGCATGATGCCGGGTCTATGCCCTGCGGGAAAAACGCATTTTGACATCACCACAGGAGAGTTTGTCCCCTCGGAATTGGCGCCCAAAAACGCCATGGAAGCCGCCACGGTGGCGGGCATGAGAGACATTGTTGGCATGGAGTTTGGTGATGTGGAGTCGCTGAATTGGACGCGGAACGAACGGAAGGCACTCGTACTCGGGGGCCATCGTTACGTGCAAGCGCAATTGGGCAAATCAAGAGAACTGAAGAGTTACGATGTGCTGGAAGCCCTCTTTTCGTGAAGTGATGCCGTGGCGCAGCCAAGTGCTGGCGTGCCTTTTGGGCGCCATGTTTTCGGGGCTGTGCGCACAGCAGCCGGCTGTGGACAGCACCTCAAAGCGCGCCGCGTCGCAATCAAAAACCTTACCCAATCCGGTCAACCAAGTTGCGGTCCAAAGCAACGGTCTACCTGTGCCGTTTGCGACGGTGTTCAACACCAACACAGGGCAAGCTGCAGTGGCCAATGCTGAAGGCGTGGCTGCCGTGCCCGTGTGGGGCGTGAACGACACCTTGCGTATCCAATCCATGGGCTACGAAACGGTGACGCTCGTTCCGGGCACCATACCCCTGAATCTCATTGAGTTGCCCCAGTCCATGGTGGAGATTGAAGAAGTGGTGGTCCAATCCAATGCTGTGGCGGCAGGCGCCATGACCCGAATGTCGACGGCGAGCTTGGACCGGATGGCGGCCAAAATGCCCGTCCTCACGGTCGAAACCACGGGGGAATTGCTTCAAGGTTCTGGCCAAGTCCACATGCAGATGAGTCAGCAAGGGGGGATCAGTCCTGTCTTGCGTGGTTTTGAGGCCAACCGGGTGTTGTTGGTGGTGGATGGGGTGCGCATGAACAACGCCACTTATCGGTCAGGACACCTTCAAAACGCCGGTTCTGTGGATCCCTTTGCCGTGTCCCAAACCCAGGTGATTATGGGGCCGAGCAGTGTGCTTTATGGAAGCGACGCCTTGGGCGGGGTGGTGCATTTCGTGACGCGCCAGCCCGGATTCAGTCCAGGCGGGTTGGAGGTGGAGGGAAAAGTCTTGGCCCAAGGCTCCACCGTCAACGGGGGGTGGGCTGGCCATGGCCATGTGAGTGTAAAGGCACCCAAATGGGGATCGTTGACCTGCGTGTCGCGTCGCTCGTTTGGGGAGCTGAGGATGGGCACGTGGCGCGCGCATGGCGACAGCACGTGGGGGCGCGTTCCCTGGCTGGTGGAGCGCATCGAAGGTCGAGACACGCTTGTGGCCAACCCGGACCCCAACGTTCAATCTCCCACAGGGTACGACCAATGGGATGTCCAGCAGCGGTTTCGAGCCAAGGTGCCGCGGGGCTACGTCGATGTGAATGTGCAGCACAGCACGACGTCCAACGTGCCGCGTTTTGACGTCTTCAACGATGTGGCGGGGGGTGTGCAGAAGTGGGCAGAGTGGAGTTATGGACCCCAAAAACGCACCCTCTTTGCCACGAACCTGGTCCAGGGCATCCGCGGCGCAGTGTGGCAAACCATGGCGAGCTACCAAGCTGTGGAGGAATCGCGCATCAAACGGCGGTTTGGCCAGGACGACCGAATCACCCAACGCGAGAACTTGGACGTGTGGGGCGTGACTTCGGTGGTCCGCGGGCAGCGACGGAACGTGGATTGGGAGACGGGTGTGGATGGGCAGTGGAATGCTGTGGCTTCGGGGGCGACAGTGTTGAACCTGGTCACGGGTGTGAGGCAAGCGGCCTTGACGCGCTACGCCGACGGGGGGTCCACCATGCGCACTTTGGGTGCATTTGGCTCGGTCCGTCGGACTTGGGGGCCTCACACGTTGCGGGGCGGCTTGCGGTACAGCCACGCAGCGGTGCATTCTACCTTCCTGGACACGACTTGGCTCGACTTGCCGGTGCGCACGTTTGACCAATCGAAGGGCGCCTTGACGGGAAGCGCTTCGTGGAGTGCCAAATGGTCCTCTCAGCTTCAGACGCTGAGTTCGCTGTCCAGTGGGTTCCGACACCCCAACGTCGACGATTTGGGCAAAGTGCGGGAAAAAAACGGCTTCGTGCTGGTTCCCAACGCAGACCTCAAGCCGGAATATTTGTACACCGCGGAGCAAGGCGTGACTTGGTCGCTGCGGCCCCAATCGGATGTGCTTGTGGTGCAAGCAGCCGCGTTTGCCAGCCTCTGGCGGGACGCCATTGCTCAGGCGGATGCCGCGCTTGCAGGGGACACCATCCTCGTGGTCGATGGCGATTCTGCCCGCATCCAAATGAATCAAAACATCGACCGCGCATGGGTGCGTGGTGCGCGTCTTGAAGTCTCCGGTCGCCTATGGCCCAAGACCACGTTCCGGTCGGTCATCAACTGGACTCTGGGCTCGAGTTTGGACGAGGCGGCCACGCCGCTGTCGCACATCCCTCCGACGTTTGGGGTCGTTGAGGTGGCCCGAAAGGGCGCGATGATACGCTTAAGCACGTCGGTGAGGTACGCTTTTGCCAAGGCCGTTTCGGAATTTGGGCAGGGCTCCACAGACAATTTGCAAGAGGCCTTGCCCGAGGGCTCCCCGGGTTGGGCCACGTGGAACGTAGAAGGCGCCATGCAGGTCACCGAACGCCTCGAAGTACGCGTGTCGGGATTGAATTTGTTGGACCTCCACTACAGGACTTTTGGGTCCGGCATTTCGGCGCCGGGCCGAAACGTACGCGCCACGCTCTCCGCACGATTCTGAGTACCTTCGAGGCATGCTGTACGCAGAGGTTGTTGGCCACGAGGCGCTGGGCGCCAAACTGCGAGAGTCCGCTCGCTCCGGCCGTGTGGCACATGCTCAGTTGTTCGAAGGTCAAGAAGGTGCGGGAGCCTTGGCCTTGGCCCGGGCACACGCCCAGTATTTGACCTGTGAGCAGCCTACGGAAGCGGACAGTTGTGGACAATGCACCTCGTGCAAGGCCCACGCCAAAATGCAGCATCCCGACCTCCACTGGTGCTTCCCTTTTTTCAAGGCGGACGGCCAGGAAAAGGCGACCTCAAAGCCGCACCAAGGCACGTGGCGCGAGGCCATGCTGGAAGGTCCTTACCTCGGCGTGGAAGACTGGCTCGACCGCTTGGGCGCAGACCGCAAACAGCTGTTCATTTCCGTCGACGAGGCGCTCGAGGTGAATCGAAAACTGGGCTTGAAGGCCTTTCACGGAGGCTGGAAGGTTTGGATTTGCTGGCTACCGGAGACCATGCGGGTCGACACGGCCAACAAGTTTCTGAAGCTTATGGAGGAGCCGACAGACCGCACGGTCATGCTCTTCGTGACCCAGCACCCTGATCGATTGTTGGCCACCATCCGGTCACGCGTCCAGCGCATCCACGTGCCCAACTTGCGTCCTGAAGAAGCAGCGAATGGGCTCGTGCAACGGTGGGGTGTGGATGCGGACATGGCCGCGAGTTTGGCCCATGTTTCGGATGGCAACTTGGCTCAGGCCTTGAGAATGGCGAAAGCCGGGCAAGATCAGCCTGACCTCGAGCGCTTCTCCGCATGGATGCGGTCTTGTTGGGCCCGGGATGGCCGCGCCATGGTGGAGGGGTCCGAGTCCTTTGCGTCGTTGGGCCGAGAAGGCCAAAAGCGGTTCCTTCACTACGCCCTGCACTTGGTCCGTCAAAGTATTGTGGGCCACTATGGCACGAAGGAACTCGTGCGTTTGACGCCAGCCGAACATGCCTTTCTCGCCAAGTTCAGCACCTTCATTCACCACGACAACGTGATGGCGCTGCGCGAGGCTTTGGAAGAGGCACACAGCGATGTGGCAGGAAACGTGAACGGCAAACTGGTGTTTGTCGATTTGAGTCTCCGCGTTCACCGATTGTTGCGCCTGCCGGCGAGTGTGGATTGACCTTCTGGTCTTACCTTAGGACAATGGGATGCGCAACGTGCAGCAAGGGGGCAGATGGTTTGCCCAGAGGATGTAAGAACAACGGACGTTGCGGAACGTGTGGATCCGGCTCGATGACCGTGTTTGATTGGCTCGAAGGCATCCCCCTCCCCGACGGTTCGTCGCCCTACGATGTGGTGGAATTGCGATTCAAGAACAACCGCAAGCAGTACGTTCGTCGTCCCAACGCCATGACCGTCCATGTGGGTGATGTGGTGGTGGTGGACCTCCAACCAGGCCACGATGTCGGGGTGGTGAGTTTGACGGGGGAGTTGGTGAAAAGCCAATTGAAGCTCCGCAAGATCAAAGACGACCACGAGCTCAAGCGCATTGACCGCAAGGCCGAGCAGGACGATTTGGCGCTTTGGCACACTGCCCGCCAACGCGAGGAAGACACCCTTCGTGAGGCACGGCAGATCATTCGCAGGCACGGCATCAGCATGAAGCTGACCGACGTCGAGTACCAAGGAGACAACGCCCGTGCCACGTTCTACTACACGGCAGAGCAACGCGTCGATTTCCGAGACTTGGTCCGAGAATTGGCCAGCACTTTCGACATCCGCATCGACATGCGCCAAATTGGTGCCCGCCAAGAAGCGGCGCGCATCGGCGGCATCGGCGTGTGCGGACGCGAATTGTGCTGCACGTCTTGGCTGAAGGACTTCCGTTCCGTCAGCACAGGTGCAGCACGCTACCAGCAACTTTCGCTGAACCCCGGAAAGCTGGCAGGCCAATGCGGGAAGCTCAAGTGCTGTCTGAATTTTGAGCTCGACCAGTACGTGGAGGCGGTCAAGGAATTCCCTTCGCCCAACGCCAAGATTCGCACGCCCAAGGGGAAGGCGGTGGTGTTCAAGATGGACATCTTCAAGCGCCTTGTCTACTTCCTGCAGCTTGGGGAGCTCGGCTCGGCCCCCATTGCTATCAATGTCGAAGATGCCAACGAGTTGATCGCCGCTTCGGCCAAAGGGGATGTCGTGGGCTCACTTGCATCGTACGAACTGGAAGAAGAGCCAGAAGAAGTGGATTCAAGCTTCGGCAACGTAGTGGGCCAGGAAAGCTTGACGCGTTTTGACGAAGCCAAGCGCAAGCGCCGCCGCAACAAGCGCAGGGGCAAGCCCGGTGGAGACAAGGCTTCCGCTCAGGGTGGAAAGCCCGGCCAAGGCGGCCAACGCTCCCCCAAAGGCTCAGCCTCTGTGGGAGGGAAGTCCGAGGGCTCCAAGCCGAGTCGCGGTCGAGGCAAACGGCGCCGACGAGGCGGACAAGGCTCCAAAAGCGGCAACAAACCTTCGGAGTCGTGAGGCTTTGGTTGGCGGCCGCGGTGTGCGTCGTGGCCATCTGTGGATGCAGCGAGCCCCCGCTGGTGGCCGAGACCCGAGACATCGAGCTGTCGGGGTGGGAGAGCGCGGAGAGCGCCGTGTTCCATTGGGACATCCAAGACACACTTCAACGCCACGACGTCCTGCTTGACGTCCGGCACAGCCAGACCTACCCCTACTCCAACCTCTACGTCTTCTTAACCTACCGCTTTCCCAACGGGAAATCTCGCGTGGACACGGTGGAATGCACCTTGGCCGACGAGCGCGGCCGCTGGAGAGGGAGTGGGTTTGGAGACTTGGTGGACCAGCGTTTCATGCTGAATCAAGGGGTTCAATTCCCCCTGAAGGGCCGCTACGGCCTCGAAGTGAAGCACGGCATGCGTCAAGATCCGCTGCCCTCTGTGGCCAACATTGGACTGAGGCTGGAGGCCCACCACGACGCCTCGCGTCCCTGAGCCCGCAACCCAACGTCGCCGATTCAGGTCTCAGAAGGGAAGGACGTATCTTGCGGTCCCTGCAATCCTGATTGATACTTCGAATCCATGACCCTCTCCCTCCGCCCCTGGACGCTCATGTTGCTCTTGAGTTTGCTGTCTACGTCTGTCACTGCCCAAACGCACACCCACGATGGCGTTACGCCTTGTGGCTTGAATCACGCCGAAGAGATGTTGTTTTTGCGTCGGCCTGAAACACGCCACGCCGCCATTGAGTCCACACGTGCGCTTGAGCTAGAAACGCAGCAAGGCGCAACGGCAGCCCAACGGGAAGATGTGTTGATCATCCCCATTGTCTTTCACGTCATTCACTTCAACGGTCCTGAGAACATTTCCTCAGCCCAGGTTCAAGATGCGGTGGAAGTCTTGAACACCAACTTTCGCGCCCTGAACGCCAACATTGACGAAGTCATTCCCGAGTTCGAAGACATTGTGGCGGACATTGAAATCGAGTTTCGCTTGGCCCAGCGCGATCCCAATGGAAACTGCCACCCTGGAATCAACCGCGTCGTCAGTCAATTGACGTACGTCGGGGATTCGGAGATGAAGGAACTCATCCAATGGCCACGCAACAAGTACCTCAACGTGTGGGTCTGCGAGTACGCGGCTGGTGCCGCGGGATACGCACTCTACCCCGGTTCGGTGAACGGCAACCAAAACGCCGACCAAGATGGCATCGTCTTGAAGCACACCTATTGCGGGTCCATTGGCACATCTAACTTGTTCCGCTCGCGAACCTTGACGCACGAGGTGGGCCATTGGCTCAACCTCCGTCACCCTTGGGGCAACAGCAACAACCCGGGTCTTGCAGACAACTGCAACGAGGACGACAACGTGTCTGACACCCCCAACACGATCGGATGGACCAATTGCGGAAACCTCTATGGCGAAACGTGTGGATCCTTGGACAACGTGCAGAATTACATGGACTACAGCTACTGTGGTCGCATGTTTACCGAAGGCCAAAAGACCCGCATGCGCACCGCAGCCCTGTCCTCTGTGGCCCAGCGTAACCAGTTGTCCACGGCGGCCAACCTTCAGGCCACAGGAGTGCTTGGCGAAGACATCTTGTGCGAAGCCACCTTCGATTTGGACCGCCGCCTCATATGCGTGGGAGACAGCGTCAAATTCACGGACCAGAGTTACCACAGTCCTTCCAGCTGGTCGTGGAACTTTGGAGATGGCACGGTTACCGCTGGCGCGGCTGGAGATGGCGTGCAAGAGCTGTACCACACCTACACGGAAGCGGGCTTGTACGACGTGACCTTGACGGTGGGCAACGGCACGGAAGAGGTGGTCGGTACGGTCTCTGAAGCCGTATACGTGATGGACGCAGGCGAAATGGACTTGCCTTTGAGCCAAGGCTTTGAGGCCGGCGAATTCCCGAGCAACCAATGGTTCATCGAAGACCCGCTGAACGATGGCACGTGGGAATTGACGGACGATGCCGCCGCCACCGGTTCGCGCTGCATGTTCATCGAGAACTGGGGGAACAACGTAGAGTTCAACGACGATTTCCTCCGCACCGCCACCATGGACATGAGTGGCATGACAGAAATCCATGTGAACTACAAGTGGTCCTACGTGCACAAGGGTACGTCAGAGGCCTCCGAGACGGACGACCGTTTGCGCGTCAGTGTGACGGGCGACTGCGGAAACGATTGGGACCTTCGTCGGATGCACCGCGGATTGACAGATCTGCCTTCCGCAGACCCCACACCGTTCCCTTGGACACCCTCTGGTCCTGAAGAGTGGAACGAGTACACCATCGTGCTTGACAACGAAGAGTACCTCACGGAATTCTTCCGCGTTCAATTTGAATTTGAAAGCCGCCTGGGCAACAACATTTACCTCGACGACATCAACGTGCAAGGATTTGGTAACACCGACGTGGCGGAAGCGATGAACGGCTTGACCAAGTCGTGGACGTTGGCGCCCAACCCCGCGGCCATGTCGTCGGTCATTTCCTTCCAAACCCGAGAGGGTGGCGTGGCCGAATTGACCCTTCAAGACGCGTCTGGTCGGGTGCTTTCTTCCACCCCACAGACCTTGTATGCGGGCAGTCACGATTGGCAAGTCGACGCCCCTGAGACCCCAGGAGTGTACCTGCTTCGCCTGACAACGGCAGGAGGGGCGCAGCGCACGTGGCGCTGGGTCATTCAGTAAGCACACTCCGCATGGACACAAAAAAGCCCGCCATTTGGCGGGCTTTCTTTTTTTGTCTTCCAGCAGGTTAGGAGGGAAGGGTCACTCTTTGCTTCCAATCACGATGGACACACAGCCTTCATGCAAGATGGCGGCGTCGGTGTCGGGCACCTTGACACGGAAACGAAGTCGTTGGGCGTTTTCCATCCGGAAGTCCAAGAGGTCGGACCCGTCTGAGTTGCTCCAAATGCGAATGTTTTGTTCGTCGACAACGTCGAATTCCACCGCGCCGAGCACGGGATGGGCACAAATGGCCACGCGGTAGTCGCTGCCTCCAAGAAAGGTCAGATCGAGTTCGGCTTCATCTCCAGGGATGAGGACCGCGGAATTGTAGTTGTCGTTTTGGACGTAGCCTTCCAGGAGGGGGAGGCAGTTCTTTTTGGTGAAGTTGCGGCACTGCGCGTTGGCTTGTGCAGCGAAGAGGGTCACCAAGGCGAGCAGGAGAGTGGTTTGCTTCATGTTGATGGACTTTACGCTCATTTCACAAGTTGGTTACGTGCGGTGGACACCGCTTCGGTGATTTGGGCCAAAACTTCTTCACTTGCCGTGTAGCGAGGTCCGCCGCCAATGATGATGGCGCCTCCGCTCTTGCTGATGTCGCTGCCTGCCTCCTCTCTGGTGACGGCATCAAACGCAGCCACCACGGGCTCGAGGGTTTGGATGACCGCGTTCAGACCGGGAGATTGCTCGTAGCTGCTCACCAGGTCAATGACATCTTCCATGACGAGTTTCTGCTCGGCGATGCGCGTCCGGAGATCCTCGTTGGCGCTGTCGGTGTGGCGCGTGGCGAGGTAGAGGCTTTCCAACCAACCAGCTGCGACTACCATGCCGCTCAGGTCTTCTTGACCGTTGGACTTGAGGCGCTCATTCAAGTTGAAAAAGGCTTCAGAGACAATGGCCACCAAGGAATCTTGGCGAGCGCGGTTGGCTTCAGCGCGTTCGAGCATGTCGTCTCCGATGACGTCGCCCACACCGAGGTCACGTGCCAAGCTTTTGACCACCTCGAGGTAGGTCAGGGACACAGCGTTCTCTTCAAAAATGGTGGCGTAGCTGAGGTCTGCGCCGTAGATGCCCAGGTTCACTGCTTGCCGGTCGGCCGTCACGTAGTTGGAGGCAGACATGGCTGAGTGGAGGTGGTCCAAAGAAAAGGACGCGCCTGTGCGTTGAACGATGCGGGCCGTCTCCATCGGGGTGGGGGCGGCGCGGAAAATCTTTTTGAGGCGCTTGGTCCGTTGGGTCACGGACGCACCTTCTGACAGGGAGTCTCCTGAGGTGGTTGGCCCCTGAGGTCCACCACAGCCCGCCAAGACGATCATGCCGGCGGCGAGGCTGAGAAACAAGGAATTGCGAAGCTTCTTCATGCGTGTTGGGATTGGTACGAAATTGGGAGTGCTTCCCCAGCTTACGCATGACCGTCCTGAAAAGTTCTGCACGTCGGGTTGTGTACCGACAATACCCAAAAGGTCAGTGTGCCTCGAGCCAAGTTTGGCCGTGAGAGACCTCCACGTCGAGGGGGACGGAGAGCTTGATGGCCCGCTCCATGCACCGTACCAGCAGGTCTTTCACGTCGTCCAATTCCGACTCCACGGCGTCCACCACGAGTTCATCGTGCACCTGCATGATGAGCTTGCTTTCCATGCCTTTCATTTCCCGGGCGACCTCGATCATGGCCACTTTGATGATGTCGGCGGCCGAGCCTTGGATCGGGGTGTTGACGGCATTTCGTTCCGCAAAAGCCCGAACCACGGCGTTGTTGCTGTGGATGTCGGGCAGGGGGCGACGGCGGCCCAACAACGTGGTCGCGTATCCCGCTTCCCGGGCTTGGGCCACGCAGGTTTGGGTGAAGGCTTCGAGGCCAGAAAACTGGCTGTGGTAGGCTTCGATGATGGCTTTTGCTTCTTTCCGCGAGATGCCCAAATTCTCCGCCAACCCAAACGCCCCTTGGCCATACAAAATGCCAAAGTTCACGGCCTTGGCCTGGCTTCGCTGCTCACGTGACACGTCGTCCAACGGGACGCCAAACACCTTGGCGGCCGTGGCGGCGTGGATGTCTTCCCCCTTCTGGAAGGCTTCGATGAGCCCCTGTTCTTCGCTCATGGCTGCGGCGATGCGCAACTCCACTTGGCTGTAGTCGGCCGCGACCAACACGTGGTTGGCGCTGCGGGGTACAAACGCCTTTCGGATTTCACGTCCTTGCGCCGTCCGAATGGGGATGTTCTGCAGGTTGGGGTCCTTGCTGCTCAGACGTCCCGTCGCCGCCACCACCTGCATGTACGTGGTGTGAACGCGGCCCGTCTCCGAATGAAGGAGGGAGGGGAGCGGCTCGACGTAGGTGGACCGAAGTTTTTTCAGCTTCCGGTACTCCAACACCTCGCCCACGATGGGGTGTTTGTCCTTGAGTTTGCTGAGGACGGCTTCGCTGGTGGGGTATTGGCCGGTCTTGGTTTTTTTGACCTTGGCGGGAATTTCGAGATGCTCAAACAGCACATCCCCCAACTGCTTGGGAGAGTCCACGTTGAACGGCACGCCGGCGTGCCCTTGAATGGATCGCTGCAGGGCGTCCAATTCTTGGGCAAGCGTGTCACTGAACTGGGCCAAGTGCGCGGTGTCGAGCGCCACGCCTTCCAATTCCATGTCCATGAGCACGGAGAGCAAGGGCATTTCCACATCGCGGAACAAGGCGGCGAGTCCTTCTTCTTCGAGCTTGGGGATCAGCACGTCGGCGAGTTGCAGCGTGATGTCGGCGTCTTCGCAGGCGTAGTTGACCACCTCGGCGGGTGGAATGTCGGCCATGGACTTTTGGTTCTTTCCTTTCTTGCCCAGCAGGTCTGTGATGGGAATGCATTGGTAATCCAAGAAGGTCTGCGCCAAGGCATCCATGCCGTGGGGTTGGTCGGGCTCGAGCAGATAGTGGGCGACCATGGTGTCTTCCAAGTTGGCTTGGGTGAGGTCTACGCCGTGACGCGCCATGATTTTGCCGTCGTACTTCAAGTTTTGGCCCACGATGGTGAGCTTGGGGTCTTCCAGCAAGGGCTTGAAGATGTCTCGGATTGCAGGCCACGTGTTGGGGTTGACAGGAACGTAACGGCCCGTGTGGGCTTCTGCACTGAAAGACATCCCCACCAACGACGCCTCCATGGCATTCAGCCCTGATGTTTCGGTGTCAAAGGCAAAGCGTTGGGCTTGGATGAGGGTCTTTACCAACGCCTTCATGCCGGCGGCGTCGTCCACCAAGGCGTATTTCACCTTGTCGGTGTCGAGCGCGCCGAGGGTGGAGACGGCAGGAGCCACATCCATGGCGGCATCAAACATGCTCAATTGCCCTTCGCTGTCCTGACTGTTGGAAGCCGGACGTGGCGTCGGGTTCGCCGAAACGGCGGGCGCAGCTGCGCTTGGGGAGACGTCCCCGAGGATCCGACGGGACAGGGTGCGGAACTCCAATTCCTCCAGGACGGGCGCAAGCATGTCTGCGTTGGCCGGCTCCAGCGCCATGGCGGGAAAGTCCTCGTCAAAATCGATGTCCAACACAATGGTGGCCAACTTTCTGCTGAGAAACGCCAGCTCGCGGTTCGCCTCGACCTTCTCTTTCATCTTTCCCTTGAGCTCGTGAACATGATCGTACAAGCCTTCCATCGAACCGTAGGCCTGAAGGAACTTGATGGCGGTTTTTTCGCCCACGCCCGGCACACCTGGGATGTTGTCCGCAGAATCGCCCATCAGCCCCAGCAAATCGATGACCTGCTTGGGGTCTTCCAAGCCGTAGCGCTCGCGCACTTCATCAGGACCCCACACGCTTGCGGGATTGCCCCCACGGCCGGGTCGGAACATCCGAATCTTGTCCGTCACAAGTTGGGCAAAGTCCTTGTCTGGCGTCATCATGAAGACGTCAAACCCTTCCTTCTCGGCCCGCTTGGCGAGGCATCCAATCAAGTCGTCCGCTTCGAATCCCGGGGCTTGCAACACGGGAATCCGCATGCCTTCCAGGATGTTGACAATCCAGGGCACACTGAGCTTGATGTCCTCAGGAGTCTCGTCCCGGTTGGCCTTGTAGTCCTCGAATTGTTCGTTCCGCAGGGTGGGGCCCGGAGGGTCAAACACCACCGCCAAGTGCGTGGGTTGTTCCGAACGGATGACCTCGAGCAAGGCGTTGGTGAAACCAAACACCGCAGACGTGTTCATGCCTTTGGTGTTGATGCGGGGGTTTTTGATGAATGCATAGTAGGCGCGGAAAATCAGCGCATAGGCATCCACCAAAAAGAGCTTTTTCTCAGAGGGAGAGGTGATCATGAACGGGGGTTCTTTACGAGGGGCACTGCGCTGCAGGCCTCTCCAAACATCAAGGTGCGCACCACGGGTCCGACATGGGCGGTGAACGCCACGAGGGTGGCTGGACCACCAGCCGTGGCACATCCTTTGACGATGACGCGTTGATCTCGGTAGTCGTCCAGGTCGAGTTGGATGACGGCCATGCGCCATGCGTGTGCGTGGGCGTCCTCCACACTCCCAACCAAGGCCGTGGCGCCGAGGGCATTGAGTTTGGCGGTGACAAGCATCCATGCCCAATCGGGAAGGATGGCTTCGGTGCTGCACGTTAGAGCAACGATGTGGCCTTCAAGGGCACTGGCATCCCAGGCCTTGACGTGGTCGCGAAAGGGTTGTTCTCGGAGAAGGATGCCCTGGTCAAGCCAGGCACTCAAATCCACCACGTCCACTGGAGTTGGGGTCAGCAACGAGGCCAAATCCAATTGGATCAATCCACTCTCTTCGACACGGTTGACGATGGGTCCTTCCATGTCCCGAAACTACGTCACGGGAAGGGCTAGAGAAAGGACGGAATCAGGCAATTCTCATGCCCGAATCTGCGGATGCGGCACGTGCCTCGCACATGGCCACGGCTTTTTCCACGATGGCGTCCCCATCGTAGCCACACTCCTTGTACAGTTGGGCCTGAGAGCCATGCTCGATGTACCGGTCGGGCACCCCGAGGCGCGCCACCTTGGCCGCGTATCCATGCTCCATGGCCCACTCGGTCACAGCACTGCCCATGCCGCCCTGAACACAGCCATCTTCGATGGTGATTACGTCCTTGAATCGGCCAAACACTTCGTGCAGAAGCACGTCGTCCAGCGGCTTGACAAAACGCATGTCGTAGTGGGCGGCTTGAATGCCACGCTTTTCGAGCGTTTCGGCAGCTTCTGTGGCTTCGGTACCAATGGCGCCGATGCTTAAGAGGGCCACATCGTTGCCGTTTCGCAGGCGGCGACCCCGTCCGATTTCGACCTCCTCGAAGGGGGTTTGCCAATCGACCATGGAGCCTGTGCCGCGTGGGTAGCGAATGACGAACGGACCGTCGTGCTTTTGCGAGGCGGTGTACATCAGGTTGCGCAGCTCTTGCTCGTCCATGGGTGCGCTGACCACAAGGTTGGGAATGCATCGCATGTAGGCCATGTCGTACACCCCGTGGTGGGTGGGGCCGTCGGCGCCCACGAGGCCACCTCGGTCCAAACAAAAGACCACATGCAAATTCTGAATGGCCACGTCGTGGATGACTTGGTCGTAGGCACGCTGCATGAACGTGGAGTAGATGTTGCAGAAGGGCACCAAGCCGCGGGTCGCCATCCCCGCGCTGAACGTCACGGCATGCTGTTCGGCGATCCCCACGTCGAAGGCGCGGTCCGGCATTTCTTCCATCATGAATTTCAGACTGCAGCCGGAAGGCATGGCGGGGGTCACCCCCACAATGCGACGGTCGGCCTTCGCCAATTCAATGATGCTGTGCCCAAACACGTCTTGGAACTTGGGCGGCTTGGGGGTGTTGTCCCCGCCTTTGAGGATTTCACCCGTTTGCTTGTTGAAGAGGCCAGGGGCGTGCCACTTCGTGGGGCTTCCTGCTTCGGAAGGTGCGTATCCAGCGCCTTTTCGGGTCACCACATGAAGCAGCTTGGGTCCGGGGATGTCTTTCAAATCGGCGAGCACCTTCGTGAGGTACTCCACATCGTGGCCATCCACCGGGCCGAAGTACCGAAAGTTCAGCGACTCGAAGAGGTTGCTTTGCTTCAAGACCGCGCTCTTGATGGCGTTTTCGACTTTTTGGGCAATGGCTTGGGCATTGGGCCCAAACTTGCTAATGCGGCCCAACAATTCCCAGACTTCGTCCTTCACCTTGTTGTAGGTGTGTGACGTCGTGATGTCGGTCAAATACTCTTTCAGGGCGCCCACGTTGGGGTCGATCGACATGCAGTTGTCGTTGAGGATGACCAACATGTTGGTGTCCTCCACGCCCCCTTGGTTGAGGCCTTCGAAGGCCAAACCGCCGGTCATGGCCCCATCTCCGATGACGGCCACATGTTGCACGTCGCGCTGGCCGTTGTGTCGGCTGCCGACGGCCATGCCGAGTGCGGCACTGACACTCGTGCTGCTGTGCCCCACGCCAAACGTGTCGTATTCGCTTTCGCTCCGCTTGGGGAAGCCGCTGATGCCCTTGTACTGACGGTTGGTGTGGAAACGCTCGCGTCGTCCCGTCAAAATCTTGTGACCGTAGGCTTGGTGTCCGACGTCCCACACGATTTGGTCTTCGGGGGTGTTGAAGACGTAGTGCAAGGCCACGGTCAGCTCCACGACGCCAAGGCTGGCGCCGAAGTGACCTCCTTTTTCAGACACCACATCGACGATGAACTGGCGCAGCTCGTCGCTGACCTGTTGCAATTCCTCGGGCTTGAATTTGGCCCGCAGGTCCGCAGGAAATTCGACCTGCGAAAGAAAGGGGCCGGCAGCGTAAGCATCCATGGGTCTGAGATTCAAGGTTGAAGGGATGTAACAAATCTAACCCCTTGAGGTTTCCTGAGACTCTAAAAGACGGCAAATCCCCTCAGGATCAACCGTCCCAAGGTGCCAAAATGTGGTGTGTCTTGGTCTTGGACTCAGGCCAGCACCTGCTCGGCCAATCCTTGAAGGATGGCTCGGCCGTCGGCGTTGGCGAGGTCGCCGCTGCAAGCGCGTTCGGGGTGGGGCATCATGCCGAAGACGTTTTTGCCTTCGTTGCAGACCCCTGCGATGTTGAGGAGGGCACCGTTGGGGTTGCTCATGGCGTTGACCGCACCGTTCTCGTCGCAGTACTGGAACAAGATTTGGTCGTTGTCCTGCAAGCCCTTCAAGCCATCGTCGCCAATGAAGTAGTTGCCTTCGCCGTGCGCAATGGGAATCATAAGCGGCGCTTCGGTGTCGCACCCCGCAGAGACGGAGGCAGTGCGGGACACGGGCTTGAGGTGCACGTTGCGGCAAATGAATTTGCGGCTTTCGTTGTGGCGAAGCGTCCCGGGAAGGAGCCCGGCTTCGCACAGGATTTGGAACCCATTGCACACGCCCATCACACGGCCGCCGCCGTGGGCAAACGATACGACTTCCTCCATGATGGGAGAGAAGCGCGCGATCGCGCCGCTGCGGAGGTAGTCTCCGTAACTGAAACCGCCGGGAAGCACAACGGCTTCAACGCCTTGCAGGTCTCTGTCTTTGTGCCAGAGCTGCACCACGTTGAAGCCGAGGTCGTGGCTCAGCGCATGGACCATGTCCATGTCGCAGTTTGAGCCGGGGAAGGTGACAACACCAATCTTCATGGTGCGAAGTTCGGCATTGTCACCTTCCTGTGCACGCGTTTAGCGCACCATTTTCCAAGTCCGAATGCTGTTGGTGGGTTCGTGCACCAAACGCAACAGCACCAGGGCGGGCCACTGGTCGCCTTCGATCCAGATTTGGCCGTTGCCATCGGCAGCCACAGGCGTGCACAGCTGACGTCCGGTCAAGTCGAACACGTGGACCTTCATGCCTTCGCCGGCAGGGCCCAAATCCATCATCCATCCTGACTCCGTGGTCACGGGGGCGTGAATCTCGGTCAAGTTCCCTTCGGCCACATTGGTCACCAAAGCGCCCAAGTTGTCGTTGTGGCTCTCGCCTTGGCTTGCCACCACGGTCTTGCGGACGGTGTGGCTGCACTTGTCGTTCCATACGTTCAGGAAGACGTCGTATGCACCCGCCGCCTCAAAGGTGTGCGTGGCATGGAAATCGTAGCTCGGGGTTTCCGTATCGCCGAAGTACCAGGTTTGGCCTGTGATGTTGCCTTCAGAGGTGTTGGTGAAGGACATGGTCATGCCATTCACCCCGTCGGTCAAGCCGGCACTGGGCGCCGTGAAGTTGGCCTCCACCGTGGGAGAATCTTCCACCATCACGCGCACGTCTTTGGCGCACCCATTGTCGTCTGTGACCACCGCGTAGTATTGACCACCGGCCAAGCCGCTCAACGATGTGCCTTCCGCGCCGTGATCCCATGCGACAGTGATGTCGCCTGAACCCCCAGACACGTCCAAATCGATGGCGCCCGCGTCGTGTTCACCACATGTCATTGGCGTGGTGGTCACGGCCACTTCCAAGTCGGAAGCTTCTGTGAGTGTGGCCTCCGTGCTTTTGGTGGGGCAGCCGTCGTTCACATCGTCGCTGTACGTCACCGTGTACGTTCCCGTCGGCAAGTTGGTCACGTCAAAATTCTCGCTCGCAGTGGTGGATTCCACCAACGTGCCCTCTTGGTCGTACACGTCCACGGTCCACGTCGCGTCTGACGCGCTGGTCATGTTGAATCCAGCCACACCGGTTCCGTCGCAACCAGGAGACACTGCCGTCACGTCCAATTGAGGGCTCTGTGCCACTGAGACGGTGGTGGTTTTTTCACATCCCGCCTCATCGGTCACGGTCACCGTGTATTCGCCAGCTTCCACGTTCGTCAAGTTGGCTTCATGGGTGCCATTCGACCACATGTAGGTCACCGCGCCAGTCCCGCCCAAGAGCGTGGTGGATGCAGAACCGAGTTGATCGCTGTCACACTGGGGTTCGCTTGCGCTGGTCAACGTCATGGGGACAGGCTGCACCACGGAAACCTCTTCCGATTCAGGCGCACATCCGTAAGCTCCCAACAGTTGCAGTTCCACGGTGTAGGTTCCAGAGGATACATTGTCAAAGAACAAGGGCGTTTCTTGGTCCAGTTGGGCATCCACTTCCAGGCCTACCTCGTCACGCAGGATGACGTTGTATCGCGCAGATTCGTGCATGGCGTCCACCTCAATTTCTGCTTGATCGTTGCCGTCGCATGTGCCGTCGGTGGAGGTCACCAAAACTTCAGGTGCGGACAACACCGTCACGTCCAAGGTGTCCTTGCAACCGTACTCGTTGGTGGCCACCACGGTGTAGGTTCCACCTTGCAATCCAGAGATCTCTGCGCCTGTCGCCCCGTGGCTCCAGTCGTAGGTCACCTCTTCTGTGGCCACATTGGCCACCACGGTGCCGCCGTCGCCACAATCGTGGGTCACGTCCGTGGCGATGGCCAAAGAAGTGGGACGAATCACGGTGTGCGCGCCGGCCACGGCGCCACAGCCCATGGTGCCCTGGTTGTCGATGGCGTAGGTGTAGGTGCCCGAGGCCAAGTCGCCAAAGGAGGTCACCACGCCGTCCACGGAGGCGCTGCCCGACACGGTTTGTCCGTTGCCGTCGGTCAGCGTCACCGACCAGGGTCCGTCACCTGTGGCCACTACGTCGATGGCCGTTTCGTCAGAACCTTCACACCCAGGAGAAGAAATCTCTGCGCGTGCAAACGGCACGAGGTACACGGTGGCCACCGTGTGGTTGGTGTTCACCCCTGTGGGCAAAGAAATGTGTGTGAGTTCACCTGTCTCAAGAGGCTGAGGTGTGGGATCGTCGCCCAACACAATGAACGCGCACCCATTCATCCATTCGAATTCTTCCACGGCCACCACATATTCGCCATCCAAGGGTCGGTTTGCACCGAGCATCAAGTCGAATTGCATGAGGGGCTCGCGGTCAAACCCCAACTGGGCGATGCCGCTCCGATTTTCTTCTCCGTCGAGCAAGTACATGTCGCAGGCACTGTAAAGCGAAGAGGTGTTGATCGCGTCTTCAGAACCGAGGAAGTCGACGCTGGCACCGTCACGAAAGGCAATGACCGTTTCGTCCCGGAAACCGCTGGCGTTTTGGGCCGAGAACACGATTTTGCCATCCAGATTCGCGAGGTGGTTGGCTTCCGTGCCATTGGGCATGTTGCCCGTGACAGGCATGGTCATTGTGTTCTCCCCGGAGGACAAGTACTGGCATGTGGTGTTGGGCTGAAGGGTGCCATTCAACCCATTGGTGTTGAGGTCATCGATGTAGTGGTCGAATTGCAACGTGTTGATGTTCCAACAATCCAAACCCACTTTGTTGGCGCCGAGTTGGTCGGCGAGGCCCTTCAAATCGAAGTTGGCATTGGTTGCGTTTCCAAACAGTGCTGTGGTTGCATCGAATGGAATGTTCATGACCAAGTCCGAAGAGGGCATGGTTCCCGTGAATTGCAGCGTGTACGACTCGGCGGGAGCCAAAGCGAGGTAAACCCCCTCCCACACCGGCAGGACGTCGTCGACGGATTCGATGATTGCGTAATTGAAATCGGCACTGGCACTCCAGTATCCGATGTTGGCGAATCCGACCGGGTTGTCAGCTCCAGTGAAGCCCCATGTGGGAATGTCGCCCACGAAATCACTCACTTTCACCCCTTCAAGTCCAATGGCGAGGCGTTGCTCGGCAAAGGACATGTTTCGGTTGGGGGTGGCAGGCAAGGTGATCTGGCGCGTCACAGGGCCAAGCAAGGCACCGTTGTTGGGGCGCATCACCGTGGCGCGGCCCAATTCGTTCTCAGAAAGAATCAATTGACCATCTTCCATGACCGTGACGGTGGCATCGTCGATGTTGACGTTGCCCTTCACTTCGACCACGCCCTCCACGTTCAAGGAGGTTTTGAGAGTGGCGGTCAAGGACGACAAGGTCATGTCGGCACCCAAGTTCTGGTCCGCACCAATGCCATTGGCCACCAAGTGTGCAGTCGCCATTTGGGGCAAAGCATTCGAAGACAAAAAATGGCCGTCAAAGGTCAAGGTGATGCCGTTCAAATCGATTAGGGTGCCGGAAGGCGAAACAAGCACAGAGCTCGCTTCGGCATCGGTCACGAACGACACTTCGTGGTTGACCACCACGTTGTCATCGCCACCAGGCACGCAATCACAAGACCACGTGACAGGCTCACTCCAGATGCCGCGCTGAACGGATTCGATCGTGTTGCGGTTTCCGCGTTTCGCGAACGCCATGACGTGGTTCGTTTCAGGCGCAATGTCCTCAGAGACCATCGCCTCGGCAGCATTGGCTTCCCAAGCTTCGACCGCAGATGCAATGATGTGCGGTGGGGTTTGGGTGAAAGGAAGTTCAACTTGGCCCCACAAGGTGGTGGCTGCAAGGAAGAACAGGGGTGTAAGAATTGCTCTCATGGCAAAAATCGGATAGGGTTCGTCTTCGCCTTACGCGCCCTGTTCCAAAAAGGTTACAATTCGGTTGGCCTTGCGTATTTTTACGCCCAAGCGCCACGACCATGAATACGCAAGACATCATCACCCCCGTCGCCCAGTTCATTGAATGGACCTTCAACACCTTGTTGTTGCCCATCAGCGACAGCTTCAACTGGGCTGTGATTGGACTTGGACTTGTTGGGTTGTTGTTCTGGTTGCGCCTTCAGAAGAAGTACAACGTCCGCGCAGAGCAGGACGGCACCATCATGTAATCGGGATTCAAACGAATCTCAGAGGGCCTTTCCGTGAATGCGGAGGGGCTTTTTTTTGTCCGGGCATGGGCCCGAAAGTGCTCAGAGCAGATCTTGTCCGATGTCTCTGCGGCAGTGTTTGCCGTCAAAGTTGATTGAATCGGCCAATGCGTAGCTCTTCTTCAGGGCGTTCTCGGGGTTCGCCGCCATGGCAGAGCAGGCGAGCACGCGTCCCCCGTTGGTCACCGCGTTCCCCCTAGACGTGGAGGTTCCGGCGTGGAAAAGCAAGGCATCTTTTTCGAGTCGCTCCGGGACAGAAATCGTTTTGCCCTTCTTGTATGCACCCGGGTACCCTTCGGAAACGAGCATGACTGTGGAGCACGTGCGCGGGTCGATCTGCAGGTGGTACTCGCTGAGCAGCCCGGCCCCCATGTTTTCAAAGAGGTGCAAGAGGTCGCTTTGGATGCGCGGCATGATGACCTCGGTTTCGGGGTCGCCCAACCGGCAGTTGTACTCCACCACGTAGGGGTCGCCACCGACCTTCATCAGGCCAAAAAACAGGAAGCCGTTGTAGGGAATGCCGTCGGCGGCCAGCCCTTTCACCGTGGGAATGATGATTTGGTTGATGGCTTTTTCATGGAATTCGGCATCCATGAAAGGCACAGGGCTCACTGCACCCATGCCGCCGGTATTGGTTCCGGTGTCCCCTTCGCCGATGCGCTTGTAGTCCTTTGCCGAAGGAAGCAAGTGGTAGGCCTTGCCGTCGGTGACCGCAAACATGCTGCACTCGATGCCGTCCATGAACTCCTCAATGACCACGCGTTCCCCTGCGGAGCCGAATGATTCGCCGGACAGCATGTCGCGGATCACGCGCTGGGCTTCCTCGAGGTCTTCCGTGATGATGACCCCCTTTCCTGCGGCCAAGCCATCGGCTTTGAGCACGTAAGGGGGTTTCATGGTGTCCAAGAAAGCGATGGCTTCATCCACTTGGGTTCCGTCAAACGAGCCATAGCCCGCCGTGGGGATGTTGTGGCGACGCATGAAGGCTTTGGCAAAGGCCTTGCTGCCTTCCAATTGGGCGCCTTCCTTCCGGGGGCCAATGACCACGAGCTCGGGATGCTTTCCACAATCCAAGAGGTGGTCCACCAGGCCGTCAACGAGCGGGACTTCGGGACCGACCACGACCATGTTGATGCCGTGCTTCTTGATGCTCCGGCTGACGGCATCGTGGTTGGACACGTCCAATTTGAGGTTGGTGGCCACTTGGGCAGTGCCGGCATTGCCGGGTGCCACAAAAAGTTGGGTGAGGAAGGAGCTTTGGGCAAGCTTCCAGGCCATCGCATGTTCGCGGCCTCCCGAGCCAATCAACAGGACATTCATGCATCCAAAAGTAAGCCACCTCAGAGGGTGCAACAACGCGGGTTTTCCACAACGAATGCGCACTTGCCACGAGGTGAAGCACGCGCTGAGAACTACCTTCGGCTTCGTGCTGAGTGTCGTCATCATCGCCAAAAACGAAAGCCACAACCTGCCGCGCTGTTTGCAGTCGGTGCAGACGGTGGCCGAGGAAGTGATTGTGGTGGACAGTGACTCGACCGACGGCACGCCAGAACTCGCAGAATCTCTCGGCGCCCGCGTGTTCCAAAGGCCTTTCACGACGTACGCAGACCAAAAGAACTGGGCCGTGAGTCAAGCGACGCAGCCTTTCATCTTGAGCTTGGATGCGGACGAGGCCTTGAGTGAGGCATTGTTGGCCGACATCGAGGCTTGGAAGTCGCGTCCGCCCCTCGCGAACGCTGCGTGGTCGATGCCTCGTTTGACCCATTATTGCGGGGATTGGATCCGTCACGGTGGATGGTACCCCGACCGCAAAATTCGCCTTTGGTCGGCTGGCGCCGGCGAATGGAAACCTGCAATCGAGGGTGGGATGTTGCACGAGTCTTGGGTGCCCCACGACGGGGTCGAGGTGTTCGAGTTTGACTCGGATTTACTCCATTACAGCTACCACACCACGGCGGACCACCAACGCCAATTCGCGAAGTTTTCGCTCCTCGGTGCCGAAGATGCTGCCCGCGCAGGGCGCACTTCTTCCTTCCTGAAACCCTTCGCCCGTGCGGCGTTCCAGTGGTTCAAGCAAGCCATTGTGCAGTCGGGTTGGCGGGATGGCCAAGCGGGTTTGCGCGTGGCCCAATGGAGTGCTGTTGCTGCGTTTTGGAAGTGGAACTTGGTCAAGGCGGCACCTTCCCATCGTGCTTGGTCGCGCGTGGCCATCGTTCGCTCAGACGCCCTTGGCGACAACATCTTGACCTTGCCCTTGGCCGGGGCCCTTCGCGTGCTGTTGCCCCACGTGGAGGTGGTTTGGATTTGCCGACCGTATGCCCGGCCGGTGGTGGCCAAATCGAAGGTCGTCCACACCATCCGTGTGTGGGAGGAAGCCAAGATGGAACCCGAGGTGGAAGAAACCTTGTTCAAAGGGGTGGATGCGGTTGTGTTCGCATTCCCCGAGCCTCGTTTGCTCGCTGCGGCCGCTCGTGCGGGCGTTCAGGTCAGGGTGGCCACGGGTCGACGTTGGGCGGCTTTTCGCTGGGCCAACCGCCGCATGTTGCGGTCGCGGAAGCACACCCCCGAGCACGAGACGGCGCAGGGGTTGAGGTTGCTTCACGGCTTGGGTTTGCCCGCCCAGTGGCGATTCCCAGAACGCGAGGATTGGATGGACTTGCTGGAATGGCACCCATCAAGCCCTGGCGACCTTGTGCCTGAGGGCTTGGACGGGTCCGTGCTGTTGCATCCAGGCAACCATGGATCGGCCAACGGTTGGGCCTTGACGCGGTTCGAGGACTTGGCCAAGGCGCTTTTGGCCGAAGGCGTTCCAGTGGTGGTCACGGGATCGCCGCAGGAACGCAGCGCCTTGACGCCTTGGTTGCAGCGCATGTCGGAGACGCCGGGCTTCACTGATGCCGTGGGCGCATGGACCCTCGCACAGTTGATGGATGCCGTGGCCCAAGTGCGGTGCACGGTGGCGTCGAGCACCGGACCACTGCACATGGCCGCTTCCCAGGGCACACCGACCGTGGGGCTGTACCGGTCGGATGCGCCGTATTGGCCCGAACGATGGGGACCTTTGGGGCCCGGCGAAGTCTTGACGACCATAGAGGTCGAGGCGGAGGGTGGCTTGAAGCTCTCCGTGGAAGACGTGCATGCCGCAGTCCGTCGCGTGAGGGCGTTGGACAGCACTCAATCTGTCTGAGCGGGACGTCGGAAGGCGCCAAACAAGGCGAGGAAGCTGATGACCACGCCCGCTTGGGTTTCCCAAGCGTCCTCAAAAACACAACTCAGCACCACCACCACGCCGCCCCACAGGGCGACACGACTGTGTTTGCCGATGCCTTGGTGCCAAGCGCGGACAAAACCCAACCACAACAGCATCGCAAAGAGTCCGCCTGAAATACCCCACGTCAGGTGCTGCATGTGGGCGCGGTGGCGGTGGGGTGCAGCCAAGTTGGACCCGAGTTGAGCATAGGCCTGTTCCATGGCCGAAGACGTGTCTCCCATGCCGTGGCCCACCCAAAAGGACTGCATCCACGCGTGCCATGCCGCGTGCCAATGCGCGAAGCGTTGGAACAGGGCGTGCCCGGAAGGGTTGCCGCCATCCTGCCAGACCTCCCATTCGCGTCGCAGCTCGCGCAAGCGCAACGGAAGTCCTTTCGCGGGTATCGCGTGGGTGGCGCCCTGTTCAATGGCCCGAACATCTTGGGGGGTGAGTTGCAGGATGTGCTCGCCGTCCTTAGGCCACCCCAGTGAGGTGAGGTATCGGGGCAGCCGATCGCGGACCGTGAAGCCGGCTGCATTGGGTTGGTGGAGGGAGAGGTCGCTGATTTGGGACCAAGCATCTTCCCATTCCATGGGGCACAGGTAGAGGTGGAGGCGATGTCCACCCTCGGACACCACCCGTTCAGGATGGTGGATGTAGGCATGCCCCTGCGCGGTGAATGCGGGAAGTTCCGCTTGGGGAACGGGGAGGGGCACCGGCCGAAGCCACAAGGCCATTCCTCCTGCCAGGGCCAAGGTGATCGCCACGGAGCTCGCCAGCAGGCCTCGCCGTACGGATGAAGAAACGAGGCCCCACAGCACCCAGATCAAGGCCAGGGGCCACAGAAGGGCGCTCGTGAGCGAGCCCGTGACCGCTGTGAAGAGGGCCCAAAGGGCGCCAAAGAGGAAAAGGCTGGTCTTGGATTGATGCTCAGCGCCCCAGACCCATCCGAGGGCGGCCAGCATGGCCAGACGGATGTGGGACATCCAAGGCGTCCAATCCCTGCCTGCAAGCACTTCTCCCTGACCCACCCGCCATGCGCCCCAAGCGAGGGCGCCGGCCATGGCCAACGCGGCACTTTGGAAGACCCATTTGGCGGTGAGGTCCGGACGAGGAACAGCATGCCACGAGAACGCCAAAGCCAGCAGGGTCACTTGGATGGAGGCGAGTTGAAGTCCCCAGTCGAGGTTGTCGGACCACAGGAGGGACAGCCATCCCCATGCGAATAGGCCCAACAACCACATGATCGGGGCGCTTGACATGCTTGAGATTCCGCGTTGCTTGAGGACAAGCAGGGCACACAAAGTCACCCATACGGTGCCCAAAGTCATGGCGGTATGGGACCAAGGGGCTCCCCAAATCAGGAGTGCCCAGCCCCATTTGGCGGCGTCTTCAGCGCGGCTGCGCTCCATCATTTTTGGTCTGAGGGGCTCTGAAGAATCTCATTGTATTCCTTGGACTCGAGCAGTTTTACGGCCCGTTGCGCCACGGGATCGTGGGCCAAGCCGTGGCGGTACTCGCCCGAGGTGTTGTAGAGGTGAACCACGAGCTCGTGCGCCAACTCGCGCTCGATCTCCGCGCGGTGGCGTTCCAAATCCTCGCCCACGTTCGCCACGAGTCCGGCACGCAGCGCCTCGAGGGCAGCAGCATTGGGCGCATCGAGCAGTTCTTCTTCCGCGGTGCGCTCGAGGGCTTGGAAGGCTTCGAGGGTTTTTGAAGCGTAGGGGAGGTCGGTCAGGCCTTGGGCGAAGCCCATAAACGAGCTCCACGTCCCGTCACTGACTTCGAACGCGATGGCGTCTTTCGGCGCGACGAGGGCGTCGCGATGCTGCACGGCGAAGTCAAAAAGCACCCCGTTCTCGAGGAGTCCTTCGAGGACGTAGCTCAGGTCGGGTTGAGGAACTTCCACGTCGGGCAAGACGCCACGGCCTTCCAACACCTCCCGTCCATTTGCTGTGTAGAAGGTGCTCAACGTCGAATCGGCCATGGCATGCACTTCGCCCTCGTCATCGCGGTGGCTGTAATCGAGCCGTTGGACGCATCGGCCACTGGGCGTGTAATACTTCGCCACGGTGACCTTCATGCGGGTGCCGTAGGCGAGTTTTTTGGTTTGCTGGACGAGCCCTTTGCCGAATGATTCTGAGCCCACAACCACCCCGCGGTCCAAATCTTGGAGTGTGCCCGCCACGATTTCACTGGCTGAGGCGGACTTGCCGTCGACGAGAATGGCGATGGGCAAATCGGGACGCAGGGCGTTGGCGCGTGTCTTGTAGGACTTGTTCCAGTCGGGCGTTTTCCCTTTGGTGCTGACCACCTCTTGTCCTTTGCCGACAAAGATGTTGACCATGGCAATGGCCTCACGCAACAGTCCGCCGCCGTTGCCTCGGAGGTCGATGACGACTTGTTCGGCCCCAAGCGAGTCCGTGAGGTTCGTCAGGGCTTTGCGCACTTCGAAGCTCGCGGTCTTGGTGAAGGAGTTCAAGGCCAAATACCCCGTGGTCTCACTCAACATACCTTGGTAGGGCACGTCGGGCACTTTGACTTTTTGTCGCTGCAACTCAAAGGTGAGGATCTCACGCGTACCTGGCCGTTGGATGTCGACCTTGACTTCCGTGCCGGTCGCCCCTTGCAGGAGTTCGCCGATTTGGTTTTGGTCGAGGCCGGCGAGGTCGCGTCCGTTGACACGCATCACGACGTCGCCAAGTTGAAGCCCTGCCTGTTCCGCGGGTTCGTCTTCGAGCAGGTCGACGACGATGGTCTGGCCGTTGCGGGTTTCGATGCTGGCACCCACACCGCCATACTCACCCGTTTGCATGAAGCGAACGTCCTCCATCTTGGTTTCAGGGAAGTACCGGGTGTAGGGGTCGAGTTGGGCAAGCATGGCCTTGATGCCGGTTTCCATCAGCTCGCCAGGCGCCAGTTCGTCCACGTAGAACAGATTCAACTCGCGGAACGCGGATTGCATGATTTCGAGCTGTTTGGACATCTCGAAGTAATCGTCCTTGACCGACGCGGCCACCACCACCAAAACGAGGGGCAGACCCAACAAAAACAACAAACGACGCATGTGCGACAGGGGTTTAAATGGATGAAACGAGCAAGCTCATTTCTCGGCAGCCATTTCCACTTCTAAGCGCTTCGTGGCGCGTTGGATCAGGTGCTGGCAATCGGAGAAGGAGGGGATCTCGTTCCCCACAAAGATGAACACCACGGCCCATTGGGGCGCGTCAGGTTTCCAATTTTTGGCGAGTGCGGTTTTCTCTACGCGCCACGCTTCGCGCATCAGTCGCTTGATGCGGTTTCGGTCCACGGCGCGACGGAAGCGTTTTTTGCCCACGGAAAAGGCGGCCTGAAAGGGCACTTCGTGGGTCAGCTCCGTTTGAACGGCACGGGCCAGAATGGGAAAGGCCTTGATTTTGATTCCTTTCGCAAAAGCGAGGTCCATCAACGCAGTGGACTTCAAACGCTCACGCTTGGAAAGGGTATGCACTCAGCCCGTGATGTACTGCTCCAGCGCCATGGTCATCGAAGGCGCCTTGGCGGTGGGAGCGTTGATGTCAATGCGCAGGCCAGCAGCTTCGGCGGCCTTGGCGGTGGTGGGGCCAAACACGGCAATGCGCGTCGGTCCCTGTTCAAAGTCGGGGAAATTCTTGAACAACGATTCGATGCCGCTGGGGCTGAAGAAAACGAGCACGTCGTATTTCACGTCGCTCAAGTCGCTCAAGTCGGAACACACTGTGCGGTACATGATGGCCCGGGAGTAGTCAAACCCTGCAGCATCCAAGGCGTTGGGGATGCTGTTCTTTAACAGGTCGGACGAAGGCAACAAAAACTTTTCGCTCTTGTGCTTCTTCATCAAGCTCACGATCTCGTCAAACTTGATGGTGCCGTGGAAGATTTTGCGCTTGCGGTACTGCACGTACTTCTGCAAGTAGTACGCCGTGCTCTCTGAAATGCAGAAGTATTTCATGGAATCCGGCACCTCAAAACGCATCTCTTTCGCCATGCGGAAGTAGTGGTCCACCGCCAGGCGGCTGGTCAATATCACGGCAGTGTGCTCTGCGAGATCGATGCGCTGCTGGCGGAATTCTTGCGCGTCCATGCCTTCCACGTGGATGAAGGGACGGAAATCAATGGTGAGTTTCTGTCTGTCAGCCAAATCGAAGTACGGGGACTTCTCCGTGGAGGGCTTGGGCTGTGAGATCAGGACGGTTTTGATCTTTTGGGCCATAGGGGTGCGATTCAATGTCCTCGAAAGACAGCGCGGACACTCCAGAGAATCCAATACAGCGTCCAACTCCATTCGAGGACGCAAAGATACAAGATTCCAACAACCCTTTGTTGACGGGCGCTGTTTAGCAGCTGCGTGGCCCGAATGGCACTGATGCCCATCGTCAGGACAAACAGCGCCACCACTCCCCACGGCGCGACGGACCCATGCATGGCGTAGGGGTTCATGCAGGCCACGACACACCAAGCGGCCAGAGTCATGCCCATCCACGTTTGATTGTGCCGAGAAATCTCCACCCAAGCGCTTGCGGTGTCTCCCGCACCCACGATTACACGGCCGGCCACCGTTCGCAGCGTCCAAGCTGCCGCCATCCATGCAAAGACGGACCACCACGGCATGGCCACGGCGCTCGAGCGAAACATCACAATCAATCCCGCCCAAATCCCGAACAGTCCCAAAGCGTAATTCAGGACCACGCCCATGGTTTGGGGCGTCTCAGAAGCGTTCCGGGTGGTGAGGTTGCGTGGCCGGGTCCAGGCCCACTTCAAGCGTTGCGCTTCTCGTCCAAACCCGGCAAGCAACAGCCAAAAGCCCACGAGCACGCCCACCGCCAAGATTAGAGGCGCTTGATCGGGAGCGCTCCAGGGCGCCAGGACATTGCCGTCTCGCATGCCGGAAAGGTCGCACACAGCAGTGGAATTTTTCAC
>Ga0115013_10000114_pt1 | contig 52379 bp, 29 predicted proteins | sample SouAtlMetagenome_2_FD_88686 | JGI IMG/M metagenome (GOLD analysis project Ga0115013, IMG submission 88686) | Marine eukaryotic phytoplankton communities from Atlantic Ocean - South Atlantic ANT15 Metagenome | ecosystem: Environmental > Aquatic > Marine > Oceanic | place: South Atlantic Ocean...
TGATCTAGTTGCTGACTACACTGTTGCTAACGGTGTCATCGGAAACAGTAACAACGGATGGATTTCCGAGTTCAGTTTCACAAACGAGGGTCAGTATGACACGATTAACTACGAATGGCGCCACCTTGATATCGACGGTTCCCGCGCCCGTTTTCAAGGTGTGATGCTTGATGGAACTGCAGCGGTTATTCCAGAGCCTTCTGGAGTTGCTCTTCTCGGCCTTGCCGGATTCGGATTCCTCTTCCGTCGCCGCCGCTAGATTCTGGTTTCGTTTATTGTTTCGAAAGGCCACGCAGTCCTACTGCGTGGCCTTTTTCTATTTATAGTTCGATCTTTTTTTGCTACCATTATCATCTCTCCTTTAGCTCTTCTTTTATAAGATTATAATCACACTTTTATCATGATAAAGCTCACTCTTCTTTCGCCCTTCCTTGTCCTGATCACCTTGATCGCGGGCTTGGCTTATGGGGCTGACTTAACTCTCGGTTCAAGAACGCAGGTTTCGACCAACAATGCGAACTTTGACATCTCGGTTTTCCCGGGAGCTGCCAGTTATAACGATCGAGGAGTCGGGGGAACCCAACCCGGAACGCCGACGTTCACCAATGACTTGGGAGATGGCACGGTGCTGGATTACAATTTTGTCGGGAATTCGGGGACTGGAAGTGCTCTCACCACTTATGCCAGCGGGGGAGCCGGACTGATTCCAACGCCCGTGGCACCCTCCGCCAATGTTCACGGAAACGGAGAGGACTGGGCTAATGTCTGGACGACGACAAATCCAAGTGGATTTACCACGACCAAAAACCACAACCCCACTGGAAACGCCGGAGCTGCGAATTCTTTTGCCCGGGCGGCGGAGGTTGATGGCACGATTGATATTTCCGGCTTGTCCTCCGGTCAGATTTATATTCCGCATGGAACCTTCGTCAACCAGTGGACCCTTACTCTCACAATGAGTGGGGCGGGGCAACCGGACATTGTTGCCCTTGATACCCAAATTGCCAATGGGCCAAGTACGAACTACGGGTGGATCACCGACTTCTCGTTCACCAATGAAGGACAATACGATACGATTTCTTACAACTACACCAATGCTGATCGTGACGGTTCCCGCTCCCGTTTCATGGGAGTAATTCTCGACGGGGCTGCAGGACCAACGGGACCACCGACGGTGACGAATTCCGGAGCAACGAATATCGCGCCAAGCTCCGCGACCATCGGAGGCGAAGTCACTGATACCGGTGGAGCGAATCCGACAACGACAATTTATTGGGGCGATAACGATGGGGGAACCTCAGCGGGCAGCTGGGACAATGCCATTAATTTGGGTGCCCAGAGTGGCGTGTTTACTTCCGGCCTCACCGGTCTGGCACCCTCGACGACCTACTACTTCCGTTGTTTCGTGAGCAATGGTGCCGGCGATGATTGGGCAAATTCCACCGCGACCTTTTCTACCGGTGCGCCGCCCAATGCCCCGATTGTGGTGAATAGTGCGGCTACCGGCGTAGGCTATATCGAAGCCGATCTCAACGGGAGTGTGACCTCGACAGGCGGGGAAACTCCCAACGTCACCATCTACTTCGGTGATAACGATGGAGGCACCGTTCCGGGATCCTGGGATGATGCGGTGAGCGTGGGCGCGCAGTCGGGTGCCTTTACCACGAATCTTTTCGGTCTCACGAACGACACCACATATTACTTTCGCGCCTTCGCCGAGAACTCGGGCGGAACCGATTGGGCGCCTTCGACGGCGAGCTTTACCACCAATGCCTTTTCGCTTCCGTCCGTGATCAACGCGGCCGCGACAAACATCACGGGAGCAGCCGCGGAAGTCGGCGGAAGCGTGACCGCCACCGGGGATGATCCCCCGTCCATTACGATCTATTTCGGAGATGATGATGCGGGCACCAACCCGGGAAGCTGGGACGACTCGGTCGAATTGGGTGCCCAGAGCGGCGATTTCTCGGAGATTCTGAACGGACTCAGTTCGCTCACGACATACTACTACCGGGCCCTCGCCCAAAATGCCGCCGGCTCGGCTTGGGCGGAATCGACCGCCTCCTTCACCACGCTTGAGGTGAGTGATTTGGCGATCAACGAATTCATGGCCGCCAACGATGGCGGAAATAGCAACAACCCCAATGGCTGGTATCCCATCGCCAATCAGGTTGCGGGAACCAGTGATGATTGGATTGAAATCCTCAACACGAGTAACTCGACTTATGATCTCGGCGGTTGGCACCTCACCGATGATTCGGGGAATCGGACCAAATGGACTTTCCCATCTCCGACGAATATCGGGCCAGGGCAATTCCTCATCGTGTATGCTTCCGGAAGCGGAGTCGTCGATGCCAACGGGAACCTGCATACCAATTTCAAACTCTCGGCAGGAGGCGAGTATCTTGCGCTTATTAGTCCCTTCGATACCACCGCCAGCGAATACTCTCCGGGCGGGAGTGACTACCCGGCGCAGGACGATGATATTTCCTTTGGACTTCATCCCAATACCGCAGACTTGGTTTATTTCTCCTCGCCGACGCCGGGGGCAGCCAACGACGCCAGTGGCTTGGCCCGGGTCGCGGATACCAACTTTTCGCCGGACCGTGGATTCTACCAAACCGCGATCGACGTGACCATTTCCAGCAATACGCCGGATGCCATTATTTACTACACCACCGATGGCACGCCCCCGGTTGATGATCTGGGTAACCCCACTGCCAATGCCGTAGCCTATACCGGGCCGGTCGCCATCACGCAAACGACCCCTCTGAGAGCGGCGGCCACCAAGGCCGGATTTGCGCCCACCAACATCGATGCCCACACCTATATTTTGTTGGACATCGACAATGCCAACGCCGACGGAACAGATCCGGCTGGTTTGAATACCGCGTTTTTACAGCAGACCCGTCCTTCTGGTTGGGGCGGTGGAAATTACGACATGGACACGAGAGTCTCGCAGAACACGACGCCTGCCACCGGACATGCCACCTCGACGGCCCAGACGATGTTGCTGGGGATGCGGGACATCCCAACTTTCTCCGTTGTGATGGATCGGGACGACTTTGCCGGAGGCAGCGGAATTTACTCAAATGCGAGCAACCGCTCTCTGCAGTATCCATGTTCTGTGGAATTCATTCCAACCGAAGGCGATAGTCGTTCCGACTGGCAGATCAACTGCGGCATCAAGGTGTTTGGCGGAGCGAGTCGAAACAGAAGCCCCAAGCATTCTCTGAATCTCCGATTCCGGACGGAATATGGGGCTGGGAAATTACGCGAAGCTCTCTTTCCGGGATCGGAAGTTGAGGAGTTTAACTCGATCGCCTTCCGCACTGGATACAACAACTCCTGGATTCACTGGAGTGGCGGTCAACGCGAGAGAGGCTCGATGATTCGCGATCAATGGATGCGTCAATCGATGCTCGATATGGGAAATCATGCGGCAGGTCATGGCTTCATGTGTCATATGTTTATCAACGGCCTCTATTGGGGAGTTCACAACCTCTGTGAACGTCCGGAATCCTCGCACTATGCCGCCCACAATGGTGGTGACGAAGACCAACTCGATGCCCGTAATGCTGGAAGTACCATCGATGGAACAACGACGGCCTATTCCGCGATGCAGTCTCTTATTGGGTCAACCGGAACTCCCGACTATTGGAATAAGGTCCAAGGCGTGTTGGATATAGATCAATATATCGACTACCAGATCATCAACCGTTACGGCGGAAATTCCGATCTCAGCGCCGGAAACAACTGGCGTTCCGCCGGCGGGGGACCTTTCCCTCCCGGGCAGCCTGAATTGATGGCTCCCTGGCAAATTTATTCATGGGATGGCGAACGCACGCTCGAGAGCCCGACCTTGTCCAGTTCGCCAACCGACCCGGTGGGAGTGAGAGGATCCCTGGAGAGCAATGACGAATACCGCATCCGTTTTGCCGACCGCTTAAAAATGCATTTCTCGCCTGGCGGCGCGCTGAGCCCGGAGGCCACCGCGGCGCGTTGGATGAAGTATGCCAATAACCTCGACCGGGCCATCATCGCTGAATCAGCCCGCTGGGGAGACTCGAGTGGCACTCTCTACACGCGCGACGTTCACTGGCTCGCCGAACAAAACCGCCTTATCAATAACTACTTCCCCGGCCGCAGCGCTTTGGTGCTTTCCAACTACGGTTCGCTTTATCCAAGCACGGGCGCTCCGGAAATTCTCGTGAATGGAACGGCGCAAGCCGGGGGCGTTTTCCCCGTCGGAGGGAATTTGCAGCTCACCGCAAACTCGGGAACGATTTATTACACGACCGATGGATCGGACCCGCGTCTCGAGGGCGGAGGGATTAATCCGAACACCAGTTTTGTCGGTGCTGGATCGAATCAGACTCCCTTCGTTGCTCTCGAGGAAAATGGCTGGCGCTATCTCGATACCGGAGTGGCCCTGAGCGACAGTGAAGTGATCGTCGGGAATCCCTCCTACGGCGCGACTGATTGGAAGCATCCCGGCTTTGACGACAGTGGATGGGATGTAGGGCAGGCTTTACTCGGTTACGGAACCATCAATGGTCGGACGATCAACGAGGTGATTCCCATTCAGACGCCCCGTCTGCCGACAATGTATTTCCGCAAGTCCTTTCAGGTCACGGATGCTGACACCTTTACCCAAGTTGTCGTGGACTTGATCCGGGATGACGGAGCGATTGTGTATCTCAACGGTCGTGAATTGGACCGGACCAATATGGCTGGAGGAAATCAGACGTATGGCGATCTCGCGCAGAACGCCACACCCGACGAGGGTGGCCTGGTAAATCTCGGAACATTTGCGTTGGCTCCGGGAGATTTGCTTGAAGGAACCAATGTCATTGCGGTGGAATTGCATCAAAACAATAGCAGCAGCAGTGATGCCGGATTGGATTTGCAGATCTCCGGAATCGCGCCTTCCGATGGCGGAGGATCCACGGTCAATCTGACCGGGAGCACGCTTGTTCGCGCACGGACTTTGGACAACGGCGAGTGGTCTCCGCTCAGTGAAGGGCGTTTTCTCTTCGCTCCGATTGCCAATGCCTCGAATCTCGTCGTTTCCGAATTCATGTATAATCCCACGGGAGCTTCCGAAGATTCCGAGTGGGTTGAGCTTATGAATGTCTCGGGTGATACCATCGATCTCACTGACCTGTCGTTCACCGGGATCGAATATACCTTCCCGTTTGGCGAGACCTTGGCGGCCGGAGAGCGGATTGTGGTGGTCAAAAATCAAGCGGCCTTCGCGGCAGTGTATAATACTGCCGGCATGAATATCGCTCCCGGCGAGTTTGCCACGACCAGCCTCGATAATACCGGCGAGCAGCTTGCACTCATCGATGCTCTGGGAGTGGATGCCCGTCGCTTTACCTACAACGATAAGAGTCCCTGGCCCACGGCCCCGGATGGAGAGGGCTACTCGCTTGTTCTCATCGAGCCGGGGAGTTTGCCGGACCACACTGACCCGAAAAATTGGCGTTCGAGTGCGGTGTCGGGTGGCAGCCCGGGTGCATCAGATGCGACCATGTTCTCGGGTGATCCCGATTTGGATGGTGATGGCGATGGCCTGAATGCCTTCCTTGAATATGCCCTTGGATCGCTTGCCGGAGATGCCGGTCAAAGTCCTGAGTCGTATCCCATTGCTGGCTCGGATTCGTTTGACAATGGGGTCGGAGGATCAGACGAGTATTTGACGATCAGCTTCCGCCGGAATCTTTCGGCTGATGATGTGATCTATGAGGTTCAGACTTCGGAAGCTTTGGAAGGTTGGAGCTCGTCGGGAGTCGTGTATGTTTCAGCGATCGCCAACGGTGATGGCACGGAGACCGTGACCTACCGTAGCGGCTCCCCGATCAGTGGCAACACGAGCGAATTTATTCGTTTGAGTGTGTCGAGCCGTCCATAATGAAGTCTCGGAAGCACAGTCCTCTTTGATCATGAAAAAAAATAGCCTTTTCACTTCTTTTTTAGTTGCCGGTATTTCCTGTCTCAGCGCTCCGTCCTCCCAAGCCGAACTTGTTGGCTTGTCCCCGGCTGAGGAGCCATTTTACAAAGAGACCCCGCTTTTCTCGACGGCGCCTTCTCCCAAGAAGTCCTTGCAGTCGGTCGATCGCTTTGGTCCGGTTGGGATTGGCATCGAACTCATTCAACCGGCCTTCACGATGCGGGTGAAGAATGTCGAGGAAGGTTCTCCGGCCGCAGAGACTGGGAAGGTGAAGAAGGGGCAGATCATCGAGCGCATCAACGGGGAAAAGTTGGCCGACATTGATCCGCGGATTCAGTTGGGAAAGATTTTGGCGAAAGCCGAGGCAACCGATGGCGTGATCAAATTGACGATCAAGGGCGAAGCAGAAGCGGTGACGGTGAAAGTTCCCGTTCTGGGAGCCTACAGCAAGACCTGGCCGTTGAATTGTCCCAAGTCGGATAAGATTGTCCGGCAGGTCGCGGAGTATCTTTCGACGACCGACGGCAACAAAGGGATCGCCGATATCGGGATGTTATTTCTCCTCTCGACCGGGGAGAAGAAAGATCTCGAAGTGGTTCGCAACTGGGCCCACACGGCCAAGGCGCATCCCTATCCTTGGTATACCGGATACGGCGGGATCGGTTTGGCCGAGTGTTATTTAAAAACCGGAGATCCGGAAATCCTCACTAACATCCAGGCCTGGGTCGATAGCGCGGCGAAGTCGCAGCACAATGATGCTTGGGCCGGGCGGGGGAGTGCTTTGACTGGTTACGGTAGTGGTCACCTTAATGCGGCGGGAACGCACGTGGTCACTTTTTTGATGCTGGCCAAGGAATGCGGCGCGAATGTTCCCGACAAAACCTTCCACGGAGCGCTGCGGCATTTCTATCGCTACGCCGGACGCGGAAGCAATCCCTACGGAGACAATCGTCCCTATTCGAACTTTGTTGATAATGGCAAGAATGGGAAGCTGGCCATCGCGATGGCGGCTGCGGCTGCGCTGACGCCGGAGGGCGAGAACTCGGTCTATGCCCGGGCGCGCGACACCGCCGCAATGATGAGTTTCTACAACACGACTTTCATGCTTCACGGTCACACCGGTGGAGGCATCGGCGAGATTTGGCGGAGCGCCTCGATGGGCTTGCTCTACGAGAAAGCGCCCATTCACTATCGCGAATTCATGGACAACCGGAAGTGGCACTATGATCTCTCGCGACGTTTCGATGGCTCGTTTGGAATCCTTGGTGGTGCGGGATACGACAAGGAGCAATGGGGCGTGGCTTATCCGCTATCCTATACCATGCCGCGCAAAACTCTACGCATTACTGGAGCGCCACCGACGAGATGGTCGAAGCAATACAAGCTGCCTTCGCGGCCCTGGGGCACGGCCGAGGATGATGAGTTTTTGTCGATTGAAGCGGTGCCGGATGCTTTTGGCAGGAAGCAGGATCTCTCAGGCGAGACGCTGGCGCACGATTCCAGTTTGCATTTTCTGAAACGTTTCCACGGTTCGGAGCAACCGAGCGACGATGAGATCCGGAAGTATGTTCATCATCAGGATTTTGCCATTCGCAACATCGCAGCCTTCAAAGCGGTGGGGATTAATTACGGATACATCGGCAAGAAGACTGGTGGCGGCAAAGTCCGCCCCCATTTGGTGATGGAGTTTTTGAAGCACCACGACGCGCGCGTTCGCCGAGTGATGTTCGGTGCGGTTTTGTCACAGGAAAGCGCGGTGACACCCGAGGTCTACGAACTCGCGGTGAAGGCGATGAAAGATCCCGAAGAATCATGGTGGGTCAAGGACGCCGCGATTCAGCTTGTGGGCCGTGGCTCGGTGGAGCAGGTCTTTCCCTTGGTCGACGACCTGCTTCCCTATCTGACGCACGATGAAGATTGGCTTAAGAATGCCGCCTTGAATGCGCTGACTCCGGTGGCGACGGATGAGCGGTGCTATCAAAAAATTCTTCCGGCGATGGGCGAGTTGGTCAGAAAGAACCAGCGCGTCTCGGTGACGCTGGGATTTGGTTCCGCGATTCGGACTAAGATTAAAGAGGCCGCGCCCGAGGTGCAGAAACTCGCAGCGGAGACGCTCAAACAAACTTTCCTCGGATTCGAAGGAAAGAAATCCAGCCCCGCCGGTCAGAACCTCAAGCCAACCTATGACTACCACCTCGATGCCATCGCCGCTTCTCTGGCTGAGGTGCCAGGCGGACTCGATGTGCTCTATGAAATTGCCAAAGAAAAGCATCCTGACGAAATTCTTCCTTTCAAGGAACTCTACCTCGCAGCCGACTCAACGAAGTTTGGTTCCAAGCTGAAGAAGGTGATTACGCCTATCATCATGGATGAGTTGATCCCGGAGTTCGTTGGGAAAAATCGTAAGCGCTTGCTTTCGTTGAAGGCAGGCGAATCGCAAAACGGATACCCCGGAGGAAGAAGGGAGCCTCTTGATGAATTGGCATCGCTCTACCAACGTGCGGGTTACGAGGGATACGAATGGAAGATGTTCCTGGATCTGCGAAATGCCGAGTGGTCGTATCATAGCTTTGATCCTATCGCGTCGGAGCAGGTACCCTTCGACCAACTCGTCTCCCGTTATCGCGAGGTGACCTTGCCGAAGGGGATGGAGCAGTTTTACGGATTTGATTTTGACCCAAAGAAAGCCGGCTGGAAGACGGGCAAGAGTCCTTTTGGAACTTACGATGGCAAGCTTCCGAACGGGCCGATCACAAAGTGTAATCCCACTTGTGTTGGGCCGGGATGTTACGGCGCGACGCCGATCAATACTCTTTGGGAAAAGGAAGTGCTCTTGATGAGGGGAACCTTCAAGATTCCTCCGCTCAAGGAGGGGCACCGCTACCGGCTTCGTGAGAACAGCGGGGATCACGTCGGCGCAGGAGGCGGCCACAAGATTTTCGTGAACGGCAAAGAGTTGGTCGAAGCAAAAAAAGGTGGCGGACGGGGGTCTGGTGGTCGCCCCAAGGGCGCCTATATTACCAAGGAATTTCTCGATGACTTCAAGAGCGGCGAGGTGACTATCGCGGTGAAGACTTTCATCCGCTACAACGCTAAATATAGCACCAAGCCCAGTTCCAAGGTTCCTCAGGGGAAGTTTAGTCTTCATCTCGACGAGCAAAAGCTTCCGCCAATGGGCGACGAGCTGGTAACAAAGTCGGCCAAGGTCGTTGCGATGACTTCTTCGGACTGGCAGTCCAAGTTGGACCAAGAAGATGCTTCGCAAAACCCTGACGACAACCTTTTTCGCTGGGATGGCAAGGTGATTCCGAACGAGAAGATTCTTGGGTCATGGCAGACCGTTTCTCTCGTCGCCAATCTTGAGGATTTCAATCCCGAGAAACCAAGGGATGCCAACCGGGCCAAGATCAAACAAGTGACCTTCAAGTCCGACGGGAACACCAACGACCCGATCAAGGTTTGGTCTGGTGACACCTTGATGGACCTCGAAAAGTATCAGGCCTTGAAGATGAAGACCGTGACCATTGACGGAGGTGAATACCTTTTCATGGAAGAGGGCGAATTCAGCACCCGGCGCAACCCGGACTGGAAATCGAAGTGGATTGTCTTGAAGAGGTCATGAGAAGATTAATCTTTTGTGGTGCCCTGATATGGGATCGGTGGGACAACGGTTTTCTATCCGGGACATGCTGGTTTCGATTTGCGAGCCGAGCGATTCCGTCTCCAAGCAATACCACGCCAGCCTGGTGAAACTGAAAGACGGCGAATCTCTCTACGGTCGTGTAATTTACAAAACCGACAAGGAAATCGCGGTGGCGCCGAATCCCTACAATCTCGGGGAGCTGGTCAAGAAGTCGGCCGAATCAGTGAAGTCCATTGAGCCTTCGCAGATTTCCATGATGCGACCGGGCATGATTGTCTCGATGAACAAGGAGGAATTGCAAGATCTCATGGCTTACTTGATTTCCGGCGGCCACAAAAAGCACGCAGTATTTGAGAAGAAGTGAGGATGGGCTTTGTATTATGTCGGTTTGGAGCCCCTTGAACCACGTTGGGCTACCCGCTCCTTAAACCTGCTCAATTGTATCCAGCCAAACGCTCAAAGTGCTCTTGTTTTATGGAAGCCCGGCGATAGTTGTGGTGATGAAATTGCGTATCTTTTTTGCCGCGCAGCATCCCCACGTTCAGATTATTATAACACTCAATTTTTACCCAATGAAAATGAAACCAATTCTATGCTCACTCGTTCTGGCAGCGGGGATGATTTTTCCTACTGCAGTGGGGCGCACCTGGACGAGCTCTGATGGAAGCAAGACTTTCGAAGGCGAGTTGCAGTCCTATGATTCCGCGACTGGAAAGGTCACCGTGATTCTCGCCAATCGCAAGCGTCTGTCATTTGCCCAGGACAAGCTTTCCGCCGAGGATATCGCCTGGCTCAAGAAGAACGGCAATCGTGCGGGCGGAGGCGGTGGAAGTTCGACGAAGGTAGGTGAGCTTCCCGATGTCTTGCCCGATCCTGATGGCGAAGAAGCTGATATGAGCAAGCCGGTGCAGGTTTTCATCATGATGGGACAGTCGAATATGCTTGGCTTTGGTAATGCTGGTCAACTTAAGGGGAGCGCTGCTGAAAAATATCCCTATCTTGTCGATGATGCGGGGGAGTGGAACGTGCGGAAGGATGTTCGCAATACATTTTTCTGTATGGCGAAACTAAGACACAACGATTGGTTGACTGCTGAGAATGGAAATGGTGGTAGAAAGTTTGGCCCGGAAATCGGCATCGGGAATTATCTGGGTGAGGTGATCGATGCGCCTGTCCTGCTGTTGAAATCGTGTGTGGGCAATCGTGCTTTGGGTTGGGACCTATTGCCTCCCAGTGCAGTAGGCACTGGAGCTGGCGGGAAGTCATACCAAGGGGACTCGGAGAGCTCGAATCGGAAAGTTAATGAAGCAGTCAAAGCGGCTGAAGGCTGGTATGCAGGTCTTCAGTATGATCAGGACGTAGGTGCTGCTCAAGATGCTCTTAAAAATCTCTCCACCTATTATCCGGGTGCCAAGGAATATGAGGTTGCCGGGTTTTTTTGGTGGCAGGGAAATGCTGAAGGAAAGGGAAACGTGGAGACTTACGACAAGAACCTCGCTTTTCTCTTCAATGATCTGAAGAAAGATTTTAACGCGCCAAACGCCAAGTTCGTTTGCGCTACCTTGGGCGAGCATGACAAGAGCGCCACTCTTTCGAAGAAGATGTTTGATTTCGCCGGTCTCCCGGAATTCAAAGATGAAGCAGCAGTTTTTTACTCGAAACCTGTCTCCAAGGGTGGGAGTGGAGGTCACTACGGTGGCGATCCAGATACCTATATGAAAGTGGGAGAGGGGATGGGGAAAGCGATGATCGATTTGCTGAGTAAATAAATTTCGGTGAAGATCTGGGTTCTTCTTATTTTCTTCATTCTTGAAGTTGGAGTGGAGGAATTGGTCGATGGCGGCGGGATGAACCTATTTATTCTTTGAGGGCAATCGAACATGGCGAGCTTCGCCTTCACATCGCAACATGTCTGATAGAGGAAGGTGCCCGGGTGTGGATAGTCGCCTGCGACCAAAGGCAAGGAGTGGCTGCTGCTGAGCGGATCGGCTGTGAATTCGAGCCTAGGGATTTCGCTGATGGATCCTCCGTGATCGCTGCTTTTGAAAAAGTAAATGCCGCGGCCGGTCGTCTTGATGTAATGTGATTTTCGTCACTCAAAGATATTAGAATCCTTTAAAGATAGTATTCAATAAGTTAGCGTACTTGAAATTTATATGACGGATTTGCCTTATCATCGTGACGGGGAGCTGATTCCCTTCGGGCAACTAGTCTCGCGAATCTCCGGTCGTCTTGACACTGGAGAAACGCTGCGTCGGCTCTACGCCACCGATGCCTCGGAATATCAGGAGTTACCCGCCGGTGTTGTGTTCCCAAAGAGCGAGGAGGATCTGCGGGAAGTGATCCGTTTCGCCCGCCGTAATCGGCTTGGCTTAATTCCTCGCGCTGCCGGCACCTCTCTTGCTGGTCAATGTGTTGGCGACGGTCTTGTGGTCGATATCTCGAAGCACTTCACGCGTATCCTCTCGGTGGATGAGAAGACCCGCCGCGTCCGTGTTCAGCCGGGCGTGGTTCGCGATGAATTGAACCGATTCCTCGCGCCCCGAGAAATGCTTTTTGGCCCGGAAACCTCCACTGCTAATCGCGCTATGATGGGCGGGATGGTGGGCAATAATTCGTGCGGCTCAAACTCGATTGTCTATGGCAGCACCCGCGATCACCTTGTTTCTCTCAAGGGCTTCCTGAGTGATGGAAGCGAGGTCACGATTGAGGCACTCAGCAAGCAGGAGTTCCTGGCAAAATGTGATGGTCCCGAAAGTCTGGAAACGCAGATTTACCAGCGAGTAAGAGTGATGCTAAGTGATCCGGATAACCGGGGCGCAATTACTCAAAATTTCCCCCTCGCCTCTATTCCGCGTCGCAACACTGGTTATGCCCTTGATCTTTTGATGGATGCTGAAGTTTTTGATCCGGCATCCGAGAAACCGTTTAATCTTTGCAAACTCATTGCCGGTTCGGAAGGAACTCTGTTTTTTGCGACCGAGATTGAACTCGCGTGCTCACCTCTCCCTCCATCACATGCCGCCCTCGTTTGTGGTCATTTTAAAAGTGTGAACCAAGCGCTGCAGGCCAACCTGCTCGCTCTGCCATACACGCCAAGTGCTTGCGAGCTCATTGATCGGCATATACTTGATTGCACCAAGTCGAACCTTGCCCAGCAACGGAACCGGGATTTTGTGGTGGGTGATCCTGGCGCGATCCTTGTTGTTGAGATTCGTCAGGACAGCCGGGAGGAAACTGAGGCTGCAGTGCGGGAACTTGTCGCTAGTTGGCAGGACGCCGGGCAGGGATACGCTTATCCCGTGCTCTGGGGCGAGGAGGGTCATAAAGTCTGGGAACTTCGCAAGGCGGGCCAGGGCTTGATGAGCAATGTTGTTGGCGACACCAAGCCTCGCGAGAATGTTGAGGATACGGCGGTCGATGTGAAAGATCTTCCCAACTACATTGCCGAATTTGATGAGTTGCTTTCGAGTAAATACAGCATTGATTGTGTCTACTATGCCCATGCGGGCTCAGGTGAACTTCACACCCGACCACTCTTCAATCTCAAGACGCCGGAGGGACAAAAAATGTTTCGTGATGTCGCTACCGACATCGCACATCTCGTGAAAAAATACCGGGGATCCCTGAGCGGAGAACATGGTGACGGACGGCTGCGCGGCGAGTTCATTCCGCTGATGGTCGGTGACCATTGTTACCAGCTGATGCGCGAGGTGAAGGCGTTATTCGATCCCAATAATATCTTTAATCCGGGAAAGATCGTGGACACCCCGCCGATGGATACCTCGCTACGTCACAGCGCGGGGCAGGGGACTCCGGATTACGAAACGGTCTTTGATTATAGCGACACTATGGGTGTGCTACGCGCCTCCGAGAAATGCAACGGATCGGGCGACTGCCGCAAAGGACCGCAGGCCGGCGGCACGATGTGCCCGAGCTACATGGCCACTCGAGAGGAAAAGCACACCACCCGTGCCCGCGCAAATATCTTGCGCCAAATTCTCACTGAGCCGGCTGATGCCGAACATCCCTTCAATAGCGAGGAAATTAAGGAGGTCATGGATCTTTGTCTGTCCTGTAAAGCCTGTAAGTCGGAGTGTCCGTCGAGCGTGGATATGACTAAACTCAAGGCCGAGTTCCAGCAGCACTATCTTGAGGCGAATGGCGTGCCGCTGCGCTCACGGATGGTTGCGCATTTTGCCGATAGTGCGCGCCTAGCCTCGGTTGCACCTTGGCTCTACAACGCATTTTTTCAGACTCCGATTCTGCGTCGTTTTGCCAACTCGCTTATCGGCTTTCACTCTGAGCGAAGCATTCCGAGACTCAACCGCATCACGCTACGTTGCTGGTTTGCCAGCCGCACTCCACTTGTCCCCACGCGTAGCAAACGTCTCGGTCGAGTCCATCTCTTCTGCGACGAGTTCACCAACTACAACGACCTGGATGCCGGCATCGCAACTGTCGAGCTACTGGAGCTTTTGGGCTACGAGGTCAACTTGCCCGATCACGTCGAAAGCGGGAGGGCTTCGCTCTCCAAGGGCCTTGTCCGGCGCGCCCAGGGCTTCGCCAATGAGAACGTCCGACGGCTATCCTCGATTGTCTCAGGGGAAGAGCCGCTCATTGGTATCGAGCCCTCCGCGCTTCTCGGCTTCCGCGATGAATACCCTGCGCTGGTCGATCCCGCGCTGCGCGAAACTTCCCGCGAACTCGCGTCTCATTGCCTGATGCTCGACGAGTTCATTGTGCGCGAAGCCGATGTGGGCCGAATCGACAGTGCGTGTTTTACCGATGAGGTCCGCATCATTCATGTTCATGGCCATTGCCACCAGAAGGCGCTCGCTTCAATCGATCCCACCTTGCAAATGCTTTCATTGCCCGGGAATTATTCGGTGAGCGAAATCCCCTCAGGGTGTTGTGGTATGGCTGGGTCTTTCGGGTATGAGAAAGAGCATTATAAGGTCTCGATGCAGGTAGGCTCATTGGTTCTTTTTCCTCATCTAAAGGAACTTGATCCATCGATTCTTGTCGCTGCCGCTGGAACCAGTTGCCGCCACCAGATTGCTGATGGTGTTGATCGAGCCTCTTGGCATCCGGCCAAGATCCTCCGTGACGCCCTCGCCTGAGTTTATCAGCTGCTGAATTTTCTTGGGATCCACTCGGGAAATCTCTCGTGTCAGGATCGCTCAGAATTTCTCCACAAAAGATTGAGGAAGAACTTGCCGAAGCCCTAAGTATAAAGGGAGGAAATCGAATCAAGCGAGCAAGAGTTATGAACAGCGAGGAAAAAAATTACGAGCAGTCCGGTCTGTCCCGACGGGGATTTTTGCATGGAGTGGGTGGCGCCGGAGCCCTTTTGGGAATGACGGGGATGGCTGCGGCCGATGATGCCCCGAAGGATGCCGATGGGAAAATTATTCCGGGCTTTGAAAAAACCAAGAACGACCCGAATGCCGCGAAAGGCTGGCAACCGGTTTCGGATCGTAAGGTCCGTGTCGGCATTGCAGGATATGGGCTCTGCAAATTTGGGGCGGCATTTTCTTATCAAAACCATCCCAATGTCGAAGTGGTCGCCGCGACCGATCTCGACCCCGGTCGCTGCGCTGCTTTGGCCCAAGCGGTGGGCGCAAAGAAGACCTACCCGTCCTGTGAAGAGATGATCAAGGACAAGAGCATTGAAGCGGTTTATATCGCGACCGATGCTCCGAGTCATGCCCGTCTCGCGATCATGGCACTCAATTATGGCAAGCATGTTGTTTCTGCCGTTCCCGCGGTCTTTGGATTTGAAGCCGAGGGGGAAGGGGAAGAGCTGTTCAATGCCGTCAAAAAGAGCGGCATGAAGTATATGATGAACGAGACCTCAACCTTTCATGCCTACCTCTACGCCAAGCGAATGCAGTATCAGGCCGGCGCTTTGGGAAAGGTGATCTATTCAGAAGGAGAATATTGGCATGATTTTGGAGCCAAGGGACTTCCCGGATTCAATCCGAAGAATGGCAAGGTTGATCTCAATGGTTGGCGCAAGGCTGTTCCTCCGATGTGGTATCCCACTCACGCGACCGCTTACTATGTCTCTATCACGGGTGGACGTTTCACCGAAGTCTCGGCAGTGGGAACGCCCGGGCTTTACCCCGAATACAATGGGGGCGACAATCAGCACAAGAATCCCTTTGGGACCGAGATCGCGATGCTCAAGACCAGCGAGGGCGGGATCTCGCGGATGGGTGGGAGTTGGGATATGAAAGATGCCCACGGAGAGAAAGGCCGGGTCTATGGAGAGAAGCCCCACGATAAGAAGATCAACGGAAGTCGCCCACCCTTGCCACCCGGCGTGAGTGGAGGCGGTCATGGTGGTTCGCACGGACAACTGACGAATAACTTTATCGAGTCGATTCTGCTTGATAAGAAGCCCATCGTCGACGTCGGCGATGCCCTGAACATGACCTTGGCCGGTGTCATTGCCCATCAGTCGGCTCTCAAGGGTGGCGAGTGGATGAAGATTCCGCAGTATGATTTGTAATTGGAAAATTAAGTCAGGGTGATGTGGTTCATCCGGAAATCCTTTTGTCTCGTTAGTTTCAGCGATGGCGACCCAGATTTGTGGCAGATTTAGGTGCACGAGGCATTGCGGATTGAAGGCATGGACCAGCAGCATGACATCAACTTGTCAAACGAGCAGTAGAAGACACGGCAGACTTTGATCAGCCGCGCGCTGGTTCAGATTGGATACTGACTGACTCCGATTTCTCCTTGGTTAAGTGCCCAGGCTTTTGGTTCCTGTGGAGTCCCTTAATTTTGACCGGCTGATCTTTGAGAGCCAGAGAGACCCCATCATTCGTAAAAAATCAGCTACCGGGCTTTCTTAGGATACTGCTTTTTCCAAGTTTCAATAAATGCCTGATCGGGCTCACTGAGGGTCGAAATCGTCATCGTGAATCTCCTCCCATCTTCTCGGATGATAGTGACCTTAGTGCCGGTAATGGAAACGACCTTGGCCTTGATCTGCTGTCCTTTAGTATTCGTAAACTCCCGAAATTTCTCATCGGAACCATCTGCATCAGGCTCACTCTCTCCAGCTTTTGAATGCTTATCAAAAAAATCGAAAACCTCGGCAATCATTGATGGGTTCGCATGGATGGAGCTGCCATGATTTCCATCTTTAATCTCCTTGTAGAGGTGAGTAATCCCTTCAGCCTTCAGCTTGTCAACCACACTGCGAATGCCAGTTACTGGAATGAGCCTGTCCTTGTCTCCAGTGACGATCATGATGGGAATCTTATTTTTCTTAAGAACGCCCAACTTATCTCGTCCCGACATGATTGCAGGAGCCAAGGGTGCCAACCCTGCCCACAGCTCAGGAAATTTAGTTCCCAGATGGACTGTTCCACCACCACCCATAGAATGCCCCATCAAATACATTCGGCTCTCATCGATACTGAAATCATCACGAACAATCTTGATGACATTCAGCACATCCTTTTCACTCAACTCGCCAAGATTTTCGGGATCACTGGGATTTGGCCGAATGAAACCTCTTCCTTTCCCAACCGCGCCATACCAACCACGGCTGTTGTATCCGTATGGAGCCACCACGATGTATCCGCGCTTCTCAGCCTCAGGAATAATTCCAGCATATTGAATCACTTCCTGTGGTTTACTTCCCAGTCCGTGGAGCAGGACAATCAGTGGAGTTTTGGCCGTTTTCTTATAGCTCCGGGGAACATAGAGCGCATACTCAACCTCCTCATTTGCGGCCTTAAAATCGTAGGTCCGTTCTTGATACCCTTTCTTGACCGATTCTTCGCCTTGGAGAGGGGACAGTGCCACCAGAGCCAACACAACCAGAATCGATAAAAGGCTGCCCAAAAATCGCTTTTGGTAGGAAAATGGTCTTTGCGAGGGCGCTACATTATTCATAGGGAAGAAAGGCTCAGCTTTTGGCTGCGTGTTGTAAAATCTACTCGGTTGCGTCGGTGCCGTCTGAGAAGCTGGTGGCCACTGTTGAGTAAGGTTTGACGGACAATCGTTGGAGTCTAGAAAAAGCGAACACAAATTTGGAGGAAAAAGTGGTGACTATTTGACATGGCTGCTGTGGATTTTCTTTTGGAGGGAACGGTCGCGGGAACCGGGGTCCGGCGGTATACATGGGGAGCCGTTCTGGGAGCGAATGCCTTTGACTTGCTGTGTCGACTCAATGATCTTCAGGAACCGATGAACAGAACACCCATTCTTAGCCTGATCCTAGGATCAGTTCTCTCGCTGGTAACGCTAGCATCTGCACAGGTGCCACAGATGATCAATTACCAAGGTCGAGTGGCAGTGGGTGATCCGGCAGTGAATTTTAATGGCACTGGTGCGTTCAAGTTTGCACTGGTCAGCGGAGATGGTAGCGCCAGTTATTGGAGCAACGATGGCACAAGCACAGACGGCAGCGAGCCGACTGCGGCAGTGTCCCTGACGGTGACCAAGGGACTGTATTCGGTGTTATTGGGCGCGAACATGACGGCGATCCCGAGTAGCGTCTTTGCAAACTCGGATGTGTATCTGCGAGTTTGGTTTGATGATGGGACCAATGGCTCACAGCTACTGACGCCGGATCAGAGGATAGCGGCAGTGGGCTATGCCATGGTGGCGGGCAGTTTACAGCCCGGCGTAGATATTTCCGCGGGTACGGTGACCGCCACGGCATTCAGCGGCGACGGCTCTGGGCTAACAAATATCCCGGCAAGTGCGATTGTTTCGGCACCGCCGGCGGGCATGGTGCTGATCCCTGAGGGGGATTTCACGATGGGGGACAGCAGTGGTGATGGACTAACCAATGCCGTGAGCATCAGTACGACGGTTTCAGCCTTTTACATGGATGTAACCGAGGTGACGCTGAGCCAGTGGCAGGTGGTGCAGCAGTGGGCCACATTGGTGGGTGGCTACACGGCACTTGCGGCGGGCAGCGGCAAGGATGGGGATCATCCGGTGCAGACGGTGAACTGGTATGACTGCGTAAAGTGGTGCAATGCGCGTTCGGAGCGGGAGGGTAAGACGCCTGTGTATTACACGGACGATGCGCAGACGTTAGTCTACAAGACGGGGGAAGTGGATGTGACCAACGCGCAGGTGAAGTGGAGTGCCAATGGCTATCGCCTGCCGACAGAAGCGGAGTGGGAGAAGGCGGCGCGCGGCGGCTTGAGCGGGAAGCGGTTTCCTTGGGGAGACACGATCTCGCAGAAACAGGCGAACTATGAGGGCGCAACTGCCGATTTCGATTACGATGATGGGCCGGATGGCTATAATCTGATTGGCGCAGTGGGAGGCACGGCACCAGCGACGAGTCCGGTGGGATCGTTTGCGGCGAACGGTTATGGGCTCCATGATATGGCGGGGAATGTGTGGGAGTGGTGCTGGGATTGGTATAGCACGCCGTATGCGGGAGGGACCGATCCCCATGGTGAAACGGGCTTCGACCCATCCCAAGGCCGCATGCTGCGCGGTGGCCTCTGCGACGGGCGTGCCGACTTCGCGCGCTGTGCCTATCGCATCGGCATTAATCCGGGGACCGAATACAACATCCTCGGCTTCCGGGCTGTTCTGGCCCCAGGTCAGTGAGCTGAACGGCAGAGCGGAGCAGTCGGTGTGACAGTGAGACAAATGCTAACAGGAGCACAATACGTGCATCCTTTGGCTGGATCACAATCGATCTAAAAGATCTTCCCGCATTGAACGTTGTCGGCGAGTTCGCGTAAGATCATCCGGCGACTCTCCAATTCACGCAACGGGTCCTTTCGCGCCCTATGGCCGAGGCATCAAGTCTATCATTTATGCATCCTAAGGTGATAACGATCTCTCTTGAAAGGAAGGCTGAGCGTTCCTGAGGACGAATGTCTTTGACTTGCTGTGTCGAATCAATGACCGTTTTTCATCGATGAACAGGACACCTATTCTTAGCCTGATCCTAGGATCAGTTCTTTCGCTGGTAACGCTAGCATCTGCACAGGTGCCACAGATGATCAATTACCAAGGCCGAGTGGCAGTGGGTGATCCGGCAGTGAATTTTAATGGCACTGGTGAGTTCAAGTTTGCACTGGTCAACGGAGACGGTAGCGCCAGTTATTGGAGCAATGATGGAACGAGCACAGACGGCAGCGAGCCGACTGCAGCGGTGTCCCTGCCGGTGACCAAGGGACTGTATTCGGTGTTGTTGGGTGATCCATCTATTGGATGCTTGCAAGTTAGATTGCAATGGATTGGGATTAATACAAATGTAAGTCTTGAATATGGATGGACTAGTTGTGGAGGAACAACCCTTAATAGTGGTAGTATTTTAGGGCCTAATTCAGTATCAACTATTTGTATAGATCGAGGAACAAATATAAGATTTAATACAACTCCTTTTACCATCACTACTGCTATTGGCGCTATTAATCAAACTGGTACTGTAGTATATCAAGGTCAAACATTAGAATGGCGAGTTGTTGGAGTATGTGAACCTGACCCTGAAAATACGGGGTCGAAGATGATGGCTATTCCTAACTCGGTTTTCGCAAATTCGGATGTGCGTCTACGAGTTTGGTTCAATGATGGGACCAATGGCTCACAGCTACTGACGCCGGATCAGAGGATAGCGGCAGTGGGCTATGCGATGGCAGCGAGCACAGTGGCAGACGGAGCGATCACAAGCGATAAGCTAGCAAGTGGGCTGGCGCTTGGGGGCACGACGAGTGGTAGTTTCAGCGGCGATGGTTCTGGGCTGACGAATATTCCGGCGAGCGCAATGGCATCAGCCGAATCACCGGAGACGGTCTTCCCAGTTTCGGGGATGGTCTGGATCAAACCGGGCAAGTTTCTTATGGGTAGCCGGACCGATGAGGTGGCTCGAGATAACGACGAGACGCAGCATTGGGTAACGTTGACGCAGGGTTTTTGGATGAGCTCGCACGAAGTAACTCAGGCTGAATACCAGAATGTGATAGGGATCAATCCAAGTAGTTTCACCGGTGACACGAACCGACCGGTGGAGACTGTTAGTTGGAACGAAGCAGTGGATTATTGCACGGTCCTGACGAATGCGGAGCGCAACGCAAATCGGATTCCATCAGACTGGGAATACCACTTGCCGACAGAAGCTGAATGGGAATACTGCGCTCGGGCAGGGGCTAACGCTCGATTTGGCCACGGGGATGACCTTGGCTACACGGCCTTGGGTAACTACGCTTGGTATGCAGACAACAGTGGAGACACGACGCATCCAGTGGAGCGGAAACTAGCTAATGCATGGGGATTGTTCGATATGCACGGCAACGTTTATGAGTGGTGTCACGACCGGTCAGCCGACTACCCGGCCGGGAGTGCGATCGACCCGCAAGGATCTACAACGTCCAACCAGCGCATATACCGCGGCGGCGCCTGGAAGTATCAAGCCTGGATCTGCCGAGCAGCCAATCGCCTCGAGTATCCGCCCACGTTGAAATACGACTACCTTGGCTTCCGGGTTTCCCTGGGTCCAGCCCGCTAGGGAGAAAGCAGGTAAGCGGAGCGCAGGCTCGTTAGGCTATCAGGTGCCCCTTTTGGGGAAGGTAGCCTCGAGGCGCCGGAGTGGATAAGAGATTTTAAAGCGGCCATGATAAAATTGCGGAAGTGGAATCAAAAATCAACCGGCGCACCCGGAAATGTCTCGACACCAAAACTCCTAATGAGATCTTCCTCAGCAACTGATTAGCGTAGTTTCGGGTTAAAACCGCCCACCAAATTAAGCGAAGCAATAACATGACCGCTCACTATCAATTTCTAAACACCCTCGTGGCTATTTACTGTCTGCCGCTAGCGTTCATGGCAACGGCCCACGCCGATCTGCGCACCAGCACGGATTACACAGTCACCGCTGAGACCACGGAGGCTGGAGGCCAGCAAGCTACCAGCATCTCCTACACCAACCACGGTAGCGTCGGCGGCATCGTGGGGGTTTCCACCGCAGCCTCCCCTGCCGAGACCGTGAAACACGGCTACATCGGCCAACTCGCCGAAGTGACCGCCCTGCAGCTCGCCGCCGCACCCGCGACGGTGGACGAGGGCTCGACGACCCAACTCAGCGCCGTGCAAGTGCTCGACGATGACACCCTCATCGAGCTCACCGCAGACGAGATTACCTGGAGCGTGCTGGTCGGCCCGCTCACCAGCATCGACACCGATGGCCTCGCAACCGCCGCCATTGTCTATCAGGACACCTCCGCGGCCGCCCAGGGCAGCTTCGCAGGCAAGACCGGGGCACTCCCGTTGACGGTGAGTAATGTCAACGCCGACGACCTCGGAAGCTACGCCGCCGACGGCCTCGACGACGATTGGCAGGTCCTCTACTTCGGCGAGGAAAACCCGCTTGCGGCCCCCGGGATCGACGCGGATGGCGACGGACAGGATAATCGTTTCGAGTTCATCGCTGGTGTCATCCCCAACGACGGGCTCTCCCGATTCCTTTGGCGTGTGGAAGAAGACCCGGATACTCCCGGACAAAACCGGATCGTCTTCAGCCCGCGTTTCGGTGATCGCAGCTACAACGTGAAGACGAGCACGACCCTGCAGGCATCCGACTGGATCAATTTCACTGGCAGCAGCGTGATCGACGACGGCGACGAGCGCACCGTGATCGATCCCGACACCTCGGCTGCCAGCAAGTTTTACCGTTTGGAAATCGTCAAGCCCTAGCAGATCGCCAGAAGGACGGTGGTTGCTCAGATTGTAATCCTTCAGAACCAGTTTTTTAGAGTTTTTGTGGAATAGCGGTCGCGAGGCCGGGGGCCGGTAGTCAGCTGTTGCTGAATCTTTGTTTGCCTGCACTGGCGCAGGAGATTTTTGTGGCTCTTAGTTAGCTGCGCGTTACGAATCGATGGATGCTGCTATTCCAATGATTCTCCGAGTAATGATGGCTTATTGGAGCTTCGAATAAGAACTACTTGTTGAGAAAGAGATCGCTTTTGACGACAAGATGAACGAGGTCGCGCAGACGATTTTCTTTTTTACCAAGTTCTTTGATAATGTGATCTACCTTTCCACGGTCGGTTGCTTCTAGTCTTCGGCCAGTCCCGTAGGTAAGCATTTTTTCAGTGAGGCAATGGACAATTTGAGATTCGCGTTCCTTGAGCATGTTCTTGAACTCAATGATATCAGCAATTTCTCTCCCGCTGGTGGTCGTTGATTTGGTATCGATGGGCTCGTTGATACCCCGATAGCGGTCACGCCAGCGACCCACCACATCGAAGTTTTCAAAGGCAAAACCCATGGGGTCGATCTTTGCATGGCAAGAAGAGCAGGACTCGTTTTTACGATGCAGATCCAGACGTTCGCGAATCGTGACAGCGCCGCGGGTGTCGGTCGGGAGGGGTTCGATATCCGGCGGGGGAGGTGAGGGAGGAGTTCCAAGAATATTTTCGAGAACCCAGGTGCCTCGGATGACAGGTGAGGTGTCGACCCCATTGGCAGTCGCGGTCATAATCCCCGGTTGGGTAAAGATTCCGCCACGGCGAGGATCATTGAGTTTGATCTTTTTGAGACGCGCGCCGCGGATATCCTCCCGACGGTAGATCCACTTACCAAGAACTTGGTTCATGTAGGTATAGTCGGAATCGATAAATTCCGAAATACGACCATTGGTGTTGAGGATTTCTTCGAAATAAGTGGTGACTTGTTTGAGAAGCATTGGCTCAACTTTAAGGTTCTTATAAAATTGGAAGTCGCCTCCGGACGGTGGCATTTTCCCAAGCTTGTCGAGCCGCAGCCAGGCAGAGGTGAAGTGACGTGTAAAAGCGGCGGCTTTGGCATCTTCAAGCATGCGCTCGATCTGTCGGTCGAGTTCCGCAGGATTCTGAAGTTTCCCCGCTTTGGCTAGGTCAAGGAGTTGCCCGTCCGGCATCGACGACCAGAGAAAGTAACTCAGTCGTGATGCGATCGCGAAGTCATCGAGAGGCCCTGGTTTTTCTTTTAAGTAGAGAAATTGCGGCGAGCAAAGAATGGCGGCATAGCCATCTTGCATCGCCTTAACGAGAGGAGGAAGAGTTTCTTTTTTAGGCTTCCGATTATCCTTTTGGCGTAGGCTTTCGACTGAAAGGTTGGCGTGATTAGACCCTGGTTCGGTCCAGCCGGCCCGGAATCCGTTGGGGGCGCCGTAGGCGAGATACTCGACACGGATATCGTGAGGGCCTTCGTTGAGTTCCACTTTCCCTTTTCGTAATTCTTGTCCGTGGAGGCCGTCGTGTTCGACGACCGTCTTTCCATCGATGAGAATTCGGGCGCCATCATCAGAAGCCATTTCGAAGGTGTACTCACCGGCTTTTGGAGCATTAATCTTACCCTCGAATACAATGCCATAGTAATCGTTGCGTTTGGCTGCCTTGATGTCGAGGTAGCCTTTGGGAAGTTTGCCTTGGGCGACCGGTTTGAGGGTGTCGAATTCAGGAAGCTTACTCCATTTCCCCTCGTAAACCCGATACGTGAGATCCTGAATGCCTCCTGCCATTTCCACGAGAGGGTCGACTTGTTGATGTAGGACGAGTTGGACAAAAGGCTCGACCTCGGAGTTAGTCACCGGACGCCGGAAGGCGCGCGTGGCGAAGGCCCTCATGAGTTCGCGTATCTCGACCTCCTTGCCTGAGCCGCTTCCATAAAGTGTGGTGTGACTTGGTGGTGGCCAGCTCTCGATGATGGGTTCCAGAGTGAGGCTGTGAATGCGCAGGTGGGGGCCGGGGTAGCCGTTGCGGTGGAGGATTTTGGCGAGCTCGATGGGCCAGCGGTCGTGGGCTTCCTTATCGGTTTTTTTGTCAGGACGCGGAGTGAAGTCGGTAGGAAAATATTCTTCGACAAGTTTTTCGGCCCGAAAGGGTCGGGCGGGCGGGCCATTTTCCCATCCGATCCATGGAGTCCAGGTTTTATCGATCCAGGTGGTGTGAGTGAAGGTGTGTTTTTTGCCATCGGGCGGGATGGACCAGAGGGCGAGCGGGGTCGAGGTGATACCAGCGATGCCGCCTTGTTTGGTGTCGGCGATGTTAAGGCAGAGTTGGAAGGGATCTTTTTCGTGAAGGGGAAGGGTTTCAGGCCAGGGGTGGTCGGGGTTGTGGGCAGAGGCGGTAAGAGTCAGGCGGTATTTGGCGGGGGTGCCGACACCGCTCCGGAGGTCGAGGGGGGAGAGGCGGCCGTAACGTTCGTAGCCGACAGCGAGCATTTCAAAGTCGGGGTTGAGTTCGCGGGACGCGGTTTCGACGAGGTGCTCGCCATTGCTTCGGCCTTTGTGGAAGTGGCCGGAGATGGTGCGGGCCTCGACGTCGGGTTTCGGCTCGAGATGCGTAGCTTCGGCGAGTGTTTCCTCCACCGCGCCGAGGGTGAGTTTCAGGAGGAAGTCGGACATTACCAACTTGTCACCAATGTTGAAGAAGCCATCCTCGGCTTCGTCTTCGGGGAAGAAGCGAAGGGGATCATGACCGGTGCGCTCGACGCTTCCGTTTCCGTTGTTATCGGTCAGTCGTGAGCCCGCGGAATCGGGCCGGTAGTGGGCTCCGTTGAGATGAAGAAGATCGCGCAAGGTGTTGCGGAGTTCGTGTCGGTTCAGGCGACGCAGCACCGTTTGTCCGCCGGTGCTCCGGGCTTTCTGATAGGCGGCCTTGAGTTCCTCGCTCAGGAGCTCCACGACAGGTTTGACGGCGTTTGCCTCGGGTTGTGGTGCCTTGCGGGGAGGCATTTCGCCTAGGTTGAGCTGATCAAGAATCCCCTGCCAGATTTCCAGATTTTCAATTTTTGTAAGATCGTTTCCGAGGGTATCGAATCGAATATCCCCTTTTTGTTTTTTTTCGCCATGGCAGTCATAACAATGACTCTCAAGAAAGGGTTTCACTTTTTCAAGTGGACCGCCGAAGAGCACCCACGGAGTGCAGAGTAAGCCCAGTGAAAAGAAGCGTATTTTCACAGAAAAGAAGGATCAGGCTTTGAATTCGAGATCTCTGAGGGCGCCTGTGCTAGATCCGAAGCGATCAATTTCCAATCCTGAATTTTGGAGGATGGAGAGGAGGAGATTTGCAGCGGGAACCCGATTTGAGTCGTGGTCAGGGTAGACTTTGTGCTCTCCATGTTTGAATCCGCCACCTGCGAGAACAAGAGGAAGGTTTTTCGTTTGATGGGTGCCTGCTGCCATTCCACATCCGTAAAGGATGGAGGTGTGATCGAAGAGGGTGCCGCCATTGATCGGGTCTTCCTGCGCCTTGAGAAGATCGATCAGATAAGACATCATTTGAATTTGGTAGCCTTCGATCTTTTTCAAAGCAGCGACGGGGTCGGGTCGTTCCCCGTGGTGGGAAAATCCATGATAACCTCCGTTGAGCCCAAAGTCTCCGTTGGCAAACCCGGATGACAGGGTGATGGCGCGCGTTGAGTCGGTTTGTAAAGCAAGAGCGATTATTTCTATTGTGGCTTTGAGCTGCTCTGCGGTGCCGTTGCCGGGATTGGGTTCCGGAACATCGGTTTTTGGCTTGGGCCGATTGATCCAGGGTTCCTGTTGCACGATTTTCTTTTCGAGAGTGCGGACGGAGTCGAAGTATTCTTCTAGCTTTTCTTGGTCTTGTTTCCCTAGCTCCTTGTTGAGTGACTTCGCCTGATCTTTCACGACATCGAGGATGCTACTGTGACGTTTGAAATTTTCGGCCGAGCTTGCTTTCTTTTCGGCGGAGTCTTCGAGAAACATCGCGCGGTAGGCGGCCCGGAGATCAATAGAGGGAACTTGGACGCCGGTTCGGGTAAAGCTGAGAAGATTGCGTTCGCGGCATCCCAAGGTCAGTGAAGAAAACCGGGTCGCGGCACCATAATGCTCTGCGAGTTTTTGATCGAGGCTCATGTTTCCCTCGGCATAATTATGAGCGAGGACAGGGCGAACGCCACTGAGCAGGACGGGGACACCCTGATGACCGCCGGTAAAACCGTGATCAAGATTTTGGAAAACCGTGAAGTCCTCACGATGTTTCCCAAGAGCCTTGAGGGTTTCCGGAATATCATAGTTCTTCCCAGTTTGAGAAGGATCTGGGAAAAAGGCTTTTTGGTAGACCCCATAGTTGTTGGAGAGACAGACAAAGCGCTTGATCGGCTTTCTTTCTCGGGTGGCAGCACGTCCTACCGGAATCATTGCTTCAAGCAAGGGGAGTGACATGGCTACACCAGTGCCCCGAAGCAAAGTCCGTCTGTCCAACAGTCTACCCATAAACATAATCAACTAGAAAATTTCCTCAGATCTTTCAAATAGTAATTATTTTCGACTGCTGGGAATTTTCTTTTGGCGGGAGGGCCATGAAGTGGCCCTTGGACCGGACCGGGAGGGCGAAAGGGGAGCTCCTCACCACTACTCGCAAGAGTTTTACACAACATGTCTGTCAAACCGCTTAAGCTTCAAGATGACAGCGAACCCGATAGCGAGCGAACAATAAATGGCGAGTAAGCCTCGAGCGAGCTCGAGAAGCGGACTATTATCAAAAGTCATATAGATGCACAAGGCGGGCATAAGTCCGGATCCAATTGAAATCCACACAGCCTTTCTTGCAATTGGCTCATGTTTTTTTCCAAGCGATTGGATGAGACCCCAAATCAATGGGAGAAGGTTAAAAGCTGATGCAAGAAAAAATGCTGCGAGGGGATAGAGCAGCCCAAATGTTGCGCCGGCACCGCGGGGTTCGATTGCTGATATGATAAACCACGCCAATGAAGCAGTAATGAAAATCACAAAAGAGAAAAGCGAAAGTCGGTAAGCCATTAGGCCATTGGGTTTATCCTCGTCACGCATGGAATTATCATGACATAGCGGCTATTACCCTGCGAGGAAATTACTTTTGGCGGGAAAGGGTTGAAGTCGCATTGGACTGGGGCGGAGGGGGCCACAAGGAGGTTAATTTTCACAGCTTGCTGGAATCATATCGCCATGCTCGGGTCGCGGACCCGCGAGGTGGCAGCACTTTGGAACAAGACCGGATGACCTCTCAGAAGTCCCCAAAGACGGAGTTCTGTTTCGCAAGGACAATGACGAGTAGCCAGCCTAGTCACTTGAGGCTTGAGGCACGATTCGGAAGAACATTGATGCTCCGCCGACCGTATCGAGCCACGTCATTTCGCCATTCACTCCTTCCGCAGTTTCCACAAGAGTCCAGGATCCGGAACCGAAGTCAGGCGAGCGTTCAATTTGATAACGATTGTCTGATGTTCCTGTCCATGAGAGGGTGATATGTGTTCTTGCGGTATCAAAGGATGCTCGAACAAGGAGAGGAGGTTCCGGTGGGAGGAGTCCTTCGTTGTAGGGCATGACGATTTGTCCTACCTCGTAAGCAAAGGAATTCAGATCGACTTCAGGGAGATTGGTCACCCGGACTGGATCTAGCTCGGTGGGATCAACTCCGTAGAGCGTGTTGGCCCAGATCAAGGTGCTGAGAGTGATCACAAGTTCGTTGGGATGTCCGGTGGCGTCCCGAAACAAGTATTCATCTCCGCTATTCGATGAAGGTGCCGCGCTGAGATACTCCACGCCGGCCAACTCACCATCAAAGAGGCTTGCAATAAGTTCGTGAGCTCCGAGACCATACGGGCAAAAGATCACCGCATTGTTTGGGTAGCGTTGTCGCAGGGGAGTAATCAACGAATCAAAAAGCGCGAGGGTTGCTGTCCTCAATTCCGCGAGGTTTCCCGGAGTGATGCGGTGGGGTCCGAGGGGCCATGGAATTGTGATTAGAAACTTGATTTCAGGGTTACTTTCTAAGGCCAGGTCAAACCATTGTTGGTAGTCCTCAATCCGGCTGTTTTCCGCTGAGTAATACGTGAGGGCCAGAAGCTCGATTTGGCCCTCTGAGAGTAGATCAGTCGCCTCCTGAAGGACCTTGGAATCTTGCCACAGCTCCAGAGGTGAACCATTCGAGCCTCCTCGAAAGATGGTGTGTCCGCTATGCCCATCGATTCCCCATTCCGCCGAACGTTGGTTGAGCTGATCCGCACTTGGGCGAAAGAAGCTGTGTCCCATGAACAAGCCTCGGTAACCTTGAACCGCGGCAGCAGTAGAAAAAGCAACGAGGGTGAAAAGGAGAGTGATCGTGAGCAATCTGATTGGAACCATCATAACTTAGAACTCCCCAAGTTTCAAAAAGTTGTATTAAAGTTTCTGCCAAGACGGTCCTGCGAGGAAATTGCTTTTGGCGGGAAAGACTTTAAGTCGCATTGGACCGGGGCGGAGGGGGAGGAAAGGGGGTTGTAGCGCTTGGCGATTCATGCGAAGTAATCTCTGCATACGGTATGGACGGCATTAACATTTTGCGGCTCATTGGAGTTTGCGGATTACTAGTTGCGGCTTGGTGCGTTGAGGTCGTCGGTTTCGCTACCTTTCGGAGCGAAGTGAGCAATGGTCCACCAAAAATGAATGTTGTCGATTTTTCCAAAGAAGGCAGCGATAAATTCCTGATTGGATCTGGTCATGACTTTAATTTGCCGTTTGTCTCTTCCGATGAGGCTCAGAGGCGAAGAGACGAGCATCAAAGAAAGAAATGGTTGGGCTTGCTGGCGGGTCTCGCGGGAGCGTTCGGAGTTTTTTCTTTTGCTAATAAAATTTGGGACGATTGGGTAATCTCAATCACTTGTGTGATCTTCGGGCCTCTCGGAGTAGCCTTGGGATTGAGAAGATCATATGGGAACGGTTAATCTTTGAGGAACGTTCGGCTGTCTGCAGATTGCTGAGATTTTCTAGTAAACGAAGGGAGGCGATCAACTTGCGGGATTCGTGAGATCCGTTGTGATAGATCCAAGACTCCACGCAGAGCTACCGAAGTAAAACCTTCGCTTTGTTGTGGTCTTGCTAGGAAATTGCTTTTGGCGGGGCCGGGTTGTAGCCGCATTGGACCGGGAGAAAGCGAGCTGATGATGAGATAGGGATAATATTTTCAGTTTTTGGGTTGGGATCGTTGATCGGCATGGTGATGGGGCTCGGGAGGGTGGCGAACGGAAAAGATTTCATTTAATCAGCAAACAGGTGCGTTTAAGCAAGAGCCCCGCAACCTAGTGTAAGCAGGTGCGGGGCTCAAAGAGAGAGTATTAATCGTTGAATTTAGGTTTATGGAGCCGGAATCAACTGGTAGCTAACTCCGTAGAAGTCACGATCCCGGGTAAGAGGTGCTTGGATGGTTTCTCTTGTATCCGATCCTGCAATTGGGTCGGCTATAACCTGCCAATCCCTGACACGAGAACTGAGGTCACTGCGGGTATGCAGCCGGTAGGTGACTCCTGCGACGGTATTAAAGCTCACTTCGGAGAAGTTTTCATTGTGAGTGATTTCAAGACCGATGTCTGGCACGCTGAGAGAGTTGTTCGGATCCGCGCCGAGCAAACTTTCCAGCCTATCGTTATAGCCGTCATTATCCGTGTCAGGGACACTGTCGAAATCCGAAGCATCGTATCCACCGGCAATTTCCTCATTATCACGGTATCCGTCTCCGTCACTGTCTTTGGAATAAGGGTTGGTCCAGTGGACGAAAAGCTCGTCATGGTCACTGATGCCGTCTCCATCATCATCTGGGTCTATACCATCGGGAACGCCATCTTCGTCTTGGTCGCTGCTGGAGTCCAGAGTGATAGTGACATACTGCACATGTGACTCAATTCCTCCTGCAGAGCGAAACTGGAAGTAGACCTTGGCAAGGGAACCGTCCGTTAACGAGGGATTGTTCAGGGTGAAAGGTACAATGGTTCCAATGTTAGGCAGAGCAACCCAGGGTTCCGCTCCATCAAAAGCTGCCTCAGAAAGGCGATATTCAACAGCTGGTTCACCTGAGAGTAATTGCACTGCGAGTTGTTTACGATCAGTAGTTTCTTGTTTGCTGTTAAGCACAATGGATCCAGAGGGCTCTTCCGGGTCATGTCTGGCAACTCCGGTGATTTCCCTAGAAAGGGCGGTTGCTGCCGAGCCATCAGCACTCAGGGCGCGTAACTTATAGAAGTAGCGCCTACCGTCCACAAGGCCTTCGTCGTAGAAACTGGTTACCAGTTCTCCACTCGTATCCACGGTGTGTGCCAGTGAGGCCGCATTGCAGGTAAATCCGGAGAGGGTTCCGCGATAGATTTCGATCTCCGAATATGCTGGGTGGTCTGGGAAATGCAGGAGAAGAGCGTCAGGCTTAAGATTACCAACATTTCCGTGGGTATCTGATGTGGTAATCAGAGAAACTGTGGCCAGATTTGGGAACGGATCATCTGCTGGGGAAAGGGGGCATAGACCATGGGTAAGTTCATAACCGTCAGCTGCGCCACCGTTGTCCTGGTCAGGGTCTCCGGGGTGGGTTCCAGCAAAGAACTCATCAATATTGTTTAGACCATCTTGATCCTCGTCAATATTCGCGTCGTTGAGTTGTGGATTTGTTCCGTAAAAGATCTCCCAGCAGTCACTCATGCCATCATTATCAGAGTCACCGTCGCCGTTTCCTGATTCAAACCTCTCAAATACTTGGAATGCCCTCTCAAAGCTCCGGTCAATTTCCGCTCCAAAGTTGTCCTTACCTCGTGCGCGAATAACGACACGATAGGTGCCGGAGGATCCGGGCCTGATCTTAGCATCCTCGGAGCGGTCTTGCGTTAGCACATTACTTCCTGCATAGGGCGTGCGGGAATAACGCACTCCATAACGACCATCCCTGCTGCTGCCATCCTGGTGCGCTCCGTCATCAGGCATTGCCAGAGGCTGAGGGCAGGCTAGCTCACCATTGGGCATCGTTACCTCAACAGATACCTTGAGGTTACGGATTGCTCCCCTGAGATCAAAGGCAGCCAGGTTAATATCGACCGGCATGCCATGCTCAAAATGTTCACGGGGGTGTTCCCGGCGTTTAGAGAGACCGCCGTTTTTGACGGCCGACAGGGAGATGAAAAAATCTAGTGCATTCCCCGGCTTACCGGAAATACCACTAAAGATTTCAACATCATTGCCGTCTCTTTCAGTCATGGTGACGATATAATTACCGCGTATAAGGGGCTTTTGGGGGTGAAAGATGACATGTGTGTCCTCTTCGTAGACCTGCGATATGTCTGCGAGGTTCTGCCCATCCGGGGTTTGCACTGAAACAGCCATTCTTGTTGGTGTGGACCAACCGATATAAAGCAAGGGAGTCGAAACGTCGTCATAGGGTTGATTAAGGATGAACTGAGCATTCTGGTTCGCCTTAATTTCCCCTTTCTCAAGGGTAATGCGTTGTAGCTTCTTTGAGTGTTCAAGCCCGGAAAGAAAGCGCAATGTCAGTTGGTTGCGCATTGCCGAAAAGTCAGCGGTGGCATTCCTGGCTACTCCCGCATTATCCTCAACGGGATTGTATAGATAGTCACCAAGTGTAACGGTTGCGATTTCCTGCAGAAGGTCTGTTTCGGCACCCTCACCGAAAGCCCTTGTGTTGACAATGGTGCCGGCGGGAATGATGCGGGTATCAGCACTGCCACAACCATCGGGATTCATCGCAGTGTCCCAGTAACGGGATTCATTTTCTTTGCCGTCTGTGAGAAGCAGTATGGTATCGATGGCATCCGGGGAAGATGATGTGTCCAGAGCATCTTGTGCCACCCAGAGCCCGTCACCGATGGAGGTGGTTTGCTGAGAGGTAAGCGTGTCCACCGCAAGTTTCATCAGACTGCGGGAAAAGTTGCTGCCGTTTAGCAATCCCGGCGAACCCTTAAGGTTTGTTGCATCCTCATTGCATTCAATACCATCTCCGCTGAAAGACACTACCGTGAATCTGTCATTGTTATCTACGGAATCAATGTAGAACTTGGCGGCCTGCTTGGCAGCGTCAAGCTTGGCACTTGTTGGTTGCTCCATTGATCCAGAGATATCGAGAACCACCGCATGATGGAAAACAAGGTCGCCGTAAAGGACTGCCTGGCGCTGGATCGCCGTTGACGCTCCAATGACCCCGGGGCAAAGCTTAACTTCCAGATCATAGAATCCGTCAGCCGGTTGAATGGGAGCGGCTACCACCAGTTCCCAGAGGCCGCCTACGTATGCAGCATCCAAGACATTTGCGTCCTCAGCACCGATACGAACGGAAAAATAGTCTTCTTCCAGTCCAAGAATGGACGGATTGTTCGGCCCATCTGGGGCAAGGTCAGGTAAACCCGTGACCTTGGTGCTAATCACAATATTTCCTGGGTTGTTCAAGGGACCAGGGTGGGCATAACGGCTGAAGGTCGGGCGAACAATCTCTACTTTGGGCTGGCCTGCATCAAAGTCCCAGTCCACGGCGCCCCCTTCCTCAAGTCCACTGACGATACCGCAGATTTTTTCGACTGGTCGTGTGGGGTCAGAGAAAAAGACTCCGGCAAACTCAGTGCCGATTGCTCGTTTAATGCCGATGACACTGCCTGCGCTATCGGTTGCAACCACGGTAAAGGCCATGGTGTCACCGGTGGATACTGCCTTGAATCCAACAGCAAAGCATTCACTGCTCTGTCCGACATCAGCAACAATGTATTTCGCAGCCCACGGGTTTACCGAAGTTGATCCGCTGCTGGGGATACTCGCCGCTGTTTTCGGCACATTGCTGGTAATAGGCTGGGTTTGTTCATCAATATAGCTGTATTTTGAGGCATCCGGAATCCCCGTCGCGTCAAATTCCCGGGTATAGTTGCAGATGGTAAAGTCGTGAAAGATATTTTCCAGGTTGCGTCCCCTTGCTGCAAGCAGCTCCTCAAGCGCCGGCTTGGAATTTGCAGGCGCATCAACATCGTTGGTGACGAGCTTGTCCCAGAATGCAACCATGAATTCTGTCCCATAGTTTGGCTCGACCTTGTTGGTGCCAAGCTGCTCCATCAGGTAGTTCCACCAGAGTCCACAATCATAGCTTTTGTTGAAAAGGGTTTCGTCGGTACTTGTCAGAAAATCAGAGGCGTCACCCTCATAAAACGGGTGCCCGGTGAGGTCATCAATTTCGGCGAAAGCCTTATCCTCTATGGCGACGGTAGTTCCCTCAGAAACCCATTTACCAAATGTGCTTCCGATATATCCGCTGCTGCCTCCATTGATGCTGTCTTTATAATTACGTTGAACAGTGTGGAACATCTCGTGGAGCAATACTTTTTTAACGGCCAGCGCTGTTTGTGAACTGAACATGGGAGCATCCAGTTCAAAGCAATCTGGATGGGCGCTTCCCAGGCCTGAAATGTCGTGCACAAAAATCCCATAATCAGGGAGGGTGCTCAGCCATGGTGTGCGAAAACCCATGAGATCAACCAGAGCATCATACGAGTCCTTGGTGGAGGATTCTGCGTTGTCTATATCGGTCGTGCTGACTCGATCGGCATCGCCTGGTGTGTCTGTGTAGGTAACGGTGTAATTCACTCCATCGTGGGTGAATGTCCGGCTTTCATCCAGATTTCCCTTGGTGACTTCAGCGAGAGCGGGACCTGTTTTCAAGGCAATTGTTAAGGTTAGAATGATGAGCAGGCATTTCAGTTGTTGGAGGTGAAAAGTCGTCCGAGTAATCATTTTTTCTGTTTTCATCGATATTACTGTTAAGAAATTGCTTTTGGCGTGAAAGGGTTAAAGCCGCATGGGACCTCAGCGGATGGGGCAGAAAGTGGGTTCTAGGGGAAAGAGGGGTTGAGATGGTGGTTTGGTTTGGATGTTGTCGGGATTTCGGTAGGAAAAGTTCCTGAAGGACATCAGATTCTGCCGAAACCGAGTGCCCTTGGCGCTCAATTCATAGTCTAAGAGCTTAGAGACCCAGCCCGCGTTGCCAAGTTGTTTTCTGACTGACTGACTGCCAGGAAATTGCTTTTGGCGGGGCCGGGGAAGAAGGGGAAGAGCTCAAAAAGGCTGATAACGCAAAGCGGATGCGCCGGCTCGCAAAAATCACTTCATCAGTCACGTTTGCCGAGAGACGACCCGGGATTTCCTCTTACCGTCGATTCTCGATTCAGAAAACCGAGTGTCCTTTAAAAAGCTAATCCGAGAGTAATAATAACTATGAAAGGAAAAAAACAGGGACAGATCCTCAATATCTGCCAAATTGCGAAAGAAGTGCTCGCAAAGCTTATTGTGCTATTGTTAAGGACTGTCCCACAGGCCGTAACCGGATTCTTTCTTCTTCTCGCGTAAAATTAATTTAACGATACTAAGCTCTCTACTATGACAAAGTTCCAAAACTCACATCTGGCATCTCCATTTTTAATTTTATGCCTCATCCCAATCACCGCCCTCAACTCCTGGGCCATTGATGCCACCTACCAATATTACCGCTTCACCACCACTCAGACCGCGGGAGAAACCATGATCCAAGTGTCGGAATTCGACCTCATCAACGACGGCAACAAGGTCGATTACACCAACCTTACCGTGACCAACCCCGGCGGAAACAGTCCCTTTAACGAGGAGCCACCCAAAGTCATCGATGGAGACACCAACACCAAATGGCTCGACTTCAACATCGCTCCGCTCGTCTTCACCTTCAATGCCCCGGTGACCATTGACAGCTACAACTTTGCCACCGCCAACGATTCCCCCGGACGCACTCCCATCTCCTGGACATTTGAGGGAAGCGACAATGGCGCTACTTGGGTTGCCATTGATTCACGCAGCTCAGTGACTCCTCCGGGAAGTTTTTTTACCTTTTTTGACAACGCATTCGAGTTCACCGACCCCTCCGCCCCCGCCATCACCCAGTTCTCTTCGAACAATACTATTCTTCCAGCGACCGAGGGCTTCAACCTGACCTGGACTTCGCTTAATGGCATTTCAGCTGACCTTGCACCTTCACCCGGCCCCGTTGCGGCCAGTGGCAATACCGTGGTCAATCCACCCGCCGACACGGACACCTCCTACACCCTGACCGTCAACAATGGCGCAGAATTCGCCTCCGAGGACCTCGCTCTGCGGGCGGTGACTCAATCGGCATCTACCTACCGCTACTTCCGCTTCACCTCCCTCAAGCTCCGCAACGGAGCCGTTGCGAATAGTATCCAGCTCTCGGAATTCCGATTCTCAAACGGTGGAATCCCAGTCGTTCCCAGCGCAGTCGCCAACCCCGGCGGAGACTCCCCCGCTGGCGAGGAACCTGCGAACATAATTGATGGGAACGACTTCTCCAAGTGGCTTGATTTCAATCGCCAGCCTCTCATTTTCGACTTCGGAGGCCCGACTGCCATCGACTCCTACAGCCTCACCAACGGAAACGACGCCCCTGAACGCGACCCCGTCCGCTGGGTCATCGAAGGAAGTGACGACGGCTCTTCTTGGTCGCTAGTAGACAATGTCAGCTCCTTCGACTTCCCCGTCCCTGCAGTTCGGAATACCTCCTTTCAAACGATCTCATTTCCCGTTCCCGCAAACGCCGGAGGTCTTCCCACCGGGAATTTCCCCATCGTTGACAGCTTCCGTGCCGACCCCAGCATCCAGCTCAATGGCAACGACTCCGATCTCATCTGGGACGTCCTTTTGACTGATGTCGTCTCTATCACACCAGGTGTCGGCAATAACCTTCCCCCCACCGGAGTAGAGAGCATTTCCCCCGCTTCCAACACCGATTCCCCCTACGTTCTCACAGGCAACGGTAGTGCCGACACCACTACCACCACCGTTAGAAGCGTAGCCCAGGGCACCGCAGAATTCCGCTACCTTCGTTTCACTCCCACCAAGGTCCGCTCATACGAAACCGCAGTCGGAGTCCAGCTCTCCGAGTTCACCTTCGCCAACACCGGCGGCACCGTCACCCCGGCCTCGGTCATCAACCCAAGTGGCGACAACCCCGTCGGCCAAGGCGCCTCAAACCTCATAGACGGAGACACCACGACCAAGTGGAATGACCTCAACGAAGGCCGCCTCATCTTCGACCTCGGCAGCTCAACTGAAATCACCTCATACGCTCTCATTACCGCGGACAACTCACCCGGACTCGATCCCGTTCGCTGGATTCTCGAAGGAAGTAACAATCAGTCCAGCTGGACTCTCATTGACAATGTCACCGCCTTCGACTTCGGCACTAATTCCGCCCGCGAAAGTGCCGCGCAAAGTATCGCCATCCCCGTGCCCGCCCAAGTTGATCCCGTCCTTTTCTACGACTTCGAAAGCGGCCTCCAAGGCTGGACCAATGTCCTCACCTCCACCATCGTGGGGAGCTCCACAGAATTCGCCAGCGGCGGCAGCCCCTTCGTTGGCGCCCCCGGACCGGTCGGTGGCACCAACTCCATCGGCCCCAATCCCTTCGGCATCGGCGGTGGCGACACCGAGCGCGATCGGAGCAACGAAACCATGCTTTTCCGCTCTCCTGAGTTTTACATAGTAGGCGACGGAGGCCTCACTGCCTACCTCATTGGCGGCCAGCGACTCAACGACGCCAATCCAACTTCTGCGGTTTCCCTCCCCGAAGCCAGTTACTCCGGACTCGGCCAGTTCCTTGGCCTTGGCCTCCGTCGTGTCAGTGATGAGTCCTACGTCCTGACCAAGGAACGCTCCGGAAATAGTGGCATCTGGGAAGAAATCACCATCACCGCTGACGAACTCGCCACCACCACCACACCAGGCGAGACCTACACTCTCGATCTTATCGATTACGCCGAAGGTGGCTGGGGCTGGGTTGGCATGGATAGCGTCAGCATCCCCGGCATCGAAGCCCAGGTTGCCCCCACCACTCCCTTGCAGATTGTTAATGTGGTGCATACCGACACGGGGAACAATATCTTGGTCGATCTTGCCTTCACTTCGAGAGAAGGGCGCTCATATTCCGTCTTTTCCACTAACGATTTGGCTCTGCCTCTCACGAGCTGGATCGAATTGAATGATGACGTCCCCGCCGCGGCGGGAGAATCTACCACCGTCTTCACGGTCAACTTTAATACCTTGGGTCTGCCGCTGGATGACTACCAGTTCTTTGTGGTGGCTGAAAATCCTTAGCGGATCTCTTCGGTGATTTGCTGGACCACTGAGATTTCCTCCAGTTCCTCGAATCAAGCTATGGCCTCAAGACCTCAGAGCACTGGCGGTGAGGGGAGAATTGTGTTTTTTAGCATGGATGCGCGTGTTGAAAATTAATCTGAATATTCTGCCAGTGAGTAAGGACTAACGATACGTATGAAACGTGAATCCATCACCACAGCCTTCAGCCTTATCATCAGTGCAACAGCATTGCTGGCAGACAATTCCATTCTCACCGAAAAGGAAGATCAGAACGGCAGGAAAAAGTCAGTCATCAGAAATTGCAGCGGCCATAAAACAGGGGAGATCATTACCGAGAAACCTGATTATTACGGCAGGAAAAAAAGCGTATACAAAGATAGCCGAGGAAGAACCACAGGCACGGCTGAAACAAGCAAACCTGATTACTACGGCAGAAAGAAAAGCGTATACAAAGACAGTCGAGGAAGAACCATAGGCACGGCAGAAATCAGTAAACCCGATTACTACGGCAGGGTGAAGACAGTATATAAAGACAGCCGTGGCAGAGTGATCGGCTCATCGGAAACCCAGAAGCCAGATTATTACGGCAGGAAGACTACCACGTTCAAGGACAAGAGCGGACGCACCACAGGCAAGGCCCAGACAAGCAAGCCCGACTACTACGGCAGAAAGAAAACCAAGGTGCAGGGCAAGACCCCGCTGGATGGAGTGAGATAGGGGTCGCCTAGCATGCTGCCAATGCATAGGCAATTGGCTTGGTCTTTGGGTTTATAGATGCCTTCGATCAGCGGATGTATCCAGCGACTGACTGCCAGGAATTTTCTTTTGGCTGGGAGGCCGCGGAAATCCGGGTTGGGCGGATTAGATGGGGGAGAAAGGGGCTTGATTTGGATACAAAAGGTCAATCAAGCCGTAAAAAGAGCTCATGTTTCCAACGGCGCTAATCGTCGAGGGGGAGTCCCGATGCCAGCATAAGTGCTTCTTGAACGATAAGGTCGTGTTCGGAATTCCAGGCAAGTGATTTTTCTCCTTTCACGATTTTGGCCAGGTCACGAAACTCCCCGTGGTAGCGACCTTCGGTTTTCGGCAGGGGAATTTGCTGTGTGCCTCGTTTTAGTTTGCCTCGGTCTTTGGTAAGCGCGAGTGATACCTTGGGCGGCTCAAGAGGTTGGATAGCCAGGGTGCCCTCTGTCCCAACAACCGTAAATTGCCGTCGAGGTCCACCGAAGGGATCATTATGATTACTCCCGATGGTAGCGAGAGCACGGTCGAACTGAAAGGTTGCGATTTGGTTATCCTTGAAAGCATCTCTTTGTGTTTTCACATGCACGCCGTGCACATCATTTGGTTTCCCAAGAATGGTGACAAGGGCATCGATGAGGTGGCAGGCCAATTCAAACAACCCACCGCCCGGATACTGGGAAAGCTCTTTGCGTAATCCTGGAGGAGCTTTTTTCCCCATATGCCCGTGAACTTCGGTAATTTCGCCAAGCCAACCTTCCTTGACGATTTTAAAGAGGAACTCGAAGGCAGGATTATACCGGAGCATATAGCCCATCTGGATAGTGAGTCCACGCTTGTCAGCCTCGTGATGCATCTCTTTGCAAGGTGCCAATTTTTGTCCGGCGGGCTTATCAAGATGAATATGTTTTCCGGCTTTTAAGCATCGCAAGGCAGTTGGAACGAGATGGTCGATATCGGTCTCAACAGCGACAAGCTTGACTTCAGGATCACCAAGGATCTGATCCTCGGTTAGCCAAGTGGATGATTGATACAAACGACGGGTAGAAACACGTTCGCGTTGCGTGTTATCTTCTTCGCAAAGTCCTACCACTTCGAAAATATCATCCAGATCAAGCATGGTGGTAAACTTTCCTGCCGCGTGAGGATGCTTCGTGCCGATTTGAGCGGCCTTGATGCGTTTGGAGTTGGCCTCCTGGCCCAGAGTTTGAGCTGCGAAAAGCGTCGCTCCAGAGGTGTTAAGGAAATGGCGGCGGGAAATGAGCGACATGATCACATGATAGACACCGAAGCGCATCCTGAAAACAGGAAAGCTGCCGGGTATTTTTTTTCCGGCTGGACTGTTATCTCGGATTGACTCACTTCGACCAACCGTGAATCGCGACCAAATTCTCCTTCTCATTTTTCGGGGTGGAACTTTCTTGTGCCTTTTGGGGTGGGCGTGGACCCACTTCTATTGGGAGGGCCCCTATGCCGTGCTGGTGTGGAATGAAACGACCCAGGGTTTGGCGGAAAATTGGGATGACTTTGTCGGGTCGGGAGCAGACGACGGACTGGTTCAGCGATGGCTCGGGGTCTTGGCTTGGCTTTATTTGGCTGGGACGGTTTGTGCCCTGACTGTTCGCCGGACTTCGACTTATCAGCTGGTTCCCTTGTTACTTTCGGTGGTGATGCTCGGGTTTCTTTTTTACGCAAAGTATCTCGGAGCGCAGCGGCAGCTGCCGATGTTAATCGAGCACGGTGGTCAGTTTCTCATGCCGATTCTCTTGGTCCTGGGATTAAAAATGGGTCCTCGGCACCCGATGGTGATGAACTTGGCTATTATTGCGGTGACCTTAACCTTTGCCGGTCACGGAGCTTATGCTTTGGGACTCTGGTCGACTCCCTCGAATTATTTTGCGATGACCAAGGTGATTTTTGGATGGGAGGAGGCGACGACCAGGGTTTTTCTGGGAGTGGCTGGAGCGCTTGATTACCTGCTCTGTGTGGGACTGTTGATCCCAAAGCTGCGCATTCCGTCCGCTCTCTATGCTTGTTTCTGGGGGCTCGCAACAGCCCTGGCCCGTCCGGTGGCCGGGATGTCCTCCGAGCTCAATTTTTGGGGAGCGGATCAGTTTGTTCACGAAGCTTTGTTGCGGGCTCCACACTTCCTGATCCCTCTGTATCTTGCGGTTTTTTGGTATAAGCCGCGGAAGAAAAGCACCGGAGATCTAGCTTCCGTGACCGAATCAGTGCCAGATTCCTGAAACGAAACCTTCAACAACTCCGTTATCCCATCATGAAATTCTCCAAGTGGTTCTCCGTCTTCGCCGTTGTTTTGATTTTTGGCGGTATTGCCGTCTCACAGCAAAACGCCAAGAAACGTCGTGGTCGTGCGGTCCTGGACATCCCAAAAGTCGAGGAAGCCAACACTATTTGCTTCGCGCTCTACACCGTAAGCGACAAGACGCTGAAGCTGACGGCCCAGCTCTATCCGCTGGAGGAGGGGGCACCACTCAAAGCCTGCCTCGAGATCAAGGAGAATGGTGTGTGGAAGGAAGTCGCTTCGACCGAGATCATCAAAGAGGGTTGGACCGCTCCCTTCCGCGTGGAGACATGGGATGATTCAAAAACTGTTTCCTACCGGGTGATTCACGGCAAGAAGGCGACCTACGAAGGCACCATCCGGAAGAATCCTACCGACAAAGAGGAGATTGTGGTGGCGGCTTTCACAGGTAATTCCATTCATCCGGTGCACGGTGGAGACATTTCCCGGCAGGATATCATCGAGAATGTCAAAAAAGTGGACGCCGATATCCTCTTCTTCTCCGGCGATCAGGTCTATGACCACCACCGTCACCTCGCGGCTTGGCTAAAGTTCGGTCGTGATTTCGGCGAGATCATCAAGGACCGGCCGACGATTTGCCTTCCGGATGACCACGATGCCGGACAGCCTAATCTTTGGGGCGAGAGCGGTAAAATTTCCACGCTTGGAGGAGCATCTGATGGAGGTTATTCGCGGCCCGCTGCGTATGTTCGTGAAGTCGAAAGGGCACAAACGAGCCACCTGCCGGATCCGGTTGATCCTCACAAGATCCAGCAGGGGATTGGGGTCTGGTTTACCAATCTCAACTGGGGGAATGTCGACTTTGCCATCCTTGAGGATCGTAAGTTCAAGACTGGTCCTGCCGGACGGGTTCCCAAGCAAGGGCCGCGCCCTGATCATATCCGTAATCCGGAATACGACCCTGCCAGTGTAGATGTCGATGGCGCCGTTCTGCTCGGTGAGCGCCAGCTCAAGTTCCTAAACTCATGGTCGAGCGACTGGCAGGATGCCAAAATGAAAGTGGCACTCTCTGCGACGATTTTTTGCGGAGGAGCCCACATTCATGGAGGAGCCAATGGGCGTCTGCACGCCGACATGGACTCCAACGGCTGGCCGCAATCGGGTCGCAATCGCGCGCTCGCTTCCTTGCGCAAAGCCTTCGCTTTTCACCTCGCGGGTGACCAGCACCTCGCCACGATTTTCCATCATGGGATCGACGAGTTCCGCGACGCCATCTGGTCCTTCTGCGTGCCTTCAATTGCTAATCTTTACCTGCGGTGGTGGGAGCCGCTCAAGCCGGGCAGGAATCGCGAAGCCAACTCTCCGGAATACACCGGCGATCATCTTGATGGCTTCGCTAATAAGGTCACCAACTACGCGGCGGCCAACCCCGAGAAGAAACCTGCCGGAAATCTGCTCAATACCCGTTCGGCGGGTTTCGGCATCGTGCGGTTGAATACCGGTAAGCGCACCATCAAGATGGAGTGCTGGCCCCGGAATGTGGACATTACTGACCCCAAGACCTCCCAATATCCCGGCTGGCCCAAGACCATTTCCCAGTTCGATAACTATAATCCGTCTTCATGGGGTAAGGCCGGGGAAATCACCTTTAATGTGGCCGACCCTGTGGTGGAGGTGACCGATGAAGTGAGTAAAGAAGTGCTCTACACCGTGCGGATAAAGGGGAAGACCTTCCGGCCTCATCTCCCCAAAGGGGCGACCTTCACCCTGAAGGCGGGACGCAACGCCTCCGATCAAACGGTCGCGACCAAGCTGAAGGTTGGAAGCGACAAGCAATCGATCACCTTGGAATAAAAAGATCCCCTCTCGCGGGCGAGACAGGACTGGTTATTCTTCAATGATCTCATTGGTCAATGAAGAGCGAGAGGGCTTAACACATTTTGTAAGGGAGGAAGTGACTGCTGACCGGATCTCCTATGAAACCGGCATTACTCGTGCTCGTGAAATCGCTCGTGGACAGATTTTGGGCGACGACTCGGGCAATTTCCCCCTGAGTTCATTGGATTGGGACCTGCGCAACCGAATTGATCGCCATCGGCGAGGCCGAGCTATTTTGGTTTACGTTGGATGGTGCCGGACCTATTCGCCTCACAATTCTCAATGTCAGGGCCTCCCCTCTACCGCCCTCTTTGCAGCTAGCTTCGATCGCAGAAGTTCCCCGGAGTAGACGAGGCAAAAAAGCAAGATCACCGCAAGGACGAACCCTGGAGCCAAGAAGAACAAAAATACAGTTGGATTACGGGAGGCTCTGCCAACCCAGAAGACTTTTGACTGGTTCGATTCTTTCCAGAGAGCAAATCAAGAGATCTGCTAGGAATTTGCTTTTGGCGGGAGGGTCGCGGAAATCGGAATTGGGTGGAGTTCATGGAGATCGACTCTCACTTTATTAGCGTTGTAAACTGGGGCTTGGTTGCCGCAAACAACGAAAAAGGGGAGCCTGACGGCTCCCCTTTTTAAAGGTAATTGAGTTAGGATTTCTAGAAGCTGAAAGTGACAGAAGCACCAACAGTGGTCTCGTCATCGGTCAAAGCAGTTTCGTCAGCGATCTGGTGGCTGATACCAAGACTTCCTTCCACACCATCACCAAGCTCTTTGGTGAGCGTTACGGAGATCGTTAGGGCATCAACGTCTTCCAAATTTAATCCGACAGGATCTTCATCCCAGTTTCCGTAGGTAACAGCGAGAGTTGCGCCGAGTCCGTCACCCATGCAATGGTGGTAACTCGCACTAATCTCGTAATATTCGTCTGTATTTAACGCATCATTTGTGTTGTAGAACATAGTTGCGCTCAGATCAATTCCTCCGAGTGCTGTGGAAACTCCGACATAAACCTCACGAAGGTCAGCACCGAGGAGGGATGTGTTCATCATTCCCACATTTACTGAGACGGAATCAGAGAGCGACTTGGAAACACCGAGCATCATACGCGTTTCATCAACAGGAGCTCCGGCGGCGTCGCTTGATCCATGAAAGAGACCTGCATTCCAGGTCAAACCAGCGGCTTCTCCTGAAGCGGTTAAGTTGAGGCCAACATGGTCGTCGCCAAGGTTAGCACCACGGTAGATATACTCCGAACCGTAGGAAGCAGTGAGAGCACTTTCAATGTCAGCGTGAGCTAATCCAGATGAAAGTCCGACTAATAATAGGGTCTTTTTGAGGTCCATATCAGCGTCAAATTAAAAAAATTCATGATTATGTCAAACAAAATTAATTAATTTTTATGAAATGCTCATAAAATTAAAGGAAATCGCAGATCTAGAGAGACTTGTTCTCAGGGCTTCCGAGGAGTCGGCATGATTCAGTTTCCGCCTCTTGTCCCAATCATTGACGGGAATCCGTGACTAGGATTTATATACTCCGAGGAATTTGCTTTTGGCGGGAAGATCGTGGAAACCGGGGGTTTCGGAGAATACATGCGGGAGGTCCTCAAGGGTCTTGTCGGCGAGAAGCGGGACGTGCCCCGCTTTCACGAGCCGGTGACGCAGGGCGATCATGTAGTCTGATCCCTTGGACGGAGCATCGAAATCCACTACTGCCACCCGTAACGCAGATGGGGCGTTATTTTCCGGCAACACGATTTTGCGGCGCCGGCCTAGGCTCTGGTCCAATAATAGTCCCTTCTGCGCGAGCAGATTCAGAGCGACTTTGGTCGTCTTGTAGTTGACTCCCGAGAGACATTGGTGTTGATACTGTCGGCGCTTGCGAGATTTCCCGTCCAACTTGCCTCACTCCGTGGGGTCGAGACGCAGGACTATGGGCGATCTACCCAAAACAACGCATGAAACTCAGAAGTCACATTCTCGCGCTTGCCCTCACTGCCAGTTCGGCCCAGGGAGCGCTTCTTGCTGTCTCCGATTACGTTTACGCCACGAACTTGGAATCCCAGCCCCAACCGACCAGTTTCATAGGCGGTGTGCTCTCCGATGTCGGCAATGTCAAACTGACCGACGGTGTGCTCGCCACGGGGAGTTGGAATGATGGCACGCATGTCGGGTTCCGCAACAACTCGGACAACGGCAATCCCCAGCCACGGGTGACCTTCGATCTGGGATTGCTCCACAAAGTTTTTACGGTCGACATTTGGACGGTCACTGCGTTCAACGCGGGCAATGAATCGGCCTTGATTTCTTCCAGCGTCGATGGCGCCACGTTCAGCTTACCTGTCGCCGTGGACCCTATTATATGGAGCGGTGGATTCGCCAACGCCAATCTCCAGCGAGGTTCGATCGACGTCTCGACCCTGCCCGACGGGCAATTTTACCGTATCGACGTCTTTGACCCTGCCGAGTGGGTGATGATCAACGAGATTCAGTTCGATGGAATCCCGGTTCCCGAGCCCTCCGCGACAATTCTGCTTGGTCTTGGGGCTCTCGTTTTAGGTCGCCGTCGCCGCACTTAAAGCTGCTAGGCAGAGGATAAACCCAACGGGCGTGACGCAAGGGCATCAACCCGCACGGTGATTTCTATTTATGACATACGGCGCGAGTCTTCCTCGTGAATAGAGGGCTACTTGTTGACTCCCTTGTGGTTCATGAACTCCATTGACTCCCTTGTGGTTCATGAACTCCAAGATCCGATCCATCCAGATATAGCCGCCGGTGCCACTTCGGATCAGTCCGGATTGTTGCCTTGATGTGAGCCTCCTGAGGATATACAACTTGCGATAAGATGAACGATATCGCGCTTAAAAAAGTAACCCTGCTCTTAGTGGTATTCCTTGCCGTTGCCGGCCCGTCACATGCCGGGCTCTTTGTCGATTTCAACAATAACTCATCCAGCAATGAGCAAGGCTTCGAGGCCTACAATGCCAGCCACGAGAACATCGAGTCCTTTGTCAGTGTTAGCTACATTACCTCTTTCGCAGTCACTGGCGTGGCGACAGTCACCCTGCTGCCCGAGTGGACCAATAGCACCGACCGACGCGTTCGGCAGATGATCCAACGCAGCGAAGGCCAGACAAACAGCTGGACAGGCGACAACCAGGCCATGCTGCGCGACTGGATCGGCATTGACACCCGCACCAGCGCCGGCGGCAACGGTAATTGGGACGGTAACGCCGGGACGCCCACCTACATGACACTGACGCTGGGAGGCCTCAGTGGCGCAACTTACGATATGACCACCTTCCACCATGACGTGGAAAACATGAACTCCCTCTTCACCCTTGAGGTCTCAACCAATGGCGGCACAAGCTTTGGCTCGCTCATCAATGGCCGGCTGACCAATAGCCTCGCCGGGGGAGTTCCCGCAGGCAATGAGGTTCCCGCGGGCACTGACCCAAACATCGCCGGGGGTAACCCGGTTGACCTGACATCAACACAGAACTTCTCCTTTACTGCCAATGGGGCTGATGACGTTGTGTTGCGCTTCGCCGCGATCGATAACGCCGGTCTCGGGGTGCACCGGCAATTCTTCGCCCTGAACGGCTTCCAGCTGGTGCAGAGTCTTCCTGAGGGCGACGTCGACGAGGACGGCTTACCTGATGCCTGGGAGGTTGCCAATGGCCTCGACCCAAACGATGCCCAAGGGGATAACGGCAGTGACGGTGATCCCGACGGTGACAGGGTCGACAACGGGACCGAGTATCTTGACGGCACCAACCCGAAACTGGATGACACCGACAACGACGGTCTTGATGATGGAGAGGAGAAGGTTGCTAATACCGATCCGCTAAACAGAGACTCTGACAACGACACGCTGAGCGACGGCGCCGAGGTGGCTGCAGGCTCCAACCCGAACAACATTGACACCGATGGTGATGGCTCGCTCGACGGCGATGACCCGGACCCGACGGATCCCGCCAGACCAACGACTGCCGAAACCCTGCTGGCCTACTGGCCACTGGACACCACTGATGGCGCTACTACCGCGGATCTCGGCCCCAATGGCTACCACATGACCCTCACGAACATGAGTGCGGCGGACTTTATCAGCGATTCAGGACGCAATGTTGCCAGTTTCAACAATGTTGCCCAGACAATGCTCTCCTACACCGCTTCCCCAGGGGATGCGCTTCCAGTCAACCAGCACCCGGTCTTCACGATTTCCATGTGGATTAAAATCAAGGGTACCGGCCAGAATGACCTGCGTTTTTTCTCTGAGGGTTCCACTACCAACACCGACCCTCTCTTCAACATGGGAACCAGTAACAACGGCTTGGACGACTCCGTCGATCTCTACCTGCGCGACGCAGGTACTCCCAACCACCAATCATCGACCGGCCTTGCGCTCGATGACACCTGGCGGCACCTGGCACTAACTTTCAACACCCTAACGCAAACCATCCAGCTCTACGTCGATGGTGTCCTCGATCGCGACGATTGGCCTTTCCGTGATGTCACTACCGCACTGAACACCACTTCTATCGGCGGTATCCTGCGCGCCAACCCAAGTCACTGGATGACCGGCATGGTCGATGATGTCGCGCTCTGGAAAAAAGCACTGAGTGCCGAGGAGATTGGTGAGCTTGCCTCTGGTAGTATCCCCAATGGTCTCGGTGGTGCCGGGTTGCGTATTACTGATATCAGCCTCAACGAGGACAATTCCACCGTCACGCTCACCTGGAACTCGAAACCCGGAAAAACCTACATTATACGTTACAGCGAGAGCTTGAACGACGGCCCCAACGGCGCTGATCCACGCAATTGGCCTGACCTCGATGACGGCGTCCTGAGCGGTGGGGAAACGACCTCATTCACAACGGATGTGGTGACCGGCCGGCGGTTTTACATCGTCGAGGAAAATTAATTCCTGTTCGGTGAATCAAAGTAAGAGCGGAACATAAAGAACAAGTTCACGACCGATGGTTGCCACATGAACCCACTCGGTAACATTATGATGGCGAAAGGCGTCTTGAGAGGCTTTGGATTGAGCGAGGAAAAGATTGTCGCGGCTGAAAAGCGCTGGCTTGGTGAGTAGGAAAATCGATGAAGGCTTCCTCTTTCGGATGAATCCTTGCAACGAATTCCTCCGGATTTGAGTAAGCGATGGGAGGAAAGGCTCTGGCCTTTCATTTTTGTGTTAAGATGGCCGGGGATGCCGAGTATCCTTTGGAACCAATTTTAGAAGAATTATGAAAAGTATCTTAAGCAAGAAGAGGGCCGTCTTGACGATGGCTGCCGCAATCGTGTCGATCTCCAGTCCGGCCGTGGCAGCGGAAAAGTTGAAAATCTTCATCTTGGCGGGGCAGTCGAATACGGTAGGTCACGCTAATCCCCATACCATCGCGACTCTTTATCAATCGGGCGACCCTCGGGACGAGGCGCTTGCCAAAATGGTGTTCAAAGAGGGCAGCGGGCTTTCCAAGGCGAAGCTTGATGCTCAATTGGTCGAGGCAAGGAAGCTCGATCAACTTAGTGGTGGAATCTCCTTTGACAAGGTCAAGAAGATGGAAGACGGCCCCGAAAAGAAAGCTCTCGAAGCAAAGGTGAAAAAGCACAAAGACGCGCATGAAGCTTATAAGAGCGAAGTGACTTCGGCCTGTGTGGTTTCGGATCGCGTTTATATTAATTCGATCGCCGACGGCAGTAAGAAGTCGGGAAAGCTTGGTGTGGGCTATGGAGGTGGCGGGAAGAAATTGGGGCCTGAATTCGGTTTTGGTCTTTCGATGGCTCAGAAGATTGAAGGTCCAATTTTACTCATCAAAACTTCCTGGGGTGGCAAGTCGATAAACTACAATTTCCGCCCACCTTCTGCTGGTCCCTACCAATTAAATGACAAGGAGAAGAACGGGGGAAAGGCCGACGAAATCAAAAAGAATGCCGGACTCAACTACCGCATGATGAATGAATCGATCCAAAACGTTCTCAGTAACCTTAAGGAGAACCACCCGGCCTATGATGCTGATGCCGGTTACGAGATCGCGGGCTTTGTCTGGTTTCAGGGATACAACGATCAATTTTCGGACGAGTTCCGCGACAACTACAAAGACAACATGATTTCCTTCATCAAAGATGTGCGTGAGGAATACAAGGCGCCCAAAATGCCCTTCGTCATTGGAGTCCTCGGAACGGGAAGAACGGCCGAGAAGGTTGGTGAGAATGCGGTATCCCTCGGTCAGCGGGAGGCGGCGAAGGCGCCCGAATTCAAGGGTAATGTCGTGTCGGTTGAGAGCTACAAGGACTACTCAAATTTCTCCCATGAGATTTTTAGTAAAGGCTGGCCCAAGCATTACCACGAGTGGGACACCGTCGGCAGCGATCGGCCCTATCACTATTTGGGAAGTGGCACCTTCTTTGTGAGACTTGGAGATTCCTTTGCCAATGCGATGGCAGAATTGATGGCGAAGTAGACCAGTGATCCCATGAACTTTCGAATTCCTTTTCTTCCGCAGATACTCCTCTCCGTCGCGCTAACTGGTTTTCTCCGGGCAGCGGAGAAACCAAATATCGTGATTATCTTTACCGATGATCAGGGATACGGCGATCTTGCCTGTTACGGTAACAAGAAAACCAAGACGCCGCGTCTTGATCAACTGGCGAAGGAAGGGACGAAATATACTTCGTTTTATTCCCAGACGGTTTGCGGGCCTTCCCGCTCGGCGCTCTTGACGGGACGTCAGCCACTCCGGAGTAAGGGCTGGGGGATGCCGGCTTCTGAGATTACTTGGGCGGAATTGATTCGTAAGGCCGGCTACCAAACGGCCTGCATCGGTAAGTGGGATGTTTCCAATCGTAAGGCCATCATCGAACGCATGCCGAATGCTCAGGGCTTTGATTACTACTTTGGAGCGCTGGGAGCGAATGACAACGGAACGGTGAGGTTTCATGAGAACAACAAGGCCGCGGGATTGACCAAAGACATGGGCGGGCTCACCACTCTCTATACCGATAAGTCGATTGCCTGGCTCAAAGAAAAACGCGATCCCGAGAAGCCCTTCGCTCTCTATCTCGCCCATACCATGATGCACACCATCATCGATGCCTCGGATCGCTTTCGTGGAAAATCCAAAGGCGGACTTTATGGGGATGTTGTCGAAGAATTTGATTTCGAAACGGGGCGCCTTCTCGACGTGCTCGATGAATTAGGGCTCAGTAAAAATACGCTCGTCATTTACACGAGCGACAACGGGCCGTGGAATCAGGACAAGTATACCAAGAATAAAAAAGGCCATCCCAAGGACTCGATCTTCTGGGGCGATTCGGGGCCGCTACGGAATGGAAAGGGATCGCCCTACGAGGGTGGTTATCGTTTGCCCTGTATCGTGCGTTGGCCGGGAAAAGTTCCCGCCGGACAGGAGTCCGCGGCGATTTTTTCCTCTGTCGATTTTATGCCGACCTTCGCGGAGCTCTGTGGCTTTGAAATTCCAAAGGACCGTCGCATTGACGGCATCGACCAGACCGATCTGCTGCTTGGCAAGCGCAAGACGGGTCGTGACTATTTCTACTTCAACAATGCCGGGGTGCGGAAAGGAAAGTGGAAGTATCTCAAAGCGAATGCCCATTTTCACGGATATGCCGTGGAGAAGGATCGGGCGAAAGTGGAAGAGCTTTACGATCTCGAAGCGGATCTTGGGGAACGCAACAACTTGGCAGAGAAGCATCCGGAGAAGCTTGCTGAGCTCAAGGCGCTGATGTCGTCGATTGAGGGCAAGAATTCCGGGACTCCGTCGAGCACGCCCAACGGACAGGCAAAGAAGTAGATCCAGATCGCACCGAAAAAGGAGGGTTTATTCCTTCGATAGCCTCGGGGTGAACAATGATCCTGCTTTCTGTGGGCCTCAATGGACGCTGGATCCGGGGGGATTTCTTGAAAGTGGGTGGATTTTCTGCCAGTAGTAAGACAACCGGTGATGGGGCCTCGCCCTTCGACCGGTGGCAACAATCACCTCAACGTCATGATCAATCGCAGGAAATCACTCCAGTTACTCGCTTCCGGCTTCGGTTCTGCTCTCGGCGGCTCGCTTTTCCCAGGAGTCAGCCAAGCTGCTTCGCTGGGATCCTCCGGCGGGCCGAAGCGGGTGATTTTCTTCATGCAGAATCAGGGGTTTGATCCCAAGACCTGTATTCCCTCGGGAATGAAAAATAGCGGGACACTGGCGAAAGCAGTTCTGCCCGAGCCGATTAAAGCTCTCGAGCCTTTTAAAGAGAGAATGCATATTATCAACGGCTTGCATGGTATTCATACCAGCCCGTCGCACAGTGCTTTTTTCGGAGCCTTGGGAGGTTACCGTGGTAGCGATGGAGTTCCGCCCAGCGGACCGACGATCGATTATGAACTGAGCAAGGTGCTCCCCGAAACTCTTTTGCCTCATCTCTGTATCGGGATGGACTCACTCGAAAACATGAAGGGCAAGCCAACCGTTGCCAATCTTTCGGCGCGTGGAGCAGGACGTCCGATATTCATGCACTCCAATCCGAATCATCTCTACCAGATGCTTTACGGTGGAATTTCCCAAGGTGACATCCGGAGTCATCACGAAGCGCGCTCCGGCATGCTCGATCGCATCGAGGAATTGGCAGCGGCGAAAGGACAGTCTCTACCCGGCGCGGATGCGCAACGTTATGGTGAGTTCGTTCAGGGTTTTGATGACATCAATGGCTTGCGCGAGCGTCTTGGAGGCGTTTCCGATCACCTTCGCAACTTTGCTCCGCAGGTGGACGAGGCTTATACCCGCCCTGAGTTTGAAACCGACTGGCATGACCGTCTTCTTGACCTTGGCGTTTCGGCACTGAAATCCGGAATTACCAACGTGCTAACCATCGGGTCGGGACGAGGTGAGATTTTCGGGTCATGGAAAGGCCTCGGAGTTGAAAAACAAGGTCACAATCTTGGCCACATGCCGCAGCCGGATAATCCGATCTGGGTCAAGATTCGCCAATACAACAGCCGCATGTTGGTCAAGCTCATGGAAGACTTGGAGAGCGTGCCCGAAGGCAGCGGGACCATGATGGACAACACCCTGATCGTATACACCAGCAACAATGCCGACAAGCAGCACACCAACGGCGGAAACTGGCCGGTGATGTTGCTGGGTAATTGTGGCGGAGCATTCAAGACCGGTTGCTTTACCCAGGTCGAAGGGCGTCGTCCGATCAACGCTCTGTATACCTCCATTCTGAGAGCCTCTGGAGTTGAAGTGGATCGTTTCAACATGACCGAGAAGATGGCAGCCAAGTTTGATTCCGGTAGCGGCCCGCTTCGTGAAGTTCTGGCATGATCATGAGGCTGACTCTGGCGATTATGGGTCTGGCATTATGCGGAGCCCGGGTTCAGGCGGAGACGGTTTACACTCCCGGCGAGCCACGCGCGGTGAGCTATGAAAAGTTCGGCCTGGATTTTCTCGAATATCATTGTCTCGATTGTCACGATAGTGCCACGAAGAAAGGAGATCTTTCGCTAGAGGACATTGGTCCCGTCAATGAGATCAACGCAACGCTTTGGAAATCGATCTGGGCCCAGGTGGCACTCAAGGAGATGCCTCCCAAAAAGAAGGAACAACCGGAGGTCGCCGAGCGACTTCAGTTTACCGATTGGATTGTTAAAGAGTTGCAGCTTGCGATGAAGGGGAAGGGAGGATTTCAGGCCCACCTCGATCCCAAGAAGGGAAACTTTGTTGACCACGATTTGCTCTTCGGAAAATTGCCCAAGGAGATCCGCTTGGTGCCCACGTCCTCGCCAGCCCGGATTTGGCGGGTCACTCCACAGGAGCATATCACACGCTTGAACGAGTTGATCAACACGGAGCCCGAGTATGATCCGAAAAAGCCGGGTGTTCGGACGAAAGGTGACGTGGTGCCCACCAATCACGGAGGTGAACTCAAGCTCTACTTTGGAACGGATCGTATTATTAAGCATCAGGGAGGCA
>Ga0115013_10000116_pt1 | contig 51510 bp, 36 predicted proteins | sample SouAtlMetagenome_2_FD_88686 | JGI IMG/M metagenome (GOLD analysis project Ga0115013, IMG submission 88686) | Marine eukaryotic phytoplankton communities from Atlantic Ocean - South Atlantic ANT15 Metagenome | ecosystem: Environmental > Aquatic > Marine > Oceanic | place: South Atlantic Ocean...
TCCTTGGTCTTGCCTGACTCGACATCGAGAGAGGCAGCGCGAAAGATCGCTCCTTCGTTGACCTTGTCACCTAGAACGCGCTGCAGAGCGAGAGTGCGGACTTTCTTGGGGACGGTCTTGGCATAGGAACGATTACGAGGGCCGAAGGCGACACCACCACCTACAAAGATCGGGGCTTTACGATCACCATGACGGGCGTTACCGGTGCCTTTCTGGCGATACATCTTCTTGCCGGTTCCGTTGACTTCTCCACGGGTCTTGGCTTGAGCGGTTCCAGAGCGGCGGTTGGCCTGATAGGCAACGACGAGGTCGTGCACGGCCTGGCTTCCCTTGGACTCGTCCGAGACCAGTTGAATATTGGCGCTTTGAGCGTCCTGGATTGTGAATGCTGACATCGATCAGGTTCTTTCTATCAATCTAAATGGTTTACTTGGCGGCCGACTTTTTGAGAGCAGGACGAACGGTGACATAGCCAGTCGTTGGTCCGGGGATGGCGCCGGAAATGAGGATGACTCCGTCTTCAGGACGGACTTGTACGATTTTGAGATTCTGAGTGGTGCGCTGGCGAACACCGTCGTGTCCCGGCATCTTCTGGTTTTTCCACACACGAGCGGGAGTCGAGCCAGCACCAATGGCGCCAGTTCTGCGGTGCATCATGTGACCGTGACCGTCGGGCTGACCATTGTGGCCATGGCGCTTCACGTTACCCTGAAAGCCCTTACCTTTCGTGGTGCCGATAACATCGACCCACTGTCCGGCTTCGAAGATGTCGGCGCCGGGATGCCCAGCTTCTTTGCTAGGGATATCTGCGTCGCTGTCAAAGCGAAACTCTTTAACGAGTTTCTTGGCAACTGTCGCGCCGTTCTTGGCCTGGTGAGTGCGCTCAGGGAGGTTAAGGCGCTTCTCCTTCTGGTCGTCATAGGCGACTTGAATGGCGGAGTAGCCGTCCTTCTCTGAGGTCTTAACCTGAAGAAATTCGTTTCCGTTCACGTCGACGACAGTGACGGGGATCATGCAGCCTGCCTCTGCGTCAAAAACGCGAGTCATACCGACTTTTTTACCGAGGATTCCGAGTGACATGGGTCTGGTTCCGTTTGAAAGTTAAAGTGAAAAATTAAATGTGAATCTGAATATCAACACCGGCGGGGAGATTGAGCTTCTTGAGCTCGTCCACGGTGCGGGCAGTTGGATCGACGATGTCGAGAAGGCGCTTGTGGGTACGCACTTCGAACTGGTCGGCAGCTTTCTTGCTCACGTGAACCGAGCTGTTGACTGAGAACTTCTCAATCCGAGTGGGAAGAGGAACAGGGCCGGCGACTTTGGCTCCAGTGCGCTTGGCGGTCTCGACAATCTCGACGGTGGAGCGATCGATGGCCCGGTGGTCGTATGCGCGGAGGCGGATGCGGATTTTCTGATTCATGATGGAAAGGTATCTTGGTTAATGATTTTTCTTAGTAACCGCCTCCGCGTTCGGCGACGAGTTTCTCAACGATGTTACGAGGAACTTCCTCAAAACTGCTCGGCTCCATGGCGTAAGAGGCACGACCGGATGAGAGGGTGCGGACGTCCGTGGAATATCCGAACATTTCGGCAAGTGGGACGCTGGCGGAGACATTGGCAACAGGGCCCTTGGTGACAATCTCCTGAATCTGGCCACGACGGCGATTCAGGTCACCCATGATGTCTCCTTGGAACTCGTCAGGCGTCGCAATTTCGACATCCATGATGGGCTCGAGAAGAATTGGCGAGGCCTTTTCGAAGGCGTCTTTAATTGCGAAGATAGCCGCAATCTTGAAGGAGTTGTCATTGGAATCGACTTCATGGAAGGAGCCGTCTTGCACATTCACGTGAACGTCAACAACCGGGAAGCCAGCGACTTGACCATTGGTCATTGCTTCGGAAACCCCACTCATCACTGAGTCGATATACTCCTTGGGAATGGCCCCGGCGGTTACTGAGTTTTCAGTAGTAATCCCCTTCCCTGAATCGTTGGGAGTCACTTCGAGAATCACATGGCCATACATGCTCTTGCCGCCAGTGGCAGCATCGCGAATAAATTTTCCTTCGCCAGCAGCTTTGGAAGTGATGGTTTCGCGATAAGCAATCTGAGGCTTACCAACATTGGCTTGCACTCCGAACTCACGCTTGAGGCGGTCGATGATCACTTCGAGGTGAAGCTCACCCATGCCGGCGATGATGGTTTGTCCCGTGTCCTCGTCCTTGTGAACGACAAAAGTTGGATCTTCATCAGAAAGGCGGTCAAGTCCGACGACCATCTTGTCCGAGTCAGCCTTGGTCCGTGGCTCAACAGCCATGGAAATGACGGGCTCGGGAAAACTTGGTGGCTCAAGAAGAATACCAGCCTGCTGATGCGAAAGAGTGTCTCCGGTCTGAACATTCTTAAGACCAACGAGAGCGGCGATGTCACCAGCATAACAGGTTTCGATCTCTTCGTGCTTATCGGCTTGGACTTGAATCAAACGACCCACGCGCTCTTTTTGTCGAGTGCGTGGGTTGTAGATCATGTCTCCCTTGGAGACGGTGCCAGAGTAGACACGGAAGAAGACGAGTTTGCCGAAATATTTGTCTCCCCAGAGTTTAAATGCGAGAGCGCAGAACTTTTCGGAGTCGGAGGTTTTAACCTCAACGGACTTCTCTTCGTTCTTGGGGTCCATTCCGGTGGCTGCCGAAATTTCAAGCGGACTTGGAAGGTAATCAACAACGGCATCGAGGAGATATTGGACGCCCTTATTTTTAAAAGCAGAACCTCCCGCGACAGGCACGACCTCGTTGGCGATCGTGGCACGGCGAAGACCGGCTTTGAGATCAGCAACCGTGATGGGTTCTTCCATGAGGAACTGCTCCCCCACTTGGTCATCTACATCAGCGACTGCTTCGAGAATTTCGGAATAAGCGTCCTCGGCAATCAAGAGTTGATCTTCAGTGAGATCGGCGAGTGTGTAGGTCGAACCGAGAACATCATCGTCGGTGTAGAGAACGGCCTTCTTATTGAGAACGTCGATTTGGCCCTCAAGATTCTCTTCGGAACCAATTGGGATCAGGATGCGAACCGTTCTCGCGCCGAGCTTCTTCTGCACTTCTTCGACAACATTGCCAAAGTCGGCTCCGATACGGTCCAGCTTATTGACGAACACGATGCGGGGAACGTTGTATTTGGATGCTTGTCTCCAAACAGTCTCGGATTGGGGCTGCACTCCGGCGACCCCGCAGAAAACAACAATCGCTCCGTCTAAAACACGGAGCGAGCGTTCAACTTCAGCAGTAAAATCAACATGGCCAGGGGTATCAATGATGTTGATGCGCTGGCTGGATTCCGAGAAGAGTTTGGAAACACCAGCTTCAGGGCGCTGGTTCCAAGTACACGTCACGGCAGCGGAAGTGATGGTAATTCCCCGCTCGCGCTCTTGCTCCATGTGATCAGTAGTGGTGGCGCCATCATGCACCTCACCGATCCGATGAATCATTCCGGTGTAGAAAAGAATCCGCTCGGTCAAAGTCGTCTTCCCCGCATCAATATGCGCCGCAATCCCAATGTTCCGTGTCCGCTCCAGCGGGACAGGACGAATTGGAATGGATGCAACTTTAGACATGATGAGTGACCTTTTCGGGCTGTGAGGAGTTTCCCTTTGAAATCAAATTAGAAGCGGAAGTGGGCGAAGGCGCGATTGGCCTGGGCCATCTTGTGAACGTCATCACGCTTGCGAACGGAGTTGCCGGTATTGTTGGCGGCGTCCTTGATCTCGTTGGCAAGGGCGACATGCATTGGAGTGCCTTTTTTGGCACGCGCAAAATTGATAATCCAGCGCATTCCAAGTGACTCAGAGCGAGCGGCATCCACTTCAAGAGGCACCTGATAGGTAGCTCCACCGACGCGACGGCTCTTTACCTCTACGCGAGGCTTGGCGTTCTCAATTGCACGAGTAAGGATTTCGAGAGGATCGATGGTGTCGGTACCTTCATTAGCGCGGTCAATCGCGGCATAAACGATACGCTCCGAGAGGGAACGCTTTCCATCCTTCATGACCTTACTAATGAGACGGCCAACAACGGGGCTGTCAAATTTCGGATCACGCTTCTCAGGCTTGGTGTAAACTCTTTTTCTGCGAGCCATTGATTCGTTGGTTTAAAATTAGTGAACTGGTAAAATTAACCCTTCTTGGGGCGTTTGGCGCCGTACTTGGAACGACCTTGCATACGGCCGGTGACTCCGAGGGTATCGAGTGAACCACGAACAATGTGGTAGCGAACACCTGGCAAATCCTTCACACGTCCACCGCGAATTAACACGATTGAGTGCTCCTGAAGATTATGGCCTTCACCACCGATGTAGGCGATGACTTCATATCCATTGGTGAGACGAACCTTGGCGACCTTCCGGAGAGCGGAGTTCGGCTTCTTAGGTGTGCGGGTGTAGACTTGGAGACAAACCCCACGACGCTGTGGGCAGTTGTTCAGAGCCGGTGACTTCGACTTGGTGACTGCTTTTTTCCGACCTTTGCGGACGAGTTGGTTAATTGTAGGCATAAGGCGATCGTTTTGGGATGGCGGTTAAGCGGGTTTGTTTGAATGAGGTTTTCTGAGGAAAGAAAGTTTGTTGCTGATTCTCAACCGGAGGGCCGCCGGGAAACTCAGCGAGATTCCTCGCAAGAGCCATTTTTCCGGTGGGCACCCGATAGTTAAAAACCTGATAGAGGGCCTGAATCGTTGATTCTTTATAGGAATTTTTGTCTCCAGGCCCGATTTGGGGGCGCGACTCTAGGAATAAAAGAGCATCTGGCAAGGCGTTTTTACAAAATTAGGTGAAAAATTTTCACGAGCACTATCACCCCCCCCTACCCCTTACTCAACCCATCTTAAATGAATCGATTAGGGAGAATTCGCCGCAAATCCTCCCCCAATCACCTTCATTTCATTTATTTAATAAATCCTAACTAAATTTCTCCCAGCCTTAATTCTCTGTTTGCGAGCCCCTCTTCCACCTCTCAGATCCCCCTCTTGATCTCGCAAAAGTCCCCCTTCGCCATTTTTCTCGCGCTATTCGCCTTTCTCCTCATTCCTGCTCGAGCAGAATTATCTCCAAAGTCCTCCCCAAATCTTCAAAGAAAGCTCCCGAGGTCCTGCAAATCCAATTCAAAGCCCGGAAAAGCAGCCGATTGGGCCTTCTCAACTTCAACGGAGACCGAAATGAACCACTTGAAGCCACCGCTCTGGACGCCACTCGGAGCAAATCCGGCCTTATAGTCGGCGACAAGATCTTCATTACTTCCCAGCACCGGAAATTGCGAAGCGCCGGTCCGAGTCCCATCCCCAAGCTCACCGAAGGAGCAAAATACCCCGCGTGGCTCGTCAAAACAACCGATGGGACTCACCCGCCGCCAGAGGCTTCAGCTTCAGCGTGGTCGACTGAGAAGAAAACCCCAACTCCGGAGAACGGAATTGAGGCTTTCAAAATAATGGTAGCAGCGGGCGGATTTGAACCGCCGACAAAAGGCTTATGAGTCCTCTGCTCTACCCCTGAGCTACGCTGCCATAAATTGATGGGGATACGCTTGCGCGCGGGCGGGAATTATCTCCCATCGACAGTTGTGTCCAATAAAAAAAGAGTCTGGTCGGAATTCCCCCCCAATTTTGCGATATCCAGATCCCGTTCCCCGCTAAGTGATCAAATTTTTCGATGATAATCCCTCCCACTTAATCATTCAGTGTTGCTGACATGACCACATGGCTCACCCCCATCCGAGTAGTCATACTCTCACGAGCCATTAAGAGAGCTCTTTTCCAGTAATAGGCTCAATTTCGGCTGATCACGGGCCTAGTTATAGATTGCCAAATTGCTAAAGAAACGCTATCTCACAAGCTGGATGGAGAAAAAAAACCCGACTGATTGCTCAATCGGGTTTCTTGGAGTTCTGAAATCTCGAGTAACCTTAGAGGGAGTCCCCGAGCATCTTCATGGCGTCAGCGGCGCGGTTGGAGTAACCCCATTCGTTGTCATACCATGAGCAAACCTTCACCATGTTTCCACCGATGACGGTAGTCAGGCCACTATCGAAAATGGAAGAGTGAGGATCACCCACGATGTCCTGGAGGACGAGAGGCATCTCGCTGTAGTGGAGGACTCCTTTGAGAGGCCCTTCGGCGGCTTCCTTGAAGGATGCGTTGATTTCCTCGGCAGTTGCCTCGGACTCAAGCTCGGCAACAAGATCAGTCAATGAGCCGGTTGGAGTAGGAACACGGAAAGCACCTCCGTTAAGTTTTCCATTGAGCTCGGGAATGACGAGGCCAATCGCACGGGCCGCACCAGTGGAAGAAGGCACAATGTTCTCAGCAGCGGAACGAGCGCGACGAAGATCTTCGTGCGGCGCATCGAGAAGACGCTGATCTCCGGTGTAGGAGTGAATGGTGCTCATGAAGCCACGCTTGAGGCCCCACTTGTCGTTAAGAACCTTTGCAAGAGGAGCGAGGCAATTGGTGGTGCAGGACGCGTTGGAAACAATATGATGATTCGCCGCGTCATACTCGCTGTCGTTGATGCCGAGACACATCGTAAGATCGGGATCTTTGGCAGGAGCGGAAATGAGAACCTTCTTGGCTCCGGCAGCAATGTGCTTGGAAGAACCTTCGCGACTGGCGAAGAATCCGGTGGACTCGAGAACGATGTCGGCATTCCAATCACCCCATGGGAGGTTCGCAGGATCACGCTCGGCGGTGGCGTGAATCTTGTGATCATCGACAATGATGTAGTCGTTGTCGTAGGAAACCTCACGAGAGAACTGACCCTGGGAAGAATCATATTTCAAAAGGTGGGCGAGAGTCTTGTTGTCGGTGAGGTCGTTGATAGCGACGACTTTCTTAAGTTCGTCGTCGCTCATTGAGCGAAGCACCATCCGGCCGATGCGGCCGAATCCGTTAATTGCATAATTTGCCATGGGTCTGTCCTAGTAATTAGGTTGTGAGTGATTTTCCAAGCCAGCTTGGCTGGGAAAACGGGCGCATTATGCAGGGAAGCCGTCCCCCGTCAAGGATGGCAGAGATTGTTTCCGCATCCCCCACGATTTCATGAAATTAACTAGCTTCCAGCCACGGCCGCATCCTTTTTGAGCTTGGGTGGTGGCACGTGAAACTCCCCTCGGTGGAAAAATTTGACCGCTTTCCGGGGATTCTTTCCCCGCGCCTGATAGAAAAATGCCTGAATCCGTTGTCTCGGCTTCATCATCAGCTCATTCTGAAAGATCACTTCCTGGGCATTTTTTTTGCTGGGGGCAAGATACCCCACAAGAACAGGATGGTTCCCCTGTTTCAATTTCTTCAGCAACACTTTTCCAGGGGCAATAACATCCGCCTTTTCATCTCCGAACCTCACCAGAGCGGAGCAGTGTGAGACGTTCACAAAACGAATAGACCCGGGAGGGAATGTCGACACATCATCCGGAACCATCATCATCTTGGGATTAAACCAATTTTTATTTTGGTGATCCGCATAGAGGACTCCCAGGCTTTGTGATTTCGATGAAAAGCGTGAAGAAATCCATGGCTTGCCACCGATCTGTTTTCCCTGAAAAAGCTTCACTCCTCCTGCCGTGGGATTAATGGATGACCACTCGGTGAATTCCTTGAGCCGAAGAGGGACATCCCGACCTTCCTTGGGATCAACAGCCAAAGTAGTCGGCTTGGGAGGAACGGTTCCCGGGGCCGGAGGAAATTGAATTCGCACTCCATTTTTAATCGTTTCCCGGTGAGGAGGCAAATCACCCAAGGGAAGAAAGCGCATGTGCTTGTGCGATGCCTCTTGCGCAAAAACCGACAAGGACAGACTGAGCAAAATAAGGGCTACTGGTTTCATCGGATATTTCAAAGTTGATTCTTAGATTTCCTGAGGAGAGAGCCAACGGAAGCTTTGCACAATGAATCTTCTCCCAAAATTTGGGAGCCCTGACTCTTTCTCCGGATTAATCCCCGAGGCGTCGGGTCGCACCGGCACGGGCATACGCTGCACCACGGCTTCGCACCAGGCCCTTGCCTGCACCTTGCCATTCATGGCGACCGACTCTCCATAGCTCCGAATCACAAAGGTATCCGACCGAGCTGACAAGCTGGACCCGATTGCCTGGAGAACATCAGCCTGTGTGAGATAATTCGCGGAACCCCAGGCCTTGCTTTGAGGCTTGAGGCTCTGCTCCATCCGCGTGGAATCCTCGATATTATCAGGGTGATCGTAATCAGCCAGAGACGTTTGGTTCTCCAGCGAATATAATGAATCGGTGTCGAGCACCCCGTTGATGCCAGCAATTTCAATGGCGGCCTCAAGAGCTCCTTTTCTACCCTGCACGCCGGAGGTGAGTCTTCGATTCACAAAATCCGACATCGAGAGGAAAGGGCCTCTCTGCTTGACCTGCTGGACGATGGCTTCGGCGAGTGTCGCAATTTCTCTATCATCCAGAACCCGCAAACTGGCCCAAATCAAATCCTGATCAGCATTACTAACGTAAGACTCTTCCTGGTTTCCCCCAAGAACCCGCGGGAAAGGAGTGATTCCTTCTTCACGACGGTTTGCCGAGAGCACCGCTTTCCAAGCTTCCACACTGGTGGAATTCACATTAAAAGCACCGTCTAAAATCAAGCCGCTGGCAGCGCGATGGAAGTCCGCCAACTCATCACCCTCAGATCCCGCGAGAGGCAGCATTCGCGCATTGGGGAGACGACACTTGTCCCTATCCCTCGCCATCTGGCGTAACTCCTCCTCCGTACCGGAACTCAAAAAATAGCGATCCCAAAGTGTATGATTGAGTTCATAAGACAGATCATAGACCACATGATCCTCTTCTGGAGTTTCCAGAAAAAAGCCCCTCCCATGTTCGGCCCAAATTTCCTTACCCTGTCCGCGCTCGCTGTTCTCGGACCAGCCAATTGCCGTCCCAATGAATCCACCTAGCTCCCCCTCCTCTTCTTCCATTTTTGGAACGGTTCCACTCATTCCCTCCAAACTCAATCGAGGATCGACGAGAGAATTCCCCATTGGGTAGGAAGGGTGCCATACAAACTCAGAAAGTTTGGCATGCTGGAATTGAGCCAAGGAAATCACGCCCAAATCCCGTCGCGGAACGTCAAAAAGGACATACTTGTCGGCACCTTCGTTGGGCGGACCAAATGGATTCCCAAAATTTTCCCCACCCTTCCGGATCGGTGTCTGGTCCTGCCAGCCGACCGCTTCGTCATAAAGATCCTTAGAATAGAGGCCGAAAAACCATGGCCCGCTTGCCGAGCCATCTCCTAAATTACCAGCGAGGTTGTCGAATGGTGAGCGGGCCGCATAAGCAGCTCTTACATTCCACGATCCAATGGGAGATTCCTCCCAAAACTCCGACTGCTGTGCGAGAGGATTACCCAAAATTGAAAGATGGGAATCATGCTCCCGGAACCAGCGCATCCGATACCCCTGCCTGGTCCGCCGGTCCGGCGGGAGGGTAATGACTGGATTTACACGATCAAGAAACTCCATGCGAACTCCCTGCGCGGGGGCGAAGTCATGACTCCAGGCCTCTGCCGGCTCCTTGCCAGCCCCGTATTGCAATGAACAAGAAACCGCGGCCACCTGCTCCAGGACATCGAAATCCTCCGGGGCAACAGTTGATGAGGTTCCCAGTTTTTTCAAAATCATCTGGGAATCGTCACCCTGCACGGTCTGTCCCTCCCCGTCAAAAAAAGCGTCTGATGGGGCATACCAAAAATACTTGGGATACCAGTCCATCCCGCCCCCATATTCGGACGATGATTGATAATAATTTAGCGCCTGATCATAGTTGGCGGATGACGAAAGAGTGTTATTGGTAAGATCTTCACTATCGTATTCAGCCGCACGATCGGGTAGAAAAACGAGGCACTTTCCGGCTCCAATTGTCGTTTCCTTCAGTTTAAAATAGTAGCTCCCGGTATAGGCATCATTATAGGACGAACTCGTGGTAATCTCACCCTCTACCACCGGATTCCGCCCTCCCCAAGAAAGCCAGGATGCATATCCAACTTGGACTTCTTTTCCCTGTGACGTCCGCATCCAGGCATCCGTTCGAAACCCCCTGCGTCCATTCACTTGAATCATCGCCATGCTGTCACCCAAAGTCAGTGGGACATTATAAGGATTCCAGAGAACAACCCTCGGAAAGGTATGTGAGCGGATATTATATTTGAACTCACTCCCCGGTGGATTCAGGTGAATGCTATGAGTTACGAACATCGAGCCCTCCACTAATACCGGCGCCAGATTCGCTTGATCACAGGAACTTAAAGTCGCGGGATTTAGATTCTGAGAGCTCCCGACCAAGACATCCGGAGTCGAAAAATCCGGCTCACTTTTGGGGACGCGCACAGTCACTGGATGGGACTCCAAAGTAATCTCCCTCCCCAGACGCGCCCAATCCCGGAGAAGGCCGAACTTCGGCGAGGTCTTTTTGAAACGGCTTGAATCCCAATCGCCACCCCGCCGCCCGGCGTCCTCTTTATTGGCGTATCCCACCAGATTATCACCGACGGCCAATCCCGGAACATATTCATTCTCGCCGGTTCCTAGAGAGTCGAGATCACGATCCTTATTCAAAAAAGTCGTTAAATTGGCCTTCAGTCCTCCGTCCCTTACGTCAGCAAGGACTCCCTGGGAATGGATTGTCGAAGAGTGAAAATGATCTTTCCTCCACTGCTCGCCGTTTTTGCCCACAAGGTCGAGGGAACGGTCTGTAATTAGCTTCTTCTTGGTATCTTCGTCTAGCTCCAGCCTTATTCCGCTCTCCCCCTCCATCACCTCAACCGAGACATTCATGCCTGAAAGGAAGGGGAGATTTTTCGTTTGCCCCGGGGAATTTTTATGGGGGTTTAGAGAACGCATATTGGCTCGGATTCCTATGTCACCCACCCAATATCCATAGCTCCCCGTTTTCTTTCTCTCTTTGAAAACCCCGATCTTGGGAACAGAAACGTGTGCTCTTTCATTGCTCCCCGCCGATCCATTTCCGACAATCTTCACATCTTGGCCCCGAATAACGTCTTCTGCTTCGTGCTTTAGCCCTGTCCTAGATCTCAAACCTTGTTCGTTCCCACTAACTAAGTAACTGATGCGAGTTTCCGAGGGCATGGAATTGGGATCCCGGGTATCGGCAAGGCCCCCAGTCACCTCGTCTCGAACGATTACGGGTCGGCCGTCTTTTTGAACGGTTCTCCAAACTCCGGTCCAATGAGGATTCGCCACAAAACCCTCTTTTCCCGAGAGAATATCAGCAGAAGCCGAAATCCGCTGATCAGGACCCAACTCCCGCTGAAGTTGCCCCATGGCAATCATTAAGGCCATCCGGGCATTCGCCCGGGCCTCCTCCTGCGCCCGATCTTGATTCGACGTTCTCACGGTCACGGTCGCAAGACTGAGAAAAGCAATTGCCAGGAGTCCCAGCAGAATCATTACGGTTAACGTCGCAACTAACGCAAATCCACGTCTTCCATCCAATTGGCAGAAAACAGTGGAAACAGGCCGAATCCGTCGAATCACAACACATCAGAATACATAGCATATACAAGGATTGCAAATGAGAAGCTCTCATTTGATCAATTACTACTTATGAAAAGTAACCCCGGACAGCGAGATACGCCGTCCGGGGTAAAATCTCAGCTGAAATTCCTACGATTCTTCGGCCTCTGAACTTGGCTCGTCATTTTCGGCGCCTCCCTCTTCATCTGACTCTTCCTCATCGTCAGGCATTACTCTGGCAATCGCCTGAAGCTTTTCCCCTTTCGTCAGAGTGACCAATTTCACCCCTTGGGTATTTCGTCCGCACTCCCGCACATCGGAAACTCGAATCCGAATACTCTGACCTCCATCAGTCATCAGCATCAATTCATCTTCCTCTTCTACCGAGAGGCTACCAATGACCTGCCCCGTCTTTTCGGTGCACTTCATGGTAATCATGCCAAGGCCTCCGCGGTTTTTGGCGGAGTAATCGTCGAAGGGAGTACGCTTGCCGATACCATTTTCCGATGCCACCAAGAGGCGGGCTTCATCATTAACGACGGCCAAGCCAACCACAAAGTCTCCCTCACGTGGCTTGATGCCCCGGACTCCGGCGGAATTTCGGCCCATCACACGAGCTTGTTCCTCGTTGAAGCGTGTACTCATTCCACGATGAGTAACCAGCATCACGTCATCCTTGCCGGAAGTGATCCGCACGCCGATCAGCTCGTTACCTTCATCCAGCTTAATCGCAATCGTTCCGGCTTTCCGGTAATTGCGGAAATCATTGAGGCTAGTCTTCTTGACCTTCCCTGAACGGGTCGCAAAGAAGACGTTTCCGGCATCTTCTCTAAAAGTAACATCTTCGCCATCGTCATTCGTGCAATACTCCAGTCGTAGCACGGCCGCAATGGATTCATCCGGCTGCAAATCGAGAACGTTCTTAATGCTCCGCCCCTTCGCAGCACGGGATCCTTCGGGCAGGCCGAAAACCCGCTCGACGTAGACGCGTCCAGTATTAGTAAAGAACATGAGGTAATCGTGAGCTTGCGCAGTAAAGAGATGTTCGACGAAATCGTTTTCATCCTCATCTCCGGCAACCCGAGTTTCCATTCCCCGAACGCCTTTTCCTCCACGCCCTTGGACACGGTATTCATTGGCGGCAGTTCGCTTGATGTATCCTCGATTGCTCAACGTAACGATCATTCCGTCATTGGAAATCAAATCCTCAATAGCGATCTCACCTTCATCGGGAAGAATCGGGCATCGCCGTGGCGTAGCGTACTTTTCTTTGATCTCGAGAAGTTCGTCCTTGATGATCGCCAACACCCGCTCTTCGCGAGCAAGAATATCAAGAAGATCTTTGATCTCCGCAATGATAGTGTCGTATTCCCCCTTGATCTTATCCTGCTCCATCGCAGTGAGCTGATAGAGGCGCAGCTCAAGAATGGCATTCACCTGACGGTCGGTGAAAATATATTTATCGCCAACGACACTTGCCTGACCTCGAATCAAGATTCCCAATATTTCGGCAGCAGGCAACTCGAAGTGGTAGGCCTTCAGTTTCTGCCTCGCTTCGTCGCGATTCTTGGAATCTCGAATCATCTTGATGAAGTCATCCAGATGACCCAGCGCGAGGAGGTATGCCTCCAAATTCTCAGCCCTTTCCTCAGCCTTCCTAAGAAGATAGCGCGTACGTCGAATAATCACTTCGCGGCGGTGCTCAATAAAGGCATCCAGGGCATCGAGCAGCCCCAATTGCTTGGGACGACGCTCGTGAATCGCCAACATGTTGACTCCAAACGAAGTCTCCATGGCGGTAAGCTTAAAAAGCTGGCTCACTACTACTTGTGGGCGAGCGTCACGCTTCAGGGTAATTTCGATGCAGGTATCATCCGCTGAGAGGTCCCGCATTCCCGAAATATCGAGAAGGACTTTTTCACGCACCAATTCCGCAATACGCACCTGTAATGTCGCCCGGTTCACTCCATGAGGAACCTGCCGAATGATGATCTGGGAGGCGCCGGTCTTGCTCTCGGTGACTTCCATGACCCCGCGCATCTTGATGCTGCCTCGACCCGTTCTGAAATAACTATCAATCCCTTTGTATCCTCGAATCTCACAAGCAGAGGCAAAATCAGGCCCCTTGATGTATTCCTTCATCTCGTCAACCGTGATGTAAGGATTATCGATTCGAGCACAGACGCCATCAATCACCTCTCCCATGTTGTGAGAAGGAATATTAGTGGCCATACCAACCGCGATCCCGGTTCCTCCGTTCACGAGAAGGTTTGGTATGGCAGCAGGAAGCACCACCGGCTCGGTGGAATTTTCATCATACGTTGTCTGATGATCAACCGTCTCTTTTTCAAGATCCGTCATCATCGCCGAGCCCATATGAGTCAAGCGGGCCTCGGTATATCGCATCGCCGCCGGAGCATCACCTTCAACCGATCCAAAGTTCCCCTGACCATCAACGAGCGTCTCACGCATCGTCCACGGCTGGGCCATATTAACCAATGTGGGGTAAATCGCCCCATCACCATGCGGGTGGTACTTACCCATTGTCTCACCCACAATACGGGCGCACTTCAAATGCGCCTTGGACGCAGACAACGAAAGGTCGTGGTGCATCGCGTAAAGCAAACGACGTTGGGACGGCTTCAATCCATCGCGGGCATCCGGCAGGGCACGGGAAATAATGACGGACATCGAGTAATCCAAAAAGGACTTCGACATTTCGTCAGCGACATTGATCGATTCAATAAAATCGCGCGGTGCTTCAGGTTCTTGTGTGTCGTCGGACATGGAAAATTATTAGAAGGCGGTTTAAACGGCTCTGGTATTAAACATCGAGGTTCTGCACGTTCAGGGCGTTGTCTTCGATGAAGCGCTTTCGAGGCTCCACGACATCCCCCATAAGGACATCGAACATCGTCTCCGCTTCAATCTTGTTTTCGTCATCAAATTGGACCCGAAGAAGTTGCCGCGTCTCCTTATCCATCGTCGTTTGATAAAGTTCCTTGGCATTCATCTCACCCAATCCCTTAAATCGCTGGATACGCATTCCCTTCTTACCGATTTCAAGGACACGCCCCAAAATCTCGAAGAGACTGAAGACCGGAGTAATCACTTCACCGTCGCCTTCTCCTTCGACCAGTTCATAAATCGGCTCGTCGTCGGAGAAGAACGGCTCGCTCTTTACGCCAAATTCCGCAAGTCGCTCAAGAAGTTTGGAGATGCCGATCGCTTCACCAAGCTCACGGCGAACCGCTCGACGCATTTTGCCTGCGAATTTTTCTTTAAATGAGACCTCTTCCTCCTCGCTGAGCTCTTCACCAAACAAGCGGAGATCACGATGATCAGCGGCAAATGCCCTCACTTCCTCTTCGCTCTTGAAATAGTATACCTCCTCTTCGTTTCCGGTCCGAACACGAATCATGTTGGTCGGCAGCTTGTTACCATCCCTGGCCGCAAGCAGATGCTTGAAATTCCCACCATGCCCCTCAAGCGTGCGTACAAAACTCTGCAACTTAGCCAGAGTAGCCAACACGCTTTGCAACAAATCGGAATCCACTGAATTCTCGTTTCCCGGTTGCCGCAGCACGACATCATCAGAGCCCAATTCAATAAGAATTTTGTTCATCGCGGGATCATCAGCGATGTACTCCTCACGCTTCTTGCGGGTGATCTTATACAATGGTGGCTGGGCAATATAAAGGTATCCCGCTTTCACCATCTCCGGCATATGCCGGCAAAAAAAGGTCAACAGCAAGGTCCGAATATGAGCTCCGTCGACATCGGCATCGGTCATGATGATTACCTTGTGGTAGCGCACTTTTTCAATATCAAAGGCACCCTCCTGGTCGCCATCTCCGATCCCCGCACCAATCGCGGTAATCATGGCCTGAATCTCTTTGTTTTGGAGCGCCCGATGCAGACGGGCTTTCTCCACGTTTATCACCTTACCCCGTAGTGGCAGGATGGCCTGGCTTGTCCGGTCACGCCCCGACTTGGCCGAACCACCAGCGGAATCGCCCTCAACAATAAAGATCTCGGATTTCTCGGGATCACGTTCCGAGCAATCAGCAAGTTTCCCCGGAAGCCCACCGCCGGAAAGCACCGACTTACGAACTGTTTCGCGGGCTTTACGTGCCGCCTCGCGGGCGCGGGCCGCATTGACAGCCTTGTCGATGACAGTCTTGGCGAGATTGGGATTCTCATCGAAGTAATTTTGCAGCCCTTCGTATACGATCGAACTAACCACTCCTTCGATCTCGGTATTCACCAACTTATCCTTGGTCTGAGAACTAAAGCGAGGATTCGGCATTTTCACGCTAATCACACAAACAATTCCCTCCCGGACATCATCGCCACTCAGAGCAGGATCCTTATCTTTGAGAATCTTGTTCGCCTTGGCATACTGATTAATCGAACGAGTCAAGGATCCTCTGAACCCAGTCAAATGGGTTCCCCCATCCGCATTGGGAATCGAATTCGCAAAACAAAGAATCTGATCGTTGTAGGAATCATTATACTGAAACACACAGTCCACAAAAACATCGTCCTCGACGACTTTCCCGTCGTAATCGACCTCCACTTTACGCTTCCCTTTAAGAATGACCGGCTCGTCATGAACCAGAGTCTTGTTCGCGCCCAACTGCTCAACAAACTCTTCAATACCTCGCGCATAAAAGAACGTTTCCGTCTCAGCCGACTCCGCACGAACATCTTCAAGGTGAATCGTTAGTCCGGGATTCAAGAAAGCCAGCTCACGAAGCCGCTTCGACAGTCGTTCAAATTTAAATTCAATCGTATCGGTGAAAATTGTGGCATCAGGAAAGAAAGTCACCTTTGTCCCCGTCACACCGGCAGGAACAGAATCGACCACCTCCAATTCCTTCGTCGTTTTCCCTCTTTCAAAAGTGATACGGTGTAATTTTTCTTCCCGGGAAACCTCGGCGACAAACCAATCAGAGAGAGCATTGACACACTTCGCCCCCACTCCATGAAGACCGCCGGAATACTTGTAAGCTCCCTGACCAAATTTACCACCAGCGTGCAGACTTGTTAGCACCAGCTCGATTGCAGGAATCCCGAACTTAGGGTGGATATCAACGGGAATTCCCCGTCCATCATCCGAGACACTAATCGAGCCATCCTCATTGATCGTGATATTGATTTTATCGCAATATCCCGCGAGATGCTCATCGATCGAGTTATCCAAAACCTCGAAGACACAGTGATGCAGTCCACGCTCATCCGGGTCTCCGATATACATTCCGGGACGCTTCCGAACGGCCTCAAGACCCTCGAGTTTGTCGATCTGACCAGCACCATATTCTTGGTCACCAGAAACATTCATTTCATCGACATTTAGCTCCTCGTTAGGCTCCTGATTTTCCTCGGTCATAGACCCACGAAATGTCTGAAATTCTAGAGCTTACCGCAAGATTGTTTCGCAATATCTAAACATTTTTTTTGCCCCTCGTCGACCCAGGGATAAACCGCAGAGATATCCCACTCAAATCAGCCGTAATACAATGAAATTGCTACCCAATTTGGCCTAATATCCCAGCAAACCAGCCTGCCATTTTAGCAAGATCTCTTCTGGCTTAACTCTCTCGCCCACAATCTGCTCCAGCACCGGCCGGGAGGCAATTACTGAAGGATCAATTTTGAGTTTTTCAGCGATCTCATTCCTCTTCGACATCAACCTCTTCAGCTTCTCCTCAAAGGCTTCATCCTTTTGATGTCGTTCCCTCTTCACCCTCAAAGGCCATTGCTCTTGAGGCACCTCTTGAGCCAACTCAATCGCTTGCAGCAGCCGCCTCCGTCGGTCGGGGCGCATCTTGGGAGATAAGTCAATCTCGCCTTCATTCGATAGAACATCGCACCAAGCGATTAATTGCTTGTTCGTGGCGACCATAAAACTGGGACGATTCCAAGAAGCGGCCTCCCCATCCCGCCATTCCCATAAACTCTTCAAGAAAACCATCCCTCGGGGGCGAAGTTTCCCGGAGCCATTAATTCGCCAGAACTCCTTCTCCTCTCCCTCTCTGGCAAGAACGCGGTCCCGCGAGGCATGGCAGGACTCGACGAACCATTCATAGCGCCCCAAACCCTTCAACTTCTCCTCCATCTTAGACGCCAGGGGTAAGAGATACCGGACATCATTTCGGGCATACTCCAACATCGTCTCACTCAGTGGCCGCTTACCCCAATCGGCTTTTTGCGAACTCTTGGAAAGCTCGACTCCAAAAAACTGTTCCACGAGACTGGCATACCCAAACCGCTCATATCCCAGCAACTGGGCTGCGATTTGGGTATCGTAGAGAACAGGGGGAACCATTCCCCACTCTCGAATCATCAAGGACATGTCGTAATCTGCACCATGCATCCAGATCCGGGCTGTTTTTAGCCACTCAACCAAGGGGCTCACACTTTCCCCTTTCAAAGGATCAACCAGATCAACACTCTCTCCGTAACAAACCTGCACCAAGCAAATTCTCTCGGCATACCGATACAAACTATCAGCCTCCAAATCGAGGCCCACCAAGCCATCTCCATCCGGAAGAGAGCTCATCAACGATCGAACCAAAGTGTATTGATCTTCAGACATTATAAAAAAGAAGCAGGGGCTGCCCCCTACTCCTTTGAATTCTATTAGACCTGAGTGAAGATCAAGCCAACAATCGGTTAAATCCCAATTACGACTTGGGTGTGGCGATCACACGGTAATACAAATGATTATCGGCCGCCGAAGGCTCAACCGGAATCCGGTAGAACTCAACATTACCTTCCCTGCGGTCCATCACGGCATTGTCAGCATCTTCCCAGCTTTCAAGGTCTGGAGAATGCTGCGCCGTGATCGTCACATCACCCAATTCAAGGTTGACCGCAAACTCCAGGAATGAACCTGATTCGTTTTTGACAAACTTGGGAAGGTTGGACGGAATGTCCCGGACATTCGGATCACCGCCAAAGACCATTTCCTCGTGAGTAGTGTAGCCATCTCCGTCATAATCTTTATCCATGTCTGAAGGATGCACTCCAAATCGGGCAGCCATGGAAGCCGCAGTTCCCGTTGGGGTGAAAATGACATCATCGAGAAGCACCCAATCAAATCCACTGGAGACAGTGAAGTCCTTGCGGTATCTGAATTCGATGTAGTGCAGCCCTTCGGGGAGATCATAGCTGACTGCTCCGGCAATGAAGGAAACATTTCCAGAGAACGTCTCGCGCGGAGCACCATCCACCAGAAATTCAAAGACGTCATTCGGTTCAGAACTGACCGCACAGCGGAAATCAATCGTTCCCGGCCCCTCGACCCACGCTGACATCGAGACCGTCTGGCCATTTCCAACTGACGATGTCCTGAGCAATTCTCTCGGCCCCGTTGGGTTGCCGTTGGGCGGACTCCCCGCAGAGATCTCAAATGGGAGCCACATGGTCTTACCTCCGAATTCGACATCGAAGCTATCAACAAAATTCCCCGCACGTCTGACATCATCCATGAATGATTTAGTATCAACAACCCGAACTTGGTCCAGATACCCAGCGTCTTGACCACCGGAAAAATCATTATCTTTTCGATAAATCCACCGAGGGTTATTTGAACTTGCCAGCATAGGAACTGCAACGGTGCCCCGGGGGAAAACCGAAGAACCAAACGGACGCTCACCGTCGATAAAGGCTGACCAACTTTGCGGGACATTCCCTCCAAAATTAAACCATAGACGATCATTCGGACTGACGGGCAGTCCCGTATCAACGTCGATGTTTGCATCACTATATGACTGGGAGGACACGGCCCAGTTGAAAATAATCACGCCCTCCGGAACGCCATTAAATCCGAAAACGGAATCCTGGCCATCACCCAGTCCAACTCCGCTTCGAACGGCGTCCTCTTGATCCAAAGTCACCCCTGTCTCCAAACTCCAAGGGATATCGCCACCAACAATAGTGGGAAGATCCACCTCGACTCCGTTAATGCTGATATCAACAGCGTCTCCAAGAGCTCCGGAAATCGGACGGACAACAAGCGTAATCTCAACAACCGTTTGCCCTAGAGGCCCCGCCAAAGTGATTGGGAAGGAAAAAATTCCCGCCTCCTGCGGGGTTCCCGTGATAGACCTTTCCCCCTCACTGTATACCAGACCAGACGGCAACGCCCCAACAGTGACGTCGGGCGCATTTATCGTCTCGATAGCGTAATCGACCGGCACCCCCAAATCAGCCAAAATCGTCCGCCCTCCAATAAGAACAGGCCCGGGAGTGACCGGAGCGTTGTCATCTTGCACCCCGTGCACCGTCAAGGTTGCGTCATTATAAGTAGCTTCAATCCCGTTGATAAATTTATCAGTAATGCTCAGAGTCCATTGGCCGGCGCTACCTTCCCCCCAATTACGGGTAGTCATGAAGACATAGTTCACAATACTTTGCTCGTCATCGTTGTTCTCTTGAGCTGGAGAAAGAACACTCCGCGTTCCGCTCGGGGAGACCAGAACCACCTCCAAATCTCCCTTTCGGTCGGTAAAGACTCTCAACCGCAACTCAGCATGCTCAATCTTCATGTTAGGATCACCGGACAAATCGAAAACCCGCTGAATACTCTCCCCTTCCGGAATATCCTGCTGCCCTGTGAACGAAAGAGAGCTAACTGGTGCATCTCTGGGTGGAAGGTTGTTAATCCGTGCTACGGCAGCTTGGACTGCGGCCTCTGCATCCACGAGACCCGCTCCGTAGGAGTGATGGAAGTTCAAGCCGTCTGCGTTGGTATACCATTCCGTATTGTCCGGATCATTTTTTGTGGCGGTCCGAATTAAAATATCCTGAACATCCCGCCAACCCAAATTGGGATTGGCCTCCAGCATCAGCGCAACAACACCACTCACAAGAGAGGCTGAGGCCGAAGTTCCGGTATACGAATCAAAATGAGTCGGAATCCTGACGATGTTTCCATCGACATCAAACCCCACTTCATAGGTTGTAGTAAGAATTGACTGGGTTCCCCCACCGCTTGGCGCACTCACAACCAGATTTGCACCCGGCTCGGAGTAGGGGGCAGCAACGCCGATATTGGTGACAGCTCCCACCGCAATTGTGTATTGCGAGGATGTCAAGCTACTGAAGTTGGAATTGTCTTCTATTTCGGAATCGTTCCCTGCCGAGAACACATAAATCGCTCCCGCTCCTCCACGCCCCTCGGTAACACCCCTTTCAAGGGCACTCGAAACAACATCAGATTCCTGAACCAAAACAGCCTCCAACTCACCAGGGCCCCAGCTATTGTTGTAAATATCGATCTGATCCAGTCCCGAGGTTAGGGCTGCAGCAGTTTGCACACCGTCAGTGAGTTGTCCTTCGCCAACCAGGCGAATCGAGGCAAAATTAGCCCCAGGGGCCGCACCAGCCATTCCGAATGCATCCTGGAAGGTAGCACAAGCCAAGCCCGCTACCGCGGTCCCATGAGTATCGTTGAAACTCGCACCTAGAGTTGCGTTTGCCAGACCATCATTGAAATTCTCATGCGGTCCTGACGCATTTGGATCCAGATCCGGAGACCCAGCGACGGCCCCATCACCAACGAGAACGCCATCGTCCACGATCCCGATAACAACCCCGGCACCTGTTACCTGATCCCAAGCGCCTTCCACGTTAATATCAACATCGGCGAGTGAACCATTCGTCCCCTCATTCTTGAGATACCACTGGTAACTATCTTCGGCCAACAGATCATTTGGATCAAAAGGAATTCCCCCTTCTTCAAAGAATGGATCGTTTGGAATCAAGTGCTTCTTACGTGGACTAGCCAACAAGGGCTCTACTCGCTCTACACCGTGATCGTTGGAAACGATATCCAGTTGCTTGAGGACTTTTCCGGAGCTTTCCTCTTCGCACACAAGAAATTTTGATCCCGGTGCGACAGGCTCCATTTTGTGAATCCCACATCGCTCTCTGACCTCTTCAAGACTTGCACCTGGCTTCAATTCAACCAAGTAACGCTTGCGTAAAATACGACGCGCACTCTCATCCCCTTCTTTTCCTATGGGATAAAATACCATGTAATTTTCAGCGTCGGTATCCGAGGCCAAAGCAATTGCGCCCTGGACAGTGCCTACAGACGTTCTCTTTGTTACATGAGCTCCTTCTGATGTCAGCTGGCACATTTCATAGGTGCACAACTTGTATGCGCGAAGTTGGTCACTTTGCGCAAACTGATAAACCCCTTGTTGAATGGGGCCAGCGACAGTAGTCGGTTCAGCGCACACCACACCCGTGCAGGTGAGGAGTGACAAGAGGGTCATTGAGGACTTTTTCATATCAAGCGTAGGCGTTGGATGTAGTAAAATTGATTTTAGTTCGTGGTGATCAACACGCGAGTGATACAATTAGCAGGAGGGCTACTTTGATTACTGATGACAGTGTATTCGTCGTCGTTTTCGGTCGCCGTCCAGAGTGGATCATCGGAGGTAATCGTCGTCCAATTCACAAGATCAGATGAATATTGAACACGGTAAGTAAGAGCGTTGCCAATGTTTGGACGCTTTGAGATTGTCAGCACACACTGACCTGTGAATTGGTCAATCACAGGGGTGGGAGTGGAGACCGAGGCAGGATCTGCAGGATCAGTTTGGAGGGCAAATTCCTCCAGGTTTGTCATTCCGTCACCATCAAAATCGCTACTGGGCGCAGTCAACTCGTCAGGAGTCCTCGGGGGAAAGTTGTTCGAAACACGAAAGCCCTCGTAGGAGTCCACAAGTCTAAGGTCCCATCGGAAAAAACGCCGCGACTGATCAAGAGTTAGAGCCGTGCCCTGAAAATTTCTTCGAAATTCAAGCTCGGCGTAGAGTTGATCACCCGGAGCGAAGAAGTAGGGCCCCAGCGTGAACGCATCAGCAACATTCGATATTTCTTGAGGAAAGCGCTGGGCTTCCGGCACCAAAGGCTGTCCAGTAAAAGGATCAATTCCATTAAAATACGGGGGGAATACTGTGAAGCCAGATCCCTGCTCCTTGATGGAGAAGAAAGCCGTATCAGAACCCAAGACAGTTTGACCATTGAGCCCCTCCCAGAATAAATCCAACGACAAGCGGGGATCAAATTCGATCGCTTCATCGCGCCATCTGTCATCCATTGTGACTCTGAACTCATTTCCAACCGGCACAAAACCGAGCCCCGGGAAGGCCTCGATCATCTCAAGATGGGTGTGGTTCACATAGACATACTTAATTTCCGAGGGGTCGTTAAAATCAACTCCCTGCTTAGGTAAGCGAAATTGGTAAACTCCTGGAACAATTTCTTCCACCTGCTCATCGAACTCAGTGGGTGAATACTCCCGGCTGGAAACATAGTTAGTTATCTCATAGCGATCCAGTGACTGAGGAGCGTTGATGTAATCGTAAAACAATACAACGCTGTTATCTCGGAAATTCGTCCCTCCGATGGGGCGCGGCAACTTGGAGGGAGGCGCGGCCTCAAGGCTGAACAAATCTGAACGAAAAGGGGCAAAGATCGAGGCCGGAATAACGCTGCTGATCGAATAAAAAAAACCACCGTCTCTGACTCCGTCAAAATCCAAATCACCGGCATCGATTAATGCAGTTGTTCCAAGCGGACAATCCGGAACGATCGGGAAGGTCGGGAAAGGAAATCCATTTCCGACACACCCAACGACACTCACGCTTCCATCCGAAACCAGAATATTCCATTCCCCCCCTTCAAAATCAAAATCCTCAGGTCCAACTTGCTTGTATGTCTTAATATCCGAGAAGCTAAGGAAGGAAATCAACTGCCCTTGAACAAGAGAAGCTGAAAGAGAAAAAGCCCCCATTAGGGCCGCGGTATATTTTGCGAGATTCATATTCGGAGGTGTTTGCAATGCATTTACATGGTAATCGCTTTCAAAGCAAGAAAAAACTCACTATCTTACGACGGAAGCGCTACCAAAATAATTGTGAACGTGTGTCTTAACGGTGGGACAGACTAGCGGGGCAACAATCGAAGCGACAAGCGTAAAATCAACGCATTCCCTGTAAAAGAAGCTCCGTATTTGTCTTGGTTCGGGCTAAATTACGTAAAAGAGTGTCTATCGACTCTCCAATCGGCAAACTTGCCAAATGACGCCGGATTTCGAGCACCCTGGGAAGCTCTTCGGCATGATAGAGACGATCATCATTTCTGGTGCCACTTTGAGGAATATGGATCGCCGGATAAATCCGCTGCTCGGCCAATTGCTGGTCCAATCTCACTTCCATATTCCCAGTCCCTTTTAGCTCCTCGAAAATCACATCATCCATCCGGCTTTCGGTTTCGATCAGACAAGTCGCCAAAATCGTCAAACTCCCCCCTTCTTCCAAATTCCGCGCCGCTCCAAAAAACTTTCGACACTCGGTAATCGCCTTAGGGCTAATCCCTCCGGAACCAATCGGCCCTCCACTGATGGCATTATTATAGCCCCGGGCAAGGCGGGTCAAACTATCGAGCAAGATGACGACGTCCTTCCCCTGCTCCACCAGTCGCCTCGATCGTTCGAGCACGAGATTAGCAACCTCGGCATGGCGTTTCGAGGGCTCGTCGAATGTCGAAGCGAAGACATTTCGACCAACCATCTCCTCGAAATCCGTTACCTCTTCCGGCCGTTCGTCCAAAAGTAAGACGATAAGCTCTGATTCCGGGTGATTTTCCTGAATAGCTTTCGCGATCTGCTTCAGAAGAATCGTTTTTCCTCCACGAGGAGGAGCAACAATGAGACCACGCTGCCCTTTCCCGAGGGGGGCTACCAAATCAACCACTCGAACCGAGAGGGCCGAGTCATCCTCACTTTCAAGAACATACCGCTCTTCCGGAAACAAAGAAGTCAGGGAATCGAAATGAGCCCGGGAAGCATATTCAGCAACTCGCGTCCCATCTATCTCAAGCACCTCACTCACAGACATGAATTTATCTCTCCCCCGGGGAGCGCCCACCACTACTTTGAGGCTCTGCCCTTCCCGCAGGTCATGATCCCGCAGAAAATCTGCTCCGAGATAAAGATCGTCAGCCGAAACTTTAAAACTCCGGTTTTCATCGCGGATCATTCCAAAATTCCCTTTTGCCAAATCAAGAATCCCCTCGGCCACAATCCGGGTGCCATGGGTCGCATAGCACGACAAGATGGTGTAAACCAACTGGGCTCTCGTAGGCTGATTGGGAATCCGCACCGGCAGGCGGGCCAACTCATCGTAAAGATCAGCCAGAGGCTCGTCTCTAAATTCGTTTAAATCAATCTCATCAGGAACTTCAGGCGGAGGTGGCGGGGGCGCCTTTTCCCTCTGAAGCTCTCGCTTAGGTTCGGGGACTTCAGCCTCCTCCAGACTTCCTTCATCAACTACCGCGATTTGCTCTTTTTGCTCCTCGGGCGCTTTCGCTGTTTCCTCTGCCCCTGAAGTAACAAATTCCTTGGTAACCTTTTCAACCGGTTCGATTTCCTTCACCGAATCCCCCTCCAGTGGACGCTCAGGATCGTCTACCCCAACGACTTCTTCTTCGACCACATTTTTCGCGGCTTTCTTGGCAGCCTTTTTGCCAACCTTCTTAGCGGCTTTTTTGGACACTTTCTTTACGGTCTTCTTGGCTGCTTTTTTAGTGGCCTTTTTGGAAGCTTTCTTGGCAATTTTCTTCGCCTTGGCCTTGGGATCTTGGGATTCGAGGGACTCCTCCTGAGAGGACTCGGTGGGCTCTTGCTCGTCAGTCATGAATTCAATGTAAAATCGAGGAACCGGCACAACTGTCGCTGAAGTGCAACCCGCCTACCTTCGTTCCAAAAAACGACGTCCGCCCTAACAACTTTCCCCATGATGGGAAGCTGCGCCGAGAAGATTGATGAAATCATCCTGTCATCGAAGTGACTTCGGGCCTTGAGGCGGGCACGTTGCGTGACCTCCGAGGTGGCCACGACCAGATTAAACTCCTGGCCAAAGTCAAATCCGCTCTCAAAAAGAAGCGGAACATCAGCGACAAACAGCGTCGTGCGGCCATTTTTACGGCATTCTGCAACTTTCTCAAGACATTCCTTTCGAAGCTTCGGATGAATTACTCCTTCCAATTTTTGACGAAGGTCAGGATTTTCAAAAACCAAGGCCCGCAGCTTGGCTCGATCAAGAATCCCTCCCTTGTTCAAAATAGAAACCTCCAGTACTTGCTCAATCTCATCGAGAATTCTCCGATCACTGAGATATCGCTGAACTCCTTCATCACAATCGTAGATCCCTAGATCTGAAAGCTCCTCCGCCATCATTGCAATAAGAGTCGATTTCCCCGTCGCAATTCCTCCGCTCAAAGCCATCACCTTCATTGGCTAGATCATGCTCCTCTCCGGAAAAAGCTCAACGATAGATCTTCCGCCCATTCCATTTTGACAGAAAAACGGGACCTCTTTCGAAGTCCCGCTCTTAAAAAGAATCAATCTTAAGCAATCCCAATTAATTATCGGGGCCACCGACTGGCGGAAGCATCGTTGCATCCACCGGAGCACCACCAACAGGTGCACTAGCCGCAGCGTTGATCCGGCGTCCGGTCGCATCGATAATCTCAGCAGTCACAAAGACGATAAGGTTACTCTTGATGTGATTATCGGCCTTGCTCTGGAAGAGGCGTCCCACGAAGGGCAGGTCACCAAGAATGGGCACCTTGTCCTCAACACTTTGCACATCTTCGCGCATCAATCCACCAACAGCAACAGTGTATCCGTCATAAATAGTAAGTCCGGTGGTGACTCTGCGAACGGAGAAGACAGGCATCTCAATCCGGTTTTCGGTAATGACAATCTGAACAGGGTTGCCAAGAGCATCGGAAGCAGGAGAAGTAATTGGTGAACCGTAGTTCACGAATCCCTCGAACTCGACGATGGTCGGCGAGAATCGGAGATCAATGACGTTGTCATTGGCCCCCACCTGAGGCTCAACCTCAAGAGTCACACCAGTCTTCTTGGTATCAAAACTAGTCGGAGTTGCCGGAGTCACGGGGAATCCACCACCGCTTGATCCAAGACCCACAGCTTGTCCGCCGCCGCCGCCGATGTTACCACCAACTTGGTTGGGCAATTCGGGTGGTTCGTATTCAGTTGGGTAAATGAACTCACGAATAATCTCAATAGTGGCGTTCTGTCCGGGACGGGCGACCACGCTTGGAGCGGTCATAATGTCCGCACCCTTCTTCTGGGCCAATCCACGCATGATCATCTGAACCTGACCACTGTTAAACAGTCCGGTCATCGAGAGGATACCTGGAGCAACACGACTCGATTGGGCAGTCCGCTGCGGGTTATTTAAAATAGCATCGATGCTGTTACGGTTCACCGCAGTTGCTCCACTACGAAGACCAGCGGTTGAAATTCCAGACACTTCCTGGTTTTGCGAGGCAGGGATTCCCGGGATGCTTACACGGGAAACAGGGCTGATAAAGTCAGCATTGGTGCGGGCGGCGCCACTTCCTACGGTGCCTCCACCGAGGAAATAATTGCTTCCAACTCCAAATGGAGTCGCAATCCAGTCAAAGCCGAGTTCATCGGAGTTCTCCTGGGAGATTTCCACAAATTTGGTCAGAACGCGGATCTGCCGAGGGGTCTCCTTGCCGGCGGCCTCAACAATGGCGTCGATTAATTCCAGCTGGGTCGGAGTATTCCGAACCACGAGAGTTCCGGATCCAGTCAGCAAGCTGGCTGAAGTACCGTCGATAAAGACGACACCTTGCTCCCTGAGAAGCTCCTGAATGGGCTTCCGGGGCTTGATGCCTGCTCCACCACCTGGATCTTCAGTTGCAAATGGATCGGCGTCTCCGGTTGCTCCATCGCTACCACCACCACTATCGAGGAAGTTCTCAAAGGTGGGAGGCACACTCCAACGACGGGTGACAATGTCGTCGGTCTCGTCGCTGGTCAGCGGAAGCAAGGTCACGGCATATTCGTCAACCTTAAAGCGAAGTTTTGCCTTGTCGCAGATGTATTGCAAGGCAACCTGAAGCGGCACGTTTGTAAGATAAAGTTGGTCGATGGTGACTGCACTCGGATCGACCGCATCACCCAGAAGGCCGCCTTCAGCATCAAGTGAATCGTCAGCAGCGTCTACCACCTTGGGCTTGCGAACCACAAAGTTCACTCCCTTCTCTTTCTCATCGAGGGTTCCGAGATCCAATTCGATGGAGCGAATGCGGAGGAAGTCAATGGCTTCTTCCACGGTGGTGTTATTGAAGTCAACGACTGGAATCACGATCTGCTGTAACTTGGCAGCAATGGATACCGAGCGGGATACTTCACCAGGCCTATCAATGATTGCAGTGTTGTTGTCATTCACAGGTGGGATAGCGAGCTCCCATGCCTGATCGACTTCCATGAGCATGCGGGCTCGAGTCTGGTCGAAGGCAGCGCGGTAATAGTCGGACTTGATGGCGGAGCATTTCTCCAACCAACGGCGGGCGGCCTTGTTGAATGGGTCAATCCGAAGCGCATCCTTAAATTCTTCCTCGGCGTTGTCATAAAGGCCAAGATCGTAATAACCATTTCCCTTGGAAAGGTGACGAAGAACCTTATCAATGTTCTGGCTGTGCTCGTCGCTGAGACTTGGGTTGGTGCGAATCGGGTCGTCGAGATACTCGAGTCCCTCCTTGGCAGCAAGATTACCGGGATCGGCTGAATCCACATCCTCAAGAAGATTGCGGGCTTCGGCATACTTTCCAGTGCGACGATACTGTTGCGAGAGAGCAACGGAGCCATCCTGAAGATGCTGCTTCACCACGGCTCGGCGATCAGATGTCGCGGAGCCGAATGGCAGGGTATCGAGGGCGGCCTTATACTTCTGGACTGCGGTTTCGTAGTCTGCTTCTGTGTAAGCCTTGCGGCCTTCAAGAAGAAGAGCGTCAGCACTTCTCACTGCCTCTTGGCGGCGAATAAGTTCCTGACCTACCAAGTCCTGCCCATAGGCCATGGGTGAGACAACGAGAGCCGCGAGGGCAAACATCGTGCGATTGGTAAGAGGTGTGTGTTTTTTCTGCATGATCTTGTTGAATATTTGTTGATTTAGGTGGGGTCTGGGAAGCTTTTTTTCGAAAACCTGTAAGATTTTCTTCAGATTCCCACAGTTCTTGGGTTTTTTTCTTAGTTGACTTGTATTTCGATGGGTTTTGCTGCGCCGTATTCCACGCTAACGGACATTGGAACGACATCTCCTGCCTTATAGGCTTCAGGATCAATCTTCACCCCGACTAGTTTGCATTGAATTTTGGAATCCCCCTGGGGAATCTCAAAAAGCCCATTGTCTTCGATCTCGAAGATATCCCCTACTTTGCCAATTGCATTTAACCGGAAGGTGACAGTGTGATCAAAGCGGTAGTAACCAGCCCTCTCATCTTTCTTCATCTGATAAGGCTGCACGAATTGCTCACCCTTTTTATTGGGACGCTGATCTTCGACAGTGGCAAACTTGCGTTTCACTTTTCCGAAGCGGCCATCAACCTCCTTCTCTTCAACTTTGAGTAACTTGAAACGGCGTTGCCCCGGCTCTTCGGGATAAAAGAAATCACCAATGCTCAATTGCTTGCTAGCCGGGATCCGGTTTTCCACCCGGGGCCCTTCGGCAGGAATGAACAAAAATTTGAACTGATTCCCTTCGCCGATCACACCGCTGAAAGCCAACAGCCAAACGTCAGTGCTGACCGAAACGACTTCGAGCTTTGAAATAAGGTCACCATGACTCTTGGGATCGGAGGGATCCGTCTTGGCAGCGTGCTCCTCGCCATTGAAGAACCCATCGCCGTCTTTGTCTTGCATCGGCGCATCGGACCAACTGGGATCAACGCGATTTACTACCCACCACTCGTTGGGAATTGGTGGATGCACATCGCGCTCCTGAAGAAGATCGATCACCTTGGAAGCGTCGCCATCTTTCATAAAGAGATCGACGCTCGTGAAAAGATCCACCTCGCGCTCTTTATCCGCGAGTTTTGGAGTAAGGGGATTGGGACCACTGAGAGACTTGGTAACCTCAGCGACTTCCTCAACTCCAACCACGGTTGTCGTTTCTTGTTTCTTGCCACCGGTTTGGGCAAAACCCTCTTCGACTTCTTTGGCGCTGCTTTGCGCCATGTAGCCCAGTCCACCGAGGACCAGGACACCACCTGCGAGTGAGGCGATATGATAATTTTGAGACATCCAGGACATGGTAATAGTAGGTGTTTATTTGGTTACTGGAAATTGCTGACCATCCGTGAAGAGGAGCAGATCAGCGCGGAGATAGGCCGTAATATCGTCACCGCCTGCAATACGATCGAGGATTTTTGTCCGAGCGGCAACCGGAGCTTCCTCCTCAGCTCCCCCAACATCCAGATTTCCAAATCCCTCGTCGCTTTTCGGAGCGTCGGCAGAAGCTGCAGCCGCGCCCCTTGGCTTGGTTGGAATTGGAGATTCGTTTTTGATTCGGGCGATCCTGAGATCGAAAAAATATTGATCCGAGTCAGCCATCGCAGTGAGAACATCACGCAAAGCGGACTCCGGCCCTCTGAAGAGCAGTTCTAGCGGCATGCGATTAGCGATCTTGGGGAGAGACGGCCCGCGTCTCACGCCGGCACTCCGACCTCTGGAAGCTCTCCCTCCACGGGCAGGAGCAGCTGCACCATCCCAGGACTCTCCCTTTTCGGAAGGAATCTCGTGACGCACAATACCGCCCACATCCGTTGCATTGGCGGCTGCCAACTGACCCATCAGCCACTCGATGGCTCTGAGTTCGTAGGCCAGCTCTCCGGTGGCCTCTGGTCTCGGTAACTCCGACTTGTAGGCCTCGAAACCAAGATAGAAGGTCTCGGGAAGAGTGATTTTCCCCTCGAAGAGCTCGCGAACCCTCGCGTCAGTGTCTTTCAGCAGAGCGGAGAACTCATTAACCGGAATCGGCGCGGTGCTTTCGGGCTTAAACGCGAGAAACTGTGCCTGCATCTTGTTGGCATCGTCGATCAGCGCCTTCAGGCTGTCAGTTTTCGCCTTGGCGCTTTCGGGAGTCGGGTAGGGATTGAGGCCCTTCATATCTTTTAGGGCGCTTTCCTCGGTTTCCACTTCGGAGATCTTCTCGTCAAGAGTCCCCTGAAGTTTCATCCCCAAGAAGATGATGACTCCTGCGAGAATTACCGTAATGACGATCAAACCGCCTAGGAATTTGTTTTCTTTAAACCAGGTCATGATTGGTAATCGTTGTAGTAAAATTATTTGACTGAAATTGGAGTTTTAAGAGGGATCAACATCTCGAATGGTGCGGCATATTTTCCTTCACCATCGTCGATCGCCGCTTCGATCTTCATAATCTGATCGTCGGTCAGGTCAATTTCCTTCGGGCGTCTCCCGCCTTCAGTCCAGGTGAACTTGAGATGCTCCGAATTGCGGAGCTTCTTTAGAAGTGCGTAGACGTCCTGTTGATCTTTACGATAGAGCCCCTTAATAAGGACGCAGTTGGCATCCGCAGCATCCTTTTTCATGGGCGACTTGCCATTCACCAAGGAAGTGAAGCTCTCATCAATAATTCCTTTGCTTCGCTCGTCTCCTTTCGGATTGTATCCCGAACGCGGTTCGAGTTCAGTCAACCATACCTGATCACTGGCAAAGTGGCTGGAAATATCATTGAGCAAATCGACCAAACTGAGGCGACCATTTTCGGCAGCGGCATAGGAATCGATCAGCTGCTTGCTCTCGAGCTCCTTTTTGAGAACCGCCTTAATCTTGGCCGCCGGGGCTTGCAACTCAACCGCTTCCGACTCAAGCCCCTTGAGGTGCTTGTTGGCAGCCGCAATAGAAGTCTGCTTGAAGAATGCCCAAGCTCCTAATCCAGCGAGGAAAAGAGCTGCAGCCGCAATCAAGGCCGGCTTCCGGCGAGTGATATCTCGCTGGGCCTGAACGGCCTCGGGAACGAGGTCAATGGAGACTGCTGCCTTCTCGGCGGCACGAACACCCAGTCCCACCAACTCACCCAAGGTGTGGGCTTCCGAGGCGAGAGCATCAACATCAACCCCCTTGCCAGCGGAGATCCGCTGAAGGGGATTAAAGAACTCCACGGAGATATTGAGCTTTTCCTCAAGGAATTCCTTGAGATACGGGAGATTTGCGGATCCTCCGGCGAGCATGACGCGGGCCGGAGCCGATCCTCCATGCTGACTACGGAAGAGGGTGTTAGTGCGCTGAATTTCCGCTGTCAGGCGGGTCAGGCTGTTGCGAATAATCGTTCCGAGTGCGGCGGTCGACTCGTCGAGCTGTGCGGCATGCCCTCCTCCGAGAGTGACCAATCCGTTGGTAAGCTTGGAATTTTCGGCTTCTGCAAACGACACGCTGTATTCCTTGGCAATGGCGGAGGTAAGAACGGCTCCTCCAATCGCAACACTGCGGGTGAAGAACTTGGAGCCTTCCGCATAAATCAGGTTCGAGGTCTTGGCTCCGACGTCGATCAGGAGAGTGCTCTCCTGAAGATCAGGGTAATTATAGCGCAGTGCGTTGTAGAGCGCAGTGGGCGCGGAGTCCACCAGACGCGTTCCCAGACCGGTTTCGGAAACCACCGCGTTCAAGTCATTGAGCGACTCGGACTTAATGGCCACCAGAATGACTTCGGTGTCGATGCCGCCGGTTTCCAGCTTTTCCCAGTCCCAAACAACCTCATCGATGGGGAAGGGAACGTTTTGTTGGGCTTCGAATTTCACCAACTCGTCCATTCCTTCGTCCTCGAGAGGCGGGAGCTTGACGAAGCGGATAAAGACCGACTGACCAGCAAGGGCGTATGCCGCCTTCTGGCTGCCGTGCTTTAGGCTCTTGGCGAGTTCTTTGATTGCCAACTGGACCTGCGGAATCCGAGCCGCTTCGGTCGCCGGATCGGCGAGGATACTTCTTGCTTCGTAGGATTTCAGAACCAAAGTATTTTTGGCGGTGGTGAAAACACCCATGGAAATCCGTTGCGAGCCAATGTTCAGTGCGATGATCGACTGTGTGTCAGCCATAATATTAGTTTTTCAGTGTGTGGAAAATTGATTTAAGGTCCCGAAGTCCGGGGTTTGGTGGGATTTGAGTCAGCCTCCCGGGCTGTGCTGGTCGTAATCAAGCGCAGCTCAGGCCATTACTGGTCTTTTTGCCTAATCTCCGCATAGCGGTCATACCAGAAGAGTTTGAAGGGAGTTTGGTCCTTACTCAGAAGAGGAAACTTCTGGGTCACCGTGACTGTTTTGGGAGCATCCGCAGTCCACCAACCAGCCTTAAACTTACCTGCTTTGAAGAATCCTGCACGGGCTCCGTTGATACTGATGTCGCCACCGACAGCCTCGAGGTCATTCTTTCCGCCCCGATCTTTCCCAGTGATGCGCTTGATGGTATTGGGTGACAAATAGACCGAGAAGAAGATCTCCTCGTCCGCAGGAACGTTGACATGCTCAACCGTCTTTTTGACCCAATAGGTCTTTCGATCCTGCCCCTTGAGAATAATGTTCCAGGAAACAGTGACGCTATCGTGAAAGGGCTCGTTCTTATTTGCAGGCTGAACATTGTCCAGTTTTGCTGAAAATTCAATTTCCAGCCAGTCTTTGGGCTTAAATCCCTTTCCCTTGGCAATGTTGACCTGCGGGGATTGCAGATCATCAAAATTCAACGAGTTCGAAAAATCTTCGACTTTTTGAGCTAGTGCGCACCCCATCAAGCCCGCAAAGCAGGCAAGGGACCGAAAAAATTTGAAAGAACGAAGTGTGATCATGGTGTCCGTATCGAAACTTCAAACAAACTAGGAAAAGCAGGCGGGGCACGGCTAGCAAAAAGAAGGCGATTGGCGTAATTTTTTATCGATTGACACACACGTGAAATTTTGTCGAAGCCTTTTGACAAAGTTAAACACTTTAACGCAAGCTGCCTGCATGCCCTCGCCAACGCCCTCGGACACCCATCCTCTCCCCTCTCAAGCCATGGTGGTTGGGGCGATTGCCGACATCTCAGCCCTCGAATTGCATAATTTTGAATGCGATCTAATCGAGCTAAGACTCGACTCCTTGGGTATTGGCGCGAAAGTCCTCGACTTTGCTAAGAATACCTCCTTGCCCCTCCTTATCACGGCCCGTGGAGCCACTGAGGGGGGAACTTCTGACTGGTCGGTGGGAGATCGCCTCGCCGCTTACGAGCAATTTCTCCCATACGCCTCGGCCATCGACATCGAACTGCGCGATTTCGGCCATTTTTCGGGTGTTATCGAGAGTGCCAAGGCCGGAAACGTCCTCGTTGTGGGTTCATGCCACGATTTTGAGAAAACCCCCTCGTTCGACACTCTGAAGTCAAAAATCGGTCCAACCGCCGATATTCACAAATTCGCCACCCAAATTCAAGAAAAGGCGGATCTTCAAACCCATCTGGATCTGCTCGACGAAAAAACGCCCCTGTCCGTGATGGGAATGGGCCCACTGGGGGCAGCCGCGCGTCCTCTCATGGCCAAATCCGGATCGCTTCTGAACTACGGCTACCTCGGAGCCACTCCCACTGCACCGGACCAGTGGCCCGCCGGGCTGTTGAAGCAAACACTCTCGCTCTAGGATACAATCTTCACTGGTGCTGGAGGCAGAGCCGCCAGAAAAGTCTTCCCGTAGCGCTTCGTGACGACCCGATTATCAAGAATAACCACTATGCCTTCGTCCCTCTTAGAACGGATTAATCGTCCCACTCCCTGTCGCAATTTGAGAATCGCTTCCGGCACCGAATAGCTCATGAAGGGATTGCCTCCTTCGGCTTCGATTTCCTCCAGGCGCGCTGCTGTTAAAGGATGGTCCGGAACGGCAAAAGGAAGGCGTGTGATGATGACATTGCTCAGCGCCTCTCCCGGCACATCAACCCCGGCCCAAAAACTCTCCGTTCCGAAAAGAACGCTGTTCACGTCCTCGCGAAATGCCTCCACCATTTTCTGGCGCTGCATTCCCATCCCCTGCGCCAAAAGCCTCCACCCCCGTTCGTCAAAGAAGTCCTCCATCGCTTCAGCCACCGAACGCAAAAGCCGGTGACTCGTGAAGAGCACAAAAGCCTTTCCTTCCGTCTTGATCAAGACCCGTTCGATCCAGTGAGCGAGCATTTCTTCGTAATCATCATCTCGCGGATCAGGCATCGACTTAATGACGTATATCGCCATCTGTTTTTCGTAATCGAAAGGACTTCCAATTTTGATGGCCGGCACATGTTGCGCTCCCACTCTTTCCCGAAAATAACTCAACTGCGCATCACCCGTCCCCAAAGTTGCGCTCGTCGCGATGCAGGATTTATCCGGCCCGAACAACAGGGTCCGCAAACGCTCCGCAACATTAATCGGCGCGGCATTCAAACTCAGTGAGGCCCCTTCAGAACCCGATTTTTCCACCCAGTAAACACTCCCGCCATCTTCCTGATCGAGAAACATTTTTAGCCCACCATGAATCTCCCGCAATCGCCGGGCTCCGTCCATCAATTCATTCCGCTTCGTCTCATCCTCAGTATCTTCTGCGACCAACTCGATCGCACTCCAACACTCACGAAGCGGGGCCGCGAGGGTATTCTCAACCAACTCCGGATTCCTGACGCGGCACTCTCTGCCCCAGTCGTTGAAAGTCACCGCTCCACCCACCTCATCGAAAAACACATCGGCTTCCTCGATGACCTTGCGAGCGCATTCCATCGCCTCACTCGCCCGCGCCGACTTCAACAATCCCTTCCCGGTTTTCGGGTGATACAAACGCTGCAAATCAAAACGCAACCCGGCCTGAGTCACCCGCAATCCCAACGCCTTCGCCGCTACTGATTCAAGCATATGCGCTTCGTCAAAAATCACGAAATCATTGGGCACTAAAAAACCTTTCTCCCCCTCCAATAACTCCTCCTCAGGATTCAGCAGCGAGAAAAACAAACTGTGATTCACCACCAAGACCGTGGCCTTCATCGCGCGCTTTTTCGCCTCCTGATAAAAACAATTTCCACGCGGCCCGCAGGTTCTCTGGGTGCAGATATGAGACTCACTACACACCTGCAACCACACTTTATGCGCCGGCTCGAAATCCAAATCACTACGCGTTCCATCGCGCGTCGCTTCCGCCCACTTCCAGATTTCCATAAGCTCCTCCCGCTCACTTGTGGTGAAGAGATCTCCCACTTGATCCATCGCACGACGCAAGCGTAACGGACACACGTAATTCTGCCGACCCTTCAATAAGGCCGCGTCAAATTCACTCGCCAATAATTGCCTCACAATCGGCAGATCTTTCCCCATCAATTGCTCCTGCAAATTGATGGTGTGCGTCGAGATGACCGCCTTCCTCCCCTCCCTCATCGCGAACTCCACCGCCGGAATCAAATAGGCCAATGACTTCCCCACACCGGTCCCCGCTTCCACTACCAACGACCTCTCTTCTGCAAGCGCCATCGCGACCTCCCCAGCCATCTCCTGCTGTTCGGCGCGAAACTCAAAATCAGGCGACTTCGACAGCAAGCCCGAGCCTGAAAACACCGCCCGCATCTCCTCTCCAAACGAAGCACCTTCACCGAGCGTAATCACCCGTGGTAAATACTCTCTTCCGACCGCCTTGACAATCGCCATCGAGAAATGCTGATTTTCCAACATTTATATTGCGGTTTTTTCAGCATCTACTAGCATTCCTCTATGAATCGATTGGAAAAAGGCGCGCTCTCCCGCCGGGAACGGCAAATCCTGGACATCCTCTACCGCCTCGGGGAGGCCACCGCCAAGGACGTGCAGCAAGAACTCCCCGATCCTCCCTCCTATTCCGCCGTCCGCGCCCTCCTCGCTACCCTTGAAAACAAGGAAATGGTGAAACATTCCAAGGAAGGGCGACGCTATCTCTACAGACCGGCAATTACCGAGAGAAAAGCCAAGCGCACCGCCCTCAAGAGTCTGCTGGGCACCTTCTTCCAGGGAAAACCGGAGAATCTCGTCGCAGCCTTGCTCGATCCCGAAGATCAGCAACTCACCAAAAACGAGATCGACGAAATCCGTAATCTCATCAAGTAACACCCGTCGCCGTGCTCCTCCCCTCGCTCATTTTTTCCCTCATCGCCGCCTGCGCCTTGTGGTTCACCTTGCGTAAAAACCCTGCTGGGAGCTCCCGGGCCTCCGGCCTCATCCTGACCCTGCTCCTCATCCTCCCCCTCCTCGGATTCGTCCCCAAATATTCCGTCACAGTTTCCGATTCCGTTTCTCAAGCCCCTCCCTCACTCCTTATCCCCTATCTCTGGCTCGCCGGTTTCGCGGTCTTCTCGCTCAATGGACTCCGCGACCTACTCGCTATCCAAAAATGGCGCCGTCAATTCTTACCCGCCCCTGACCTCACTCTTTTCCACGAAACTCTGGAGCAACTCAAGGTCCGGCAAAAAGTTTCTCTTCACCTCCACCCAAGGCTTAATTCTCCCGTGGTTGCAGGGATTCTCCGACCCACCATTTACCTGCCCAAAAACTCCTCCCAATGGTCGCCTGAAACCCTTCGCATGGCGCTTCTTCACGAACTCGGTCACATCCAGCGCCGCGATCTTTGGATGGCTTCTCTGGCCCATCTCGCCTGCCTGCTTCACTGGTTTAATCCCGCCGTCTGGTGGCTTCGCCGGACCTTCCTCGCACAGTGCGAATTCGCCTGTGACGCCCATCTAGTCCAAAACGGAACCGATCCTAAAACATACGCACACGCCTTGTGCGACGTCGCCCAATCCGCAGCCGCCCCGCCTCTTTCACTGGCCATGGCCGGACATGTCCCCCTTCGCGAACGCATCATCTGCCTCTCCGAACGTCAAAAACGCGGCTCCGTCCTCCTCAGCTCTCTGATCCTACTTACCGCCTCCAGCGCCATCGCCGCCAGTTTGGTTCGCTTCGTTCCCCAACTCAATATCGCCCCCCCTCTCCCCGAAAAGGTCGTTGAGGAAAACCAACTTCGCTTTCTGGCCAATCCCTTCCCTGTGGATTGAGTCAAGTTTACCCCTTTTATAATCTTTGTCCTAAGACAAAGTCGGCGCGAATCGTTCCCCTCACACCGATGAGCCTACACGCCGACCTCTCCGCAGAAGCCAAAGAAAGACTGGCCGCCCAAAAGCGACTCTCCAGTATTACCAGTCTCATCATCGGCCTCCTGGTGACCTTCCTGATCGGAATCATTCTCTTCATCATCTCGATGGCGATGAATAAAGAGGAGGTCGTGATCGACGTCGTCTACAGTGCTCCAGGCGAAGAAGAACAGGAGTTGGTCGTTAATAAGGTCAACGTCACCCGCGATGTCAAACCCACACCTCCCAGCGGAGGAGCACCCGCCAAAGTCATCGCGGCAGTCACCGCAACCCCCATCGCCGTTCCCGTCACTTTCGCCGAGACCGACAACGTCTCATTTGGGACCGAAGAAGGATTCGGTAATGGCTTCGGAGCCGGAGCAGGCGGAGGTGGTGGAGGCCTTCCCGGAGGCGTCATGGGCAAACGTTGCAATGCCGGCGATCGCTCGGCGCGCTTGATGTCCTCCGGAGGAACTTCCCAATGCGAGGAAGCCACCATGAAAGCCCTGCGTTGGCTCAAAAAAACGCAAAATAGAGACGGCTCGTGGGATAAGAAATACCCTTCTGCTATTACCGGCTTGGCCCTCCTCGCTTTTCTTGGTCATTGCGAAACTCCCGAGTCCGTCGAATTCGGCGACGCTGTCTTTTCCGCCACCACTTTTCTCGTCGATCTCGGCATGAAGAAAAAAGGCAAACTCTCCACTGATCTGAATGATCGCTGGTGTTACGAGCACGCCATTGCCACCTACGCCCTCTGCGAATCATACTCCTTTAGCCAGATCTTTGGATACCAAATCCCCAACCTCGACAAAGTCGTCCAAAACTCGGTGCAGTGGATCATCAACAACCAAAACCAAGCCGGTGGATGGAACTACAAGTATGAAGAGCACCCTCGATGGGACACCTCCATCACCGCATGGCATCTTCAGGCCCTAAAAGCGGCCAGGAACACCGGATTGGAATTCAAGAATCTCGAACGCTGTTCAAAAGCCGCGCTCCAGGCCGTCCTCGACACCCAACAAGAACACGGCGGATTTGGATACGGTAAAAACGGTCCCAGCGGAGCCTCCAAAGGCCATTTCAGCCTCACCGGAGCAGGCACCCTTTGCATCCAACAACACAAGGGAAACAACCATGCCGCCGTCGGGAAAGGTCGTCGCTACATGGACAAACACAACTCCTTCGACTTCAATAAATACGCCAACCTCTACGATCACTATTACACCTCTCAAGCGATGATCAACCTCGGTGGAAAATCCTGGAAAGACTACAATCAACTTTTCCGCGACGAACTGATCAAGAACCAGGCAAAAGATGGTTCGTGGGGAGACCCAGCCGGCAACCACCACTCGGCTGGCAAGACCTACAACACCTGTCTCGCCACTTTGATGCTGGAGGTTTACTACCGCTACCTTCCCGGCACCGGAGCCGGCAGGTAATTACTACTTCGGCTCTTTCCCCGGAGGATACTTTTCGTAATTCTTGGCCGACTCGCGCGACCAGTATGGCGACGACCCCCAAAGCGGCACCGTCGCAAGCGAAGACTCCCAAAAGCCCAGCTTTGTGAAGAGCTCGTTGAGCGTTTCGACTTCTTCACCAGCAAGGTCGATCTGCTCCCCGGGATCTATCGACGGCGCAAAAAGCTGCGCCGGACGATGTGATAATTTAATCAATTTCCGCTCCCCGGAAAGGATCGCTGATTGCCCCTGCAATCGCCAAAAGAACTCACGCCGCTCGGCCACTTTTTTTTCGTTTAATACCGGCAGCAAATTAATCCCGTCATACGCCACCGCTTTCCGGTTTCGCTTGTCCTCATACTTCGGCGCGGGCTTCAAAGGGAGAGGCTCCCCACCAGCCGCAGCCAAAAACGTCGGCAACAAGTCCAAAGCCGATACCGGCTTTTTGTAGACCTTCCCTTTCGGCAATCCTGCGGGCCAGGACATCAAAAAAGGAACTCTTACCCCACCTTCCAACAAAGTCCCTTTCCGACCGGACAACGACCCGTTCCACGAAGCGTTATTGGTCGCCCCTCCATTATCGGAAAAAAATACAATTAGCGTGTTTTCATACTGCCCCGACTCCTTCAAATAATCAATCACCCGACCCACTCCGCGATCCAAGGCATGCATCATCGCCGAGTAGGTCTGACGCTTCTTGTCCTTGATGTGGTTATACACCGCGAGATCCTCGTCAGTCGCCTGCATCGGTGTGTGCGGTGCATTGTAGGAAAGGAACACAAAGAAGGGCTTCTCATCTTTCCGTCCCTTCATCCAAGCGAGAGATTCGTCGGTAAAGTAGTCGGTAACATAGTCCGAGGAAAACTGCGTGACCGGAGAACCATTGCGCTCCAACTGATGACGATCAGACTTTAGAAAATAACTATGCGACCCTCTCAACATTCCCACGAAATGATCAAAGCCCCGCACATTGGGATGAAACACCTCGTGTGTTCCCTGATGCCATTTCCCGATTAAAGCCGTGTCATACCCAACGGCTTTCAAATGATCGCCCAAGGTATGCTCGGTCGGTGGCAGCCCCTGCAATTCCGGGCGCGTCGCGTATGCGTCAGCCCCTTTATTCAAATTGCCTTCATAACCAAATCTCCGTGGATCTCTTCCCGTCAAAATCCCCGCTCGCGATGGTGAACATACCGACGAAGGGACATAGCCCTGCGTGCAAAGGACCCCGTTGCTCGCGATGGAATCAAGATGCGGTGTCTTGATCGTCGTCGACCCGGTGCAACCCAAATCGCCATAACCCATATCATCCGCCAAAATCATGACGATGTTCGGAGCCTTCCCGAAAGAGAGCGCAGCACTCAGAAAAAGGAGTAAGAATTTCACCCCGCTATTCAGGGCGCCAAGGCGGCTCAGGTCACGGACAAAATCACGAACGACACCGCTCTTGAATCCACCCGAAAACACTCTCTGCCGAATCAACATTCTCCGCCCCAACTCCAATCGCCAACGGCTGTTCCTCTTCCTCAACGGTATCCCGTCCATGCGACCCCTTTACCAAATCAGCGTCGAGCGGAATCACATCCATCAGACAACGAAAGCCCAAGCTCTTCTTCGCCAAAAACCCGGCAATTTTCAGCATGGGAAACTTAATCTCCGGGTCGAGAAACAACTCCACCGGGTCGTATCCCGGTTTGCGATGAATATCAATACAGCGCGCAAAGTCCGGCGCCTTGGCATCATCCATCCAATAATAATAGGTAAACCAAGCCTCACTCTCCGACACCGCAACAAAGTCTCCTCCCCGCTCACGCCCCACTCCATTACCCCAAAGCTCTGCCCCTTCACGAATTTCCTCCACCCCATCCGCCTCCAAGACAACTTTGCGAACTTCCTCCGCAATCGATTCGTCGTTCACATAAACATGTGCCACCTGATGATCCGCCACCGCAAATGCCTGGCACCCCCCGCAATCAAGAGTCTCCAAACCAATTTCATCCTTCACCTGAATCCACCCCTTCTCCCGAAAGATTTGGTTGAGATGAATCGCTTTCGACACTTTGGAAATTCCATATTCGGAAAGAAGCAAAACTTCCACACCACTCCCTTCAAGTTCATCGATGAGATCACAAGTCACCTCATCAATTGCCGAGTATTCCGCATCCATCTCGGGCGTATCTGGACCGAATTTTTGTAGCCCATAATCAAGATGAGGTAAATAAACCAAATTCAATCCGGGGCGCTCTTTCTTCTCAATCCACCTCGCACTATCAGCGATCCACTGCGACGAAGAAATCCCCGCATTGGGGCCCCAAAATGACGGAAAGGGAAAAGGGCCCAGATCACCTTTAATCTCCTCCCGCATTCCCATCGGTTCGGTGTGAATATCAAAAACCTTTCGCCCGTCCGCCGGATACAACGGCCTTGGTGTCGCCGAAAAGTCAGCCGAAGAATACATGTTATACCACCAGAACATCTTCGCGCAGGAATGCTCCAGACCTTCCCACACTTTCCCACCCTTCACGAGATGATTGCTTTGCTTCCAAAACTTTACCTGCGCCTCTTCGCGATCATACCAACCATTCCCCACAATACCATGCTCCCCAACCGGTTTCCCGGTAAGATAAGAACTCTGAGCCGTGCATGTCACTGCCGGAAAGGCCGGCTTGAATGAGACCACTTCGCGTGACTCCGCCCACCTCTGCAAACGCGGCATGTGCTTCAGCACGGCCTTAGTCAAACCGACAACATTGAGAACGGCAACCCGGTTCATGAACTCACCGCCAAGACACGGGATTTAAGTTCCTTGGCGCAGTCATCCCAAATTTTCTCTTCGATTTCATGCACATCAATTCCCTTCCCCAAACTCGCCAACAAGAGAACGGTCAGTTCCCCCCCAAGGTGCTCGCGGAATTCCTCCAGTCCGTTAAAAACCCGGCGACGGCCTTTGGAATCGAGCAACTCAAGAGCTTCATGCCATAGCGGAAGATTCAATTGCTCAATAACACATAAAACCCTCTCCGCATCGTCGGCCGAGAGAAGTCCCACCCTGGCCGCATAAAGCGTATCAAGAGCCACGCCAACGGAAACCGCTTCGCCATGACTCAATTCGAAGTCGGTCAGTTGCTCCAGTTTATGCGCTGCCCAATGGCCGTAATCCAAGGGACGGCTACTCCCCAGTTCAAAGGGATCTCCGCCCAAGGCAATATGACGCGCATGATGAATTGCGGAACGCTCCACCGCTTCTTCCAAAGTAGGCTCATCGAGGGCACACAAAGATGCGGCATTCGCCTCCATCCACTCAAAAAACTCACCATCCTTCACCAGAGAAACTTTCACCGCCTCGATCAGTCCCGCCCTTCGGGTTAGCTCGGGTTGGGTATGGAGGAATTGAAAGTCATTCACCACTGCATACGGCACCGCAAAGGCTCCAATGAAATTCTTCTTCCCGAAGGCATTGATGCCATTCTTCACGCCAACCCCACTGTCGTCTTGGGAAAGGGTCGTCGTTGGAAACCTAACCAGACGCACACCGCGGTGACCGGTCGCCGCAGCATAGCCCACGACATCCAAAAACGCTCCGCCGCCAATTACCATGATGTAGGAATGTCGGTCAATGTGGTGTCTTTCGATCGCCGCCATCGCGTTTTGGTAAACCGAATCGTCGCGCTTCGCCTCCTCGCCTCCCACCAGCCATTCCACGCCGGTGAGCCGAATTCCCGCCACTTCCCCAAAATAATCCTGAATTTGCGCCTCTAGCTCAGGGAAAAACTCTTTCAGCCCGTTCTCCACGAAAACGAGAACCTTGCTGTGACCCCTCGTTTCCAACAGGTCGGACAAAAGCTTATTCTCCGGAGAAAAGGCTCCACGGGTAAATCGAATGCGGTGACGAAAGCTCACCTGGATGTCAAAATCTTCGCCGGTCATTGCTGCGCGGGGCATTGGTAATGGTTTCTACGCGGAATTGCCACAGATTCTTAGAAGAGTATTGTTAATTTATGCCAAACACCATTTCCCACTTCGAAGGCCGCTACCTTTCCCTCCGTGAAATCGACGACTGGGAATTCGCCACCAAGCCCAATTCCACCGCTGCCAAGTTGCCCGAAATTGTCGATTCCAACGGCCACGTTTAGCCCATTCTCTGCGAGAATTGCTATCACTGTCACAGCCCTGACAAGAACACTCTTGAACCCAAAAAGAACCCTCGGAGAAATCCACCTGCGCTCTTGCCCTCCTGTGAGGAATCACTAGGTTCGAACCATGCGTTCTGTAGTTCTTTCTCTCGCTTTTGCTTCCACCTCCTTTGCCCAGCTTGCTCCTCCTGCTCCGGATGGCACGATCCGTCCTGCCATCGGCTCCGTCGAGCGTCTCGACCCAGCCATCAACAAACTGATCCCGGAAGACGCCAGGATCGAGGTCATCGCGATGGGCTTCGAATGGTCCGAAGGCCCTGTCTGGGACAAGGCCGAAAACCGCCTCCTCTTCTCGGACGTTCCCACCAACACAGTCTACCAGTGGTCCGAAAAGGGCGGCCTGGGTGTCTTCCTCAAAGCCTCCGGCTACACCGGCCCATCGCGATACGGTAACGAACCCGGCTCCAATGGTCTCACCTTTGATAATGAGGGACGCCTTCTCTCCTGCGAACACGGTGACCGCCGCGTCTCTGTTCTCACAACCAATGGCGGTGGTAAGATGACCGTCGCCGATCACTACAAAGGCAAGCGCTTTAACTCGCCGAACGACGTCTGTGTCCACCCAAACGACACCATCTACTTCACTGATCCTCCTTACGGACTTCCAAAAAAAGAAAAAGACCCGCGCCGCGAGTCGTCGATCTTTGGTATCTATTCAATCTCTCCCAAAGGCGTGGTTTCCGTGGTTGACGGCACCATGGAACGCCCAAATGGCATCACCCTCTCGCCCGATAGTAAGACCCTCTACGTTGCACAATCACAGGGTGGAAAAGCCTGGCTGGTCTCCTACCCCCTCGATGCCTCCGGCAGAGTGGCCGGAGATCGCAAGCTCCTCTACGATGCCACGCCACTCAGTGAAAAAGACCCTGGTATGCCCGACGGCCTCAAGACCGACCAACAAGGCAACATCTGGTGCACCGGCCCCGGAGGCGTCATGGTCATCAGCGCCGATGGAAAACTCCTCGGCCGCATCCTGACCGGACATCGCACCGCCAACTGTGCCTTCGGTGATGATGGATCGACACTTTACATGACCGCCGACTATTACATCGTCCGCATCAAAACCTCCGTCAAAGGAACCGGCTTTTAAGTTCAAAACCACCTGACCATGGCCCAGCGAAGCTCCACAATCATCCAAGCCCTCGAAAGCGAAATTATGGACGGCAGTCTGACTCCCGGTCAGCGCCTCCCGTCCGAGGAAAAACTCTGCGCCCGCTTCAATGCCAGCCGTACCGTCATTCGCGAAGCCATTCAGCAGCTCCGAGGAAAAGGCCTGCTCCGCACTTTGAAGGGCTCGGGCTCTTACATCGCCGACCCCAGCCTCGAAAACCTCGCTGGAGCGATTGAAACTTATTCGGTCCTTACAAACGACGATTCCTATCTCGAGCTGATGGACTTCCGTATCCTCCTCGAAACCGAGTGCGCCCGTCTTGCCGCCATCAATGCCGGTGAAAAAATCATCGAGATCATGCAGCGCGCCATCGACAAAATGGAAAGTGCCCGTGGAGACCGCAAGCGCTTCAGCGAAGCCGACATCGCCTTCCACCTCGCCATCGCAGCAGGGTCAAAGCACAATCTCTACGCCACAGTCCTGAGCGCCTTGGAAAAACGCTCCATCGAGTATGCCAACCTCAACCGGGGCAACAGTGAATGGTATGACAGTGTCATCAACACCCATGCTGAGATTTTCGACGCCATTTGCGACAGCAAGCCTGATAAGGCAGCAGACGCGATGAAACGTCACCTCATTCTCTCCCGTCGACACTACGTCGATCTGGAAGTCTCATAGATCTCGCTCGGCATCGCCCCTGAAATCCGCTATTTCTCCTCAGTGGCTGATTTCACTCCTCTCCTTCCCGCGCTTGTCGCGCTGGTCCTCATCCTGATCACGCGCCGCGCGGCTCTCTCGCTGTTCGCCGCCGTTCTGACCGGCTCTTTTCTCCTCGCCGGACCCTGGCCCATTCCAGCGATCCGCAATCTCTTCGAAGATCACTACTTCCCCGTTCTCAAGAGCGACTGGAATCTCAGCGCGATCATTTTCACCTTCGCGCTCGGCGCTTTCGCTACTCTGCTAGAGAAAGGTGGCGGCTTCACCGCGATCCTCAATCGCATGCTCGCCCGAAAATCCGGCGATCCACGGAAGAGACTTCTTTTCGGCATCTACGGGCTCGGCCTCCTTTGCTTTTTCGATGGACTCGCAAATTCCATCCTCCTCGGACGCGTCGGCCGCCCACTCGCCGACGCCCTTCGTATCTCCCGCCAATTCCTCGCTTATCTAATCGACTCCACCGCCGCCCCAGTTGCCTGTGTCGCCTTCATCTCAACATGGATCGCAACCCAGCACAGCCTGATCAAAGAAGGTCTTCAAGATGCGCCTTTCGATGTCAATCCGGCGGCCCTTTTCTTCAATTCCATTCCCGCCAACCCCTATTGTCTTCTGAGCCTCCTGCTCATTCCCTTGGTGATCTTCCGCTCCTGGCACATTGGACCGATGAGGAATGCCCGCCCCGTTGAGCTCGATTCCGATATCAACAACCAACCCAAAGCGGGTGACCCCAAAGCAGCCCTCATTCCCCTCTTCGTTCTCGTCACAACCCTCCCCGGGTTCATTTACCTCTGGCAAGATGGTGACCAATGGTCCTGGCGAAACGCCTTCTCATCCGCCGGTGTCCCTTACGCCATGGTCGCTTCCAGTTTCGTTGCCCTAGTCTCAGCTTTCCTTTGCTTTCCAAAAGACCGACGTAAGGAGACCGGACAACACATGCTCGATGGTGCCGCCTCACTCGTTCCCGCCCTCATCATCCTCATGCTCGCTTGGACCCTGGGAAGCATTTTCAAAGCACTCGAAGTTGCCGAACTCCTCAAGAGCCTCCTCGGCGACCAACTCCAGCCCTCATTCTTCCCACTCTCCATCTTCCTGCTGGGAACAATGATGTCCTTCCTCACCGGAACCTCCTGGGGAACGATGGGCCTCCTCATGCCCCTATCACTCCCACTTGGTCTGGAACTCGGAAGCGAACTCCCTCCGGACGAGCTCATGGCTCTCATCTCCATGACCATCGGCGCGGTCTTTGGCGGGGCTGTCTTCGGGGATCATTGTAGTCCATTTTCAGATACCACCATTGTCTCCTCGCTCGCCGCCGGATGCTCGCCCACTTCCCACATCGCGACGCAGCTTCCCTACGCTCTCATCGCCGCCACCGGAGCCGCCCTAGCATACACCCTGATGGCTATCGGACTCGCCCCCTGGCTCGCCACCCTGCTCCTCGCCAGCGCCCTCGCGGCAACCGTGTTGCTCAAGAAAGCTTAGCGCCCGACTTCATCAAGCGATCGCCGTCCTCGATCTTCCAGTTTTTCCATCAAAGACGACAACCTCTGCAGCCATCCCCCCGGACCCGCTACGGCCATTCGAGTGGATATTCACCTACAATTCATGATGAGATGAAGGCCATTTCATACCGTCCGATTTCACAATCATTCTTCTTTGTCTCGACATTTCGCTTAAGGGCCCGAAAGAGAGATTTGTCATGTCTCATTCATCTGAAGACTACCGCCTGCGCACCCGTTTCATCATTAAACTCGGGAGAGCTCTGCATCGCTGTGGAGCCAACAGCGTGCGTCTCGAAGAACATCTTGGAAACGTCACCGAGATGCTCGGACTTCACGGCAGCTTTCTCGTCAGCCCAACCACCTTCACTTACATTTTCTGGTTGGATGATGAACTTGATCAATTCACGCACATCGAACGTACCGAGCTTTCCGACTACGACCTCGGGCGCCTCTGGACGATCGACCAATTGGTTGAAAACATGGAGGACGGCCACGTTGACTTTGAATCGGGCTTACAGAAGCTTGAGAAGCTCGAACAATCTCCTCCCCCCATTCCCTTCCTCGAAAACGCACTCGCCAGCCTGGTCACCGGGGGAGCTTTTGCCACCCTCCTCTCGGATAACCCCCTTGATGCCATTGCCGCTTCCCTAATCTCTTTTCTTCTCTTTCTCATCAACCACTTCACCGGGTCAAAAAAAGGATTCAAGCCGGCCCTCGCAATCACGCTAGCCTTCACTGCCGGAGTTCTTGCCATGATGTTTTCTACTTTCGGCGCAGGCATCAACGCTCCCATTGTCATTCTGGCTTCCATCATCATTCACATTCCAGGACTCTCCCTGACCGTCGCTCTTGAGGAGATCTCTCATGGACATCTCATCTCAGGCTGTTCCCGTCTTGTCGACGGACTAATGACCTTACTCAAACTCTTCTTCGGAACCCTCGCCGGAATCGCCGTCGTTAACTTCCTCTCCCCCGTTCCTTCCGAACCGAGCCTGCTTCTCTCCCCGGTTCCCGACTGGCGAATCTGGCCCGCTCTGATCGGACTCGCCATTTCACTCGGCATCGCCTTCAAAATCCCACGAAACAAATGGGCTCTCGGAGTCGTCTCGGTCTTCATCGCCTTTGGCGCTGCCAAGCTCGGTGGGCACCTCTTCGGGATGTATGCCGGAATGTTTCTCGGAGCCCTCTCGGTGGGGCTTTTCAGCAACCTCTTCGCGAGACTCACCAACGGCCCCTGCTCGATTCTTCTTATTCAAGGAATCATCGTCCTTGTCCCTGGTAGCAAGGTTTACTCCATCCTAAACCACTGGGTTTCCGGGGAAGCCATCCTTCCCAGCGAAAGCGGAGGCAGAGCACTCATCGCCTTCGTTGCCCTCATCTCGGGCCTCATCTTTTCCAACGCCCTCGCTCCTGCAAAGAAAACTCTGTAGTGGCAAGATTCTCGATTTCCACTACACCTAATCCCTATGAAATTCACCTTGCTGATCCTCTCTCTTTTTGCGTCCAGTGCGTTGGCAAAAGAAAAATTGAACGTCCTCTTCATCATTTCCGATGACCTTACCGCGACCGCGCTTTCCTGTTACGGAAATACTGTCTGCAAGACACCCAACATTGACCGCCTCGCCGCGCAGGGAACGCGCTTCACTAGGGCTTATTGCCAGGGAACATATTGCGGACCATCGCGAGCCTCTTTTATGAGTGGTTACTATCCCCACGCCATCAAGATGCTCGGATACGGTTCTCCACGACCCGCCATCGGAGACCGCGCGACTTGGGCTCAGTATTTCAAAAACTCAGGATACTATTCGGCCCGCGTCTCCAAGATTTTCCACATGGGGGTGCCCATCGGAATCGAAAAAGGAACAGATGGCCCCGACGATCCCGCCTCATGGACCGAGCGCTTCAACTCCCAAGGGCCTGAGTGGCGCGCACCTGGCGATGGCGAAACATTGGAGAACAATCCCGATGGCAAAAAGCCCGGACCGGTCGGCGGCAACACCTTCGTGGTCGTCGAAGCCGACGGCGATGACCTCGCTCATTCCGATGGCAAAACGGCAAAAAAAGCGGCCGAGCTGATCCAAACCCACAAAGACGAGCCCTTCTTCCTTGGGGTGGGATTTGTTCGCCCTCACGTCCCCTTCGTGGCCCCGCGCAAGGACTACAAAGACTTTCTCCCCTACGACAAAATGGTCTTGCCCGAGAAAGTCGACGGCGACTGGGACGACATCCCCAAACAAGGCATCAACTACAAGACGAGCAAGAACATGAAGATGGACGTTCGTCGCCAGAAGAAAGCCGTCGGCGGATACTACGCCTCGGTCGTCTACATGGACCGCATGGTCGGACAGGTTCTCGATTCGCTGACTAAATCCGGACTCGACGACAAGACCATCGTCATCTTCACCAGCGACCACGGCTACCATTTGGGCGAGCACGACTTCTGGGCCAAGGTCAGCCTCCACGATGAATCAGCCGCCATTCCACTCATCATCCGTATTCCTGGCAAAAAACCCGCCGTGTGCCACTCTCTCGTTGAGCTGTTAGACCTCTACCCCACGCTTTCGAACCTCTGCGGCCTCGAGGTTCCTTCACGACTGCAGGGCAAAGACATCTCCCTAGTTTTCGACAATCCCAAACACGAAGTTCGAGACGCCGCCTTCAGCGTGAATGGAAAAGGATTCCTCCTCCGCGAACATGACTGGGCCTACATTCAATACGGCGAAGATGGCAACAAAGGCATCGAACTTTTCGACATGAAGAAAGACCCCAAGCAATACACCAACCTCGCCACCGATCCAAAGCATGCCGGAACCGTGACACGATTTCGCAAAAAGATGACCGCTAAGCTCAAGGAAATCAGAACCAACGACCTGGGATTGAAATATTGACCTACTCCCCCTGGCGATCCTCCTCGTGGCACTTCCGCTCGTAGATATAGTAATACACGATCAAGAGTTCGGCGTATCGTTTCTCAGTTAACCGCATTGGCTACACTCACGAATTTCTCAAAATTCCCGAGCGCATATTTTATCGAATTCAGATCAATTAATCGCCTACCGCGCGCAGGTTCGAAAACCGGTGAAGGCATCCGTCCGCGATGGATAATAGGCTTGGCGATAAGTATTGCGGATCAAACTTGAGCAAGTCGCACACGAACCACCCTTCGTGACGCGATGGTCTCCAAATTGCAGCACCGACATATAGTGATACATATCGATCTTAAATCCGTCGAAGGGCAAAAACTGACTGGAGGTCCATTCCCAAGCCGTCCCCAGCATTTGCAAACACCCTGACGAACTCGCCCCCTCCGCAAAGGCTGTCGCCGATGCTATTCCGTAAAATCCTCCATCCATGTCTACTCTTGCAGCATGCATGGTATCGCCCCACGGAAAGTTCTGCCCCTCCGCTCCTCTCGCCGCCGCTTCCCATTCGGGCTCCGTCGGCAATCGTCGCCCCGCCCACTTACAATAGGCCTCGGCTTCCCAAACACTCAGATGCAAGACTGGTGCGTCCAACGGCAACTCGATCCATTCATCGAATTTTCGCACCTGAATCTCATCGCCTTCCCAACGCCAGTAATTCGGAAACTCGCGCTCCGACTCCGCCAACCAACACTTCCCTCCAAAATTCCAAAGGGCTTCTTTTTCATAGCCTCCATCTTGCACGAACTCGAGGAACCCTCGATTGCTCACCAACGTTTTCGAAATCGCAAACGGCTCCAACTCCACCCGAAATCCCGGGCGTTCATTATCAAAACTAAAGGACACGCCTTCCTCACCCTGAACTCCCTCCGGCATTCCCATGAAATATTCCCCGCCATCGATGAAAGCATCTCCCGCTTCCCCAATCGCTCCATACTCCCTTGATGCCTGATCCGAAAACCTTGGTGCTGGATACCCCAAAGTTTGCCGGGCCCAAATCAACGACTCGATGTGCATTTGCTGGTGATGAATACAATAGCGAAAGAGATAACTTTCATAGGGATCAGTAAGCTTCTCCAAGCGTTCCCGACTTTCATCCATCACCCGAGAGTAGTAGTCCAACATCGTTGCCTTACCTGGAACCACACCCGGAGCCCATCGATGCTTGTGCATGATTTCAAAGGAGTCCCACACCTCGTCGTATCCCGGCATCCTCGCAGCCTTCCCTCCCAACTCCCTGAGCAAAAAATACTCATAGAAAAATGCCGCATGACCCAATTCCCAAATCGGGGGATTAATCCCTCTCTCGTAGGGAACCCGAAGTTGCTCATCACTGAGATCTTCCAGCAACTCGCGAGACCGTCGGTCTACAATCTCCAATTCCTGAGCGATCTCTTCTTTGGTGTTCATGAGCTTTGCTCCTTTGTAAGCTCATCCAGCATCTTTTGCCATGCCTTTTGTTCGGCCTCCGGTGAAAACAAAGAGGCGACTGCCGCACAAGCAGTCTTTAATTCCTGATAGAAATCCTCATCACTTTCCGCCCTCCCAATCAATCCAGCCAGAGCTTCGGTATCACCCACCGGAAAATATCCTGGATAGTCCTCGCCAAGCAAACCCATCACCCCATCGATCCGCGTTGACAAGACCGGTGTCCCGCAAGCAATTGCCTCGCCAATGACCCGCCCCGCTCCTTCCGAATGCGAGCTCAAGACCAACAAATGGGATCCCGCTATCAATTTACATGCTTCTCTTGGCTTAAGCTCCCCCAAGCATTCATAGCGGCTATTCTCCGCCTCCTCTTCCCGGATCAGAACTTCATACCGCTCTTCTAAAAGCCCCCCGGCCTGTCGAACTCGCACTTTCGATGCCGACGGCAACAAGCGCACCGCCTTAGCTGTCCGAAGAGGATCTTTCACCTTCCGAAAATGCCCCACCACCGCGACATCAAAAAAATCGCTCTCCCGACTCATCTCAATCGGGCTCGCGCTTTGAACAATCACTCTCGTTTTCTCCCGCATCTCATCCGGCACCTGCTCGAGGGCTTTAGACTGCAGGACAGCCA
>Ga0115013_10000117_pt1 | contig 51444 bp, 57 predicted proteins | sample SouAtlMetagenome_2_FD_88686 | JGI IMG/M metagenome (GOLD analysis project Ga0115013, IMG submission 88686) | Marine eukaryotic phytoplankton communities from Atlantic Ocean - South Atlantic ANT15 Metagenome | ecosystem: Environmental > Aquatic > Marine > Oceanic | place: South Atlantic Ocean...
ACCGTGGTGGACACCACCCCACCCGCTTTGAACATTCCCGAAGATTACACCGTGGAATGTTCGGATGACATCCCGATGGACGACGCCACGGCCACAGACAACTGTGGCGAAGTCACGATCACCTTGACCAGTGAAACAATCACAGGCGAGGCCACGGGCAACTACATCATCACACGCACGTTCACTGCAACAGACGACGCCGGCAATGGCTCTTCAGCCATGCAAACCATCACGGTCCAGGACACCACACCTCCGGCATTCACCTTCGTCCCGGCTGACTACACCGTCGAATGCTCCGACGAGATGCCCATGGACGACGCCATGGCTGCGGACAACTGCAGCGAGGTGAACATTGAAGTATCAAGCGAAACAATCATGGGCAATGCCACGGGCAACTACGTCATCGTGCGCACCTTCATGGCCACCGACGATGCCGGCAACAGCAGCTCTACAGCCCAGACCATCACGGTCCAAGACACCACGGCGCCCGAGTTCATCTTCGTGCCGGCGGACTACACCGTGGAATGCTCCGATGAAATTCCCATGGACGACGCCACAGCATCGGACAACTGCGGCGAAGTGACGGTTGAAGTGACTGGCGAGACAACCGCAGGCGACGCCGCAGGCAACTACGTCATCGTGCGCACCTTTTCAGCCATGGATGATGCTGGAAATAGTACTACAGCTGTCCAAACCATCTCCGTCCAAGACACCACGGCGCCGCAATTCACCTTCGTGCCGGCAGACTACACCGTCGAATGCTCCGACGAAATGCCCATGGACGAAGCCACAGCATCGGACAACTGCGGGGAGGTGACCATCGACGTTTCAAGCGCAACCACGGCCGGAGATGCCGCGGGCAATTACATCGTTGTGCGCACGTTCACCGCCACCGACGATGCCGGGAACAGCACGTCTGCTGAACAGACCATCACTGTTCAGGACACCACTGCGCCAGAATTCTCGTTCGTGCCAGACGATGCCATCGTGGAATGCACCGATGCTTGGCCTGAGGACATGGCCCTTGCGGTTGACGCATGCGGGCCGGTGGAACTCCAGGTGTCCACTGATACGCTCCCCGGCATTTGTGGTTTGTTGATTCTTCAGCGCACGTTCACAGCGACAGACGATGCAGGCAACGTCAACGAGGTGGTCCAAACCATGACCCAAGTAGACACACAAGGTCCTACGTTCGTGGGTCTGGTTGAAGAAGTGGATTTGTCGTGCTCCCAAAATTTCAGCCAAATCCCCTTACCCAGTGCGACTGACGCATGCTCGGAAGTGATCACCTTGGTTTGGAATGACGTGGAATTCAGCGGAGGGTGCACCCTCCCCATCTCTGCGATCGTTCGGACCTACACGGCTGTGGATGCTTGCAACAACGTGTCTCAAGCAGAACAAATCATCCTGCTGACAGACATCCAAGCTCCTGAATGGGACTTCCTTCCAGAGGACGTCACCATTGAATGTACGGACGTGTACGAACTCGTGCCCCCCACGGCGACCGACAACTGTGCCGCCCCTCAAATCACATGGGAAGTGGATACGGTTGGAGATTTCTCCACAGGCGTGTACGACTTGGTCTTTGCCTTCGAAGCTGTCGACGACTGCGACAACATCGCGGAACACCAACATGTGGTGCACGTGGAGGACAACGTCAGCCCAGAATGGGTGACCTTCCCAGAAGGTTACACCATGGCCTGCGGCGAAGCTTTGGACACAATCATGCCCACTGCGACCGACGCATGCAGTGAAGTGGTCACGGTGGATCTGGTCGATCAATTCTTCAACGAAGGCGAATGCCTCGGCTCTGGGCTTTGGACGCGCACGTTCTCCGCGACAGACGCGAACGGCAATGTCCTCGAGTCCTCTCAGTTGATTCAAGTGGTGGACACCGTCGCCCCGTACTTCACCGTGGTCCCCGAAGCGGTGACGGTGGAATGTGACGAGGCTTTGCCATCCGTTTTGGCCGAAGCGGAAGATGCCTGCGGCACCACGACGGTATCGGTCATTGAATCCGTGGTGGACGGTTCAAATGCCAACAACTACACCTTGATTCGGACGTTCACTGCGACAGATGCTTGTGGCAATGAAACGGATACGACCCAAATCGTGACTGTGGTCGACACCACCCCACCCACGTTTGTATCGACGTGGAGCGAAGAAACACGCCAATGCGGGGAAGACCTGAGTCCCTTGCCGGTCGAGGCCGTGGACGCCTGTTCAGACAGTGTCGTTGTGATGGTGAACGATGTGATGACGCTTGGCTTCTGCGAGGGCGCATCCACCGTGGCGCGGACGTACATCATCTCTGACCTCTCTGGCAACGTCGATTCCATGTTGGTCACCGTGAATGTCGTGGACACTCTCGCACCCGTGTGGCTCTTCACTCCTGAAGACATGACCGTGTCCTGTGACGCTGCACTTCCCACGGATGTCCCTGAGGCGCAAGATCTGTGCAGCGAGTTGACCCTGGTTTTGGCCACCGACACCATGCCAGGAAACGCCCTCGGCAACTACGAGGTCATTCAGACCTGGACGGCAGAAGATGCATGCGGCAACAGCACTGTGCATGAACGTGTGATTCAAGTGGTGGACACGGTTGCGCCCCAAGTGGTGTTCCCTGCAAATGACACGGTGGCATGCACAGATGAGGTGCCTTTGACAGCCCCCTTGATTTCTGACAACTGCGGCACCACAACGTGGAGCCACGTCGATGAATACACGCCAGGGCCATGTGACGGGGCGGGTACCTTGACACGCACCTTTACCGTCTCCGACGATGCGGGCAACCTCAATGAAGGCGTGCAAGTGATTTCCATTGTGGACGAGGAAGCGCCCGAATTCACGTTTGTCCCCGAACCCACGACCTGGGAATGCAACGCGCCCACACTGCTCGACTCCGCCATGGCCACGGACGCCTGCTCAGACGTCACCCTCACAGCCCAGCTCGACACGCTCAGCGGACTTGGGGCAAATCAGTGGATTTTGCGGGTCACTTGGACGGCAGAGGATGCTTGTGGGAACATGGCCGAGGCGAGCCAAGAAATCACGGTTTTGGATCAACTTGCACCTGCCATTGACGCAGGACCCGTAGACACAAGTCTGGCCTGGGGAGACGCCCTGTTGCTCGACGTGTGGGAGAGTGAGCTCGTCTACATGGACAGCTGCACGCAAACGGAAGATTTGATGGTGTCCGTCCAGATTGACACCTTGGAAGCCTTGCAACCTTGCATCGATGAAGTGGTTTTGACATGGACGGTCGAGGACTTGGCCGGGAACCAAGAGATCTGGATTCAAAATGTGCAGCTCTTCGACAACGACGTCCCTGTGTGGTCGGCAGCGCCCACCGATCTGGTGTTGTCTTGCGACAGCGTTTGGGAGCCCGTTGGGCCTGCGTGGACGGACCACAACGAATTTGAGGTCACCCAAACCCTCGATACCCTCCCTGGAGCATGTCCAGCTGAGATGACGCTGACTTGGACCTTGATGGCTTCGGATGTCTGTGGCAACGTTTCCGAGCCTTGGATTCAAGTGGTGAACTTTGTGGACTCCCTTGCCCCTGATTTGGTGTCTTGGCCAGAGGATGTGGTGGTCAACGCACCTGCGGATGTGCCGGTGTGTGACATCGAATCGATGGTTTGGGCAGACAACTGCAGCGATGCTTTGCTGGATTGCATGACAGACACCTTGGAGCAATACTGCCCAGGATCTTACCTCCTTGGACGCACGTATTCGGTCACAGACGCCTGTGGCAACGCAAGCTCGGTGCAGCAAAACATCTTGGTCGAAGATGTCGAAGCGCCAGCATTCACGAATTGGGTGAGTGCAGAGACCTTCTCTTGTGATTCCATCGTGGTGGCTCCTGGCGCGGCTGACCTGTCCTTCGAAGACAATCAATCCAGTGCTTCTGACCTCGTGCTTTCAAGCGTCTTGAGCGAGGTGCTGGGCGATGAATGTGCGCTGACCGAGGTCTTCACCTACACGCTGACAGATGGGTGTGGCAATGTGTCTGAGGACTATGTCTTGGAATTGACGTTTGTGGACGACGAAGCGCCTGTGCTTCAAGAAGCGCTCGAAAGCCTCGAACTGTACTGCGTCAGTGAAATCCCCGCCTTCGATGAAGCAGCGCTGCTCGAGAACGTCACGGACAACTGTGGCACCGTCACGGCTGTTGCCGGCGATGAATTTGAAGGAGGCGAATGTAACGGTCCAGATTGTGTGTTGATCCGGACCATCACCATGGTCGACAACTGTGGCAACACCTCTTCGGCCGAGCAAATCATGGTCATTTCAGAGCCGCCTACCGTGCCCGAACTGCCCACAGGCTTCTCGCCCAACAACGACTCATTCAACGACGTGTACCAAGTGAGAAATGCGGGTCCCGACCTCGGCATTCCCCCTTGCGATTGGCTGGAGAACACCACCTTCACGGTCTTCGACCGCTGGGGCAGTGTGGTCTTCCTTTCCAACGACATCTCCGAATCGTGGGATGGTACAAACTTGAATGGCCGGCCATTGCCTGTGGGAACCTACTTCGTGGTGTTCGAAGCCAATGGCCTCACCTACCGTCAAACTGTTGATCTCCGCCGCTGATGTACAAGTCTGAACACCCCCTCAAGACGATGCTGCAACGCTCTCTTCTCTTCGCCGCCCTCGGCGTGCTAGGGACCATCACGTCCCAGGCACAACAAGACGTCCTCACGGGACAGTACCTCTTCAACGGCACCTTGATCAATCCAGCCTATGCGGGGGCTTCAGGTCAATGGGAAACCATGGCCATGCAGCGCCTTCAATGGGTAGAATTTGACGGGGCGCCCAATACGGGAATTCTATCGGCACATGGTGCCATTGCCAACCGTGAACTCGGGGTCGGTGGCCTCATCGCGATTGACGGTGTGGGCATCACGTCCACCTTTGAGCTTGCAGGAAATGCGGCCTACCATTTGGACATGGGCGACAGTGACTTGAGCTTTGGACTGCGTGGCGGACTGTTGCAGTACCGCGCACGACTCGGTGAAATCGATGTCATCGATCCTGCAGATCCCGTTTACCAAGGAACACAACTCAGTGCCTGGGTACCGCGCTTTGGATTTGGGGCCTTGTTCCGCCGGAACAACTGGTTTGTGGGGTTCTCTGCCCCGATGCTCTTTGTGTTTGACAAGGCGCTCGACGGAGGCATTTCCCCATATTACCGGAACCACATGTACGCCCAAGGGGGGATGAACTTCCGGGCCAACAGCTGGCTCTCCCTGTCCCCTTCTGTCCTTTTCCGTGCCACGCCAGAAGTACCTTCCATTTTGGACCTCAACTTGGTCGCCACTGTTTCCGACGCCTACACCCTCGGACTTGGCTACCGCACTGGGAGCAGTTTTGTGCTTATCACCCAATGCCGACTCAACCAACAATTCCGCATTGGATACACCCGGGATTTCACGGCGACGGACATCCGAACCTTTGCAGGCGGCACCCATGAAATTGTGCTGGGATGGGACCTCAATTCACGGGCCAAAGAAGACATGCCCTTCGGCATGTGAGCGGACCTTTACCCCAAGCAAAAAGGGCAAGCCAATTGGCTTGCCCTTTTTCATGTCAGGTGAATTGGGATCAACGGAACGCCACCCCGAGGTATTGGGCATTGCTTCCCAACTCCTCCTCGATGCGGAGCAACTGGTTGTACTTCGCAATTCGGTCGGAACGGCTCGCAGAGCCCGTCTTGATCTGGCCCGTGTTTAAGGCCACCGCCAAGTCGGCAATGGTCGTGTCCTCCGTCTCCCCGCTGCGGTGGCTCATCACGGATGTGTAGCCTGCGCGGTGGGCCATGCTCACAGCATCGATGGTCTCTGACAAGGTTCCGATTTGGTTCACTTTGACCAAAATCGAGTTGCCCACGCCGTCTTCGATGCCACGAGACAAACGGCGTACGTTGGTAACAAACAAGTCGTCGCCCACGAGCTGGACGCGCTCGCCTAGCACATCCGTCAATTGCTTCCACGCGGACCAATCGTCTTCGTCCAATCCGTCCTCGATGGATACGATGGGGTACTTGTCGCACCAGCCTTTCCAAAAGTCCACCATTTCAGCACCTGTGCGCTGGTCTCCGGTCGACTCAAACTTGTAAAGGCCGCTTTCCTTGTCGTAGAACTCAGAGGCCGCGGCGTCCATGGCCAAAAGCACGTCTTCTCCGGGACGGTATCCCGCCTTCTCGATGGCCCGCAAGACCACCTCCACGGCTTCTTCGTTGCTTCCCAAGTTGGGGGCGAAGCCACCTTCGTCACCCACGTTGGTGCTGTGGCCTTGGCCCTTCAACACGCTCTTCAAGTGGTGGAATATCTCCGTGCCCATGCGCAAGCCGTCCGTAAAGGTCTCTGCACCCACAGGCATCACCATGAATTCCTGGATGTCAATCTTGTTGTCTGCGTGCGATCCGCCGTTCAAGATGTTCATCATGGGAACGGGCAACGTCCGTGCATTCACCCCACCAACGTAGCGGTACAAAGGTTGGCCCAAGCAGTCTGCTGCAGCACGCGCCACTGCGAGGCTCACGCCAAGGATGGCGTTGGCCCCCAAGTTGCCTTTGTTCTCTGTGCCATCTACTTCGAGCATGGTCTCGTCAATGAGACGCTGGTCGGTGACGTCGAAGCCCACAAGCGCTTCTTGCAATTCAATGTTGACGTGAGAGACGGCTTTCTCCACGCCCTTGCCCATCCAGGCGTCTCCACCATCGCGAAGCTCGACAGCTTCGTGGACACCCGTGGACGCTCCAGAAGGAACCGCCGCACGGCCAAATGATCCGTCACCTGTGCCAACTTCCACCTCCAAGGTGGGGTTGCCGCGTGAATCCAAGATTTGGCGGGCGTGAACGTAATCGATGTAACTCATCAGTAAGATGTATTAGAAGGGACCCTGTCCCTTGGATTGACCGTCGTTCATTGCAAGACGGCAGATTTCTCTTTTGCGATGTTGGCGACAAACTCGTCAAACAGGTAACGGCTGTCGTGTGGACCCGCAGATGCCTCCGGGTGATATTGGACACTGAAGACGGGTTTTCCTTTGACGCGAATGCCAGCCACCGTGTTGTCGTTCAAATGCACGTGCGTCTCCTCCACCTGTGTGGCGGTCTCAAGCGCCTTACGGCTGACCACAAACCCGTGGTTCTGAGACGTGATTTCACACTTGCCACTCATGAGGTTCTTCACCGGGTGGTTCACCCCTCGGTGACCGTTGAACATCTTTTCAGTGGTCAACCCTTGGCTCAAGGCCAAGACCTGGTGTCCGAGACAAATGCCAAACACGGGCACCCCCGAGTCCGCCAATGCTCGAACTTCATTCACCACGCCAGGCATGGCCGCCGGATCGCCCGGTCCGTTGCTCAACATGATTCCCTCAGGATTCCACGCAAGGAGATCGGACGCCTTGCTGTCCCATGGGAACACCTTGACGTGACAACCACGGTCCACCAAACAGCGCACAATGCTCTCCTTGACACCCAAGTCGAGCAGCGCCACGCGATGCTCTCCTCCCTCTCCAGCCTCACGGGGCTCCGACACACTGACTTGGCTAGACAACTCCATGCCCTCCATCGAAGGCACATCTGCGAGCTTGGCCTTGAGCTCCTCGACGGACGTGCCGTCGCTGGACACCACGGCATTCATGGCGCCATTCTCTCGAATGTGCATCACCAAAGCGCGCGTGTCCACATCCCGAATGCCCACAACTGTATTTTCCTCCAAATCGTCTTGAAGGGTGCCATTGCCGCCTGGACGACTCGCAATGGAAGAGAAGTTGCGCACCACAACACCCGCCACACGCGGTCCAGAAGATTCCGTTTCGTCTTCGTGCACACCGTAGTTGCCGATATGGGCCGTCGCCATCACCACAATCTGACGATGGTAGCTGGGATCGGTGAAGATCTCTTGGTAACCATACATCCCCGTGTTGAAGGCGATTTCACCAAAACTTGTCCCACGGCTTCCCGCCGCTTTGCCCTGAAACACGGTGCCGTCTGCCAAGACAAGCACTGCAGGGTCTTCTGGTAAAGGGTTGTGAACCATGCCGCGAAGATAGTGTGTTCCTGCACCTTGAGCGCGATTCTAGGCACCCCTTGTTCTGCGATTCGTTCACACGATGCCAACAAAAAAGGGAAGGCCATGGCCCTCCCTTTTTGATGTCATGGACGAAGAAGAATCAGTCTTCCTTCTTCTCTTCGCCTTCAGCGTCGTCTGCAGCGGGCTCCTCTGCTTCAGCAGCAGGTGCTTCTTCAGCAGCAGGTGCTTCTTCAGCAACAGGTGCTTCTTCAGCAACAGGTGCTTCTTCAGCAACAGGTGCTTCTTCAGCAACAGGTGCTTCTTCAGCAACAGGTGCTTCTTCAGCGGCAGATGCTTCTTCAGCAGCAGGCGCGTCCGCAACTTCTTCCACGATTACTGCTTCCTCCACAGCGGGAGCAGCAGCTTCTGGAGCAGCCTTCTTGGCACCGCCACGGCGAGAGCGACGTGTCTTCTTCTTCTCTTCACGGCCGTAGATCTCGTTGAAATCAACGAGCTCAATCATGCACATGTCGGCGTTGTCACCCAAACGATTCCCCGTCCGGATGATGCGCGTGTAACCGCCTTCACGGGTGGACACCTTGGGTCCCACTTCGCGGAACAATTCGGTCACAGCGTGCTTGCTGCCCAAGTAGCTGAAGCACACGCGACGGCTGTGCGTCGTGTCGTCCTTTGCGCGATTCACGAGGGGCTCCACAAACTTGCGGAGTTCCTTCGCCTTGGCAACAGTCGTCGTGATGCGCTTGTGCTCGATCAACGAGCAGGCCATGTTGGAGAGCATCGCCTTGCGGTGTGCGTTCTTGCGGCCTAGGTGGTTGAATTTCTTTCCGTGACGCATGATTACTCAGATTCGAGTTTGTACTTGCTCACATCCATGCCAAACGCAAGGTTCTTGCCTTCGACGAGTTCCTCCAATTCGGTCAAAGACTTCTTTCCAAAGTTGCGGAACTTGAGCAGATCGTTCTTGTTGAAAGCGACGAGGTCGCCGAGAGAGTCAATGTCAGCCGCCTTGAGGCAGTTCAGAGCGCGAACGCTGAGGTCCATGTCGGCCAACTTGGTCTTGAGCAACTGGCGCATGTGCAAGCTGCTTTCGTCGAATTCTTCTTCGACGTTGCTGTCCTCAGGCTCGAGAGAAATCTTCTCGTCAGAGAACAACATGAAGTGGTGAATCAAAATCTTCGCCGCTTCCTGCAAGGCTTGCTTGGGATGCACAGAGCCGTCGCAGTCCAATTCGAGAATGAGCTTCTCGTAGTCGGTGCGCTGCTCTACACGGAAGTTTTCGATATCGTACTTCACATTCCGGATGGGCGTGAAGATGCTGTCGATGGCGATGGTACCGAGGGGAGCGTCTTCGCGCTTGTTCTCGGCGGCAGGCACGTATCCACGTCCCTTTCCGATGGTCACCACCAAGTTCAACTCCACAGAGTCGTCCATGTTGCAGATCACGTGGTCAGGGTTCATCACCTGGAACGCCGAGGTGAATTTACCGAGGTCGCCTGCCGTGAAGGTGCTTTGACCTTTCACCGTGATGGACACGGTTTCTTGGTCGGTGTCTTCGATGTGACGACGGAAACGAACCTGCTTGAGGTTCAAAATGATTTCGGTCACATCTTCCACCACGCCTTTGATGGTCGAGTATTCGTGCTCCACGCTTTCCACACGGAGGGACGTGATGGCAAAGCCTTCTAGAGACGAGAGGAGAATGCGGCGAAGCGCATTGCCCACAGTCAAACCAAATCCAGGCTCAAGTGGACGGAATTCGAACTTGCCGTTGTAGTCCGTCGAGTCGAGCATGATGACCTTGTCAGGCTGCTGAAAATCGAGAATGGCCATAGTCTACTTGGTTTGAGGGTTTACTTTGAGTACAATTCGACAATCAACGACTCCTTGATGTTCTCTGGAATCTGATCCCGAGAAGGAATGTTGATCATGGTGCCACTCATGGCTTGGGTGTCCCAGTTCAGCCAATCGTGCTTTTGGTTGTTGTTCGACAAAGACGCAGTCACCACTTCGAGGGACTTGCTCTTCTCACGAACGCCGACCACATCCCCTTCACGCAAACGGTAAGAGGGAATGTTCACGACGGAACCGTTCACAGTGATGTGACGGTGAGACACCAACTGACGTGCGCCACGACGGGTTGGGGCAATGCCCAAACGATAGACGATGTTGTCAAGGCGACGCTCGCACAACTGGAGAAGGATCTCACCAGTGATGCCAGACTTCGCGTTGGCGGCCTTAAACATGTTGGAGAACTGCTTCTCCAAGATGCCGTAGGTGTATTTCGCTTTTTGCTTTTCAGCCAACTGGACGGAGTACTCAGACTCCTTCTTGCGACGACGGGTGTTGCCGTGCTGGCCTGGGCCGTAAGGACGGCGCTCAAGCGCCTTGTCTGGGCCAAAAATCGCTTCCTTGAAGCGACGGGTAATCTTGGATTTGGGTCCGCGGTAACGTGCCATATCTCTAAATCTTTCTGTTCAACAACGATTAAACGCGACGACGCTTTGGAGGGCGGCACCCGTTGTGTGGAAGTGGGGTCACATCCACGATTTCCGTGACTTCAATGCCCATGTTATGCAGGGTACGGATGGCGCTTTCGCGACCTTGTCCAGGGCCTTTCACAAACACACGCACTTTTTTCAAGCCAAACTCCATGGCTTCCTTGCCACAATCCTCAGCTGCACATTGTGCAGCGTAAGGCGTGTTCTTTTTGGAACCACGGAATCCCATCTTTCCTGCGCTTGACCAGGAAATCACCTGACCCGTTGCGTTGGTCAGTGAAATGATGATGTTGTTGAAAGACGAGTGGATGTGGGCTTCGCCCAAAGCTTCCACTTTGACTTTCTTCTTCTTTTTGACGGATTTAGCCATCGTCGTTGAATTTGGAGGTAATCGGTCCCTCGGGACCCAAAAAACTCAGACAGTCGTCTGGAGATTATTTCTTCTTGTTTGCCACTGTCTTGCGCTTGCCCTTGCGAGTGCGCGAGTTGTTCTTGGTGCGCTGCCCGCGAAGAGGCAGACCATTACGGTGACGGATGCCGCGTTGGCAACCGATGTCCATCAGGCGCTTGATGTCCTGAGAGACTTCAGAGCGCAACTCACCTTCCACCTTAAAGCCAGTGGCGATGGCGGTACGAATGGCGCCGACTTCGTCGTCAGACCAAGTGTCCACCTTTTTGTTTTCGTCCACACCTGCATCTGCCAACACCTTCGCAGCGCGGCTGCGTCCGATGCCGTAGATGTAGGTCAGTGCGATGATTCCGCGCTTGTTGCGGGGGATGTCGATACCAGCAATACGTGCCATGTGATCGTGATTTAAACAACGCTGGGATCAACCCTGGCGCTGCTTCATTTTAGGGTTCTTCTTGTTGATGACGTAGAGACGTCCTTTCCGGCGAACGATTTTGCAATCGGCCGTACGCTTCTTGATGGATGCGCGAGTTTTCATGATGCTCTTTTTATTTCTTGTACCGGAATGTGATGCGCCCTTTGGACAAATCGTAGGGGCTCATCTCGCATTTCACGCGATCGCCAGGCAAAATCTTGATGTAGTACATACGCATCTTGCCAGAGATGTGGGCCATGATGGTGTGCCCATTCTCTAGCTCGACACGGAAACGCGCGTTGGATAGCGCTTCCAAGATGGTGCCGTCTTGTGTGATCGACGTTTGTTTCGCCATACTGTTTAACTCAATTCGTTTTCTTCGAATTCAAAATCTCTTCAATGTCTTTGAAGCTGGAGAGAACGTCTGCCTTGCCCTGACGCACGACTACGTCGTGCTCAAAATGTGCGCTGAAGGCCCCATCTCGTGTCACAATGGTCCAGCCATCTTCGGCTTGTCCCACTTCACGGGTGCCAAGGTTGATCATGGGTTCAATGGCCAAGACCATGCCATCCATCAACTTGGGTCCGTTTCCACGGCGACCGTAGTTGGGCACTTCTGGAGCCTCATGAAGGTCCTTGCCCAAGCCGTGTCCCACAAGCTCGCGTACCACCCCGTAGCCGAGGCTTTCTGCATGCTGCTGACAGGCAAAACCGATGTCGCCAATGCGTTTGCCAACCACCGCCTGCTCAATCGCCAAGTCCAAGCATTTCTTGGTGGCTTCAAGCAAGTTGTGCACTTCTTTAGATACTTCCCCCACCTCAAAGGTGTAGGCACTGTCCCCGAAGAAGCCGTTCATCAACACCCCACAATCTACCGACACGATGTCTCCGTTTTGGAGGGGTGTGTCGTTGGGGATGCCATGCACCACGGCTTCGTTGACTGACGTGCACAACGAGTTGGGGAATCCCCCATACCCTTTGAAGCCAGGCTCTGCACCGTGGTCGCGAATGAACTCTTCCGCAACCGCATCGAGATCGAGCGTAGTCACACCCGGTTCAATCCGGGCAGCGACTTGCGCCAACGTTCTCCCAACAAGCAAAGAACTCAACCGAATGAGTTCGACCTCTTCGTCCGTTTTGATCCGGACTCGTCGACCCAAACTCATTCGAAAATCAGCCAGCGATGCCTCCCACAGGTGACTGTGGGCGACCGCGCATTTTTCCACTCTTCATCAAACCGTCGTAGCGACGAGAGAGCAAGTAGCTCTCGATCTGCTGAAGGGTATCCAAAATCACCCCCACCATGATCAACAAGGAAGTTCCCCCGAAGAAGATGGCAAAGGTCTGTGCTTTCGTCAATCCAAGCTGGAACACGATGGCGGGCAACACCGCAATCAGTCCCAAGAAAATGGCGCCAGGCAAAGTGATACGTGACAACACCTCATCCAAGAACTCCGCTGTGGGACGTCCAGGCTTCACACCAGGCACAAAGCTGTTCTGACGCTTCAAGTCATCCGCCATCTGGTTGGGGTTGACCGTGATTGCGGTGTAGAAGTACGTAAACACCACAATCATCAGGAAGAACAATACGTTGTACCACAGGCCGTTGAAATCGCTCAACGACTGAAGCACCTCGCTGCCTTGGAATGATTCGCTTTGGGTCAAGTACAAAGGCACGAACATGATCGCCTGGGCGAAAATGATTGGCATGACGCCAGAGCTGTTCACTTTCAAAGGAATGAAGCTGCGCGCACCCTCTCCAGTCGGAAGAGCGCTGCCGCCTTGCTGCATTTTGGCCATCTGCACAGGCACCTTGCGAAGGGCCTGAACCAACGCCACGCTGGCGCCGATGACGATGAGTAAGAACGCCAATTCCACCAAGAAGAAGAACAACGTGGTGTCGGGGTGAGCAAATTCCTGCACAATGGCTTGAGGGAAGGTGGCGATGATGCCAATCATGATCAACAGCGAAATGCCGTTGCCCACACCCTTGTCTGTGATGCGCTCACCGAGCCACATGATGAGCAATGTGCTGCACACCAAAATGGTCACAGCGGAGAACCACCAAAATGCACCTGGGTCCTGAACGACACCTGGCACGCTCACCACGGAAGAGGCGAGGTAACCGGGGGCCTGAACCAACGTGATGGCGATGGTCAAGAAACGCGTCCACTGGTTGATCTTGTTGCGCCCGCTCTCACCTTCCTTCTGCAGCTTCTGTACCGCGGGAACCGCAATGCTCAAGAGCTGGATGATGATGGAAGCCGAGATGTAAGGCATGATGCCCAAGGCGAAGATGGAGGCTCGTGTGAATGCACCACCCGTGAAGAGCGACAGGATGTCACCCAAACCGCCTGAACCGAGTTGGCTCATCTGCTCTGCCAAGACGTCACTGTTCACACCTGGGAGCACGATGAACGAGCCCAAGCGGTACACCAAAATCAAGCCGAGTGTCACGCCCAACTTCTGGCGCAGCTCCTCGTGGCGCCAGATGTCACCGAGTTTTTGGAAGAACCTCATTTTGCGTGGCGGTCAATGGTCGAGCACTTTCCGCCTGCGCCTTCAATGGCGGCAGAGGCAGACTTGCTGAACTGGTGAGCAGAAACTTCCACGCCCGCGGTCAATTCACCGCGTCCGAGGATTTTCACGAGATCGTGCTTGTTGGCCAAACCATTGGCCACGAGGTCTGCAGGTGCAACAGCCTTGAGGCCGGACTTCTCCACAAGCGCCTGGATGGTGTCAAGGTTGATGCCCTTGTACTCCACGCGGTTGGGGTTCTTGAAGCCAAACTTGGGAACGCGACGCTGCAAAGGCATCTGTCCACCTTCAAATCCAATCTTGGACTTGTAGCCTGAACGAGACTTTGCGCCTTTGTGACCGCGTGTTGAGGTACCTCCGTGACCGGAGCCCTCTCCGCGACCAACTCGCTTGCGCTGTTTCCGAGATCCTGAAGCAGGGGTAAGATTGCTGAGATTCATGGAGAATGCTGGTTAAATGATTATTTCTTTTCCACTTTCACCAAGTGACCCACGGCGCGCACCATGCCCATGATTTGGGGGGTGTCTTCGTGTTCCACTGGGTTGTGGAGTTTTTTCAATCCGAGAGCCTTGATGGTCTCTTTCTGGCGCTTGGTGCGGTTGATCGCACTGCGTACCTGAGTGATGACAATTTTGCCCATGACCAAAAAGGATTATCCGTTAAACACTTTGGTGACAGGAATGCCGCGCAACTGCGCCACGTCTTGGGCACTGCGCAATTCCTTCAAGGCGTTGAACGTCGCCTTCACCACGTTGTGGGGGTTGGAAGAACCCAAAGACTTGGCAAGCACATCCGTGATGCCCGCGCTCTCGAGCACCGCGCGCATGGCGCCACCCGCAATCACACCCGTACCTGGAGAGGCGGGGCGAATTAACACGTGCGCTCCGGCGTACTTCATCTCTTGGGCATGAGGAATGGTTCCGTTCACAAGTGGAACGTTGATCATGTCCTTCTTGCCGTCCTCAATGCCTTTTTGAATGGCTGTGGCCACTTCACGGCTCTTACCGAGTCCGTGTCCCACCTTGCCCTTCTCGTCGCCGATGACGACGATGGCGCTGAAGCTGAACGTACGACCACCCTTGGTCGTCTTGGCCACTCGGTTGATGCCAACCAAGCGGTCCTTCAAATCTGGATCACCGGTACGCGATTGTTGATCCCGGTTTCCACCTCGTTTTTGTTGTCGTTGATTCTGTGACATCCCTTTAGAATTTCAAGCCGCCCTCACGAGCTGCTTCAGCGAGTTTTTGAATGCGACCGTGGTACAAGTACCCGTTGCGGTCGAACACGACTTGAGTGATACCAGCAGCTTGGGCCTTCTCAGCGATTTGCTTGCCGACGGCTACAGCCTGGTCCAACTTGGCGCCAGATGCATCTCCACCGAGGGAGGAAGCAGCGGCCAATGTGCGACCAGCGAGGTCGTCAATGACTTGGGCGTAAATCTGCTTGTTGCTTCGGAAGACCGTGAGACGTGGACGCTCAGCGGTTCCGTGAACACGACCACGTACGCGGGTTTTGATGCGCGCACGCGCTTTGGCTTTCTTTTTCGTATCCATGGCTTCAGATTATTTCGCTGCCGTTTTGCCAGCCTTGCGACGGATCTGCTCGCCCAAGAAGCGAACACCTTTTCCTTTGTAAGGCTCGATTTTACGCAACGTGCGGATTTTGGCGGCCACCATGCCAAGCAACTGCTTGTCATGCGAAGACAAAGTCACCAAGGGTGCTTCACCTTTCTTCGTTTCCGCTTCCACTTTGACTTCCTTGGGCAATTCCAAGATGATGGGGTGGCTGTAACCGAGGCTCAAGTTGAGCTGCTGACCTTGGTTGGCCGCGCGGTAACCTACACCTACCATTTGAAGCTGGACAGAGTATCCTTCAGTCACACCGACCACCATGTTTTGGATCAAGGCGCGGTACAAGCCATGCTTGGCCCGAGTGTCCTTGTCGTCATTGGGACGGGTCAATGTCAACACATTCTCGGCATATTCAAGACCGAGCTTCTCGTCCACCTCCTGCGTCAATTCCCCTTTGGGGCCTTTGACAGTCACAACGTTGCCCTGAATGGAGAGTTCAACTCCACTGGGAACGGTGATGGGATTTTTTCCAATTCGGCTCATGACGGATCAGTATACAGTGCAAAGAATTTCGCCACCCACGTTCAAACGACGTGCTTCTTTGTCAGTCATCATGCCCTTGCTGGTGCTGATGATGCTGACGCCGAGACCGTTCAACACACGTGGCAGGTCGCTTGAACCTGCGTAGCGGCGGAGACCGGGCTTGGAGTAGCGCTTGATTTCAGTAATCGCTGGTCGACGCGACTTGGCGTCGTAACGCAAGGCAATCTTGATGCTGCCTGTGTGTCCTTCGTCGACAAACTTGTAGTTCAGGATGTAGCCCTGGTCAAACAAGATTTTGGTCAACTCCTTCTTCACGTTGGAAGCAGGAATCTCCACCACCTTGTGACGGGCCATCTGCGCATTGCGAATGCGCGTCAAGTAATCGGAAATGGGATCGCTATGCATGTCTTCTCGTATTCAGATTACCAGCTGGCTTTTTTCACGCCGGGGATGCGTCCAGACAAGGCCATCTTGCGGAACAGGACCCGGCTGATGCCGAACTGACGCATGAAGCCACGGGGACGACCCGTGATTTGACAACGGTTGTGCAAACGCACCGCTGCGGAGTTGGGGGGCAACTTCTGGAGGCCTTCCCAATCGCCAGCTTCTTTCAATGCCGCGCGCTTGGCTGCGTACTTCGCCACAAGACGTTCACGCTTGCGCTCGCGGGCTTTCATGGATTCTTTCGCCATGGCTTAGTTCTTTTTGAATGGGAAACCGAACGCCTCGAGAAGGGCTTTTGCCTCTTCGTCCGTCTTGGCGGAGGTTACGATGGTGATGTCCATCCCGTTGATGTTCTTGACCTGGTCGAGGTCGATCTCGGGGTAGATGATTTGCTCTTTGATGCCAAAGGTGAAGTTTCCGCGGCCGTCGAAGCCTTTGACCTTGACACCTTGGAAGTCACGCGTACGAGGCAAAGACACCGCGATCAGACGATCGAGGAATTCGTACATGCGCTCACGACGAAGCGTGACGCGTGCGCCGATGGGCATGCCCTTACGCAACTTAAAATTTGACACGTCTTTGGTAGAGAGGGTGGGCACCGCCTTTTGACCGGCAATGGTGCTCATCTCTCCCACTGCGGTGTCGACCATCTTGCGGTCGGCCACAGCCTTGCCCAAACCTTGGTTCAGGCAAATCTTTTCAATGCGCGGCACCTGCATGGCAGACGTGTACTCAAACTGCTTCTTCAAAGCAGGAGCGATTTCTTCCGCGTATTGCGTTTGGAGTCGTGGAATGTAACTCATCACTTCAGCTCCTCATTGGTTTTCTTAGAAAAACGGACCAGTTTCCCGTCGTCACCACGACGGCGTCCGACACGTGTGGCGTTGCCTGCACCATCGACAACCATGACGTTGCTGATGTGAATGCCGGCTTCCACAGTGGACACACCGCCCTGGGGGTTCGTGGGGCTTGGCTTCACGTGCTTGGTGACGATGTTCACACCCTCAACCACCACGCGGTCCTTCTTGCGGTCCACTGACAACACAGTGCCTTCCTTCCCGCGGTTGCCGCCGGAAATCACTTTGACCGTGTCGCCCTTCTTAACTTTTACTCTCTTGAACATGCTTCGTGGATTACAACACCTCAGGTGCGAGTGAAACAATCTTCATGAAGTCCTTTTCACGCAGCTCGCGCGCCACAGGACCAAAAATGCGCGTTCCACGCATGTCATTGTTTGCGTTCAACAACACAATGGCATTGTCGTCAAAACGGATGTACGAACCGTCGGGACGGCGCACTTCCTTTTTGGTGCGAACCACCACTCCTTTGGACACAGTACCCTTTTTCACGTTGCCGTTGGGTGTCGCGCTCTTCACAGCCACGACCACTGTATCACCGAGGGAGGCGTAGCGACGCTTGGTGCCTCCCAACACACGGATGCAAAGGGCTTCCTTCGCTCCGCTGTTGTCAGCGACCTTCATTCGGGATTCTTGCTGGATCATCGTTCAGTCTTTTTCCGATTACTTCGCACGCTCAACAACCTCCACCAATCGCCAGCACTTGCGCTTGCTCATTGGACGAGTCTCCATGATACGTACGGTGTCCCCGATGTTGCAGGTCTGCTCCTCATCGTGGGCGACAAACTTCTTGGTGCGCTTGACAAACTTCCCATACATGGGGTGCTTCTCTTTGCGCTCAACAGAAACCACAATGCTCTTGTCCATCTTGTTGGACGTCACAGTGCCGATGCGCTCCTTCCGGAGGTTGCGTGTAGTTGCTTCAGTGCTCATGATTTCTCTCAGTTGGCGTTTTTACGAGCGCTCTGCTCAGTCAACAAACGGGCGATGTCGCGCTTCTTTTCGGACAGCACCTTGGGGGATTCAAGCCCCGCAATCGTGTGATTGAAACGGAGCTTGGCCAATGCGTCGCGCTCGAGGTCGATGCGCTCCTGCAAGTCCTTGTCGGACAATTGGCGGATTTCAGTGTAGGCAATCATGATCCTGCGTAATCTGGGCGAACAACAAACTTGCACTTCACGGGAAGCTTCTGAGCTCCCAGACGCAAGGCCTCTTGTGCGGTTTCCAAGGGAACACCATCCACTTCAAACATGATGCGACCTGGGCGAACTGGGGCCACCCAGTGGCTGGGGGCACCCTTACCTTTACCCATACGAACCTCTGCAGGCTTCGATGTGATGGGCTTGTCTGGGAAAATGCGAATCCACACTTTACCCTCACGCTTCATGTAGCGGTTGATGGCAATACGTGCCGCCTCAATCTGACGTGAAGTGATGAAACCCACTTCAAGCGTCTTGATGGCGAACGACCCGTAAGCCACGGTGCTTCCGCGCTGCGCCAGACCGCGAACACGGCCTTTCTGCATTTTGCGGAACTTGGTACGTTTTGGCTGTAGCATAACTCTTCAGCGTTGCATTCAATTAAGAACGAGGGCCCCGGCGACGGCCAGGTGCACCACCGCGACGGTCGCCGCGATCCTTCTTTTGAGGTGGAACAGGTGACAAGTCGCGCTTGCCATAAACTTCACCACGGCAGATCCAGCACTTGATGCCGATGCGACCGTATGTGGTGTGGGCCTCCACCAACGCATAGTCGATGTCAGCACGGAAGGTGTGCAGTGGGATGCGCCCCTCTTTGTAGCTCTCGCTACGGGCGATTTCCGCGCCATTCACACGACCTGCGATGTTGATCTTGATGCCTTCAGCACCGAGACGCATGGTACCCGCAATGGACATCTTAATGGCACGGCGGTGACTGATGCGAGCCTCAATCTGGCGAGCAACGCTCTCCGCGACGAGGCGAGCATCCAACTCAGGACGCTTGATTTCAAAAATGTTGATTTGAACGTCCTTCCCAGTAAGCTTCTTCAGCTCTTCACGCAGCTTGTCCACCTCAGAGCCTCCCTTGCCGATGATGACACCAGGGCGGGCTGATTTGATGGTCACCGTCACGAGCTTGAGGGTGCGTTCAATGATGATATTCGACACGCTTGCCTTGCGCAAACGAGCCATCAAGTACGTGCGGATTTTGTCGTCTTCCACGAGCTTGTCCGTGTAGTCCTTGCCGCCGTACCAATTGGAGTCCCATCCGCGGATGAAACCCAGGCGATTGCCGATCGGATTCGTCTTCTGTCCCATGATTAGTTCTTGGCGCTGTCTACAATGATGGTCACGTGGTTGCTGCGCTTGCGAATGCGGTGCGCACGACCCTGAGGGGCGGGCTGCAAACGCTTCAACATGCGGGCGCTGTCCACTTTGATTTCACGAACGATGAGTTCGGCCTCTTCAGGACGTTGACCTTCGTTCTTGGCTTCCCAGTTCGCAATGGCAGAAAGCAAGAGCTTCTCCAAACGGATGCTGGCTTCGCGTGAGCTAAAACGCAACACGTTTAGCGCTTCGAACACGTTTTTGCCACGGACGGTGTCCGCAACCAAACGCATCTTGCGTGGCGAAGTTGGGCAGTTTTTCAAGCTCGCAATGGCGGTGCTCTTCAGCGCCTCCTTGCGTGCTTCTGCGGCGATTCTTTTACGTGCTCCCATGACTCAGCGCTTCTTGTCTTTTTTGTCAGCATGACCACGGAAGGTGCGCGTGGGCGAGAATTCGCCGAGCTTGTGACCAACCATGTTTTCTGTCACGAATACCGGAATGAATTGACGTCCGTTGTGCACGGCAATCGTCAAACCCACGAAGTCTGGCGTAACCGTGCTGGCACGAGACCAAGTCTTGATGACGGACTTCTTTCCAGAGGCTTGCATCGCTTCAACGCGCTGTGCAAGCTTGTAGTGGATGAATGGGGGTTTTTTAAGTGAACGAGCCATGTCTTACTTCTTCCGACGTTCAATAATGTTCTTAGAGGAGGCCTTGCGCTTGTTGCGCGTCTTGAAACCCTTTGCAGGGATGCCGTTGCGTGATCGTGGGTGTCCACCTGAGGAGCGACCCTCACCACCACCCATCGGGTGATCGACTGGGTTCATCACCACGCCACGTACGCGCGGGCGACGACCCAACCAACGGCTGCGACCAGCTTTACCGCTGACCTGCAAATTGTGCTCGCTGTTGCCAACGGCACCGATGACTGCCAAGCACGTCACCAAGATTTGGCGTGTCTCGCCGCTTGGCAGCTTCAACACAGCGTACTTGCCATCACGGGCAGCGAGCTGTGCGTACGAACCTGCGCTACGTGCGATGTTCGCGCCACGACCCGGGTGCAACTCAATGTTGTGCACGATGGTGCCGAGGGGGATATCTGACAAGTACAGGGCGTGACCCACCTCTGGGATGGCGTTCTTTCCGCTGTTGATCGTCATGCCGGGCTTCAAGCCTTCAGGCGCGATGATGTAACGCTTCTCGCCGTCCTTGTATTCCACCAAGCAGATGTTGCTTGAGCGGTTTGGATCGTATTCCACTGTCAACACGGTCGCCTCCATGTGCTTATTGCGCTTGAAGTCGATCACGCGGTAACGACGCTTGTGTCCCCCACCGCGGTGACGCATGGTCATCTTGCCGTCGCTGTTGCGACCGCCAGACTTCTTGATGGGTTCAAGCAATGGCTTGTGAGGCTTGTCCGTGGTAATCTCTTCAAACTTGGAGAGCACCTTGTGGCGCATGCCTGGGGTAATCGGGTTGAATTTCCTGAGTGCCATGGCTTAGATGTTGTCGTAGAAATCGATGGTTTGACCGTCGGCCAAGCTGACGATGGCCTTTTTGTAACCGTTCGTTCGGCCGCGGACCACACCAGTCTTGGTGAAGCGTTGGCGTGCCTTGCCATCCACGCGCACGGTGCGCACAGAGGTCACTGTCACGCCATAGGCGGATTCAATCGACTTCTTGATTTCGATTTTGTTCGCACCGTCTGCCACCACAAATCCGTAACAGTTGTTGCGTTCTGTGTCGAGTGACATCTTTTCGGTGATGAGGGGCTTGATCAGAATGTTCGACATGACCTTAGGCTTTCAACATTCCTTCAATGACCTCGTGGGCGTTGTCCACGAGAACCAGGTTGGAACAATTCATGATGTCGTAAGTGCTCAAGTCTGAGGCCACCATCACCCGGTGCTTGGGGAGGTTGCGGCAGCTGCGGTAGATCGCTTCGTTGGCTGCAGGAAGGACCGTCAGGGTCTTTTTGTCTGCCAACTTCAAGCCTTCCAGCACAGCCAAGAAATCCTGTGTCTTGGGCGCATCCATCTTGATGCTATCCACAAGGGTGATCCCTTCGCCCTTTGCTTTATAGCTCAAAGCACTCTTTCGCGCAAGCTTCTTCAACTTGCCGTTCAACTTTTGTGTGTAATCGCGTGGTTCGGGACCGAAGACCGTACCTCCGCCGCGGAACAATGGGTTCTTGATGCTGCCCGCACGAGCCGTACCTGTTCCCTTCTGCTTCTTGATCTTCCGGGTAGAACCGGTCACCAAACTGCGGTTGAGGGTATCATGGGTGCCTTGGCGCTGGGCTGCCAAAAACCGCTTCACGTCCAAGTAGATGGCGTGGTCGTTGGGCTCGATGCCAAACACCGCATCATCCAAATCCACAGACTTCTTCGTCTTGGATCCTTTGCTGCTGTAAACGTTGAGTTTCATTATGCTTCAGGCTTACGGATGATGACAGTGGAACCTTTGTGGCCTGGGACAGCGCCCTTCACCACAAGCAAGCCTTCTTCAGGCATGACTTTCAACACCTCGAGGTTTTCGAGGGTCACACGGGAGTTGCCCATCTGACCTGCCATGCGCATGCCCTTGAAGACACGTGCTGGCGTCGAGGCCGCACCAATAGAACCAGGTGCACGCAAACGGTTGTGCTGACCGTGGGTCGCTTGACCCACACCCGCAAAACCGTGGCGCTTCACAACGCCCTGGAAGCCCTTTCCTTTGGACTTTCCAACGACGCTGACGTATTCACCTTCAGCGAACACATCGTCCACTTTTACGGTGTCACCAGGTTGAAGTTCCTGTTCAAATGCGTGGAATTCCACGAGCTTGCGCTGTGGCATCACACCTGCACGCTTGAAGTGACCTTGCATGGCCTTCGAAGTGTGCTTCTCGGAACGCTCGCCGTAACCGAGCTGAACGGCTTCGTAGCCGTCCCGCTCGAGGGTACGTACTTGCGTCACGACGCAAGGACCAACTTCCAACACTGTGCATGGGAGATTCTTCCCAGCGGCACTGTAGATGCTGGTCATGCCTACTTTTTTCCCTATGAGTCCGGGCATGGTGTTTGTGTTTTTATGAGTGAGACCTGATTGGGAAATCAGACCTTGATTTCTACTTCGACCCCGCTGGGCAACTCCAAACGCATGAGGGCATCCACTGTCTTGGAAGACGAGCTGTAGATGTCGATCAAACGCTTGTAGGAGCTCAGCTCGAATTGTTCACGGCTCTTCTTGTTCACGTGTGGTGAACGCAACACCGTGTAAATGCGCTGGTGAGTGGGCAGGGGCACAGGGCCACTGATCACGGCGCCAGTAGACTTCACAGTCTTGACAATCTTTTCAGCCGACTTGTCGACCAGGTTGTGATCGTACGACTTGAGCTTGATGCGAATTTTCTGCGTCATGACTTGTGTGATTAGCCTTTGGCGGCTTCGATGACTTGTTCTTGAATGTTGTTGGGAGCCTGAGAATAGTGGCTAAAGCTCATGCTTGACGTGGCGCGGCCAGAGGTCAAGGTGCGGAGGTCAGTCACGTAACCGAACATCTCAGACAGGGGAACTTTGGCATTTATTACAGTCTTGCCCGAACGCTCATCGGTCCCCTCGATCAAAGCACGACGCTTGTTGAGATCACCGATGACATCACCCATGTTCGCTTCAGGTGTGACCACCTCGAGCTTCATGAGCGGCTCCAAAATTTTGGGCTGACAGTTCTTTACGGCTGCGCGGTACGCAAACTTGGCTGCCTGCTCAAACGAAAGCTGATCTGAGTCCACGTTGTGGTAGCTTCCGTCGAGGAGCTCCACAGACATGCTGTCCATGGGGAATCCAGCGAGGACACCATTGTTCATGGCCTCCTTAAAGCCTTTCTCTACAGAAGGAATGAATTCCTTGGGAACATTGCCGCCCTTCACAGCGCTCACAAACACCAAACCTTCCTTTTCGGGATCTGGCGCAGGACCAATCTTCACAATGATGTCGGCAAACTTACCGCGTCCACCTGACTGCTTCTTGTACACCTCGCGGTGGTCGGTAGAACCGAAGATGGCCTCTTTGTAAGCCACGCGGGGCTGGCCTTGGTTGCACTCCACATTGAATTCGCGCCTCATGCGGTCAATCAACACTTCGAGGTGCAATTCGCCCATGCCAGAAATGACAGTTTGGCCACTCTCTTCATCTGTGGAAACCTGGAAGGTGGGATCCTCTTCCGACAGCTTGTTCAAAGCTGTTCCAAGTTTGTCCATGTCTGCTTGAGACTTGGGCTCGATGGCAACCCCAATCACTGGTGCGGGGAAGCTCATGCTCTCCAACACAATGGGGGCCTTTTCGTCACAGAGTGTATCACCTGTCCGGATGTCCTTGAAACCAACCACAGCACCGATGTCACCTGCTTCGAGGCAATCGATGGGGTTTTGCTTGTTCGAGTGCATTTGGAAGATGCGGCTGATGCGCTCCTTCTTGCCCGAACGGGTGTTCTTCACGTACGAACCGGCAGGAAGCTCTCCAGAGTATGCACGAACGAAGCACAAACGGCCCACGAAGGGGTCAGTGGCAATCTTGAAGGCGAGGCCAGAGAATGGTTCGCTGGGGTCAGGCTTGCGCTCCATCTCGATGGACTCATCGTCCGGATCGGTTCCCGTGATGCTCTCCACATCGTAAGGAGAGGGCAAGTACATCATCACGGCGTCCAACATGGTCTGAACACCTTTGTTCTTAAAGGCAGAGCCACACAAAATCGGGGTGATGTCCATGGCGATGGTCGCCTTGCGAATCGCTTCAACGATTTCCTCCTTGGTCAAGCTGTCGGGATCCTCAAAGTACTTCTCCATCAAGGAGTCGTCCTGTTCAGCAGCTGCTTCGATCAGCTTTTCGCGGTGCTCCGCAACAGTGTCCAACAGTTCTTCAGGCATGGGGATCTCGTTCCAAGTCATGCCTTTGTCCTCCTCGTTCCACACGTAAGCTTTGTTGTCAATCAAGTCGACGACACCCTTGAAGGTCTCCTCGGCACCGATGGGCACCTGCAGAGGCACGGGGCGTGCACCCAACATGTCCTTGATCATCCCGATTACGTTGAAGAAGTCGGCACCAGAACGGTCCATCTTGTTCACGAAGCCGATGCGAGGGACACCGTACTTGTCGGCAAGACCCCAGTTGGTCTCAGATTGTGGTTCCACACCTGACACCGCGCAGAAGAGCCCCACAGCGCCGTCGAGGACGCGAAGTGAACGCTCCACCTCCACCGTGAAGTCCACGTGGCCTGGGGTGTCAATGATGTTGATACGGTATTCCTTGTCTTGGAAGTTCCAGAAACAAGTGGTCGCAGCAGATGTAATCGTAATGCCGCGCTCCTGCTCTTGCTCCATCCAGTCCATCGTAGCTGCGCCGTCGTGCACCTCACCGATTTTGTGACTGATCCCTGTGTAATACAGGATGCGCTCCGTGGTCGTGGTCTTTCCAGCGTCCACGTGGGCCATGATGCCGATGTTGCGCGTGAAGTTGAGGTCTCTCTTAGCCATATCTCAGATCGTTGAGGTCAATGTCAGAAACGGAAGTGTGCAAAGGCTTTGTTCGCTTCCGCCATGCGGTGCGTGTCTTCCTTCTTTTTGAACGCAGAACCCTCCTCCTTTGAAGCGGCAATGATTTCAGCGGCCAAACGCTCGGCCATGCTCTTTTCGTTCCGCTTCCGCGAGAAGTCAATGAGCCATTTCATGGCCATGCTCAACTTACGGCTGTCACGAATGGGCGTTGGGATTTGGAACGTAGCTCCACCGACGCGGCGGCTGCGCACCTCCACTCCTGGAGTGATGTTTTCTAATGCTTTCTTGAACAACTCCAAGCCCTCTTCTCCTGTGCGTTCTGAAACGCGGTCGATGGCGTTGTAGAAAATCGTGAAGGCCACGCTCTTCTTTCCGTCCATCATCAGGTTATTCACGAACGTGGTCACTTGCGTATCTCCGAAACGTGCGTCCGGGAGAATGCGGTGCTTTTTGGCGACTCTTCTTCTCATGGCGTCAGCTTACTTTTTGGCCTTGGGGCGCTTGGTACCATACTTCGAACGGCGCTGCATGCGACCGTCCACTCCAGCAGTGTCAAGTGCACCGCGCACGATGTGGTAACGCACACCTGGGAGGTCTTTCACACGACCGCCGCGCACGAGCACGATGCTGTGCTCTTGGAGGTTGTGTCCTTCACCGCCGATGTAGGCGTTCACTTCATTGCCGTTGGTCAATCGCACACGGGCGACCTTCCGCATGGCGGAATTTGGCTTCTTGGGTGTCGTCGTGTAAACACGGACGCAAACACCACGGCGTTGTGGACACGAGTCCAAAGCGGCCGATTTACTCGCCTGAGTCTTGGTGACTCGTCCTTTGCGGATGAGCTGCTGGATAGTAGGCATCGTCTAGGTTTGACGTTAATCTATGGGCATAAAATACTTCCCCCCCAAATTCTAAAGGGGGTGCAAAAGTAGAGGAAACCAATGAAAAAACAAGGGATAGCGCGAGATTTTTCTGGCGAATTCTCCAACAGCCGCCATCGTCCCTTCGAGACCAGCGTGTGCCCAAAGTTCATCAGCGATGCAACTCAAAACCTTACCTTCGGCTTGTGAATTTTCTCCACGATTTGAATGATGCGCAGCGCGAAGCTGCGGCGAATGTCGACGGCCCCATGATGGTCATCGCAGGTGCAGGCTCGGGGAAAACAAGGGTTTTGACTTACCGCATTGCCCACATGATGAAGCAGGGGGTGGACCCGTTCTCGATTTTGGCCTTGACGTTCACCAACAAAGCCGCCCGCGAGATGAAGAATCGCATTGGCAAGCTGGTGGGGGAAAGTGAGGCGAAGAACCTCTGGATGGGGACCTTTCACAGTGTGTTTGCCCGCATCCTTCGCATCGAGTGCGACCGCATCAACTACCCGCGCAACTTCACCATCTACGACACGCAGGACAGCCGTAGCCTGTTGAAGGACATCATCAAAGGAATGGGACTCGACGACAAGGTGTACAAGCCCGCCGGCGTGCAGTCCCGAATCAGCTCGGCCAAGAACAACCTTATTGATGCACGCGCGTACGCCGAGCACGCGGAGATTCGTTCCGAGGACCAGCAGTCAGGCCGCCCCATGCTGGCCGACATCTATGCGCAGTATGAGATTCGATGCTTTCGGGCGGGCGCCATGGACTTCGACGACCTCTTGTACAAGATGAATGTGCTGCTTCGGGACTTCCCCGACTTGCTCAACAAGTACCAGCACCGGTTCCGCTTCATCTTGGTGGACGAGTACCAGGACACCAACTTTGCCCAGTACCTTATCATCAAACAACTGGGTGCCGTGCATGAGAATGTCTGTGTGGTGGGAGACGATGCACAAAGCATCTATGCCTTTCGCGGCGCCAACATCCAGAACATCCTCAACTTCAAGAAGGACTACCCCGAGGCCAAGCTGTTCAAGCTGGAACAGAACTACCGCTCCACCTCCCACATTGTGAAGGCGGCCAACTCGGTCATCGCCAACAACCGAGACCAAATCCCCAAGGAGGTATGGACCTCCAACGCCGAGGGCGAAAAGATCAAGGTCTTCCGCGCCACCTCGGACAACGACGAAGGACGGTTTGTGGCCAACCGGATTTTTGAAGTGCGCGGCCACGACCAATGCCAGTACAAGGACTTCGCCATTCTGTATCGCACGAATGCCCAGTCGCGGTCGTTTGAAGAAAGCCTGCGCAAGCTGAACGTCCCCTACCGCATCTACGGCGGCCTGTCGTTCTATCAGCGCAAAGAAGTCAAAGACCTCTTGGCCTACTTTCGCTTGACCGTCAACCCCAACGACGACGAAAGCTTCAAGCGCGTGGTGAACTATCCCGCGCGCGGCATTGGCAAGACGTCCATGGACAAGTTGATTGCCCACGCCGCCGGAGAAGAAATCAGCCTTTGGCAGGCCCTGCATCCGGAAGATGGCATGCCCCCAGCCCCCTTGAAAGGTGCGGCGTGGAAAAAGCTGAGTGACTTTGTGGGCATGGTGGCAGCGTTCTCGGCGGAGGCCAACCATGCAAATGCGCATGCCGTCGGTTTGGCCATCGCCAAGCGATCCGGCTTGGTCCACGCATTGTATTCGGACAAGACACCAGAAGGCGTGGCGCGATACGAGAACGTGCAGGAATTGCTCAATGCCCTGCAAGGCTTTGTGGAAAATCCACTCAACGAGGAAGCCCAGAGTCTTTCCGACTTCCTCATCGATGTCGCCTTGCTCACCGACGCCGACAACGAAGACGACGACGACAACAAAGTCAACCTCATGACCGTGCATGCGGCCAAGGGTCTCGAGTTCAAGCACGTGCACATCGTGGGCCTCGAAGAACAGTTGTTCCCCTCTCAGATGGCGATGGAGAGCCGGGCTGAATTGGAAGAAGAACGTCGGTTGTTCTATGTGGCACTGACCAGGGCCGAAGTCACCTGCACCCTGTCTTACGCATTGACGCGCTTCAAGTGGGGTCAGGTCATGCAAGGCGATCCGAGCCGATTCCTCGAAGAAATCGACGAGGACTGCATCATCCTTCCTCAAAACGCCCCGACCTCACGGGGACCTGTGGACTTTGCGCAGGCCCGTTCCCAGTTCCGCCAAATGCCGACGGCATCGGCGCCGCGGTCATTTGGGCGCCTGGCCAGCAAAGCTGCGCCCAAGCCTCCCTCCTCCGGCAAATGGTCCAGCTTAAAGGAGGCGGCAAAAAATGCACCCACCCCCTCTGCCTCTCCCTTGAATCCCGGCATAGAGCCAGACTCCAAACCACCCACCGATGGGCCCTCGGTCATCACTGTGGGGGACACGGTCATGCACGCCAAGTTTGGCAAAGGAAAAGTCGTGGCCTTGGAAGGAAGTGTACCCAATGAGAAGGCCACGGTGTTCTTTCCTTCTGTCGGCCAGAAACAGCTGCTCTTGAAATTCGCCAAACTCGAAGTCCTCGGATGAAACCCTTTCTGACCTGCTTGGCCTTGGCCTCCCTGCTTCTTTTCGGCTGCGAACCCGAAGGGCAAGACATCGCTTTTAAAGTGAATGTGACGCAGTGGGCCAACCTCGACCTGCCGGAAGTGGGGGCCACGGTGGTGCTCGAAGAGCAACGGCTGACCAACGGCGTGCTAAACTCGTTCTTCACTGAAATCGAGCGCGCCACCACTCCCGAGAGCGGCTTGGTGGAATTGCAAACGGTCCGAAGCAACGTGCTCGCGTTGCGGATCCGGGTTGAACAAGCCGATTGCTTTGACGAAATCGTCGACCTCAACCCAGAAGACGTGATCACCGACGGCACGCCCAACGTGGTCGACGTGTCGGTCATGCCGCAGTGCCTTGTCAATGCCACCATCGACAACACCTCCTCGCCTTGCCCCAACTACAATATGAACTTCAAATGGACGCCACGCGAAGTGGAGGGCGCCGCGTCCGAAGTCCGCTTCACATGCGCCACCAACTGGCAAACGGTGGGATACGGTGACACCGAGAGTGCCGTGTGCTACATCACCGGTGGAACATGGTTGCTGCACAGGCGCTTTTGGGGGTGCCTCGACAGCACCAACTTGGATTCGGTGTGGTGTGCGCCGGGCGGAGTGGTGATGTTGGACTTGGACTGAGTCGGGATGCCCTCCCACGAGGGTCGGTGTGCAGCCGCACCCCAGCATGCAACTGAAGGCCTTCTCCCGAGGTCCTTGCTTCAACCTCGCATTACCTTTCCCACATGAACCTGCACCACTTCGCCCGCCTTGCCCTTGCGTTTGGCCTGGGCATGACCACCACTGTGATGAGCTTTGGCCAAACCCCCGACGCCCCCCTTCCCAAGGGCATCGGCGAAGGGGAAATGATGCAATGGCTCGCCCACCCTTTGGACCTTTCTGAGCCCTCTACCCTGCGGGGCATCCCCACCCCTCCTCCTGGCAACAGCATTCGCACAGCTGCAGAATGGGAAGAAATTGAAGTCCTCACCATCACTTGGCGGGACTTCCCCTGCATTCTGAAGCAAATCACCGCTGCGGCTGTCCAAGAATGTCGCGTCGTGATTTTCTCTGAGAACGTCAACCAGACCAACAACTACCTCGCGGGGCTTTCCTGTGGCGGCCCTGTCCCCATGGACAGCGTGGAAGTGGTGGACGCCGAGTCCAACAGCATTTGGATTCGTGACTATGGCGCCAACACCGTGTACAAGGAATACAACGACGGCCGCGTGTTGGTCGATTGGCTGTACAACCGCCCGCGTCCCGACGACGACGCCATTCCAGATGTCTTGGCAGACCACATGGGCCTCGACCTCTACAGCACCATTGAGTCCCCCGGTGATTTGATGAATACAGGCGGCAACTGGATGAGTGACGGTTTTGGCACGGCATTCGCCTCCGAACTCATCCTTGAGGAAAATGCCGGGGGCCCTGCCATTTCATGGGGTGGACAATGGGGCGTGTATCCCGACCACACCGAGGCCGAGATCGACGACATCGTCCAAGCCTACCACGGCATTGACACATACATCAAGATGGACGTGCTTCCGTATGACGGCATTCACCACATCGACATGCACATGAAGCTGCTGGACGAGTCCACCCTTCTCGTGGCTGAGTACCCCACGGGTGTGGCGGACGGACCCCAAATCGAGGCCAACCTCCAATACGTCCTCAGCAACTTCACCACGAAGTGGGGTACGCCTTTTGACGTCGTCCGCATTCCAAGCCCGCCCCAGTACGGGGGAGGCTACCCCAGCCAAAACGGTGACTACCTGACCTACAGCAATGCCACGTTTGTCAACAACACCATCTTGTTGCCGACCTACTACGAGCAGTACGACACGACAGCCATTCGGATCTGGGAAGAGGCCATGCCTGGATACAACGTGGTGGGCATCGATTGCGACTCTGGCAACGACAACATCATTGCCTTGAGTGGTGCCATCCACTGCATCACCCACACGGTGGCTGTGGAGGACCCCCTGATGATCAGCCACCTTCCCTTGAACGACACCGAGGATACCGACAACGCTTACGTGGTCAGTGCCGAAATCAGCCACCGCTCCGGCATCGCCCAAGCGACCCTCAGCTGGGCGACCAACCCGGAGGGTCCATGGACCAACGTGACCATGTCGGAAACGATCACCGCCTTGTTGTGGTCTGAATACGATGCGAACATTCCAGCCCAAGCCGAAGGCACGCAAGTCTACTACTACGTGTCTGCAGAGGCCAACAGCGGCAAATCAGGCGCCCGTCCGATGCCTGCACCTGAGGGATGGTGGTCCTTCCGCGTGTTGGGAGAATCCAGCAGCCTCGACAACTTGGCCGCCACCACCCCGTGGCAGGCGTTGTACCCCAATCCCGCACGGGCCATCACCTGTCTCGAGTTGAATCTTTCCCAGGCGACGGATTGTCAAATCACCTTGCACAACGCCTTCGGCCAGCAGGTCGCGCTTCTGCACGACGGCACGCTGAACCGTGGAGTGCAGCGGGTCTTTCTCAACGCCGCAACGTTGCCCACAGGGCCGTACTTTGTGACGCTGACCACCGCGCAAGGCACCCGCTGGACCGAACGACTGATGGTGGAATAACGGTCGGTTCAAACCGCTGAACTTCGAAAACAAAAAAAGCGCGCCTCGATGGGCGCGCTTTTTTCATCAAAGTCTCGCAACTCAGTCGCGGCGTCCCAACAGACGCAAGAGGAACAAAAACAGGTTCAAGAAGTCCAAATACAAAGACGTCGCACCCAGCAAGGCGAGCTTCGTGGGCGCCACTGCACCGTACTCCACCCCTGCCGCAATGCGCTTCAATCGCTGGGTGTCGTAGGCCACCAGCCCGGTGAAGAGGAGCACACCGACTGCGCTGATGACAAAGTCGAGCATGGAGCTCTTCATCCACCAATTGACCAGGCTTGCGAGGATGATGCCGATCAACCCCATAAACAGCAAGCTGCCCATGCGAGACAGATCCACTTTGGTGGTGTATCCGGCAATGGCCATGATGGCGAAAGTTCCAGCCGTGATGAGGAACACTTGGGTCAGGCTGCCCATAGAGTACACGTAGAAGATGCCCCCGAGGCTCAGCCCCATCGTTCCTGCAAACGCAAGGAAAATCAAGGCGAGCGAAGTCACGCTCAAGCGCTGCAACCCAAAGTTCATGACCATCAAAAACGCGAAGGGTGCCAACAGCAAGACCCAGCGGCCCATGCCTTGCATGACCATGAGATAGAGCTCACTGACCGCCGCGTAGTACGCTGCCGCCGCCGTGACCGCCAATCCTGCGACCATCCAAGTGAAGACCGTGGACATGAACGACGAGACCGAGGTGCCCTCGAGCACGCCTGAATCGTTGAATTGCGGCTGGGCGCCGCCAAAGATCTTGGGAGGTTGTTCCATGGGTCAAAGATGCACGCTGTCGCGTCATCACCCCGAATGCTTGACCAAAATTCACACTTGGCCGTCCATCGACACGGCCTTATTCCCCGCCGTAGTAGTCTGCGTAGTTGTTCTCCGTCTCGTACAAGCGGATGTGGTGGAGGTGACAGCCGCGTTCGGCGATGGGGCCCTCGAGCTCCTCCCAGATGGCGATGATCAGAATCTCAGTCGAAGTGCGCTTTCCCTTCATAAATGGCACATCGATGTTCAGGTTCCTGTGATCCAATGGCTCCTCAACATGCTCCTTGATGATGTCTTTCAGGTCCTTCAGATTCATACAGTAGCCCGTGTCCTCCGCCGGAACCCCTTTCACCGTCACGTGCAACTCGTAGTTGTGGCCGTGCCAATTGGGGTTGGCGCATTTGCCGAACACTTCGAGGTTTTTGGCCTCGTCCCATTCGTCGTTCCACAACTTGTGGGCGGCATTGAATCGGGCGCGGCGGGTGACGTAGACGTTCTTCATGGCTAGGATAACCGCACAAAGGTCGCGGATGTTCCCATGGAGTACCTTCGCCCCATGATTGTGGTTACCGGAGCTGCGGGCTTCATTGGAAGCGTGCTTGCCGTCAGGCTGTTGGAGGCGGACTACCGCCAGTTGGTGCTTGTGGATGACTTCAGTGTGGAGGCCAAACACGCCAACCACGACCAGCTCCCCGTCACCCGGGTGGACCGATTGGCCTTTCCCGATTGGCTCCGCGCAAACGAAAGCCAGGTCCAATTCATCTTCCACCTCGGTGCGCGCACCGACACCACGGAACAGGACGAGCAACTCTTGAATGCGCTCAATCTGGGCTACACCAAGGAGGTCTGGAACCTGTGTGTGGAATTTGGACTGCCCCTCATCTACGCCAGTTCTGCCGCGACCTACGGTGACGGCTCCCTGGGCTACGTCGACAGCCACGACGTCGTCTCCGACCTCCAGCCCCTCAATCCGTACGGTCGGTCCAAAAACGACTTCGATGCGTGGGCCCTGGCGCAGGAACGTCAGCCCTATTTCTGGGCGGGATTCAAGTTCTTCAACGTCTACGGCCCCAACGAATTCCACAAGAACCGCATGGCCTCCGTGGTCTTGCATACGTTTCGACAGGTTCAGTCCACAGGCGGCATGAAGCTGTTCCGCAGCCACCGCGAAGACTACCAAGACGGGCACCAAACCCGCGACTTCGTCCACGTCGAGGACGTGTGCAGTGTGCTGCTCCACTTCATGCACCACCGCGTTCCGGCCCACTCAGGGCTGTATAATTTGGGCAGCGGAAAGGGCCGCACCTTTTTGGACCTCGCCACGGCCACGTTCCACGCCATGGGCAAGGAACCCAACATCTCGTTTGTGGACACGCCTGAAGACATCCGGGACACGTACCAATACTTCACCGAAGCCGACCTGACGAAGCTGCGTGCCAATGGCTATTCAGCGCCCTTTCGGTCGTTGGAGGACGGCATTGAAGATTACGTGAAGCATCACCTTATCCCTGCAGCGCCGCGCGCGCCTCAAGCAACTTCTGGCGAATCCGCTTGAGCTTGGCGATCGCTTCGGCACGCTCGGGCGACTTGGCTTGGGCCGTCTGGGCCTGAGATTGCTGGGCCGCTTGGGCCGCCAGCACCGCCGCTTTGCCGCGTTCGCTCGCCTCACCCTTCCGTGAGGTCAGCGCTTTGCGCGCCCCCTCCAACGTCAAGCCCTGCATCTTGACCAAGTCGTAGATGCGGCGGATGATGTCGATGTCCTCCTGCTTGTACGCACGCTTGCCGCGGGCGTTGGTTTTGGGCTGAATCTGCTTGAACTCTTTTTCCCAAAAACGCAAGAGCGACGGCTTCACGTCGAGCAACTTGGCCACTTCAGAAATGCTGAAATAGCGCTTTTGGATGGGCTGATTGAGTGGCATGAACTGCAGAAAGATAGAGCGCAGCGCGCGATTCTGGCAAGGCTTTTTGCGTCAGTCGAGACTTTGGGTCTCCAGCTCCGACGCCGCAAGCATGGCCTCGTATTCCTCTGGCGTGAGATCGTTGAAGAAGTAGTGCGCCGGATTCACCTTCTCGCCATTCTTGTGCACTTCGTAGTGCAAGTGTGAACTCGTGGAAGTGCCCGTACTTCCGACCAAACCAATGACCTGGCCACGCTTCACGCGGTCGCCCTTCCGCACGAGGGACTTGCTCATGTGGGCGTACAGCGTTTCATACCCAAAGCCGTGACGGATGATGACGTGCCGGCCGTAACCGTTGTAGAGGCGCTTGACCTTGACCACCACCCCGTCGCCCGTGGCGAAAATCTCTGTGCCCTCGGGGGCGCTGAAATCCAACCCGTAGTGGAACTTCCGGACCTTGTAGATGGGGTGAAAGCGCCATCCCCATCCCCCGGCCATGCGATTCAAGTCTTCGGCCCGGATGGGTTGGATGGCCGGAATGGCCTCCAAGCGGTCCTCGTACTCCAAGGCCATCTCAGTCACTTCGTCCAAGGATTTGGACTGGGCCACCATGGCGCGTTGCAAGGAGGCAAGGCGCGTTTTCAAGTCGGCCACCTCTTCGGAGTGGATGTGTCCGCGAACGTCGGCGTTTCGGTCGGTTCCGCCGATGCCCGGATTGCGCAGGTGCTCGGGCACGGGCTGCACGCCAAGCAACGTTCGGTACACCGCATCGTCGCGCTCCGCCATGTCTTCCATGGCGCGCTCCATGGTAACCAACTCCCCACGCATCTCCGCCAATTGCCCTTCCAAAAAGGCAATCTCGCGGTCCCTTGCACGGTCTGCTGGGGACTGAAACACCTGGTCAAACAGCCACACACTCGTCGCCCCAATGGCCAGCACCCCGGCGGTGCGCAACAGCACCCCCCGAACAATTTCTCGCTGGGTCAAAGGCACCTGCTCCACACGCAAGGTGTTGGGATTGAATCTTCTCCGCGTCCACTTCATGGAAGTACAAAGGTCGTGATTCTTCGGTGGAATGTGTGCCGTACTTTCACGCTGCAATTCGGAATCCCATGGAATCACGCCGCATTCGACAGACTTTTTTGGATTTTTTCAAGGAAAAAGGACACCAAATCGTGCCCTCGGCCCCCATGGTCGTGAAGGACGATCCCACCTTGATGTTCATCAACGCTGGGATGAATCCGTTCAAAGATTTGTTCTTGGGCAACCAACCTGTCGAGCACGCCCGCATCGCGGACACCCAGAAGTGCCTGCGCGTCAGCGGCAAGCACAACGACCTCGAGGAAGTTGGCGTGGACACCTACCACCACACCCTCTTTGAGATGCTCGGCAACTGGTCGTTTGGCGACTACTTCAAGGCTGAGGCCATCGACTGGGCATGGGAATTGCTCACCGACCGCTATGGCCTCGACAAGGATCGCCTGTACGTCACCGTATTTGGCGGGGACCAAGGAGATGGATTGCCTGCCGACGACGAAGCGCGTGCCCAGTGGCAAAAGCACATCGCCGACGACCGCATTCTTGCGGCCGACAAAAAGGACAACTTTTGGGAAATGGGCGAGACGGGGCCTTGCGGACCGTGCTCCGAAATCCACGTCGACCTCCGCAGCGACGAAGAACGCGCCAAGAACGACGGCCGCGATTTGGTCAACGAAGACCACCCGCAAGTGATTGAAATCTGGAACCTCGTGTTCATGGAGTTCAACCGAATGGCCGACAGCTCTCTCGTGCCTTTGCCCAGCAAGCACATCGACACCGGTATGGGCTTTGAGCGACTGGCCATGGCCATGCAAGGCGTCACGTCGAACTACGACACAGACATCTTTACGCCACTGCTCGACGCCATCTCCAAGGCGTGTGGCAAGCCCTACCCCCAGGACGACAGCCAAGAAGCCATTGCCTTCCGCGTCATCGCGGACCACGTGCGTGCGGTGGCCTTCTCCATTGCCGACGGCCAGTTGCCGTCGAACACCGGCGCGGGCTACGTCATCCGCCGCATCCTTCGCCGCGCTGTGCGATACGGCTCCTCATTCCTCGGCATGAACGAACCGTTCATTCACCAGCTCGTGGCCGTGCTCGACGCCCAGATGTCCGAGACGTTCCCCGAGATCAAAGCACAACGCGGCCTCATTGAGCAAGTGATCGAACAGGAGGAACAGTCCTTCTTGCGGACGCTCGCCTCCGGCATGGAGCGCCTCACAGCCGCCACGTCGGGTATGAAAGAAGGCGACGAGCTCAAGGGCGACGTCGTGTTTGAACTGTATGACACGTTTGGATTCCCCGTCGACCTGACTGCCCTGATTGCAAGCGAGCAGAAATTGAAGGTCGATGAATCCAGATTCCAAGCGTTGCTGGACGCCCAAAAGAACCGCTCCCGCGAAGCCGGCAAAATCACCGCCGACGACTGGAAGGTCGTGGCGGAGAGCGACGGCCCCACAGAGTTCATCGGTTACGACCACACTGAGGCCCAAGTCGCCTTGCTTCGCTACCGCGAAGTCACAGCCAAGAAGAAAACCTTCGTCCAAGCCGTGTTTGACCGCTCACCGTTCTACCCCGAAGGTGGTGGACAAGTGGGCGACCGCGGCACGCTGACCTCCGACAATGGCGAGGCGTACCAAGTCTTGGACACCAAGAAGGAAAACAACCTGATTGTCCACGTGCTTGACCGCGTGCCTTCCGGTGCGTCGTTCCAAGCCCAGGTGAACACCGCCTTGCGCGCGTCGAGTGCACGCAACCACAGCGCGACCCACCTTCTTCACGAGGCCCTGCGCGAAGTGCTCGGCACTCACGTGGCGCAAAAAGGCTCGCTTGTCAAGCCCGGCGGACTGCGCTTCGACTTTTCGCATTTCCAAAAAGTCAACGACGACGAGCTTGCCCAAATTGAAGCGCTCGTGCAGCGCCGCATCTTGGCCAACCTCTCGTGCCAAGAGCACAGAACCATGGCGATTGCGGACGCCCAGGCGGCGGGTGCCATGATGTTGTTTGGGGAGAAGTACGGCGACACCGTGCGCATGATTGAGTTTGGCTCCTCCAAGGAACTCTGCGGAGGCATTCACGTGCCCGCCACGGGCGCCATCGGCCCCTTCCGCATCGAGAGTGAAAGTGCCGTGGCCGCTGGAATCCGGCGGATCGAAGCCCTGACTGGCGATGCCGCCATGAAAGCTCAGCGCAATGAACGGGAACAACTCACCCACATCCGCGGCCTGCTCAAAGGCAGCGCCGATCCCGCCCAAGCCATCGGCGACCTCTTGAAGTCCAATGCCAAAATGGCCAAGGACATCGAGGCCTTCCAACGCGAAGCCGCCGGAAACGTCAAGGGCGACTTGATCGCGGGGCTCAAGACCGTCAACGGCATTCAGGTTTGTGGCGCCATCTTGGACTTGGATGCCAAAAACATCAAGGACCTCGCCTTCCAATTGAAAGCGGAGCACGCCCCGTTTTTTGGCGTCTTTGGAAGCAGCGCCGGTGGCAAGGTGACCCTCTCCATCGCGGTCAGCGACGATGTGGTGGCTGAGCGCGACCTGCATGCAGGCAACTTGGTCCGCGAATTGGCCGCCCACATTGGCGGCGGCGGCGGCGGTCAAGCCTTCTTCGCCACAGCGGGAGGCAAGAACGCAGAGGGACTTCAGGCCGCCATCGATGCCGCACTGGCCAAGGTGGCGGGTTGACCTGTCCACCACAACGCAAACAAAAAAGGCGCCCATTGAGGCGCCTTTTTTGAGGTCAGGAAAGATTGATCTGATGCGTCACGCCGCCACCGCCATGTGAGGGGCGTTGTTGGCGTCACGTCGGGCTTCGCCAAACACGGGACCGTGGTAATCCTCTTCCTCACTGAGCCCCAAGTTCAGGATGTAAAAGACATTGAATACGCACGCCAGGGCGTTGTCCAAGGTGCTGACTTTCCCGAAGGTGTTGGCCAACTCCAAGATGGTCTTGAAGAAGAAATAGAGGTTGAACACGGGGATCAGGAAATACAGGGCATGTGAGGCCGGCCTTCCGATGATGCGCATGGCCACCACCACGTTGTAGCCTGGCACAATGACCGCCCATCCCGGCTGGTTGCATTTCACGAAAAGGCGCCAATTGCCTGCGAGGCCGATGAGGGTGGTGAACAACATGCCCAAGCCCAAGCCGCCGTCCCATTCTAAGGTGTCGAAGAATTCCATGGTGTACGTTTTCGCGTGTAAGACGGACACACTTTGGGAGGGTTGCCTCCATCTTGCTGAAAATCAACAAACGACATAAGCCAAACAGGTACGAACGCCCGCAAATTGGGCACAGAATCAGTCGAGATGGCCAAATTTTTGGACCAGCGCCTCGTCCACCGATTTCCCTGCAGGACAAAAAATGAGCAACCGCTCCACCGCATTGCGCAACTCGCGCACGTTGCCCGTCCAAGGCGCCTTGGAAAGGGCCGTCATGGCACCTGAGGTCACCTTGGGCACGGGGCGGCCAGATTGCGCACACAGCACATCGAGGAAATGCGCCACAAGCAACGGAATGTCCGAAGCGCGATCGGCGAGCGAAGGCACGTGGATGGGCACCACGGCCAAACGGTGGTACAAGTCCTCACGGAATTCACCCGCCGCGATGGCGGATTTGAGGTCCTTGTTGGTGGCGGCCACGACGCGGACGTCCACCTGAATGTCTTTGTCGCTGCCGACGCGTGAGATTTTGTTCTCCTGCAGGGCACGCAACACCTTGGCTTGGGCTGAGGCACTCATGTCCCCCACCTCGTCGAGGAAGAGCGTGCCGCCTTGCGCCTGTTCAAATTTGCCCTTCCGCTGCGACACCGCACTTGTGAAGGCGCCCTTCTCATGGCCAAACAATTCACTCTCGATCAACTCCGACGGAATGGCTGCGCAATTCACTTCCACAAAGGGGCCGTCCGCACGCTGTGAATGGTTATGCACCTGACGCGCGACGAGTTCTTTTCCTGAACCGTTGGCGCCCGTGATGAGCACCCGCGCGTCGGTCGGGGCCACGGTGTCCACCATGTGCTGAATCTGCTGAATGCCTTCGGATTCCCCGACCATTTGATGCGACTGCGAGGTGTGGACCTTCTTGGCCAGCACCTTGGTGGTCTCCACCAACACCTCGCGCTCCAGAACGTTCCGAAGGGTCACGAGCACGCGGTTCAAGTCGAGGGGCTTTTGGATGAAGTCGTAAGCGCCCTTCTTCAGGGCGTCCACCGCCGTCTCGACGGTGCCGTGACCCGAAATCATAATGACCGGCGAAGCGACCTGCTTTTTGGCCAGCATGTCCAACACATCGAGGCCGTCCATTTGGGGCATTTTGACGTCGCAGAAAATCGCGTCAAACGACTTCTTGGTCGCGGCCAAGATGCCGTCCATGCCCGTTCCGGCTTCGGCCACCTTGTGGCCTTCGTATTCCAAGATTTCGCGGAGGCTCGCGCGGATGGGCGCTTCGTCGTCAATGAGGAGCAGGTGGGCCATGTCTTGGGGTTTGGGACTTCAACGCCAAAGATGATGCCAAAATTTCGCCCGTGCACCTCCTCAGCTGAGGGAAGGCAGCAAGGGCAGTCCTCGCTCAATGCGGGAGAGTACGCCTTCCCGCAAGGCGTAGGGCGCACGACACATCCCTTGGATGCATCCGTGGCCCAGCACCCATTGGATGAGGGCCGCGCTGTACGGCATGAGGTCCACGCGGGCCGGGTCCATGCCGGGCATCGCCGCACGGTGATGGGCGTCTTGGGTCGTGAGCTGCGTGAACACATCGGACCATGCCTCCATCGGGACCGCATCGGTGACCGGGTGGGCCTCGGGGGTTTGGGCGTGGTCGGGACGCTCGCGTCGGGTACGCGTGCCCATCAAATCGGCAATGGTGTCAAACGAGCCGCTCGCCCCCACAAGTCGCGTGGGTTTCAAGGCATCCAACGCGGCACTCAAGGGAGCCATGACGTCGTCGAAGTAGGGCTGCATCTTGGCCACGCCTTCTGCACCAATGGGGTCGCCGAGGTTCATCAGCATGTGCAGGCGGGCGACACCGGTGTCGAAGCTTTGGGCCCATTGGATGCCCTCGGCATTCCACACAATGAACTCCACGCTCCCTCCTCCGATGTCCATGGTCAAGCACGTCTCCTGGACACCCTCGGGGAAGTTCAAGGCGATGCCTTCCTGGATGAGTCGGGCTTCGTGCTGTCCGGAGATGACCTGGATGTCAAACCCGGTGATTTCCTTGGTTTGGGCGACAAAGTCTTGGCCATTCTTGGCCCCGCGCATGGCGCTGGTGGCCATCACATGTACTTCCTCGACCCTGTAGTTGCGAAGGGCTTCCTTCATCGAGGCCAAAGCATCCAAACCGCGGGCCATGCGGTCCGCAGTGATGATGCCCTTCGCCACACCCCCCTGCCCGAGTTTCACAGGCACGCGCTGGCCAAACACCGGAATCCAACCCGCGGCCGAACCGATGTCGACAATGCGCAAGTTGAACGTGTTGGTGCCACAATCGATGACGGCCACGCGACGAAGGTTGTTCATGGGATGAAGGTTCAGAAAGGGATCAAAGGGCCCCGGAATCGGGACGAAGCGTCCATCGGACGATTTCACGGAAGGTGGGGCGCTTTCCGTACATCAAGATGGCCACGCGGTAAACACGGGCCGCAAGCGCGACTAGCAACGCCGCGGTACCTGCCAGCAGGGCCATGCTGATGGCGACATGCCACCACGGCACACCCATGGGGAGTCGAACCATCATGGACACCGGCGACGAGAACGGCACAAACGAACTGACAATGGCCAGCGTGCTCTCGGGCGCGTCGATGGTCATGGAGGCCAACACATAGCTGAACAACAGAGGCATCATCACGGGCAGCATCAAGTATTGCGCATCCGCCTCCTGCTCCACCATGGCGCCGATCGTCGCGAAGAACGCCGCGTACATGGCGTATCCCAAGACAAAGTACAGGGCGCCGCACCCCAGCATGACCCCCCAATTGATGTCGAGCAAGAACGCCAAGTCTTCCTCGGCCGCAAGGACGGTCTGGAAATCGGCTGTTCCGGCGGTGAGCCCTTGGGTGGCCGTCCAAGACTCCATCCACGCGCTTTGCTCAATGGCCATGCCCAACCCGAGCATCAGCGCCCAGCTGAGTGCGGCCCACGCCGCGATTTGGGTCAGGCCCACGAGGCCAATCCCTGCAATCTTTCCGGCCAACAATTGACCCGGACGCACCGTGCTGAGGACAACCTCCACGATGCGGTTGGATTTTTCTTCGATCACGCCGCGCATGACATGCATGCCGTACACCAAAACGAAGGTGAGCATGAAAATGCTGAACACGAAGCCGAGCCCGCCCTGGCCGGCGCCCTTGTGTTCGCCGGTGGTCATGTCGATGCCCACGAGCACGACATCCGTCTTCAGTGCGAGGTAGTCTTCGTAATTCAGCTCGGATTGTTCACGGACTTTGAGGCGCTCCAGCGCCTGGCTCAAGTCGCGCTGCATCCAGCGTTTGGTCTTGCCCGTGGGAGGCTCCAAATGAAGCAGCTGTGCCTTCTTGCTTTGCAAAATGCCCTCGTCCAATTCGACCATGCAGGTGTATCCTTCCGCTTCCAGCACGTCGGCCTCCTTCACCTCTCGCCCAAACCGGTATTCCAAGAGGCTCCGCTCCGGATAGCACGACGGGAACGTGGGTACAAATTGTCCCCCCTCCGCAGGTACGGTGAGCAGGCCATCGTGGTCCACCACCCACACTTTGGCAGGAGACTCGGTGCTTTGTGTGAGCACGACGATGCCCGCCACAAGGCCGACCCACAACACGGGCCCCAACAACGTGGCCACCAAGAAGGCGCGTCGGCGCACCCGGGTCACGTATTCGCGGCGCACCACCGTGCCCCAAATCTGAAAAGCGCCCTGGTTCATGACGAGGCCGATTCTACGGATTGAACAAACACTTCCTCCATGGACAGCTTCAAGGGAACGGCCTCCAACACGTCGACGTGCCCCACAGCCCAAGCCAAGAAGGCCGGCATCGGCCAATCTTCCGGCAGGGCGATGTCCAGGTCGTGGATGGCGTCCGACGCTTTGGCCGTTTCCGACCGCGTGGATTTGGACAAGAGCTCTGCACGGGCGCCGAGTTCCGCCACAAAGCCCATGAGGTTGCCGCGCATCGCCAACCGAATGCGACCCCGGCGGGCATCTTCACGCACCACGTCCGTGGGCCCTGCCAGGACCTTCTTGCCCTGATGAAGGAGGATGACCTCGTCACACAGCGCCTCCACGGAGCCCATGTCGTGGGTCGACAACACCAAGGTGGTGCCGGTGTCCTTGACGAGTCGCATCATCTCCCCGCGAACCAAGGCCGCATTGATGGGGTCGAGGCCGCTGAAGGGCTCGTCGAGGATCAGCATTTCTGGGCGGTGAAGGACGGTGGCGATGAACTGGATCTTTTGGGCCATGCCCTTGCTCAGATCGGCCACTTCGCGGTTCCACCACCCTTCCACTTCAAGCCGTTCGAACCATCCCTTCAATTCCCGTTCCGCGTCGGACCGGGCCATGCCACGCAAAGTGGCGAAGTACAACACCTGCTCTGCAACGCGCATGCTCTTGTACAGCCCGCGCTCTTCTGGCAGGTATCCCATGCGGGAAAGCAACTTGCGGTGATGAGGCTGGCCCCACATGCGCAACTCGCCGGCATCGGGTTTGGTGATGCCCGTCACCATGCGCAGCAAAGTCGTCTTGCCCGCGCCGTTGGGGCCGAGCAACCCGACAATGCGACCCTCCTGCACCTCGACGTCAAGCGGCGAAAGGGCCACGTGGTCGCCAAACGATTTCGTGACGCCTTGGGTATGGAGGACGGGTGTGGTCATGGTTACGAAAACATGTCTCGGACCTTGTCGAAGAAGCCTCGCTCTTCGTGGTCAGAGTCAGGCTGAAAGTTCACAGAATCGCGAAGCCCTTCCAAGGTCTGGGTCTCGTCTTTTGTCAACGACTTGGGCGTCCACACGTTGAGGTTGATCAACAAGTCGCCGTTTCCATAGCTGTCCACCGAAGGCAATCCTTTGCCTCGGAGGCGCACAATTTTGCCGCTTTGCGTGCCGGGGTCGACCTTGATTTTGGCCTTGCCCCCCAACAACGGAACCTCCGCCGTGGAGCCAAGGGCGGCGTCCACAAAGCTGATGTAGTGGTCGTGGTGCAAGTTTTTGCCGTTGCGCTGGAACGTGCCGTGGGGCAAGACTTCGACCAACACGATGAGGTCACCGGGCACGCCACCGAGAGGGGCACCGTTGCCTTCGCCGCGCACGCTCAACTGCATGCCGTCTTCCACACCGGCTGGAATTTCCAAGGTCACCACCGCCTCTTCGCGCTTCATGCCCATCTCGTCGGTACCGCTGGGCTTACGCGTGATGCTTTGACCTGTGCCATGGCAGACGTTGCAGGTCGAGGCCGTTTGCATTTGGCCCAAGATGGTGTTGGTCACCCTGCGCACCTGGCCTGTTCCATGACAGGTCGGACAATCGGTGTGCTCCACGCCAGGGGCTTGCACTTGCTTGAAGACCTTGACCTTCTTGTTGATGCCTTCGGCCACTTCCTCAAGAGTCAGCTTCACCTTGATGCGAAGGTTGGCCCCTTTCATGCGACGGCGACGACCGCCACCACCACCCCCTCCCCCAAAGGCCCCACCGAAGATGTCGCCAAACTGAGAGAAGATGTCGTCCATGTTCATGCCGCCCCCGCCAAATCCGCCGGGACCGCCGCGCATGCCTTCGTGACCAAACCGGTCGTACTGCTGGCGCTTGGTGTCGTCGCTCAGCACTTCATAGGCCTCTGCCGCTTCCTTGAACTTCTCCTCCGCCGAAGCGTCGTCCGGGTTCTTGTCCGGGTGAAACTTCAGGGCAAGCTTGCGGTAGGCCTTCTTGATGTCCGAGGCCGAGGCGCCCTTGGAGACGCCGAGTGTTTCGTAGTAATCGCGTTTGGCCATGATGCCTTATTGCCCCACCACCACTTTGGCGTAGCGCATGATTTTGTCGTTCAACTTGTATCCAGGTTCCACCACATCCACCACCTTGCCGGCCAAATCAGGCGTCGGTGCAGGGATGTTGGTGATGGCCTCGTGCAGGTCCACGTCAAAGGCGTCCCCTTGGTTCACCTCCATCTTGACGAGGCCTTGGGCTTCGAGCAACTGACGGAGCTTGGTGTGGATCAAGGCCTGCCCTTCACGGGTCACGGTCGCGTCGTCGCTCGGGTTGGCCGTCGCACGGTCAAAATCGTCCAACACGGGAAGCAACTTCTCGAGCACGTCCATGGACGCGTTGCGGATCAAATCCCCGCGCTCACGCATCGTGCGCTTCCGAAAGTTGTCGAACTCCGCGTACAGGCGCAGGTACTTGTCCTGCCAATCGGCGGCTTCTTCCTGCCCTGCTTCCGAGGCTTCGGGCGCCGCTTCGGCAGCCTGTTCCGCGTTGGCTTCGGGGGCTTGGGTGTCGTCTTGCACGTCTTTCACCTCGGGATCGTTCACGTCTTCCGTGTTCATGGCGTTCGGTTGAATGTTTGGGTTGCGCCCACGTAGGTCAAACCACATGCCAAGCGCCGTTCCGAGCGCGAAGATGCGACAAGGTGTCAGAAGATGCGACAAGGGCCTGACATCGAAGCCAAGCCCTTGCAAATTCTGTCAGGTGGTGCCTGTGCGGAGTGCCCTGTGACGGACGTCAGAAACTGGTGACGTACTTGTCCAGTTGGCGGTGCAATTCGATGCCGCGCAGGTTCTTCGCCACGATGATGCCGTTGGGATCGACAAGGAAGCTCATCGGCACGGAATTCACACCGTACATGACCGCCGCTTCGTTGTCCCACTTCTTCAGGTCGCTGACGTGGTGCTTCCAGTCGAGGTCGTCTTTTTTGATGGCCGACTCCCAGCGCGGGATGTCCGAATCGAGGGACACGCTGAAGATTTCAAAGCCTTCGCCGTCCTTGAACTTCGCCTTCTTGTACTTGTCGTAGGCGCGAACCACATTGGGGTTTTCGCGGCGGCAGGGACCGCACCACGATGCCCAAAAGTCAATCAGCACGTAGCTCCCACGCAGGTCGCTGAGGCGCATCTCTTTGCCCTTCGGGTTGTTCATCGCAATCTCGGGGGCCTCGTCCCCAATATTGTAGCCGATTTTGCCAGTCACTTCCACGGTCGCGGGAGCGAGGATGGCTGGATCGTCACTGGTGGACCAGCCAGACCATACCAAGGCGGACATGGCCAACATTGCTCCTACTTTCCACATGATTCGGGGGGATTTATCAGGTCGTTGATTGAACATGAAAGATAGGTTGAAAGGGGTCAAACACGAACGATTTGGGCTCCCAACGAACGCAAACGATCGTCGATGTGCTGGTAGCCTCGGTCGATTTGGTCAATGTTGTGGATGGTGCTCTTGCCCTCCGCGCTCAGTGCGGCAATCAGCAGGCTAACACCGGCCCGAATGTCCGGCGACGTCATGGTCACGCCGCGCAAGCTGGACTTGCGGTCGAGGCCAATGACGGTCGCGCGGTGCGGGTCGCATAGGATGATTTGGGCACCCATGTCGATGAGCTTGTCCGTGAAGAACAAGCGGCTCTCGAACATCTTTTGGTGGATCAACACGCTGCCGCGTGCTTGGGTCGCCGTCACGAGCACGATGCTCAACAGGTCCGGTGTGAACCCGGGCCACGGCGCGTCTGCCACGGTCAAGAGGCTGCCATCGATGAAGGTGTCGATTTCATAGTGGTCTTGCGACGGGATGTAGAGGTCCTCGCCGCGTCGCTCCATCTGGATGCCCAAACGGCGGAACACGTTAGGGATGACCCCAAGCTCGTCGTAGGCGCAGTCCTTGATGGTGATCTCGCTTTGGGTCATGGCGGCCATGCCGATGAAACTCCCAATCTCAATCATGTCGGGAAGGCAACGGTGCTCCGTGCCACCGAGCGAAGGCACCCCTTCGATGGTCAACAGGTTCGATCCGACGCCGCTGATCTTTCCGCCCATGCGGTTGATCATCTTGCACAGCTGCTGGAGGTAAGGCTCGCAAGCCGCGTTGTAAATCGTGGTCGTGCCCTCGGCCAGCGCTGCCGCCATGACGACGTTCGCGGTACCCGTCACCGACGCTTCATCGAGCAACATGTATGTGCCCTTCAATCCGTCAGGGGCACTGGCGTTGAAAAACCCAGATGCCTCGTCGTAGCTAAACTCGGCGCCGAGCTTCTGGAAGCCAATGAAGTGGGTGTCCATGCGGCGGCGGCCAATCTTGTCGCCCCCTGGGCGAGGGATGGCACCTATGCCGAAGCGGCCGAGCATCGGTCCGAGGATCATCACCGACCCGCGCAACGCGCCGCCTTTGGTGCGGAACGAGTCCGATTTGAGGTGGTCGAGGTTGACATCGTCCGCCTCGAAGCGCCATGATCCTGGGCCCAAGTGCTGCGTCTTCACGCCGAGGTCTCCCAACAGGTTGATGAGCTTGTTGACGTCGACAATGTCTGGCAAATTGTGGATGGTGACCGGCTCTGCCGTCAGCATCACCGCGCAGAGAATCTGCAGCGCCTCGTTCTTGGCACCCTGAGGAATGACCTCCCCCTGCAGGCGTTTCCCGCCCTCAATGATGAAACTTCCCATGCCCCCGAATTTCGGAGGACACCTCACGCCTTCGTGCGCTTTCTCGAGGGGTTATCAACCCCGACTTGGGGACTCCTGCACCGGTTCAGCGGCGCTTTTTCTTCTTCTTGTGCGGACGCGCCAAAGCGTCGCTGGTCTTCCGCACGCTGCGCAAGATGTCCGCCTGACTTTCCAGCTCGGCGTCCTCCGGGAGGATGAGGGCGCCGCCGGATTTGGCCTTCAATTCACCCGCAATCACTGAATCCTCGACCGTGTTGCGGTTCCACGTCAAAAAGTGACGCTTCATCAGGTTCGCGAGCTTGACGACGAGGATGTTCTTTTCTTCGCCCTCAGGCATGGCTTTGGCGGCCTCCATCAAGTCGAGCGTCGTCTTTCCGTAATGGCCCACACGCGACTGGGCGTTGGGGTAGTCCATGTCGGCTGGTGCGCTGTCCTTTTCGGCAGGCTCCGGCTTGGGGAAGGGACTGTCCACGTCGAGCTCGTAGCGCGCCATCACGTGCAACTGGTTCCAAAGCTTGTGCTCCGCCCCTTCCTTCTCTCCTTCCTGCGGCACCACGCTGCCCATCACGCTGACGATGGCGGCTGCACACTTGCTGCGCTCGGCCTTGTCGGCGATGGTGAGGCAATGCTCGACCATTTGGTGGATGGAACGGCCGTATTCTGGGATGACCAAGTCGTCGCGCATGCTGTTGTAGCTCAGCGCGTCAAAGTTGATGGAAGCGTCCGTCATGGATCTCGTCTTCAGGGGTTACAATCAATGGTGTCTTGCGCGATCCAGGCGTTGGTGCCGGCGCGCAGCGCATCTTTCAGAGATGCTGTGGCGTCAAAGATACGAGGTTCACCTCCTTTCCCCACCGTTCCATGTGTTGGACCAAATCGCACCCCAACCCACGCAACGTTTCCTCGTCCTTCAAAAAGGCCTCCCAACCCCACGCCACGGGGCCGGCGGTCTCCCGTCGACGGGACATCGCCACCAGCACCGCCTCCACAGTATCGGGATCGCGGTAACCGACCAACCACCCGTGCGACACCATGGCGTCGAAAAAACGACGGCTGCGCTCCGGCATGACCTCGCGTTGCGCATCCAGAACCGCTTCGTGGCTTCCCGCAAAGGCCGTGAGCGTGCCGCATCCCGTCGCGAGACGCTCAAAGTCCTGGGCCAACACGTGGTCGACCAACACGTCCCACACCACCCCGCTCCACTTCCCGCACGTCTCCCGAAGCAGCTTGCGCGCCTCTCGGCTCACCTCGTGGCGGTCGCTGACATCGTCGATGGCCCTGTGCAACCGGATGCCACGCCCCACGTCCAAGCCCCACATGCCTTCCACATCTCGTCCCTTGACGGCGTCGCCCATAAAGTTTCCAAGCACGCCCTTCTCGTCGAGGTCTGCCCAGTGTCCCACCACCATGTGCGCCAAATAATTCATTGTGTCGCGGTTGCGGATGCAATGCTCCGAAGATTTGGGCTGGCCCCCAAGACAAAGAGAAAAAATTGCGCGTGGCCTTTGCAGAAAGCAGAGGTTGTGCTAATTTTGTCGTCCCGCAAACGAGCGGAACTCCTGAGGTCTCTCAGGCACCATTTGCGAGAATAGCTCAGCTGGTAGAGCACAACCTTGCCAAGGTTGGGGTCGCGAGTTCGAATCTCGTTTCTCGCTCAAGAAAAGCCTCCCACTTCGGGGGGCTTTTTTCGTTGTGGGGCAAGGGTTTCCGAGGGTCGGAAACGTGGGAAGTCTGGCTGGTGAAACAGCGGTTGACGTCACTCGGCGTCTTGGATGCAGCGGACGGAATTCCCATGATTCAGACAGCCGTGATGGGTGTTGAGGAATTGGTAGTCCGTGTGCAACTTTTTATCGCGGCCACCACAACTGTAAGGCGTACTCGTCCACCAGTGGCCGTCGACTCCGAGCATACCAAATGATCCGAACATATCTCTATAGCCAGCAGGAAGCCCCTTGAAACCACTTGTGTTTGTCCCGTTCCAACTCGGGGTATCCTCGGCTGAGGATTTCAACGCTTCACCAGCGACATCGTATCCACCTAAGGTTGAGGCCAGAGGATCAAATTCATTGGAACTGGGAACGTGCCAACCACTGGGGCACAATCCGCGTTCGTCCACGACCGTGTGGAGATTGTAGAGATATCCATACTCAACTATCAACGCTGGGTCTTCATTGTACCCAGCCCGAGCGCCTTCCATCGTGGTCTCCCAATCATCATCGCTAAGGTCGCCTGGAATTGAATCCCCGTTTCTGTAATTCTCAGTCCTTAGGTTCTCCGCGAACCAGCACTGCTCGCCGATTTGGACAGTGGCGTAGTCGTAGCCTTGGAATTCGAGTGGGTCGCCGCAAAGCCAAGGCGACGCCTCAGCCTCACAACCGCCGTACGCGCTAAGGAGGTCGAGGAGGTCGTTGAGTTGGACGCAGCCGTCGAAGTTGGAATCAGAGGGGTTTGAAACAATGCACATCTGCATCTCGGTATCCCAAATCGTACCTGGACCGCATATCTCAAGCAAATCGCACTGCACCTCGATAACTTCAAATACAGTGGTCGAAAAATTATTCAACTCTGTGAGAAAAGGGAGGGAGTTGTTTATGTCTTGATTGCCTGCAAGACCGATGTCCTCAAGAGGATCCTCAACCCCATCAAATGTCCACCTGCTAAGACAATCAGAAAATACTTCAGCTTGTCCCTCATAGACCATTGACAATTCATCCGCGCTCAGTGCACGATCCCAAAAAGTTACATCGTCGGTCTCACAATCTCCTTCATACTGGTTGCATCCTTCCGAAGCTCCACCACAAATTCGAAGAGGCTCATCTCCTGTTGCGAGCGCCCCTTCACATGGGAGTTGATCAGCCAACTGACCATTGACAAAAAGTTGAAGGGTCTGTCCATCCCACACCTGCGCCAAGTGTGTCCACACACCCGTAGATGCAATTTCTTCAGTTACGATCATCACCAAGTCATGGTCTTCCAACCAAACGTGTGCGTGATACTTTCCATTCTGAAGCGTCAGCAGCCATTGACGTTCACCGCATTCACCGTCTTTTGATATAAGGTCTTGAACGCCTGAGGTTGAGCTCGGCCTTATCCATAGAGACAGCGTATGTGCGTTTAACTCATAACCTGGAATCTCTGCGACTTCCATAAATCCGTCTACAGTACCGTTCAAACTCCTATTCAAATCAGCTGCAGTGGCTGTATAAGTGCCAGCCTCCTCAACAAGGATGGTCTGTTCATTTATCTGATAGTCATTCCAATAAACGAGACTGCCCTCAATGTTTTCGAGATTAATCTCGACAGGTAATTGGCACGTCGCTATTTGCTGCTGCCCAACAGCAGTCAAGCAAGAAGCAGCTAAGAGAAGTGTGAAGAAGCGGTTCATCATTCAGTGTCTTTGATGCATCGAATCGAGTAGCCGTAGTTAATTGGGTCGTTCTGAAGAGCTCCTAACGAACTTTCTAGGTGCAGGTAATCCACAAAAGTTGGGTTGGGTTGAGATTCTGTCCACCAACCACCAAAAGCACCTATGTCATCAAAATACGCCCAGTCGTAGCGGAGACCATTTGGTGCTAATGATAACCCAGTAGAGTTGTCACCATTCCATCCTGGCACATCATTAGGAGTCGCCTTCAACCCTGACAAGCCATGAATAGAAATTATCGTTTGCCAGTCCTGTGACGAAGGCACCTTCCATTCCAGTGGACATAGTTTTCGGTCATCCGTAACTGCAAAACCATTGTACAGAAGACCATTTAGATATTCCATTGAGGCATCGTCCTCGTAAAAGCAATATGCAGCACTATTCGTGCTTTGCCATTCGCCTCCATTCAAATCTGATTGGAGCAAATCTCCGTTTGAAAAACTCACAGCCCTCAAATTCTCTGCAAACCAGCACTGCTCCCCAATCTGCACGGTCTCGTAGTCGTAGCCTTGATACTCAATAGGATCTCCGCATTGCCATGCTGACTCTTCAGCACCGCAATCACCGTAAGCGCTCAAGAGGTCGAGGAGGTCGTTGAGCTGGACGCAGCCGTCAAAGTTGGAGTCGGAAGGGTTGGCTACAACACACTTGAAGAGCTCTTCATCCCATACAGTGCCATCATGGCAAAACTGGCAGTTGAAGTGGCAGGAGCCATCATTAAAATCTGCAACTTCATTGAAGTTGCATGCCTCAACGTCTGTGCAGCCACCTGTGACTGATGCAGCCCAAAATAGCCCCTGAATTTCAGAACTACTCAAGGCTCGCGACCAGAAGCCAAAGTCGTCAATTGCTCCTTGGAATTTCTGAGAATCGATTGCGCTTGCGCCGATCCGAGCGAGAGCTACACGATCCGTTGGATTTTCGGAATAATCCAAGACTGTTTCTGATAATTCTGAATTCACCCAGAAAGAGGTCTGGCCGTTAGAGCGTGTAACCACGATATGCTCCCAGACTTCAATTCCTATTGCAGAAGAAGAGTTGGTGTAGCCATTCGTCACCGAGTTATTCGACCCAGGTGTTTCATCTGAATCAATGTGCGCATAGATCAGGTTGTCAGTTCGAATGACCAGACCAATTCCTCCTTGATACTGAACACCTGTGCCGAACACAGGCGCACTGCCTTGCCAGTCACCATATATCCAACTGTCGAGGTTACTATCTACCTCTTTTCTACACCAGACCGACAAAGAAAAATCCTGCGGAGATGGCATGTCGGGTAACGACAAGAAAGAACTGTCTTCACCCGAGAAATGATAGGCGCTGCTCGTTATACCAAATCTATCCTCGACCAAATCTACCGCTAGTGGAAGCGCATGAAGATCGGAGCCGCTTTCATCATTCGCATTCCCGTTAAATGGATACCATGATACCAATCCATCAGTCGGCACATAGTCTGGCACCTGCCCAACA
>Ga0115013_10000118_pt1 | contig 51344 bp, 4 predicted proteins | sample SouAtlMetagenome_2_FD_88686 | JGI IMG/M metagenome (GOLD analysis project Ga0115013, IMG submission 88686) | Marine eukaryotic phytoplankton communities from Atlantic Ocean - South Atlantic ANT15 Metagenome | ecosystem: Environmental > Aquatic > Marine > Oceanic | place: South Atlantic Ocean...
AAGCGGCTTTTTGCTTTTTATACTCATGGACAAGCGCCTGGCGGTCGTGTTCGTTAAGCTCTACAGAATTATTGTTTTCCTGCGCGACTTCAAGGAAGTCTTCGATTTGTAGTTCTAAAACATCAAAAATCTCAGGGTAAATGGCTTGGAACGTTGGCAGGCGCCCTGTAAGAAACTCCAGATCAGTAAGTGCATCAATCATGGTGGACTGTGTGGTGTTGATCTCTGTGCGCGCAAAAGTAAGGCGTGAGTTTGCATAGCTGAGCTTGGCTTGGCTTTCTGCGCCAGCTTCGACCATAAGGGCGACCTTATCGTTAACATCGCTGAGTGTGATGAGGAAGCGCTGGGCGACTTCAACATCGTTTTGGGCTTGATAATAGCCGAGATAAGATTCGATTGTATCGTTAATGACATTCTCGTTAGCGATTTCAAGCTGCACGCCTGAGGATGCTTCGAGCTCTTTTCGTCTTTTGACTTCTTCTTGTGTGGCAAAGCCGTCAAATATAAACTGGTTCATTACGATAGAAAAATCATTAGTGTTATTTGCAAGGCTGAATGCTGTGCCATCACCGCCAGATGCGCTGGCAGGATTGTTATATTCGCGGCCATAAGAGCCAAAGATGTCAACTTGTGGGTAATAAGAGGACTGCGCTTCTTGTACGCCCATTTCAGCCTGTGCTTTTTGCGCATTAGCAACGCCCACATCGGGGTCATCATGCAAAGCAAAAAGAACCACCGTTTCTAATGAAAGCGCTATGGGGGCGGTATCCTTTGCCTTTTGCGCGTAAGAGGCAGGGGTGAGTGCAGAAAATGCACACGCGGCCATAACGCTGCCAAGAAGGAGCTGTTTTTTTGTGGTTTGCATTGTCTGTTTTATTATTGTGCAGATGAACATAGCGGGACGGATAATGCGCTTTCTTTGTGGTTGTCTTATCGGTTACTTTTTATTTTAGGGGCTTATTCTCCAACGCGGACTTGAACCCAGTCATAAGTGTTATCTATTTCTTTGGGTTTTGCGTATTTGATAGAGATGTTATTTGATGTTACGCCATTGGCGAGGAAGACATTACGAATGGTCAAGGCGCGGCTGAGTGCCACTTTACGCGTCACAGTAATTGTTGGTGCGTTAGGGTTTTCTGCGGCAAGAACGGATATTTGCATACTGTCTTGGCCGACACGTTTTTGGTGCTTTCTCAGAAACGCTTTAAGCGAGGTGATCGTATCTTCAGTCAGTGTTGCGCCGTTGCGGTCATATGTAATGTATACCGATCTGCCGTCTTCGGTTTCTTGATAACCTTGCTTGTCTGTATAAATCAAATCGCTTGCACGCTGTTCAATCTGCGCGTTTTTCTCAATCAGCTCTTTCTGAATAAGGTTTTTCGCAGCAGCTTCGTCGCGAATTTTCTTTTCAAGTGTTTCTTTGTCACGTACGAGGGCATCAATTTTTGCGCGGTTACCAAGGCTTTGCTGAACTTCTTCTACTGAGAGTTCGCCAGAGATGATACGGTCAACAAATTGCTGCATCTCTTCTGTGATTTCGGCCTGCGATGCAGACTTAACTTTTTCACGGTAATCCATGCTCATCACAGACATCAGGATCGCCGTAATCATTACGAAGAATACGAACATGATAACGGTCGCGGAAAGAATATCCACGAAGCCCGGCCATGCGTTGCCACTCATATCGTCGTCGTCACCACCACCGGCCATGTTAAATCCTTACTTCATTGTGCTTTATTTGCATGATCGAAATACCAATATATTCAATATTAAGTATACCTATTTTTGTTGTTTGAGAAAAGTCTGATTATTTTATCTCCTTATTTAAAAGGGTCCTCATCAGGCTTTTTATCTGATACGTTAAGGTCGAACCCTGCATCATCTGCTTTGTTTTCCTCCGGTTCTTTTGGTAGGTCAGGGACCACTGGCGGGGTGACCGGCTCTTGCGTTGCGTCATCCATTATACCGTAAACGTCATCAAATTGTTCTTGGTTCTTTTGGTTCATTTCTTCCATGATTTGGTTAAGCTGCCAAACCATGTTAGAGAAATCGGCAACGTTTTCTTCTTGTTGCTGGCGTTGGTGCAGCTTATCTATTTCTTTAATAAGTGAAGACTGGACGCTGTTCATGCTTTCAAATGTCGCGTTCATTTCGCGCATTTGGTTGGTCAGTACAGAAAGCTTGTCAGATTGTTTCATAGCAAGGTCTTCGTTTACACGAAGGGTGGATGAGAGCATCTCACTCATGTAAACCATCTGGTCACGAATAGATTCACTGTAACGTAGTGACGGGTCAACACTCTTGGTGATATAAGCCATGGAATCTTTAACCGAGCTCATTTTTGTGTTGATTTGTTCAAGTTTCAAAACCAAATCTTGCTGGCCATCGAACATTTTTTCTGTGGCTTGCGCCGTGGCGAGAGATGCCTGCGCGGATTTTGTAAGGGCGAGGAAGATTTGCCCCATGCGCTGGTTAGTTTTGCTTGAAAGGTAAACGAAGCCTGCAAGCCATGCTTTAAGGTCGTTTGCGCCAGGGACTTTGTGTGCTTTGATTTTTTCGCCAAGCACAGGGTTTAGTTTTGGAATGCGGTTATCAACCCAGCGTGAAAAGTTTTCAATAGATTTGTTTTGTGCGCGTCCGCAGAAGAAGTTGATGAAGCCGAGTAGTAGTGAGCCAGATAGGCCAAACAACGACGAACTAAACGCAAGGCCCATGCCTTGAAGCGGGGCAGCGATTGATTCAATGAAGCCACCGATTTTTTCAGTGGCATCAACTGGCGGCGCACCTTCAACAACTTGGAAACTTTTAGAAACCTCACCCATGGCGCTACCAACGGAGTCAATAGTGTTCAACAGACCCAAGAAAGTACCAATCAGACCCATCATTACCAAGATGCCGGCAAAATAGTTTACGATTTGGCGCTCTGTGTTGATGCGGTTACCGTATTTCGATTTAATAAGGCGTGCATCGTTGTCGGTAATGTTTAAGTAGCCATGCACCGTCATGTTTTCTACGGCGGAAAACATGTTTTGAATGTCCATGAGTGAGCCTTTTGTGCGCAATAACTTGAACAGATACTCGCTCTCCACCGGACCCATTTCGGCGTTGCCCTCTAGGCGTTCAATCTCTGAAATAAATATCGCAGAGTTGTAAACTCTTTTATTGTTAAGGAAGGCCTTAAAGATTGCGATTACGGCGACGAGGATAATGGTCGAGTTAAGCGGCAGGTTGGTGTTTAGATTTTTCCAAAGCTGCTCGGCGTTAAGGCTAATCAGCGCGACAGGAACAAGAACGGTGAGAATCATGCCAGGGGTGATATAAAACCACAAATTCGTAGGAATTTCTTCAGCATTTCTTTCAGTATTGTTACCATTATGATCGGTCATTATAATCTCTTAGCTTTAAATTTATTTGAATGAAGATGAGCGTGTTTGTAAAATAGCGTTTTGACATTATCTCTTTTATAATCAGCAAAAGATAGTCTATAATACTAGAAATCAACATGCATCTTTTAGATGTTGTATCGTTCGAGTATTCCACAGGGCTTTTTTCAGCCTTTTCAAGAAATTAAGATTTTTTGGCACAATTTAACTGATATTTAAGGAAAATCATTGAAAATTGGTATGTTGTGACAGTTTTGTGTTGTTTGTAGGGAAATATGGTTCAAAGACGTGTAGAAATTGATATGCCTTTAGATGGTCAGCAGGTCGTGTATGTGCGCCCGCATGACGTTATAGATTTAAAAGGTATTCGCATTGATGAGCTGAAGGTCGATATTATTGGCTCTGATGTCGTTTTCACAAGTGTCTACAGTGATGCCAAAATTGTTATGCCTGGTTTGGGGGTTTATATGTTTTCCCCTGATGACGCGCCTGTCTTGCGTGTTGATGGTCAGGTGTTCCAGGCGGACACCATGCTTGGCAAGGTGGGCGGGATCACGAATGTGATGTCTTCTGACTTTGTCACTTTCTCTGAAATTAAAGATGAGCAAACAACGCGCGGTGAGGAAGATACCGCAAATAGTGTTGCAACGAAAGATCAGGTCATTTCGGCGGAAATAGATGTTGATGCGACAAAAGAAGCGATGATGTACGAGCTGGCAGCTATTGTGCAGCCTGTGGGTCAGAAGGAATCGGGGAATCCAAAGCAAGAACAAATAGAAGAGCAAGAGCAAATTAAGAAGGAAGAAGAGCGTGAGGCGCTAATGAATTCGGGCACGGATGTTGGCACTGAGGCGCGCCCGCCAAACTCTTCTTCCCCAACTCCTCCGCCAACGCCGATACCAGAGCCCGTGGAAATTCCGCAGGGCAATACTGGTAATACAGTGTTTGGTTTTACAGCAAGCCTGGTGCAGCTCGGTTCGGTCGAAGAGGTGCAAAATATATTGGGGCAAGATACCCGCGTTATTCTTGGTGGTGGTGGCTCTGAAGCTGCGACGAATAATACCAGTAATGCGGTGCAAATTGCGCCCGAGATTATTGATACGACAGGTGAAACTGATGCGCATGTGATTTATGCCGATAATGGCGAGTATTTCTCGGCGGCAGAAATGACACGGGTTATTCGTATTACGCCGTCTTTACCGTCGGGCTTTGACCTGACGAATATTAAAATAACAGGTTTTCCTGTTTCTTTTGACATTGAAGGCGCGACGTCGGATGCGGGCGGGAATTATTCCATTGATATGCCGACGGTGGATGCTGATGGTAATATCGATTTTATCATTTCTTATCCTGTGCCATCTACCCAGACATTCAGTGTCGACTTTGAGGTGACTGCGGAGTTTGATCCCGCAAGCGGTGTTGAGGCGCCAACGGATTTGGTTTTGACCGAAACATTGACGCAGGAGGTAAATGTCAAAGACGTCTCTGTGCCTAGTGATCTGAACTATGTGAATGGTGATGGCGATATCGTTTGGGTTATGGCGAATAATCCAAACGAAAACACTGTGTTTACAGGTGATGGTGATGCTACCGTCTTTGGCGGTGTTGCGCGCGATGTTGTGGCGTCTGCGGCTGGTGATGATGTTATTTCAACTGGCGCTGGTGACGACTTTGTAGCGTCTGGCGCGGGTGAGGATACAATTATCGATGGCGCAGGTAATGATACCTATCAGGGCGGTGATGGTATTGCGGATAAGCTTGATTATTCATCATCAATTAATCCTGTGGTCGTAAATATGTCGGTCGTTGATGCGGATGGTTACAGTGCGCTTGTGAATGGTGGTGACACTGACCTGGTTAGGGATTTTGAAAATATTTTGACTGGAGGTTCTGCAGATACTGTTACTGGATCTAACGCAGATAATATTATTGAAACAGGCGGCGGCGACGACACGCTTTCAGGGCGCCTGGGGAATGATATATTAAATGGCGGCGGCGGTACGGATACTGCTGATTTTGCTTATTCTGGTTCTGCGCTAACCGTCAATTTGGGCGTAAATATTGGCGGCGGCTTTTATGCGGCGACGACGGCGGTGCAGAATGTGCAGCTCAAGGATATTGAATATATTATAGCGACGAGCCATGATGATACGCTTATTGGCGGCGCAGGTAATGATCATTTTGAGGGGCTTTCGGGTACAAACAGTTTTGGCTGGAGTGCAGGTAATGATATTTTTGACGCGACTGCTGGGGCGGGTGTGCTGTATTACATGGATGCAAATGGCATGGATGTTGCGGCGGATTTGACGCAGGGTATATCGTTTGATATGGCTGCGTTTGATGCGGGAACGCAGCGCTTTGATATTTCTATTGCAGCGCTGGGGAAAACGGATTCTGTAAGTTTGAATGTTGATACAGTGTATGCGGGTAGTGGCAATGATAATATGCTTGGTGACGCGGGTGCGCAGGTTTTCTATGGCGGCACGGGCGATGATATCCTTGGTGGGCGTGATGGCGATGACACTTTAATTGGTGGTGACGGGCTTGACCAGCTCTTTGGTGGTTCGGATGATGATACGATTTACGCAGACGCTGATGGTGTTGTGGATTTGTATAATGGTGAAGGCGGTGTTGATACACTGATCCTTGATGGTGTCGGCGGCGATGTTACGCTTGATCTTGCGAGCGAGTTAATGAGTTCCGTCTTGTTCGGTAATGACGTCGTGCGTGGCATTGAAAATGTTACAGGTACGGGGCTTGATGATATTCTGCGCGGTGATGGAAGCGCGAATACCTTTGTTGGTAATGCGGGTAATGATGTGCTTGAGGGGCGTGGTGGTAATGATGTGCTGCTCGGCGGTGCGGGTGCGGACACCATGGATGGTGGTGATGGCGACGATGTGCTTGATGGCGGTAACAATGACGACTTCCTCTATGGTGGAAATGGCGATGATGTTTTAAAAGGCGGGCTTGGTGCGAATGTCCTTGATGGGCAGGTCGGTACAGATACGCTGGATTATACAGGGGCGGTTGCGGCTGTGTCTGTGGACCTTGATAATGATCAAGTTCTCAAGTCGAGCGACTCTCAGCTGGATGATTATGCCAATTTTGAGAATTTGATGGGTTCCGCTTTTGATGATACTTTTCTGTTGGATGCGGGTAATCTGCTGGCGATTGACACGCAGTTCGATTCTTTGAATGGTGGCGCAGAGGGCGTCAACGGTGATACTGTGGAGATGACGGGCTCAATTACCTTTGAGGGCATGGAGATGGCTGCTGTGTTTGATAATATCGAGAACATTGATCTGCTTGGCGCTTCGTTGGATGCTGGTAATACGGCGTTCACTATTACAGGGGATGACGTTGCTGGTATGGTTGGCAGTAGCAGTTTCTTGCATATTGATGCGGCGGCAAGTTTTAACTTTGATATTATATCTGGTGGCTTACATACGCTCGATAATCCTGGGGGTACGGTCATTGATCCGAATACAACCCATTACACCTTTGATTCTGGCGCGTTTACGCTCGAGATTCAAACGGCTTAAGATTCTGATTCCTGTTGATGGTTTTCATATAAAAAAATGATTCGTGACAAGGGCGAATCACTCGTGGTATGATTCGGTATGTCTTTCTTTTCTGAAAGATAATTTCTAGATCAATTGTATATGTCTCGCCGTGTTAACACTTTGTTTACTCCTATGCTTCATAATTTAAAATAGCGCGAAATCGATTTTTCGCGCTGGAGTTGTATGGGGATGAGTTTAACGAAGGCAGATTTTAGGTAGGTAGAATGGCTGAAAGCCATCAGATTAACATTGATTTTCCCGAGACAGGTGAGCAGGTCGTTCACGTGGGCCCTGGCGATCAGGTAAATCTTGCTGAGATTGACTTGGCGCTGCTTATTGTTGAGATCGTTGGTTCGGATGTCATTCTGATTGACCCAGAAACGCAAGCGCGCATAATTTTTCCAGATCTTGCTTTGTATATGTTCTCCCCCGAGGACGCGCCGCGGTTCTTTATGGGCGGTAGGGAGTTTGACCCTGCGCAATTCCTTAATAAGGCGGGCGTTATCCGTAATATTTCTTCTGACGATAGTTTTATGTCGTTTACCTCGCTAGAGGTTAATCCTAAATTCGGCGATGAGGAGCATGGTGAGACAGCTTCTGAGGTGCAGGAACAGAAGGATCAAGATGAGGAAATTATTCAGCAAAAAGAAGCCGAGGGTGACGCTGATGTTGAAGCGTTTTTAGCGGAGATTGGGCAAACGCAAGACGACCCAGTTGATCCTGTTGACCCTGTTGATTCCGTGGGTGTGCCGACTGTTGATGCACCAACAGGTGGTCGCCAGTTTTTAACGCCGCCGCCTGATCCTGTGCAGCCACCGAGCCAGACATTTGATCCTGTCCCTGAAATTCCTGAAGACGTCGAAGATTTTACAGATTTTGTCGTTGATTTTGCGTTTACGGGCAATGTTGTGCAGACATCTACTGAAGTTGACACTTCTGGCGTGACGACCGTTAGTGGCGGTGGTGGTTCTGTTGCTGGTCAGGAGGATGCTTCTGGTGTTCGCCAGCAGGAACGTGAAACGATTTCTATGCTTGGTGAAACGAATGATCACCTGATTTATGCAGATAATCCTTTATACTTCACTGAAACGACGATGGGTAAGAACTTGGTTCTTCGTCCTGATTTGAGTGAAGGTTTTGATGTTTCCCAGGTTACGATTAACGGTTTGCCGCCAGGTGTGATCATTTATGGTCACACGCCAGTGGCTGGTGTTTATACGATTTCTTTGCCGGAAATGAACGCGGATGGCGAAATTGAGTTGCCGTTTGTGTTTGATATTGGTGCCGTCGAAGCGTTTGATATGATTATTAGCATGGAGGCTGTGTTTGATCCGACAAGCGGCTTCTCGCTTCCTGATGATCCGGTGATGAGTAGTTCTATGTCGCAGCAGGTACGCATTTTGGATGCGACATCTGCTGATGATTATAATGTCGTTGATGGTTCTGGCAATCCGGTTTGGGTCATTGATAATGCACCAATCGGTGATGATGTATTTACGGGTACGGGTAATGCGACTGTCTTTGGTACGATGGGCGATGATGTAATTGTCTCGCAAAGTGGCGATGATACGATCGATGCTTGGGGCGGTGATGATAACGTATTTGCAGGCACGGGCAATGACACAATTGACGGCGGTGATGGTCAGGACGTTTTAAGTTTTGCCAACATGACGGATGCGGTTGTTGTTGATTTGCGCGTCGTTGATGGCGACGGTTACTCAACAATTAATCAGGGCGGCGATGTTAATTTAGCTAAAGGCTTTGAAGATATTATTGGTACGCAAGGTAATGACACTTTCTACGGTGACATTAACGATAATGCGTTTGTTGGTGGTCAAGGCGCGGATGTGTTTTACTGGAGCGCAGGCGATAACGTGTATGTCGGCGGGGCTGGTGTAGATGTTCTTGATTATTCGGCGGCTTCAGGCGCGGCGGTTGTTGAAAACTTAAGCATAGACATGTCTGTGACGATTGACGGTCTCTATCAGGTTAACTTTGATGGTGTGCCAAACGATTTGGCGTCTTCTATTGAGGTTATTTATGCTGGTGACGGCAATGATACAATTCGCGGCAGTGGCGTGGGTGAGGCTTTCTATGGCGGTGCGGGTAACGATATTCTTGATGGGCGTGATGGTGCAGATACACTTTCTGGCGGCGCTGGCGCAGATACGCTTTCTGGCGGTGATGATAATGACTATATTTATGAAGTTGCGGAAGCGGGCGCAGGTTCTGATGACATTATTGATGGTGGTGCAGGATCAGATACGCTTGAATATATAGGTGCTGATGGCATTTATGTTGATTTGCAGGCACAGACAGCAACGGATCACCCTTCTGCGACGGGGCCTAACTATATTGGTAATGATATTGTGCGTGATATCGAGCATGTTGTCGGTACGGCAGGCAATGACTCGCTGGTCGGTAACGCGGCGGATAATACTTTGCTTGGCGGCGATGGAGATGATGTTTTTGTTGGCGGCGATGGCAATGATGTGCTTGATGGTGATAACGGTAATGACAGTGTGAGCTTTGCTGGCGAAAGCGGCGACATTGATTATGATATGAACACTGTTGACGCAGATGGCTATTCGTCTGTGACTGTTGGCGCAAGTAATACGGACCGCATACGTTCGGTTGAGAATGTTATTGGTGGGTCTGGTAATGACCGCATTATTGGTGATGCGGCAGATAACGTTATTTCGACGGGTGCTGGTAATGACTCGATTATCGGTGGCGTTGGTAATGATACGATAGATGGCGGTGCGGATCACGATATTGTCGATTATGCGGGTTCTGCCACGGGTATTATTGTTGATATGAATATTGTCGATGGTCAAGGCTATTCGACTGTGGGTATTGGTCTTGAGAGCGACTTGGTGCGTAATGTTGAGGAGTTTATAGGCTCTGGTTCTGCGGATCAGATTTCTGGCGGCGCAGAAGATAATATTATTTACGGCAGTGGCGGTAATGACCGCATTTCTGGTGGTGCGGGCGCGGATGTTATTGATGGCGGCGTTGGCGATGATATTCTTTATATGTCTGTGGATGCGGATAATGATACCTTTATTGGCGGCGGCGGCACGGATACTTTAGATGCGAGCGCGACATCAGATTCTTTGTTTATTGACTTGGTCAATGGCACGTTGACGGGGCAGGGTGTTGACGAAATTTACGGCATCGAGGTTGTGATTGCCTCTTCTGCGGCGGATACGATTTATGGTAGCGGCGCCATCAACACTTTTGACGGTGGAGCGGGTGACGATATTCTACGCGGCGCAGGCGGCGCAGATGTTATTTATGGCGGCGCAGGTAATGATATTGCTGATTTTTCCGATCAAGCGGATATTGTTGTTGTTGATTTAAGCGCTGATGGCGCGGGTTATGTGCAGGCGACTGTCGATGGGGCGAATGATGACCGTCTTTATGACGTTGAAGGTGTTTATGGCGGCGCGAATAACGATACACTAACTGGTACGGCAACGGCGAATATTATTCATGGTAATGATGGTGATGATGTTATTGATGCTGGCGGCGGCGCGGATACGGTGTTTGGTGGCGACGGTTCTGATACGATTGCGCTAAATGAAGATGGCGCGGATGATTATTATGATGCGGGCGACGGCGTTGACTCCCTTGATGCGTCTTCGTTCACAAGCGGTCTTGAATTTGATATGGCAAGCGGTGTTCTTGCCGGCGGCGCACTTGGTAATGATACGGCATTAAATTTTGAAGTATTCATCGCAACAAATTTTGCAGATACTATACTGGGTAGTGGCGCTGATAATACGGTTGATGCGCGTGGCGGTGATGATACGGTTGACCCCGGTCTGGGTGATAACTACATTGATGGCGGCGTTGGCACGGATACGGTTACCTTTGCGTCATTGCTTGCTGAAAGCGTTTTTATTGATTTGTCGAATGACTTAGGCGGCGGCACTTATGCGGCTGACATTAGTAATGGTGACCAGTCAATCTTACTTGGTTTTGAGAACGTTATTGGTTCGCGTAATAATGATACAATCATTGGCGATGCGGGCGTTAATATACTTGATGGCGGTGACGGTGACGACACGCTGCAAGGTGGTGCGGGTAATGATACGCTTATTGGCGGTAATGGACTTGATGTAGCGGATTATTCAGGTTCGGGCTCCGCGATTACTGTGACGCTCGGCGCGGGGACTATTCTTGATGGCTTGGGCGGTACGGATACAGTATCTAGCATTGAAGGCATTATCGGTACATCGCTTGATGATACGATCTATGGTAACACGCTTGACAACGTGCTTGATGGTGGCGCGGGTGATGATGAATTAACCGATGGCGCGGGTGAAGATACGGTATATGGCGGCGCGGGTGACGATGTTATCTTGCTTAGCGTTGATACAGATAATGACGTTTTTGATGGCGGCGCGGGTACGCTTGATGTTCTGGATGCGAGTGCGATAAATACGAGCTTGGTTATCGATTTGGTGAATAATCAGGTTATTGGTCAAGGTACAGATAGTATTATTGGTATTGAGGTTATTCGTGCATCTAGCGCCGCGGATACGATCACGGGGAACGCATCAGATAACTCCATTGAGGGCAATGATGGTGATGATACGATAGATGGCGGCGCGGGTGATGATACGCTTGAAGGCGGTAATGGGGATGACCTTATCGCTGGCGGCATTGGTGATGATGTTATTGACGGTGGCACGGGTACAAATACAATTGATTATAGCTATGACGGTTTGGGCGTTGTTGTTAATTTGGATGGTAATACAGCTACTGAATCAAGCGGCGATACAGACACGATCACGAATATTCAAAACATTATTGGTTCCGCTGGGGCGGATGATTTAACGGGTACAGCTGGCGCGAACGTTATTGATGCGGGGACAGGCGGCGATACTGTCTATGGTTTGGCTGGCGCGGATATTATTAGCGGCGAAGCGGGCGCGGATGTGCTTGATGGCGGCGATGATGATGATACAATTTACGGCGGCGATGACAATGATACGTTAATCGGTGGCGCGGGCACGGATACGCTTTATGGCGGAGATGGCGATGATAGTTTTGATGGTGGCCTTGGCGATGACACATTTGATGGTGGCGATGGGCGCGATTTTATATCATTCGATGGTGCGTCGGTTGGGGTTGATATTACGCTAAATGATTCTGGTTCGTTTATTGCGATTAGCTTTGACGGTCAAACAGACTACATTAAAGACCTAGAAGTTATTGAGGGTACTGCGCAAGACGACACCTTGACTGGTAACTCGGCAGATAACGAATTTATTGGCGGTGACGGTAATGATACATTAATCGGCGGCACGGGTAGTGATACGCTTGATGGTGGTGACGGCCTTGCAGATAAAGTGAGTTATATTGATGTTGTGGGTTCTGGCCTTGTTATTGATTTGGGCAGCGTTGATGGGGATGGTTACACGCTTATTAATATTGGCGCCGATACGGACCGTATTAAAAATATCGAAGTTATCGAGGCCACGAACCAGGCGGATACAATTACAGGTAACGCAGCTGATAACTTAATTGATGCGGCTGGCGGTAATGATACGATTGATGGCGGCGCTGGCAAGGACCGTATGAACTTTGCTTCTTCTGCAACGGCGGTTGTTGTGAATTTAAGTGCGGCTGCGCTTGATGGCAGTGGTTACGGTACATTAACGCATGATGGTGATACGGAGCGTCTTAAAAATGTAGAAGTGATTGAAGGTGGCGCGCTTGCGGATACTTTCTATGGTGATGCGCTTGAGAACCATTTCATTGGTAATGACGGTAACGATATTTTTGGCTGGTCAACTGGTAACGACACATTTGAAGGGGGGCTGGGTGACGATACGATTTATTATGTTCCTGATGCTGCTATGCCTGATATTGCGGCAGAGGCTCTGGCAAGTGAAGGCGACGTAATTGTTGATTTCGGTACGGGCACAGTAACATTCTCTGGCGGTAAGGTTGACACATTCTCGGGTGTTGAGAACTTTGAACTTGCTGATGCTTCGGCGCAGAATGTTGAAGTGATTGGTGATGGTGCTGATAACCGTATTCGTACAGGTGCGGGTGATGATACAATCACGGCGCTTGGCGGTGATGATGAAATTAACTCTGGCGCTGGTGCTGATACAATTGATGCGGGCGCGGGTAATGATTACATCGTACTACATGATGATAATGCGAGCGACACATATGATGGCGGGGCAGACGTTGATACTTTGGCGAGCGACCCAGCTATTGGTCGTGGCGTCCATGTTGATTTAGACCAGAACAAAGTTGACTGGGGCGGCACTGGTGATGATGTTGTACAGAATATCGAACATGTTATTGGTACGGACTTTGATGATACGTTAATTGGTAATGGCGATATTAACTCTTTGCATGGCGGCGATGGTAATGATTACATCGAAGGTAACGCCGGCGTTGATATTTTAGAAGGTGGTAATGGCGTTGATACTGCGGCCTACACAAACGAAACGCTGAGCGTCGTTATTGATTTGGATGCTATTGATGGTTTTGATGTTGTGACCGTGACGGTTGGTGGCATTGGTGATGATACTATTCGCGATTTTGAGAATTTGATTGGCGGTAGCGCGGCAGACACTTTATATGGTCATGATGCACAAGATAACGTAATCGCTGGTGGCGGCGATAATGATGAAATTTTCGGCCGTGGTGGTGACGATACGCTTTCTGGTGATGCTGGCGACGATAGTATTGACGGCGGTACAGGTAATGATTGGCTTTATGGCGGCGCTGGCGCAGATGTTATTATTGGCGGCACAGGCAGCGATACGGCTGATGGCGGTGCGGGACAAGATGTTTACAGCTTTGCAACTGCGGGCGCGGCGATTATTGCGAATTTAGGTTCGATTGTTGGTGGTTATACACTAATTAATATTGGTGGCGATACCGATGCAATCAAAGACATTGAGGGTATCGTTGGTTCAATATATGCCGATACTTTCTATGGTAATGCGGCAGATAATATTTTTGATGGTAATGCGGGCAACGATATTTTTGCATGGTCAACAGGCAATGATACTTATGTTGGCGGCGCTGATGTTGATACAATTTACTACACTACAAACGCAAATGTACCTGACCTTGCAGCTGAGCTTAGTGACGGCGTAACGGTTGATCTTGAAGACGCGGCGAGCGCGACGGTCACATTTGATGGCGGCAATACTGACGTTGATACCATTTCTGAAATTGAGAATATCTTCACAGGTAGTGGCGATGATGATATTTCAGGTAATAGCGCCGCAAATATTATTAACACCGGCGCGGGCAATGATGTGCTTGATGGTGAAGCGGGTGACGATACACTAAACGCGGGAACTGGCGCGGATATTGTTTCTGGCGGCGCGGGTAATGACCGTATCATCCTTACCAATGACGGCGTGGTTGATACTTTTGATGGCGGCGCTGATGTTGATACACTTGTCGCGGACCATGATGACGCAATGACGTTTGATATGGAGAATGGCACAATTGGCGGCACAACAGGCGCGGATGTGATTTCAAATATTGAAAACATTATTTCTGGCGGCGGTGATGATACATTTATTGATGCTGATGGCACGCCAGCAAATAACGCCTATGATGGCCAAGGCGGTAATGATACGGCCGATTATTCAGGCCGCAGCGCGGGCGTGGATGTCACGCTTGATGGCTCAAATGCAGCGACCGTTAATGTCGGCGGCGGCGCAGAAGATACATTACGCAATATTGAAAACGTTATTGGCGGCGCGGGCGCGGACACATTATTTGGTGATAGCGCGGCAAATATTCTTATTGGTAATGACGGCGCCGATATTATTGATGGCGGCGCGGGTAATGATACGATTACAGCGCAGCTAAACGATAACGCAGCAGATACATATAGCGGCGGCGCGGATATTGATACGTTGATTATTGATGCAACTGGTAATACAACGCTTGACCTTAGCGGCGGGACGCTAACGCAAGGCGGCTTTACAGATGTTTATGGCGGCGGCTTTGAAATTATCACAGCGACGGCATTTGATGATGTTGTTGTTGATGATGAAACAATGGATAACACCATTGACCTTGGCGCAGGTGAAAACACCATTAGCTTTGCTGGTCATACCCAAGATGTAATCATGGACTTAACATCTGAAACGGATATTGGCGGCACAATGTATGCGCAGGCCAATATTGGCGGCATGGATGCTGATTATGTGGCGGGCGCAACGCATCTTACGGGTGGCCAGGGTAATGATACACTAACAACGGGCGCTGGAACGCAGACGATTGACGGCGGCATCGGTAATGATGAGATTTTTGCAGGGGCTGGCGTTGATTACCTTTATGGCGGCGCAGGTGATGATATTCTGCGCGGTGAAGCTGGCAACGACATTATGTTCGGCGGTGACGATGATGATACATTCTTCGGTGGCACTGGCGATGATACGATGGATGGCGGTAACGGCGTGGATGCGATGTCTTTTGCAGGCGCTGCTGGTGCGGTCACAATTGACTTAACTGTCGATGCTGGCGCCGGCTTTACCCAAGTCGACCATGACGGCGAAAGCGACTTAATTAAAGATATTGAGGTTATTGAGGGTACAGACTTTGACGATACCTTTATTGGCAATGCTGATAATAATGAATTTATTGGCGGTCTTGGTAACGATGTCTTTAAAGGCGGTGCGGGCGATGACACTATGGATGGTCAAGGTGGCGTTGATACCGTGAGCTATGGCGACCTTGCGACAGGTTTAGACATTAACCTTGGCGCAGTTGATGGTAATGGCTATACCGTGATTGACCTTGGGGCGGGCGAATTTGACTACATTAAGGATATTGAAATTGTTGAAGGTACAACCGGTAATGATACGATTACAGGTAACGCTGAAGACAACAAACTGACGGGTAATGCGGGTGATGATTCGATTGATGGCGGCGCTGGCCTTGACTCGATTACATTCTTCAACGCGGCTGGCGCGATTGTATTGAACCTCAATGGGGTGACAAATGTTGATGGTTACCTGGTTGTTGATATGGGCGGCGGCGAAACCGACTATGTGAAGAATGTTGAGAATATCGAAGGTACAAATTTCGGTGATGAAATTTACGGTAACGCAGATGATAACATTATCTCTGGCGGTAGCGGCGATGATAAAATGGTGTTCTCAGAAGGTAGTGACACTATTTATGGCGATGGCGGCGAAGATTGGATGTTCTTCTCCAATAACGCGGTGTTGACGGATACGATCACAGAAAGCTCCTGGGGCATTTCCTTTGATATGAGCATTAATGAGGGCGGCAGTGAAGATACTGTCGTGACTCTTGTTGGGCATCCATCCGGTGATACAACAGTAATGAACAGTATTGAGCATGTTGATGGTACGGTTTTGGCGGATAACATGACAGGTGACAGTCGTGATAACACATTCCTTGGTGACGCGGGGGCTGATGTGATTAATGGCGGCGCGGGCGATGATTATATTGCCGGTGAAGCGGGGACAGATACAATTGATGCGGGCAGCGGCGCTGATACAATTATTGTTGGCGATGGCGACGCGGTCGACACAGTTGATGGCGGCATAGGCATTGACCATGTTAATGCAGCCACGCGCACAGATGATATTGCTGTTAACTTAACCGCAGGCACAATGGGCGGCGTTGAGGGCGCAAGCGGTCAAATTACTGGCGTTGAAAATGTCACAACTGGCGCAGGTGATGACACTGTTATTGGTAATGCTGATGATAACATCATTATTACTAATGACGGTACTGACGTGCTTTATGGCGGGGCGGGCAGTGATACACTTGATGGCGGTAATGACCGCGATGAGGCAGATTATTCGGCGCACGCAACTGAAATTAATGCCGACTTAACAGGCGTTAACGACCTTGTGAATGATGGTGCGGGCGATGCGGATACGCTGCAGAATATCGAAGACATTACAGGCTCTACAAACGATGATAGCTTCCGCGTGGATGTTAACCAGCTCGCGGCAATGGCTGGCGTAAATGCTTATGACGGTAATGCGGGCACGGATGTTGTGCGCGCCGTTGGTAGCGATTTATTTGAGCTTTCTGACTTTGCGGGCGTGTTTAGCAATGTTGAAGAAATTAACATTAGCGGCGTAGATATTGATACATTATCGGCTAACGGTCATGACTTAACATTTGATTTTAGTGCCAGTGATATCGTGTCTTTGCTTGGCGCGAATGCTGGCACATTTAAAGTAACGCTTAAAAGTGGTATGACGCTTGAAGAAGCTGAAATCATTCAGGATGCTGGTTATACCATCAATAATGCACTGACAACATTAGACCCAGACGGCAACATCTTTAACGGTACAATCAATACATATTACCTTGAAAATGGCGCTGATACGATTGAACTTATCGTTGAAACGCTCCCTGTAACAGCTACGCCTGGCGTGGATGTGATGAACCTTGGCGCGGGCGGTCAAGCTTTGGATGCGTTGGAAGATGATGATACGATCCATGGTGATGGTGGCGATGACTTTATCCGTGGTAATGAAGGTGATGACTCTATTTACGGTGATGCGGGTAATGATACTCTGTTTGTTGATAGTGACGCCGCTGCGCCAACAGGCGGGACAGATTATTATGATGGCGGTACAGGCGAAGATACAATTGATGCGAGCCTTGTGACTGAAGGCGTGACAATAGATCTTGATAGCATGACGATTACGTCAGATACCAATAATATTGGCGCAGATACAATTGTTGATTTTGAACATGCGACAGGCTCTAACCATGACGATACGTTAATCGCGGATGCGGGGAGCAATACACTTAATGGTCTTGCAGGTAATGATGTTATTGATTCAGGCGTAGGCGATGACCACCTGCTTGGCGGCGATGGCAATGACACGCTTAATGGCGGCGCAGGCGCCGATGTTCTTGAAGGTGAAGCGGGCGACGATCACTTGATTGTCACAAGTGACGCGGAAATTGATACATATGATGGCGGTGCGGGCAATGACTTGCTTGATATGTTTGGCATTACGGGCACAGGTAATATCGACCTAACTAATAATACCAACACCATCACCAATGATGTGATTAGCGGCTTTGAAGACCTTAAAGCGACAAACCAAGCGAACATCATTAATGGTACAACGGGCGCGAATACTATCGAAAGTTATGGCGGCGCAGACACAATCACGGCGCTAGGCGGTGATGATTACGTTGATGCGGGCGCTGATAATGACACGATTGATGGCGGCGACGGCGCGGATACAATTCATGCCGGTACAGGTAATGATACGCTCATTATTAACGCAGATTCGACGGATGGCGATATTTATGATGGCGGGTTAAACAGCGGCGATATTGCGGATGCGTCAGGCCATGCGAATGCGATTAATGTTGATTTGGATGCGGGCACCTTATCAGGCGCGAATATTGGTAATGACACCATTATGGGCGTTGAGCATGTTAAAGGTTCACAAGGCGATGATATTATTCGCGGCGATGATGAAGCTAATATCCTTGAAGGTAATGGCGGTGATGATACGCTTTATGGCGGCAACGGCGTTGATAGCCTTGATGGCGGCGCAGGCACGAACACAGCGGATTACTCTACACATGGCGTCGGCATTGATATTGACCTTGCGGGCGGAACGATTGACGATGGCGTGGACGTCGATACATTCACAAATATTGATAAGTTTATTGGTTCAGCTCATGACGATATTATCCAAATTGCATCGACTGATATTGCAGGCTTGCCTACGGGCTTCTTTGATGGCGGCAATGAAGATGGGCAAGATGAAGTCGTTATAGCGGGCGAACTCGACTTTAATGCGGCGGATCTTTTGGGCAAGGTGACAAATATTGAATCAATCAATATGTCAGAAGTTAACCCACAGGTTGGCGTGCCATTTGAAATTAATGGTGATGAAGCCTTTGCTCTACTTGGCAGTCAAGCAAGTAAGACGCTTACTATTACGGCTGAAAACGGCACAGAATTTAGCGTAACCGATGGCGCAGGCTATACACAAACTGGCCCAACGGGCGATGTAACGGATGGCGATGGTATTAGAACGCTGACTTATACGTTCGATAATGCTGGTGATACAATTACTTTAGAAGTTATCGTCCTGCCTATTGTTGGTACAAGCGGCGATGATAACCCATTAAATGGTAATGATGGTCACAACGTTATTATCGGCCTTGAAGGTAATGATGTTATTTACGGCATGAAGGGTGACGATGTCATTCTTGGTGATGAGGGCGCGGATACTGTTTATGGCGAAGAAGGCAATGATACGCTGCGCGTTATGTCGGATTACACTGCCGATGCGGTCGCTAACGAAGATGATACATATGATGGTGGTGTTGGCGAAGATACAATTGATGCGTCTGATGTCACAGATGGCGTAAATATTGACCTTAATGCACAAACGCTTACTGACCAATCAGGCGGTACAAATATCGGTGCGGATACCATTGTTAGCATTGAACATGCGATTGGTTCTGACCAAGGAGATGTTATTCGCGGTAGCGATGCAGATGACAATACGATTATTGGCGGCCTCGGCAATGATACTTTAGAAGGCCGCGATGGCGCCGATTATATCGAAGGCGGCGCGGGTGATGATACAATCGTCCTTGATGATGATGGTGCTGATGTTGACGTTCTGCGCGGCGATGCGGGTGAAGATACTTTAGACTTATCCGTCAATATGGGCACGGACAATATCGATGTCGATTTGACAGCAGGCGCGCAAACGATTTCAACCGGCGATGATATTGACGGCTTTGACCATGTTAAAGGCAGCGATGGTACGAACATTATTACAGGCAATGCTGATGATAATACATTAGATGGTCAAGGCGGCGATGATACATTCTTCGCGGGGGCGGGTGATGATGTTCTTCTTGGCGGCGCGGGTAGCGATACTCTTGATTACGTTGGCGGCGCAGCGATTGATGCGAACTTAAATACAGGTAACATTACACAAGGCACAGATACCGACACGATCACAAGCGTTGAGCGCGTTCTTGCCACGGCGAATGATGATATATTCCGCGTTACAAATACTGACCTTGCAGGCATGACAGTTGCAAACCGTTATGATGGGCGCGCGGGCAGCGATACTTTAGTTGTGACGGGCAATCTTGATTTTGATGCCGATAAGCTCAATACGCATTTTGACAATTTAGAAGTTCTTGATTTAACAGGCGTGACGACTGTTGGTGATTTCTTCACAATTTCAGGTGACCATGTCGCGGGACTTGCATCTGGTAATGGTAGCACATTGCGTCTTAATGTTGACCCTGCCCATGTAGAGCAGCTGACTATTCTTAATGGCGGCGTATATACATTAACAGGCAATGTCACGGTTGCCGGTTCGATTACCACATATACATTCACTGATGGTTCAAACACAATTACCCTTGAAGTTAACGCGCCGAATATCTGGGGCTCTGACGTTGCGGATACCATTATTGATGACGGCAGCGCGCATGACATCTACGGTATGGGCGGTAATGATGATATTACAGCAGGTGCCGGCATTGACACGGTCTTTGGCGGTGATGGTAATGATATTATCGCTGGCGGCACGGGCGCAGATGTGCTTTCGGGTGATGCGGGTAATGATACAATCGAAGGCGGCGCTGCGGGCGCGGCTGACGGCGCAAGTGATATTATTAGCGGCGGTGCGGGTGATGATACAATCATCATGGAAAATGAAACCGCTGCGGCGAACACGCTGCATGGTGATGGCGGCGTTGATACATTAGATGCGTCGCGCGTTACGGGTACAGGCGTTGATATTGATTTGGAAGCCAACACCATTGGCGGCACAAATGACGAGATTGATGACTTTGAAAACGTTATCGGTACAGATCAAGATGATACATTGCGCGGTCACAACAGCGAAGCAAATACATTAGATGGCGGCGCTGGCAATGATACAATTTACATTGATGGCGACCATGCAAATGATGTTTACGCAGGCGGCGCAGGTGACGATGATACGCTAAATGCGACTGAAAATGGCGTAAGCGGCGTTACTGTTGACTTGGTTAATGGCACACTTAATGGCAATGCAAATATCAGCGGCTTTGAAAATGTTATCGGTACAGCGGGCGCGGACACGATAATTGGCGATGCGGCGGATAATACATTCTCTGGCGGTGCAGATAATGATTACTTTGAGGCTGGCTTTGGTGACGATTCAATTGATGGCGGCGCTGGTACAACTAACAAATTAAGCTATCAAGGTGATACTGGTACGGTAAATGTTGATATTGTCGCGGGTACAGTTGTTGACGGTAACGCTGATACAGATAACTTTACCAATATTCAACAAATTGACGGTTCGAACCAAAACGATACATTTACACTTACATCTGCGGCATTAAACGCACTGGGCGTTAATCAGCAATATAATGGCTTGAACCACACGGGCGGTGCGGGTGATACACTTATGGTTGATGGCACGCTAGACTTTGAAATGGCGAAAGTTGCGGCGCATTTCACGAATTTCCAAACATTGGATTTTGTTCAAGCAGGCCCAGCAAGCGCAACAGATACATTTGATGTAAACGTCAGTGAAGTGGTGAGCATTTTTGGTGCGACAGACGGTGAATTTAACATTCGCGTTATTAATGGTACAAAAGTACCGCCACCAACCGCAGATGATGGTTGGACGCTTGATTCTCAGCCTGTAGATAGCTTGGTTCAAAAACAATATATATACACCAAAGGCGGCGACACACTGACAATCACAGTTGATATTATCCCGATTGAAGGTACTGAATTCGCTGACCCAGCAAGCGGTACATCGGTGGATGGTAACCTTGGCGATAACTTAATTGTTCTTAAAGCGGGTGATGATACATCACATGGTTTCACTGGTGATGATATTATCTTTGGTGATGAAGATAACGACACGCTTTATGGTGATGAAGGTAACGATACGCTTTATGGCGGTACGGAAAACGATATTCTTTATGGCGGCGACGATGATGACATGCTCTATGGCGAAGCAGGTTCAGACGTTGTTGAAGGCGGAGACGGTAATGATACGATCTTCGTTAGCGGTGATGGCGAAGTTGATAATTATAGCGGCCAAGCGGGCATAGATACTATTGATGCATCACTCGTTGGTGAAGGTATTACCGTTGATTTGCGCGGCGGACAGACGATCACGAGTGATACAGCGGCGATTGGCGCGGATGTAATCTCTGGCTTTGAAAACGTTGTGGGTTCTGCCCATGCAGATACAATTTATGGCAGCACTTTAGCTAACGTTTTACAAGGTGAAGATGGCGATGATGTTATTTATTTGGGCGCAGACGGCCTAGATACATTAGAAGGCGGCGAAGGCAATGAAACAAATGGCGATACATTAAACGCCAGCCTTTATGCAAGCGGCATTACAATTAGCCTTGATGCAGATAGCATTGATACGGGCGATACCATAAGTGAATTTGAAAACTTTGTTGGCACAACAAGCGATGATATCATCACAGAAAGCAGCGCAGACGCGAATACAATTACCGCAGGCGGCGGCGATGATACAATTATCGTTCTGGATGACGCATTTAATGATGTGTTTGACGCGGGCGCACAAAATACGCGTGACGTATTAGACCTTTCAAATGTCACAGGCAGCGTTGTTATTAACTTATCTGCTAATCAAATTAGCGGCGCGAGCATCGGCACAGACAGCGCGATTGGCTTTGAAGAAGTTATCGGCTCTGATCAAGATGACACATTTGTTGGCAATAACGCGGTTAATGAATATGTAGATGGCGGTGAAGGCAATGAGGCTGCGGGCGACTTGCTTGACCTGACCAATGCAACGGCAGGCATTATCATTGATTTAACGGGCGCATCAGATGTTGGAGGCTGGACACAAATTGGCGGCGCGGGCGGTAATGACTTCTTTAAAAACTTTGAAGTTTTCCAAGGCTCGACTTTTGCAGATGTATTCTACGGTAACAACGCTACGGATGACAGCTTCCAAGGCGGGGCGGGCGACGATGTATTCGCATGGTCCTCAGGTTCTGACATATATGATGGCGGCGCTGGCGAAGATACGCTTTACTTTGTTACAAACGGCGCTGTGCCTTTACTGGGCAGCAGCTTAGCAGAAGGCGTCACTGTTACGCTTAATGACAATGATGCAACGGGCGTGACGGTAAGCTTTGATGGCGTAGAAGTCGATCAAACTATTCGCGGTATTGATAATATTTATACAGGCGCTGGCGCAGATGTCCTTACAGGTAACGTACAGGACAATACATTTGTTTCAGGCGCAGGCGCAGATACGTTAAACGGCGCCGGCGGCGATGATTATTTAGATGGCGGCGCGGGCGCAGATACAATTATTGGCGGCGCGGGCGCAGATACAATCATTATTAACCTCGGCGATGATGCGATTGACAGCTATGATGGCGGCGCGGATGTTGATACGGCGACCTTACAATTTGCTGGCGTTGACGGCTTGGAATCTACTGTGATTAACATGGAAACAGGCGCTGTTTATATTAATGGCGAAGCTGGTAGCGGCGATACCATCACAGGCATAGAAAACATTACAGGCTCGTCAGAGAATGACACATTCATTGATGCGCATACGGCAGCGGTTGATAACGTTTATGACGGCGCGGCAGGTACTGGTGACCGCGTTGACTATTCTAACCGCAGCGAAGATGTTGCGGTTACGTTAAATGGTGCAACGGATGCAGCAGTCAGCATGGACAGCGTCGCAGAAGATACTTTGCGTAATATTGAAGACGTCATCGCGGGTAGCGGTGATGATACAGTTGTTGGTGACGCGGCTGATAACACTTTAATGGGTAACGCGGGCGACGATACGCTTTCAGGCGGCGCAGGTGATGATAGCATGGATGGTGGCGTTGGCGGCACTGACGTTGCAGATTATAGTGGCGAAGCGAACGGCGTAACATTTGCGATCCAAAGCAATGCTGGCGACATTATCGCGACGGACGCTGTGGCGGTTGAAACTGATAATCTTACGAATTTTGAACGCGTCATTGGTACAACGCAGGGCGATGTCTTTAGTCTTGCATCAACAGATGTTCTTGCGATTAATGCAGGTGACTTCATTTATGATGGCGCCGCGGGTAATGATACGGTTGAAATTAGCGGCTTGCTTGATTTTGAACTTGCGGATCTTGTGGGGACATTCATAAATGTAGAAACCATTGACCTTGGTGGATCGGCGCCTGTAGGTGGGGTAGATGAGTTTAATATCTTTGGCGATGAAGTCGCAAGCTTCCTTCCTGGCGGTACAACAACGCTTGAAATTATTGTCATGGACGGTACGAAGGTTAATGTTGATAGCGGCGGCGCATATACAATTGATAATGGCGGTGTGCCATCTATCTCAGGCTTTGAACATACATATACGTATAATGGCGGCGCCCTCACTTTGGTTGTTAAATATGAGCCAATCCGCGGTACGGCAGGCAATGATGTACTATACGGTAACCTTGGTGATAACAATATGGAAGGCCTTGATGGCGATGACATCATCTATGGTACGCAAAATGGCGACCGCTTAAATGACCTTGATGGCAGTGATAATATCTTTGGCGGTAATGGCGATGATACGATTTACGGCGATGAAGGCAATGATACACTTTACGGTGATGACGGCGCGGATAGTATCTTTGGTGAGCATGGCGATGATGTTGTTATGGTGCAAAGTGATGGCGATAATGACTATTTCGCAGGTGGCTTAGAAGGCGCGCCGCTTGATACGACAGACGAAGTTAATGGCGATACTATTTCAGCGGAGCTTGTTACAGGCGGCGGTGTAAACATTAACCTTAACGGCGCGCAGAGCATTACTGACCTTGGCGGCGCGGGCATCGGTGCAGATCAGATCTTTGGCTTTGAAAATGCGACAGGTTCAGACCAAGACGATACATTGCTAGGTAACGCGAGCGCCAATACGCTTTCTGGTTTAGATGGCGCAGATGTTATAGATGCTGGTGACGGTAATGATTACATTGATGGCGGTGCAGGCATTGATGATATTGATGCGGGTGCGGGCGATGATTACGTGAGCGCGGGCGACGGCAATGATACAGTTGTTGCAGGCGCAGGCGCAGATACGGTTGATGCAGGCGCAGATAATGATTACATCTTTAGCGAATTATCAGATGATGCAAGCGATACGATTAATGGCGAGGGCGGTAATGATACGCTAGATTATTTTGCGGATGCGGGCATTGGTGGTGGCGAGAGCACAACCATCAACATGCAAACTGGCGAAGCGTATATTGACGGCGAAGCGGCGAATAAAGATACATTTACAGGTATTGAAAACCTTGTCGCCACTAACCGCAACGACACAATCATTGATAAAACCGCCGTTGAAGCCAACAGTTATGATGGCGGTGCAGGCGTTGACAAAATTGACTACAGCGCGCGTACAGGTGAAGACGTTATTTTGACGCTTAATGGTGCGACGGATGCGACTGTCAATATTGATGGCAGTGACGAAGATACAATTAAAAACATCGAAAATATCGAGACATCATCTGGCGATGATACAATCACAGGCGACGGCCTTGCGAACCATATTATTACGAATGCGGGTAATGACATTGTCAATGCAGGCGCGGGCGCTGATACAATTGATGCAAGCGCAGGTAATAATATTATTAACGGTGATGCTGGCAATGATGTGATTACGACGGGAACGGGCAATGACACAATTGATGGCGGCGCTGATGATGATAACATTACATCAACTGGCGGCGCGAATGACATTGCCGGCGGTACGGGTGACGATACAATTAACCTCGGCGCAGGTAATGACCTTGTTGATGGCGGCGCAGGTAATGACCTGATTTCTTCTGGGGCAGGCGATGACACAATCACATTGGGCGATGGCGACGATTCAATTTCAGCGGGTAATGATGATGATGTGATCTTCGCGGCGGGCACAGGTACTGATACACTTAATGGTGGCGCGGGCAGCGATACCGCGGATTATAACGGCGCGTCAGCGATAGCCGTCAACTTCACGGATGAAGATAACCAAACTGTTATCACTAATGCAGAAACTGATACGCTTGTTAATGTTGAGAAAATTAAAGGTACTACTGGCGATGATACATATGTTCTTGCCAATACATTAATTGATACATTAATTGCGGATCCTGATGGTCATTTCTATGACGCGGGCGCCGGCACGCTTGATACGGTGCGCGTAACAGGCACAATTGACTTTGAAGCAGACAAAATTGCGCAGCTTTTCACCAATATTGAAAAGCTCGACTTGTCACAAGCTGAGCCACAATTCATGGATACATTTGATATTACAGATGCCGACCTGATGGCGATGATTGGTGCGAATACCGGTGATTTCCGTGTCTTGGTGCGCGATGGTACAGATGTTAACGCAACTGATGGCGCTGCGGGCTATACAGTTTCTGGGCCGGTGCCTGATGGCGTGGACACTGTACGTTATGATTATTTTGATGGCGTCAACACGATTAGCCTCTATGTTGAGACCTTGCCTATTATCGGTCAGGACACTGGCGATGCTTTCCCTGATGACCAAAATGAAATTCCTGGCGGTACTGACCTTATTGGTAACGCAGGTAATAACCGTATTTATGGCCGCGCGGGTGATGATGAATTATTCGGCCTTGCTGGTGATGACCAACTCTATGGTGAAGACGACGACGATACATTACATGGCGGCGACCAGAACGATACATTAACAGGCGGCGATGGCGTTGATATTCTTAACGGTGATGCAGGTGACGATCTTATCTTCATCGAAAGCGATGGCGCGGCAGATACTATTGATGGCGGCACAGGCACAAATACAATCGATGCAAATGCGGTTACAGGCGGCGGTATTGATGTTGACCTTTCTGGCGGTCAAACAATTGGCGAAAATGCTGCGGATGCAGGCGCAAATATCGGCGCAGATGAAATTACAAATATTGATAACGTATTTGGTACAAACCAGAACGATGTTATTACAGGTGACGGCAGCGCGAACGAATTAGTCGGCCGTGACGGTGATGATACGCTTGACGGCGCAGCAGGCGATGATGTGTTGCGCGGCGGTGTGGGTAATGACACATTAACAGGTGGTGCAGGCGCTGATATTATTGATGGCGATGACGGTGTCGATATAATCTTACTCGGCGATGGAGACACAGCGGCGGATACAATTGATGGCGGCGCTGGCGATGACCTTATTGACTTCACAGGCGCGACCACAGGCTTAACCATACGCCTAAAAGACGGTGAAGCAGGTAATGCGGCTGAGGGCACAAACCTCATTACAAGCATTGAAGACGCGATTGGCGGCACTGGTGATGATACATTCTACGGTAGTGATGCAGGCAATGTATTAACAGGCGCTACTGGCGATGACCGCTTTGCCTACTCACTTGGCGATGATATTTATGATGGCGGTATCGGCGCGGCAGATATGCTGCGTTATGATGCTGATGCGGGTTCATTTGGCGACCTCACTGAAACAACGGTTAGCGAAGACATCACATTTGATATGAGCCTTGGCGCGGTTACAACTGTAAGCTTTGGCGGCGCGCTTTCCGGTAAAACAGATACATTTACAAATATTGAGAACGTTGCGACGGGCGACGGCGATGATAATATTAAAGGCGATACGAATAATAACGTTTTCTGGACGAATGATGGCGCGGACACAATTGATGCCGGCGCTGGTGACGATATTATTTACGCAGGCGCGGGGAACGACTTAATTATCGGCGGCGCAGGTAATGATACAATTGATGGCGGCGCGGGCACAGGTGACGTGCTTGATTATGGCGCACATGGTAGCCCCATTACAGTTGATATCACATCTACAACAGGTGATGCGACAATCACCGATCTAGCGGCTGATGTTGATGAGGTTAGCGGCGTTGAAACAATCCAAGGTACAACGGGCAGCGATACATTTAATGTTACAAGCGATAAACTTACTGACCTGAAAACAAATAACATTCTGTTTGATGGCGCTGCGGGCGCAGGTGATAGCGTTGTTATTAGCGGTACGCTTGATTTTGACATGGACGCTTTGGTTGATGTGTTTGTTAATGTTGAATCGATTAACCTGACTGACGCAGGCGGTATTGATGCGGCAGGCATTGATTTTGACATTAATGGTGACCAAGTAGCAGCTTTACTTGGCGCGGATAATGACACATTAGATATGATCTTTAAATCAGGTACCGTCCCTGACGTTACTGCGGGTGGCACTTTTGGTGGCATGACTGGACCTGTTGATGGCGGCGGTTATGACATTTATACATTTACTGATGGCGGACGCACAATCACGCTAAATATCACAATTGCGCCGATTGAAGGTACCGCTGGCGCGGATAGTGCTATTCTTGAAGGTACGTTTGGTAATGATACTATTCTTGCTTATGCTGGCGACGATACAGCAAATGGTAATGAAGGTAATGACCGTATCCAAGGTTATGAAGGCGCAGATACGTTGCACGGTAATGACGGTGATGATCGCCTTTATGGTGATGATGATGCCGATAGTGTCTATGGTGATGCCGGCGATGATACAATCTTCGCAGCAAGCGATAGCGCAAATGATCTGTATGATGGTGGCACGCATACAAATGGTGACGTTATATCAGCTGAAAATGTTGCCGGTGGCGGCGTTGTTATTGACCTGACAGGCGGCCAAAGCCTTACAGATAACGCGGCAGATGCGGGCGCAAACTTAGGCACAGATACAATTACAGGATTTGAACATGCAACAGGTTCTGGTCAGAACGATGTCATCACAGGTGATGGCGGCGGCAATACATTACAAGGCCTTGCAGGCGATGATACAATTGATGGCGGCGCAGGTGATGACGTTCTTAACGGCGGCGCGGGCGCAGATATCATCACGACAGGTACTGGCGATGACACGGTTGATGGCGGCAGCGAAAATGACACAATTCATGCCCTTGGCGGCGCGGATGTGATTGATGGCGGCGCTGGCACAGATGATCTTGTCAGCTACGCGGCAAATGCCGCCGACATGACGATTGACATGTCTTCACTCACTGACGGCGCAGTTAGCGTTGTGGTAAGCGGCACAGAAACAGACAGCGTTATCAATGTTGAGAATTTTGAAACTGGCAGCGGCGATGATGTGATCACGATTGATAGCGGCTATACAAGCGCTGAGATTGAAATTATCACTAATGCGGGCGCAGATACAATTACGCATGATGGCGCGTCAGATGTTGTCATTAATGCGGGTGCGGGCGTTGATACGGTTGATTATTCAGCGGCAAGCAGTGTGAGCTTTGATATTACGGATATCAATGCTGACACTGCTGTAACCATCCCAACGCTTGGTACAAACTCCATTCAAGGTGTTGAGATTGTTTATGGCTCGTTGACAGGCAATGACATTATGCGCGGCGATGATGCCACAGATAACGTATTCTATGGTCAGGGCGGCGATGATACTTTAGAAGGCCGTGGCGGCGCTGATACACTTGATGGCGGCGCAGGTGATGATTTAATCATGGCGCAAGGTGATGGCGATGATGTGATTATCGGCGGCATTGGTGATGATACTGTTGATTATACAGGAAATGCGGGCGGCCTAGACGCAACGTTCGATTCAACCGATGGGGACTTTACGGTTACGGACGGTCTTGGCGGCACAGATACCATTACAGATGTAGAAACATTCAAAGGTTCTGGCAATAACGATATCTTCCGCCTTACAGACGCTCAAGTTGATGATTTAATTGCCAATGGCATCACTATTGACGGTAATGCTGGCGCGAATATTGGTGTTGTGACTGGGCTTTTGAACTTTGAAGCTGACAAACTTGCAACCATCTTTACAAATGTCTTTGAATTTGACCTTTCAGGCGCGCCGCCGATTGATAACGTTGATAATTTCAACATTACTTTGGCGGATATACGTGCGATTGCGAATAATGATGACAGCAATGTACTGAAATTCACATTGGCTGATGGTCAGAACTTCTTGCTTAACGGCCTTGATAAAACGGGTTATAGCTCAATTGACGGCGGCACAGGTGAGCTTGTCTATAACGTTGTTGATGGCGCTGATACATATGAAGTCCGCATTTTCCTTGTCCCGATTGAGGGTGATGAAAGCGGTTCTGCTGAAGATGATATTCTTTACGGTAACGCCGGTGATAACGTCATGGACGGTAAAGAAGGCAACGACACGATGTATGGCTGGGAACAGTTAGCGGGCGTTGGTAATGACGGTAATGACATCATGCTTGGCGGTGAAGGTAACGACACCATGTATGGCGGTGATGACAACGATTCCATGCGCGGTGAAACTGGCGCGGATAGCGTATATGGTCAAGATGGTGATGATACACTCTTTGTGGATAGTGATGGCGCGGCAGATATTTATGATGGCGGCGAAGGCGATGAAACAAATGGCGATACGTTAGACGCGATCAATGTTACAGGCGGTGGTATTAATGTTGACCTTACAGGCGGTCAAACCCTTACAAATAACGGCGCGGCGAATCTTGGCGGCGATACAATTACTGGTATTGAAAATGTTAGCGGTTCGAACCAAGATGATATTATCACCGGTGACGCGGTAGCTAACACATTATTAGGCCGTGACGGGGCAGACACAATCGAAGGCGGCGCGGGCGCAGATGTTATTGATGCGGGTAACGGCAATGATACAGTTATCGTTGATAGTGATGGCACAGATGTTGACTCGCTGATCGGTGGCGCAGGTAGCGATACACTCGACCTGACAAACCTTGGTTCAGCGAATGTCGATATTGACCTAACAACAGGCGCACAGACCCTCACAGGCGTTGACACAATAGACGGCTTTGAAAATGTTATTGCGACGGATGGCGATAACACGATCACGGGTAATGCGGATGCGAACATAATTGATGCGAAAGACGGCGCAGATAACATTTCTACAGGCGCAGGCACTGACGTTATTGATGGCGGTGCAGGTGATGACATTATCCGCGGCGGCGCAGGCAGCGATACAATTGACGGCGGCGCGGATATTGATACAGCGCTTTATAGCGGCGATGCGGATGGTATTGACGTTGATTTCACAGTAGGCGCTGATGTTAACGCCACATCTATTACGCAAAACGGCGATACTGATACGCTCACAAATGTAGAGAAAATTACAGCAACGGCGCAGGCGGATAGCTTCACCCTTACATCTGCATTGCTTGCGAGCATGACTGCAGACAATGTTTATGACGCAGGCGCAGGTAGTGATACATTAACAATTACGGGTGATCTTGACTTTAATGCTTCTGATTTATCGCCGCATTTCTCTAACCTCGAAGTTATTGATATGACGGGCGTGACCACGGGCGTAAGTGAATTCGGTATTGACGTTGATGACATTGCGGCGCTGGCAAGCGGTGATGGCAGCACAATACGCATTGTGTTGGACGGTGCGAACACAGAACAGATCAATATTCAAGATGGCTCTACATATGCACTGAGCTCTACAGTGTCTGTAAGCGGCGATGAAACAACGTATACAATCACAGGCGCGGGCAATACAATCACATTGATTGTTGAATCCGCTGCGCGTGTTTGGGGTACGCTTGAAAATGATATTATCGGCGATGATGGCGGCGACCATAATATTTATGGCCTTGATGGCGCGGATCAAATCTCAGGCGGCCTTGGTGATGACGTTATTGATGGCGGTAATGATAATGATACATTAACCGGCGGCGCTGGCGCAGATACAGTTATTGGTGGCGCGGGTGATGATACGGTTCACGTTGATAATGACGGCGCAAGCGTGGATGATTTGCAAGGTGGCACGAACACAGCAGCAGGTGATACGTTGAATACGACGGCGCTTGCAGGCGGCGCGGCCATTGACCTGACAACAGGTGCGCAGACAATTGATACAGTCGATAGCATTGATGGCTTTGAAAACGTCATTGCGGGCAGCGGCGATGATACAATTCGCGGTGATGATGCGGTTGCGAACACAATTGCTGCGGGCGGCGGTGATGATACTGTTTACCTTGGTGATGATTATGCTAATGACCTGTTATCAGGTGGCTCTGATACGAATGGGGATACGCTAAACGCTTCTGAAGTTGCTTCTGGCGTGACGATTGACCTTGCGGCAAACACTGTTGGCGGCAACAACGTGATTAGCGGTTTTGAACATGTCGTGGGTACAGCAAACGCTGATACCATCACAACGTCAGCCGCCGATAACACTATAGCAACTGGCGCAGGCGCAGACAGCATTATTGCAAGCAATGGCGATGATGTGATTGATGGCGGCGCGGATTACGATAAATTAGATTACAGCGCCGATGATAACTTAATCATTGTTGATCTTACAGGGCTTTATAGCGGCAGCGCGGTTAAAGATAACGCCGCGAATACTGATACAATCAGCAATGTAGAACATATTGTTGCCACAACGCATGATGATACATTCGTCTTGCGTGCGGCTGACCTTGGACAATACAACACGGATACAGCCTTATTTGATGGTCACAGCAACGATTCCGTTGATGGTGATACGCTTTCTGTGACAGGAACAATTAACTTTAATGCTGATCAGTTAGAAGACATCGTCACCAATATTGAAACCCTGACTTTAGGCCAAGGTACAATTGTCGGTAATTTTGAAATTGATGTTGATCAGATCATCAAAATGAATGGCGGGGATAATAACGGTACTTTCCGCGTTAAAGCAAAAGACCGCACATTAATTGATGTCCAAGACGGCACATGGACCCTTACAGGCGGCCCAACAACGTTGCCTGGTGGTTTTGAAACGCAATATACCTACGAAAAAGGCGGAAACACTCTGACAATCATTACCGAAACTGTGCCGATTGAGGGTACAACAGGTAATGATGCGGTGGTGCAGGGTACTGCTGAAAACGACACGATTAAAGGTTTGACTGGCGACGATACACTTTATGGTGATGACGGCGATGATAATTTATTCGGTGATGGTGGCGCAGATGTTATCCTTGGTGAAAATGGTAATGACACGCTCTGGATCCAAGAAGATAACGCAGCGGATTATTATGATGGCGGCGCGGACACAGATACATTAAATGCATCATTGGTTGCAAATGGCGGCATTGAAATCAATCTGACTAACGGCGTGATCTCTGCGGCGGATATTGGTCTTGATACGATGAATATTGGCACGATTGAGAATATCATCGGTTCAGACCAAGGCGATACTTTAACCGGCGATGCGGGCGCGAACTATATTCAAGGCGGTGCAGGCAATGATATATTGCAGGGCAATGCAGGCATAGATACACTTGATGGCGGCGCAGGCGACGACTTGATTTACGTGGTCGAAGACGGCGTGGCGGATAGTTATATTGGCGGCGCTGACATAGATACGCTTGATGCGTCTGCTGTTGTTGGCGGCGGCCTTATTATTAATCTCGCAACAGACAGCTTCGGCGTTAATGGCGCGGATGCTGGTGCGGGCACAGGCGCAGATACAATTTCAGGCTTTGAAAATGTGCTTACTGGTTCTGGTAATGACGTTGTCACTGGCACGGCTGGCGATAACACAATTACAACAGGCGCAGGTAACGATACAATCACGGCAGGCGATGGTAATGACCATGTTATTGGCGGCGCGGGTGATGATGTCTTTAACGATGGTAACGGCACAGATATTTATGACGCAAGTGCGGGCGATGATAACACATTCATCGCAGCAGATGATGGCGCGGCGGATACATTCACAGGTGGAGCGGGCACAGATACATTAGATATTTCTGCGATTTCTGCGGATATTACAGCGAACCTAGCGACAGATACGATCACGACTGGCGACGGCGACGTTATTTCAAGTATTGATAACATCACAACCGGTGCCGGTAATGATACTGTCACCGGCACTACAGGCGACAATATTATCGTGACTGGAGATGGTGAAGATGTTATCCGCGGCGGCGCAGGTAGCGACACAATTAACGCAGGTAGCGGCGGCACGGATAGCGATACGGTTACATATTCAGGCGAAGCTAATGCGATTAACGTTGATATTGATGGCGCAGATGCAAATGTTGAAAATGTGACCGTATCGCAAAATGGTGATACAGATACAATTATTGATGTGGAAACACTCGTTGGTTCGGCAAGCACAGATACATTTACAATCACCTCAACTGGTATTGCGGCGCTTGGCACAAACGTATTTGATGGCTCGGCTGGCACCGATAGTCTTGCGATTACGGGAAATATTGACTTTGAAGCAAGTGACCTTGTCGATAACTTTACAAATATTGAGAGCATAAACCTTTCAGGCGCAACGCCAGTTGAAGATGATGATTTCGTTATTAATGGCGATGACATCTTTGCTCTTATCGGCGATGTTGTTGGTGGCACGTTAGAAATTCTTGCTGTAAGCGGCATTAATTTCGACTTTACTGGCGGCACAACATATACAAATTTAACCAATAACGGCATAGTCGGCCCTTATCGTACGCAATATGAGTTTGATGACGGCGCGGGTAATAGCGTCTTCTTAGAAGTTTATCAGCCGCCAATTCTTGGTACAGCAGGCGATGATACTACAGATGGCGATTATACAAATGGCCCAGCCAATGATGGCGATAATATTATTGATGCGTTGGCAGGTAACGATATTGTAAACGCCTATGCGGGTGACGATACAATCACTGCAGGTGCAGGCATTGATACTGTAAATGCAGGTGACGGCGACGATACGATTTACGGTGATGCGGGCGCGGATGTTATTAATGGCGGGAATGGTAACGACACCGCTGATTACAGCAATGATGATGGCCTTGGCGGCACGGCGGGCATTACAGTTGACCTTGCAAGCGGTACGCAGACAGTTGTTGATGGCTATGGTGATACAGACACGCTAACAGACGTTGAAAATGTTGTAGGTACAGACCATGACGATATATTCACTGGTGAAACAGGCGTTGATAACGTCTTTGACGCAGGCAGTGAAGATGCGGGCGGCGATACACTAGAATATAGCACGAATGGCAGTAACCTTGTTGTCGACCTTGACGGCGAAACAATGACTGGTGACGGCGCAGGTACAGATACAATTATCGGCTTTGAAAACGTCAATACAGGCGCGGGTAATGATACGATCACGGGTACGGCGGCTAAGAACGTTATTGATGCTGGTGCAGGTGTAAACACCATTAATGCAGATGACGGTGATAACACGATCACCGCAACAACAGGCGCCGATGTCATTACATCAGGCACAGGTAATGACCTTATTGATGCAGGCGCGGGTAATAATGATATTAATGCAGGTGCAGGTAATAATGATATTACGACCACGACAGGCGCAGATACAATCGTCAGTGCTGGCGGCGATGATGTTATCAATGCGGGCGCAGGTCTAAATACAATTACTGCAGGTGATGGCGCAAATACAATCACCACAGGCGCGGATAAAGACATTATTACATCTGGCACAGGCGCTGATACAATTATCGCAGGCGCTGGCGATAACACAATTACCGCGGGCGCTGGTGACAACACAATTACGGCTACTGGCGGCGCAGATAGCGTTACTGCAGGTTCTGGTAATGACATTATCAACTTGGGTGATGGCCTCAATACAGTTGATGGCGGCGATGGCGTGAACCAAATCACCACAGGCGCAGATAAAGATATTATTACATCAGGCGCAGGCGCGGATACGATTATTGCCGGTAATGGCGACAACACAATTACATCTGGCGGTGACGCGGATATCATCACTGCGGGCACAGGCGATGACCTTATTGATACAGGCGCAGGTGATGACACAGTTTCTGCAGGTGCTGGCGCTGATATTATCCGTGGCGGCGCGGGGCTTGATACACTTCAGGGTGAAGCGGGCGCTGATACATTATTTGGCGGCGCGGGCGCTGACACATTAGACGGCGGCGCTGATGTGGATACGGTTGATTACAGCGAAGATGCCGCAGGCGGCGGCGCGGCTGGCGTAACTGTTAACTTAACAACAGGCGCGGCGACAGATGGTTTTGGTGCAAGCGATGTCTTAATTGACGTTGAAAATGTTATTGGTACAGACGGCGCAGACACGATGACTGGCGATGCCAACGCAGTGAACACATTAGCCGCAGGTAGCGGCGTGGATACGCTTGACCAATCAAGCAGCGCTGCGAAAGTTGTTGTTGACCTCACCGCAGGCACAATGACCGACGAAAACGCAAATGCTGATATTGTTACAGGCTTTGAAAACGTTAATACAGGTACTGGCGATGATACAATTAACGGTACAACAGGCAATAACACAATTAATTCAGGTCTTGGCAATGACGTGATTACGGCGCTTGCAGGCAATGATGTTATTGATGCCGGTGCAGGCAACGACACAATCACCGCGGGTACAGGCGATGACCACGTAATCGGCGGTCTTGGTGATGATACATTTGTTGATGGCGCGGGCGCAGATACATATGACGGCAGCGCAGGCGGTACAAATACATTCACTGCAAGTGAAGACGGAAGCGCAGATACATTCACAGGTGGCGCAGGCACTGACACATTAGATATGAGCAGCTTCACTGGCGATATTGATGTGAACCTTGGTACGGATAGCATCACAACAGTTGGCGGCGATGTGATTTCTGGCATTGAAAATATTAATACTGGTAGCGGCGATGATGATATTGTCGGTACAGCCGGTGATAACGTTATTAATACAGGCGATGGCAGCGATACGATTGATGGCGGCGCAGGCAGTGATACGATTAACGCAGGTAGTGGCGGCACAGATGCCGATGAAGTGACCTATGAAGGTGACGCGACACTCATCAGCGCAACTATCGACCTAACCGATGTTGAGAATTTCTCAGTCACGCAAGACACAGACACGGACACGTTAACGGATGTCGAGGCACTTACAGGTGGCGCAGGCGCTGATGTATTTACATTCACGAATGCGGTGAAAGCAAATCTCACAGCATTAACAGCGAACCATGTTTATGATGGTTCTGATGGCTCTGACCGTGTTAATTTCACTGGCACGCTTGATTTTGATGCGGCTGATCTGGTCGGTCACTTCGTGAATGTTGAAACAATCAGCCTATTGAACGTAACGCCAATTGATGGCGATGATTTCAATATTGACGCTAATGAAGCCTTCCAAATGCTCGGCGTTGCTGATGGCGGCGTATTACGCATCGAAGTTGTAAACGGCACGACATATAATGTTACGCCGGGCGGGGCATATTCTAACCTTGTTGGCACATCAGTTCCTGCGGCATCGACTATTCGTTATACATTTGATGATGGCGCAGGCGGCAATACAATTCATATTGATGTTTATCAGCCTCCAATCTTGGGTGATGGCGATAGTGATACGACAGATGGTGATTACCTCTATGGTCCAACAAATGATAGCGCAAACATTATTGATGCGCGCGAAGGCGATGATTACATCAACGCACGCGGCGGTGACGATACATTAATTGGTGGCGCTGGCGATGATACGCTTGATGGCGCAGCAGGAAATGATACGGCGTATTACGCACAAGATGAAGCGGATAATACGGGTGTTGATCAAGGCGTTATTGTTGATCTGGTTAATGACGTCGCAACGGATGGTCACGGCGATAGTGATACATTGATTAGTATTGAGAACGTTAAAGGTACAGACTTTGACGATACAATGACCGGCGCGGAAAATGAAGTGAACATCCTTGATGCACGCGGCGTTAATGACGATGAAAACGAAATTAATGGTGACTTGCTTGAATATGGCGCAGACACTGATAATCTTGTCATTGATTTAACCAATGAAACCATGACTGGTGATGGGACTGGTACAGATACGATCTTTGGTTTTGAAAATGTAAATTCAGGCAGCGGTAATGACACAATTACAGGTAACGCGGTTGCGAACATTATCGCGGCGGCAGCGGGTATTGATATCCTTCGCGGTATGGCGGGTGACGATACGCTGCAAGGTGGAGCGGATGATGATACATTATTCGGTGGCGCAGGCGATGATACATTAGACGGCGGCGCGGGCGCGAATGACTGGGCTGATTACAGTGAAGATGATGGCCAAGGCGGCACAGCAGGCATTATCGTTAACCTACGTACAGATTTAGCGACTGATGGCTTTGGTGGATCAGATGTTCTTATTGGTATTGAGCATGTGAAAGGCTCAGACAATGACGACACTATGACCGGCGCTGAGAATGAAGCAAACACATTAGAAGCTGGCGCAGGCAATGATACATTAGACCAAAACGCAAGCACAGGCGCATTGGTTGTTGACCTTACAGTAGGCACAATGACCGGCGATGGTACAGGCGCAGATGTCATCACAGGCTTTGAAAACTTCATCGGCGGTAGCGGCAATGACACAATTGACGGTACAACAGGCAACAACATCATTTCTGGTGGCGCTGGCGCAGATATCATTAACGGTCTTGCGGGTAATGATACGATTAATGGTGATGCAGGTAATGACACATTATCTGATGGCACTGGCGTTGATACGCTTATAGGCGGCGCTGATAACGATATATTCATCGTTGCAGATGATAGCGAGGCAGATGTCTTTGATGGCGGCAGCGAGAGTGATACGCTTGATTTGAGCGCTTTTGTAGCGGGCATCGAAGCGAATTTGACAACGAATGTGAATAATACTGGTAACACAATTTCTAACTTTGAAAATGTGATCACCACAGGCGCGTTTGCCGATACGATCACAGGTAACGCATCTGTTAACGTTATTACAACAGGCGCTGGCGATGATATTATTGATGGCGCAGATGGCGCAGATACACTCCAAGGTGAAGCGGGCGCAGATACGTTAATCGGTGGCGCGGGCGCTGATACGCTTGACGGCGGTGCGGATGGCGGCGATATTGCCGATTACTCTGCGGACAGCGCGAAAATCGTTGTTGATATGTCAGGCGGCACGAAAACCGTTGTCGATGGCAATGGCGATACAGATACATTGATCGGTATTGAGCGCGTGAACGGCTCAGCCAATGATGATACGTTCACTGGTGATGACGCGGTTATTGATACATTCTATGGCAATGGCGGCAATGATAAACTTGATTATAGCGCGGATGTGAGCGCGGGCCTTGATGTTGACCTTAACGCTGGCACAATGACAGATGCAGGCGCGAATACTGATATTATCAATGGCTTTGAAGATATCACAACCGGTACTGGCGATGATAGCGTTAACGGTACGGCGGCGAAGAACGTTATTGATACAGGCGCAGGCGCTGATTACGTTACTGCGGGCAATGGCGATGATACGGTTTATGGTCAAGCGGGCGCAGATACTCTATACGGTGAAGCAGGCGCGGATTACATTTATGGTGGCACAGAAGACGACACCTTAATCGGCGGCGCGGGTGATGATACACTCGCCGGCGAAGGCGGCAGCGATACTGTTGATTATAACCTTGATGGCGGCGCCGCAGGTATTACTGTTGACCTTTCAACAGGTACGGTAACGGTTACAGATACGCATGGCGACACTGATACACTAACAGGCATTGAAAGCATTATCGCAACAGGCGAGGCCGATACCTTCACAGGCGACAATGCAACATCAAATACATTTGATGCAAAAGGCGGCGAAGACTGGGTTGATCAAAGCGCGGATACCACAAAGGTTGTTGTTGACCTTGGCGCGACAACAATGACTGACCAAGGCGGCAATACAGATACAATTATCGACGTTGAAAACTTCGATGCAGGTGCAGGCGACGATACGATTGACGGTTCAGCGGTTGCCAACACAATTTTGGGTAATAACGGTGCGGACGTTATTAATGGCCTTGCAGGTAATGATTACCTTGATGGCGGCGCCGGCGCAGACGTTATTGATGGCGGCGCTGATGATGATCGCATATTTGGCGGCACTGAAAATGATACACTAACAGGCGGCGCGGGTGCAGATACGCTTGACGGCGGTACGGGTGACGATACACTTTATGATGGTACGGGCGCCGATACCGTTTTGGGCCAAGCTGGTAATGATTTCATTAGTGCGACGGATGATAGCGAAGTCGACACCTTTGACGGGGCGGCTGGTAATGACACGCTTGATATGAGCAGCTTCGATGATAATATTGAAGTGAATTTGACAACAAATGCTATTAATACGGGTGATGTTATTAATAGCATTGAATCAATCTATACAGGTTCAGGTACTGACACGATTACCGGCACATCGACATCTAACACTATTATATCAGGTGCAGGTGCAGACACAATTGATGCGCTGGGCGGATCAGATTCAATTGATGCGGGCGCGGGCGATGATTTAATTATCGGCGGAGCAGGCGCAGATGTTATTGATGGCGGCGCTGATACGGATACAGTTGATTACTCAGCGCAGGCCTCTAAAATTATTACAAACTTTAGTGGCGGCACAGATACCGTAACGGGCGCAACGACAGATACATTAATCAGCATTGAAAATGTCATTGGTACGAACTTTGATGATACATTCACTGGTAATGACGGCGTTGCTGAAGTCTTCACCGCAGGCTCTGAAGGCGCAAATGGTGACTTGATAGATTACAGCGCGATTGGGGCGATTGATTTGGTTGTCGACCTTGATGCAGGCACAATGACAGATGCGGGCGCAGCGACAGATACAATTACAGGCTTTGAAAACGTCAATACAGGCGCTGGCGCCGATACGATCACCGGTACAGCAGCTAAGAACGTTATTGATGCATCTTCTGGCAACAATACAATTAATGCTGATGAAGGCGACAACACAATCACCGCAACAACGGGGGCTGATGTAATTACGTCGGGCACGGGTAACGACCTTATCGATGCGGGCGCTGGCGACAACGACATTAATGCAGGCGCAGGCAATAACGACATTACGACTACAACAGGCGCAGATACAATTGTTACCGCAGGCGGCGATGATGTGATTGACGCAGGTGAGGGTTTAAATACAATCACGGCAGGTAATGGCCTCAACACGATCACCGCAGGCGATGCTAAAGACGAAATCACAACAGGCACAGATAAAGACATTGTCACAGCAGGCGCTGGCGATAACACCATTGCTGCGAGCGATGGCGACAATACAATTACAGCGACAACGGGCGCGGATTTAATTACGTCAGGCACAGGCGCAGATGTCATTGATGCTGGTGCAGGTAATAACAATATTAATGCGGGCGCAGGCAATAACATCATCGACACTGATGGCGGCGACGATATTATCGTGACTGCAGGCGGCGATGATACGATTGATGCTGGCGCAGGTCTAAATACTATTACAGCAGGTGACGGTAATAACCTTATTGATGGTGGTGCAGCAAAAGATATTATTACGTCAGGCTCTGGCGACGACAGTATCAATGCAGCACAGGGCGATAACACGATTAATGCGGGTGATGGTAATAACATCATTGATGCTTCTGGTGGGGCGGATGATGTCACTACAGGCGCAGGTAATGATACGATTAACGTGCTCGCGGGTGACAATATCGTTGATGCCGGTGCAGGCGCAAATATTATCACAACGACAACAGGCGCAGATACAATCACGGCCGGTGATGACAACAACACAGTCGATTCTGGCGGTGGTGCTGATATTATCACCCTTGGTAATGGCGATAATTTGGTCGATGCCGGCGCAGGAAACGACTCGATTGTTGCAGGTACGGGAGCAAACTCAATTGATGCAGGTGACGGTAATGATGAAGTTACAGTTACAGGCACAGTCGGTATCAACACAATTGATGGTGGCTTAGGCAATGATAATATTGTGGCTGGTGCATCTGATGATGTGATTATTGGCGGCGCTGGTAATGATACAATCGCCGCAGGTGATGGCGATAACACAATCACCGTGGGCGCGGGCGCAGATACAGTTGCGACAGGCACAGGCGCAGACCGTATTATCATTCAGGATGATGCAGCAGTGGATACAATCGCGGCAGGCACAGGTAATGACTGGATTGATTATTCTGCCCTTACTGGCGGCGGCGTGACAATTGATTTGGAAGCAGGCACTGCGAGCGATACTGACGGCACAAATGTTGGTAATGATGTTGTGACAGGTATTGATAACGTTATTGGCTCAGCCGGTGATGATACGATTACAGCAAGCTCTACTGCAATTGGTAATGCAACATTTGATGGCGGCAGTGCCGGCACAGATTTTGTTAGCTACGAGCATGAAACAGACACAGTAACCGTAGATTTAAGCGGTGGCACAGACACTGCCATTAAAACTGATGATGGTTATACTGATACGCTTATCGGCATTGAAGGCGCGGCAGGCGGTAGCGGCAATGATGTGTTCACGGGTGACACAGGCGCGAACATATTCATTGGTAATGCGGGTAATGATACATTTACTGGCGGCGCTGGTAATGACACCATGAGCGGCGGCGCTGGCGATGATACATATATAGGTGAAGCTGGTAACGATGTCATGGATGCGGGCACAAGCGCGAGTGATGATGACTTCCTGGATTATAGCGCCGATACAGATGGTATAGTGATTGACCTTGGTGATGCAAATTCAGGTACGGCGACTGGTACATCAATTGGTACAGATACGATTGCTAACTTTGAGCGCATTACAACAGGTTCTGATGGCGATACATTGCGTGTCACCTCAGCTTTGATTGCGGCATTAAGTGCAGCGAATGCCTTTGACCTTGGCGGTTCAACAACAGATACCCTTGAAGTTACAGGCGACCTTGATTTTGATGGAGTGGATTTAGATGGCCACTTTACAAATGTAAACTTTATTGATTTAACAGCGGCGACGCCTGTAACAGCCGATGACTTTGTTGTTGACGCAGACCAAATGGCGAGCATACGCGGTGGCAGCGGTGACCGTACCATCACGATCACAGCATCAGACGGTCAGACGATTGAAGTTAACGCTGGCAGCACCTTTGATACGCTAGATTCTTATACGAATGATGAAGTCAATGGCATTGAAACTTACCACTTCACCAATGCAGGCGGTGATACATTAGAAGTTATTGTCGAGAAGCCACCAATTGAAGATGAAACTGGCGGCGATGGTTCTGGCGATGGTGTAGTTGAAGGCGATGCAGGTAATAACCGTATTTATGGTCTTGAAGGCGATGATACTTTGCTCGGCTATGCTGGTGATGATGTGCTATCTGGTGGCCCTGGTAATGACGTACTTGATGGTGGCACAGGTAACGACACAGCGATTTATTATAATGACCGTACAGCGTCAGACCCAGAAGGCGTCAACGGCATTATTGTCGATATGCTGGATCGTGACCATGGCGGCGGTGAAAATGATGGCTATGAAGTTGACGATGATGGCCGCGGCGGTAAAGACAACCTCATCAGCATTGAACGCGTAATTGGCAGCACTTTCAACGATACTTTCTATGGTGATAATTTAGGTACAGATTTTGATGGCTACCTTGATACTGGCGCGGGCGATTTATATACGCTTGAATTAGAAACAGGTGATATGGTCATCACACTCGGCGCTGAAGATGTCGATGGTTACCAAGACATAACATGGGATGGTAACGTTAACGGTATACGTGATATTGAACGCATTCAGCTGGGTGCAGGTGCGGATACGTTTACCGGCGCAGATACCGATGACACAGTGTATGGCGGCGATGGCAGTGATACGTGGATTGCCTCTGATGGTAATGATTATTTCGATGGCGAAGGCGGTACAGCGGTTACTGTTGATTACTCGGCATTTTCACAAGATTTATATATGGACATCACAGCGGCTGTCGGCGGCGTTTGGGATGTGACTATTGATGGCAGCACCCTTAAAGACCAAATGACTAATATTGATAACATCATCACGGGTGATGGTAATGATACAATTATTCGTGGTGCAAAGGCCGCTTCTTATGAGTTAAATGGCGGTAATGACGTTATCACGACAGGTGACGCGAGTGCGACAATTGATGCAGGTTCAGGCGACGATACGATTACAACGGGCTCAGCTGTTGATACGATATTTGGCGGTGATGGTAATGATATTATCAACAGCGGTAATGGCAATGATACCATAGACGGCGGCGCGGGCATGGATACGCTTAACCCGACAGATGGCACAAGCGGTATCATCGTTGACTTAAGCTTGGCCGCAGATGGCAATGGCTATTATTCCCTTAATTATGGCGGGTCGCCAACAGAGCGTTTTAAAAACATTGAAGTATTTGTTGGTACAGATGCTGCGGAAAATGTTGTTACCATGGATGCGGCATATGGCGCAGGCGTTACTTTAATCGGCGGCACTGGTGATGATACTGTATTCTCGGCGGATGGTTATGATAATGGCTTTATCGGCGGCGACGGCGACGATACGCTTGATTATAGCGGCCTTACAGCAGGTAATATCGATTTCGACTGGAGCCTTGGTGATTACACAATTGATAAAATTGGTGATGCAACAACCGATACTGTTGATGGCACGATTGAAGTTGTTATTGGCACAAGTTTCCAAGACACTATGGTTGGTGATGCGAATGCGAACATCTTTAACGGCGGGGCGGATAACGATAGTTTAACAGGCGGCGCGGGCGCAGATGTTCTTGATGGCGGCGATGGCGATGACCATTTAGCAGGCGGTGATGATGATGACACCATGACCGGCGGCCTTGGTGACGATGTTATCTATGGTAATGCGGGCGCGGATACATATTTCGCAGGCGCAGGTAATGATACATTTGAAGGCGGCGCGGCGAGTGACTTGGTTGATTATACCGCGTATACCCATGCGATTGAACTGAACCTCAACGGCGCCACAGATTATGTGATCAAAGACCTTAATGATGATGGTTTGTTTGAAACGACAGTTGAAGGTGATGAAGCGGATACACTTGTCGATGTCGAAGCTATTCGCGGTACAGTATTTGACGATAGCTTGCGCGGCAATAGCCAGCGTAATGACACTATCTATGGCGGTGATGGTAATGATTATATCAATGGTCGCGGCGCAAATAATGAAACGGGTGACACGCTTTATGGTGAAGGCGGTAATGATATCATCTTAAGTGGTTCTCAGAATGACACCGCATCAGAATATCATGGCGGCGATGATATCGATACTATTGACTTTAGTAACAGCGGAAGCGGCGCTGTTGTGATTAACCTTGCGCTTACCAGTGCAACGGTGAACGGTAATACTATTCAGGTCAGCGGCTTTGAAAATATTATTGGCGCGAATGGCAATGATACGATTATCGGCGATTCTGGCGATAACACCATTTCTGGTGGCCGCGGCACGAACTATATTACCGGCGGTGATGGCATCGATACGTTTAATTTGTGGGAACGTGGTAACCTAAACAATGGTAATGAAAACTACACAAATATGAACGCCACCAAAGGATTCTATGAAGAAGACTTAACTACACCTGGACTCGGCGATACTGACCGTAGTGATATTTTCGTAGATGATATTGAAAACTTCATTGGTTCATATATTGATGATAACGTTTTGGGTAATAATCAGAACAACCGTTTCTATGTTAACCAAGGTGATGATACGGTCAATGGCGCGGGCGGCATTGATACGCTTGATTACAGCCTTGATGTCAGCAACTATTCGATGGATATTACGCCAGCTAATTATGTTGATTATTCACTTGATAACGTGGATGGCATTACCGAAGGCGTTCGGATCACCTTTAATACAGCAACCCCAGGTGCGGGTAGTGTCAATAGCGGTACATATGGCACAGATATATTTACAAATGTAGAACAATTTGTGGGTTCACGTGCGCATGATACGTTTATCATTAATGATATTAATACCTTTATGACCAATTGGGGCGCGAATTTCTACATTGATGGTTACACAAATGACGGCTTTGGCACAGGCGATGGCTTTGAAGATGAGCTGCGCCTGACAGGCACATTTGGCATTGTTGATCTGGCTGATATTGATGCTGTTGTTGATAATGTTGAATATCTAAATATTGATAACACCTTCACTGACGGTGATAAACTGTTCATGTCAGGTGATGATATTGCGGGCATCACAAGCGGTGAAAATGGCGAACGTTTGGTTATTGACCTGCAAGATTTACTAGAATTTGAAATTATTGATGGCAGTACATGGACCGTTGAATCGCCATCAATTAATGGCAATGATAACCTTGAATATAACGTCGTTAATGGCGCGGACACAATTGTGCTTGAAATACGCGGTGACTTTATTTGGGGTACGGATGATAATGATGCAGCGGGTGATTTCTCAGGCCCTGCAACCGCAGGGACAGATGTTGTTATCGCCCTGAAAGGTGATGATACATTTAACGCTGGCGACGGTAATGATATTTTACTTGGTTACCAAGGCAATGATACGCTTATTGGCGGCGCTGGCGACGATTTGATTGATGGCGGTACGGGCGATGATTACCTTATTGGCGGCGATGATGATGATCGTCTGCGTGGTAAGGCCGGTAATGATACGATGGATGGCGGCGAAGGCGGCACAGATATTGATACAGTAGAATATGACCAAGAAGTTACAACATTAACAGAAATTCTGTTTGATGATGTTGGCGACAACCCTGAAAATATTGTGGTGACGCATTTAAATGGTGATGTGGATACGCTAACCAATATCGAACGTATTAAGGCCAGCGCCAATGGCGATACTTTCCGCTTCTCTACAGGTGTTCTTGCGGCTTTGGTTGCCGGCACGCATTTCTATGAGGCGGGCGCAGGCACGGATGTTATTGAATTTGTGAATGATGGCAGCGCTGTTGACTTTAACTTTGATACCTTTGCTGATGCAGATAGCGGTGGTTCATTCTTTACAGGCGTTGAAGAAATCAGTTTTGTGGCGCTAAATGCTGGCGTAGGTACATTCACGGTTAATCTGACGGATCTTGCATCCTTCCTCGGCACACAGGAAGACTTAACGATCAAGGCACGTTCAGGCTTTAACTGGGACGGCGTGTTAAGCTTAGTCGATGATTCTGGTAGCATGACCATTGCTGATTATGTCTTTGATGATAGCGGCGCGGGCGAAACACATACATACACAATCACTGGCGGCGCAGTGGATTACACGCTAACTGTTGAGATTGTCCCGATCCTTGGTAATTCTGGCAATGACATTATTGATGGCGATTATGTTGATGGCAGTGGTAATTTCGCAGGCACCGATGATGGTGACAACGAAATTGATGCAGGCGCAGGTAATGATACAGTTACAGCGCAAGGCGGTGATGACGTTATCATTGGCGGATTAGGTGATGACCTTATTGATGGCGGCACAGGCACGGATATTACAAGCTATTCTTCGGCGACGTATAATGTTGAAATGCAATATTGGTTCGAAGCGCCGACAGAAGGTGGCTATGATTACTCTATCGTCGCTGAATCTTTAGATGGCACAACTATCCCGCGCGAAGTTGATAATTTATTATCTGTCGAAGTCATGCATGGTTCAGCCGAAAATGATTTCATATATGCTGATGCAGATGTCGTGCCTGGAAACACGTTGAATATTGAAGGTAAAGCAGGCAATGACCGCGTCTTTATAAAAGGCGATGGCGATAATATTATTGCTGGCGATGCTGGCAATGACATTCTTGATGCGCGCGCGATTATTTATGCATCACTGGGTGATCTGGAAAATATCCAATATCACAGCGTTGGCACAGGTACAAATAACCTGCTTGAAGGCGATAATGGCGTATATTATAGCTATGATACAGGTAATTTCTATAAGCTTGAAACCGTCGCGGATACGTTCGCCAATGCGCAGGTCGCGGCAGCGGCGGACACATTAAATGGTGTTGGTGGGCATTTAGCGACTATCCATGCGCCATTTACTTCGGCACCGCTTGAAGTCGATATTATTGATATACTTGCAGGGACAAGTAATGTCTTCCTTGGCGGCACAGATGCAGGACATCAAGGTACATGGAAGTGGCTTGGCGGCCCCGAAGATGGGCTGACATTCTTTAAAGAGTGGTCAACTTCTACAGGTGGCTATACATATTTAACAGAATATATGAATTTTGGTACGGATTTACCAAGTGATACAACAAACACAGAGAACTACCTTGTTTATGAAGGCACCGATGACTGGTTTAATGATTATACTGGCGGCGCGCAGCGTTACATCATCGAATGGGAAGGCAACGACGTTATTAATGCAGCGTCGTCAACCAGCACGAACACATTAGATGGCGGCCTTGGTAATGATACGCTTTATGGCTATAGCGGCGTTGACACATTGCTTGGCGGTGACGGTAATGACCATTTGGATGGCGGTGAAGGTGCGGATACGCTTTTGGGCGGTGATGGTGATGACCGTATCTATATCACGACAGATGGTTCTGATGATACATATGATGGTGAAGCGGGCAACAACATCATTGACGCATCACGCGCAAATAGCGGCGTAGAAATTAACCTTGAAAACCAAACAATAACCGGCAGCAGCGTTGGCGGCGGCACAGTGATTAGCGGTTTCGTCGCAGCCGTTGCGTCAGATTATGATGATACGATTACAGGCTTAGACCTTGGCGCTGATACAATTAGTGGCGGCCTTGGTGATGACACGCTTTACGGCCTTGGAGGCGCAGATTATCTGCGTGGTTATTTCGGTGATGATGTTATTCATGGCGGCGACGGCAATGATGAAATATTTGATGGCGATGGCGCGGACACAATTTATGCCGGCGCGGGCGATGATCTTGTTCACTTGCTACGCGATTATGATAACGATGTGGTCTATGCAGGCGTTGATGATACAACAGATGGCAGCGCGGCGGACACACTTCAAATTGGTGATGATAACGCGTCATCGGGTAATTCTGATTTTGCAGGCGAGCGTGTTGGCGCGCTTGAAGACGGCTTGATTGTCGACTTGCAGGCCGAAACCGTCACGTGGCAAACGGGCGCAGTTGATACAATTATCGGTTTTGAAAATGTCATTGGTTCCTTAACCGGCTTTGATTACATTTATGGTGATGATGAAGTTAACGTGCTAAATGCACTTGACGGCGGTGCATATCTACAAGGTTATGGCGGTAATGATACGCTGCAAGGCCTTACTAGCGGAAGTAACACAGCTTCATTTGCAGAGGTTACGGCCAACCCACTTACGGTAACTATTAATGCTGATGGGACGGCATTCGCGACCCATGGCGCAGAAGCAGATACGTTGATTAACATCGACCATATTGTGGGCACAAATTATGATGGCGGTGCGGGTGACAGTATTACAGGTGATGAATACAGTAACCGCATTTATACGCAGGACGGCGATGATTACGTCAGTGCTAGTGGCGGTAACGACATTATTGATGCACGCGTTGAGTTGGGAGAAATCCTCGCGAAGGATAGCTCGCTTGTTTATAATGCGGCAACAGATTCTGTATATAAATATGTCGATACGAATACAACATGGACGGCTGCAAGTGCGGCCGCAACAAGCACAATATTAGCGGGTAGTGGTGACAGCGGATATACGCCAAGTGATGTTGCTGGCCGCTTGGTGACATATGAAAGCATGAGAGAAGCAGAAATTGTTCAATCTCTACAAGCAGTTCTATTCACTGGGCAGGGGCTGTCTATGATGCTGTGGATGATGCATGGGAATGGGTTGGCGGCCCGAATGACGGTGTTGCGTTCTATGAAAGCGGCGACTATATAGATGGCGCGATTGAAAATTTCTATAGTGATACGGGTACATCGAATGCATTCTTAGAACCTGATGCACGCGTTGGACAAATATATATGATGGTTGGTACAGCAGGTTACTGGAATACAGCGGATAACGTGGGTGAAGCCAATGCGCCAACAGAGCCGTATACTGGCGGTCGAGGCTATGTCATTGAATGGGATGCATCTGCATTTGATAATGACGGCACTAATAATGATAATACGCTATATGGCGGCACAGGCGATGATAAGATTTTCGCTGCGGGCGGTGATGATACGCTAGATGGCGGTTCAGGTGTTGATAGCTTAGTTGGCGGCGCGGGCGCAGATACTGTTACGGGCGGCAGTGAGAATGATACGATCTACATTTCGACAGATGGCGTAGCCGATACATATGATGGCGGTGCGGACTCCGATACAATTTCTGCGCTACAGGCAACGGCAGGCGTTGAGATAAACCTTGACGATGGCGGCAGCCAAACAATTACGGATATTGGCGGCGGCACAACAAATATTGGCGCGGATGTCATCTCTAATTTTGAAAATATTCGTGGTTCGAATTACAATGATATATTGCAAGGCAGCGCGGCAAATAACAACATTAGGGGGCATGATGGCGATGATGTCATTCATGGCGATGCTGGTGATGATTGGCTTTATGATGGTTTTGGCGCAGATACGGTTTATGGCGGTGATGGCGATGATAATATCCGCATCAGCGGTGATAATGATGTTGATTATATTTATGCCAGCTTTGACGGCATAGATAATGACACAGGTGATACGCTTTGGTTTGATGACTTCTCAGGCGATATTTTTGTTAATCTAGGCGCGGGTACTGTGACCTCGGCTAAAGGCTATGTTGATTTTGTTGATGGCTTTGAAAATGTCATTATGAATGACGATACAGATGCTGACACAATTTACGGTAATGCGGCAAGTAATACAATTACAGGCGCGGATGGCGGCGATCGCATTAATGGTGGCGCGGGTGAAGACTGGCTCTATGGTAGTGATGAATCTGGCGGCTTAAGTGTTGACCCTGGCTATGGCGGCACGTCTAATGAAAATAACTGGCTTGCCTATAACGCTGAGGGCGGCGCGTTTGGTGTGACGGTCACATTAAATGGCAGCAATGAAGGTACAGCCATTGATACTTACGGCGATACGGACCATATTTTCTATTTCACGAATGTGAGTGGTACAGACCTTGTTGATACCATTACTGGTGACAATAACGGCAACCAGATTGATGGTAATGCTGGTGATGATATTATCGATGGTGGTAATGGCGATAACGTTATTAATGGTGGTGCGGGCGCTGATGTTATTACAACGGGTACGGGTGATGATGAGATCTTCGCTGATGAAGGCGACGATACCGTTTATGCGGGTGCAGGCCGTGATACGATTGAAGGTTTCGATGGTAATGATTTGATCTATGGCGGCGATGACCAAGATGAGATCTTCGGTCAGCTCGGCAATGATACGCTTTATGGTGATGCAGGTGCTGATACGCTGGTCGGTGATGCGGGCGACGACACGCTTTATGGCGGCGATAATAATGACATCCTTCAAGGCGGCACAGGCTCTGACTGGTTAGACGGCGGTGATGGTAATGATACCTTCACTATGGATGTTGGCGGCGATGCAGGCGTGGATACAGCCTTTGGCGGCCTTGGTGATGATTACATGACCATTTTCAATAGTGACGGC